>Ga0209059_1000015_pt1 | contig 64803 bp, 63 predicted proteins | sample GraSoiAngelo_151_FD_186165 | JGI IMG/M metagenome (GOLD analysis project Ga0209059, IMG submission 186165) | Grasslands soil microbial communities from the Angelo Coastal Reserve, California, USA - 14_1009_12_20cm (SPAdes) (version 2) | ecosystem: Environmental > Terrestrial > Soil > Grasslands ...
GTGAAGCTGCCACCCGCCGCGCTCACCGCCCCGAGCCTGTGCCCCCGCTGCGACGCACCCGCCATGTACCTGGATCGCTGCGGGAGCTGCGAGCTGCCGCTCCGCCAATGCGCCGCCTGCCAGGGAGTGGCCGGGCCCTTCGACCGCTTCTGCGGCTTCTGCGGGCACGACCTCTCCACCGGGGAGGCGCGCTCCGGGGCCTGGCGGCTCTGGCTCGTGGTTGCGATGATCCCGCTGCTGGCCGGCATCGGGTTCGGGATCTCGCCGCTGAGCCAGCCTCTGGCGACCAAGGTCGCCGCGGTCATCTCCCGGCCGGCTCAGCTCCAGCCGAGCCCGACCGCCTCGCCAGGCAAGAACTGGCGCAGCCAGAACTTGAGGGTCCAGTACACGCTCCCCAAGGACTGGTCCGGCTTCGACTACTCGCTGGACAAGTCGAATCCCCAAAAGCTGGTGGTCGTGGCACGCATGCAGTCCGAAGCGACGCCGGTTGCGCAGGCGTCGGGCGATCTCCTGAGCGTCAAGCCCAGCGGCGCCGTGATGACGCTGGGCCCGACCATAGCCAGCGACAAAGGCGACCAGGCCGAGCCCGGCATCCTGCTCGCCTTCCAGCTCGGTCAGCTGGTCGCCCAGCCGCCGGCGGGCACCAAGGTCGAGATCAGCCGCCAGGCGCAGAGCATCGTCGTCGACGGCCACCCGGCGGCCGAGGCCGTGGTCAAGATCACGCGCCAGGACAGCGTCTGGTACCTCGAACGCGTGTACATCTCAGGTCCGGGCTCGCCACCTCTGTTCGAGGTCCAGGCGCTGGTCCCGCAGGCGGACTGGGAGTCAGGAGATTCGGCGCGTGCCGAGTCGGTGATCCAGTCGATCAGGCTGACTTAGCTCGGCTCCGGCTGGCGGGCGAGGCCGGCACCGCACTCGACGCAGAAGCTGTGCCTGGTCAGGTTGTGATAGCCGCATTGCGGACAGACGAGCCGCCGGGGCGGATTGGCTGTGATCCAGCGATCGTGCTCGCGGCGATGCCACTGGCCGTCCTCCGGGCCCAGGATCCATTCCCGACCTTCCCCGTCCTTGACCGCCAGTGCCCGCACGGCCGAGCGGAAGGCTCGGTGATCGAGCCGCCCCGACTTGCGAGCGGCGGCCAGCTCGAGGTAGCGAAGCTCGGCGTCGGCGAAGGGTTCGACGGCCACCGGGAAAGGGTAGCGACGTCGCCTCTCCGCCCTATAATCGGCGCGACCCTCCGCCAACGGGGGTTCTCCAGCATGCGTCGCAGCACATCCAGAGGTACACGCCGGACGACCTCTCGCTCGTATTCCCGGCGACGAGGTCCCAAGCGCCCGCTCCTGACGCCGCAGCAAGCCCGCGAAGCTTCGGGCGTGCTCATGATCGGAGGCGGGCTGCTGCTCGTCATCGCCTTCGCCCCGGAGCTCTGGAACGCCTTCGGCTGGGGGTGGCCGCTGGTGCTCGCCATCGCTCTGGGCGCCGGCCTTTACCTGATCTGGCCGGAGGCGCCCGTCCTGCGCCTGATCGACGCTCTGAGCCTCGTCGTAACCGGAGCCGCGACGCTGGGACTGCTCGCGCTGACGCACATCGGAGGCGGCGTCGCGGGCGCCGATCTCGCCCGCTACCTGGCCGCCCACGTCGGCGTCTGGGGAGCCGGGGTGGTGATGGCTACGGCGCTGGTCTTGAGCCTCATCGTCGTCTTTCACTTCAGCCCCGCGGCCACGCTGGCGGGCCTCGCGGCCGCACTCCAGGCCACTCACGCCGAGCGCGAGCGCTTGAACCGGCTGGTCGGGAGGTCAAGCGCAGACGCAGCGAAGGCAACCCCGACGCCCAAACCGGCTCCGGAACCCGCCAGGCCTGAGGCGGGCACTGCGGCTGAACCGGATGTGCCGCGCGCCTTCCTGAACCTCGACGAGACGGTGGACGAGCCGGAGCCCGCACCCCGGGCGGCGCTTGCTCCCTACGCCGAGCGCCAGGCCATGCGCGTGGTAGCCGAGCCCCAGGACGACGCCCCCGAGATCGATTGGAAGCTGCCGAGCGTCGCCCTCCTGGACTCGGTCACCGCGCGCAAGGAGAAGATGCAGGAGGAGATCAAGCACAACGTCAAGGTCATCGAGCACACGCTCGGCACCTTCGGAGTCCAGGCGCGCGTGGTTGGCGTGAACCCCGGGCCCGCCGTCACTCAATACGAGGTCCAGCCGGCGGAAGGCGTGCCTGTCCGCCGGATCGTCACGCTCCATAACGACCTGGCCCTGGCGCTGGCGGCCTCGCCGCTGCGGATCGAAGCCCCCATCCCGGGCAAGTCGGCGGTCGGCATCGAGGTTCCCAACAAGTCGGCCAGCCTGGTTTCGCTGCGCGAGGTGATCCAGGGCCCGAACTTCCAGGCGACCGGCTTTCACCTGCCCCTCGCGCTCGGGAACGACGTCTCGGGTGCCCCCATCGCCGGCGACCTGACGCGAATGCCGCACCTGCTCATCGCGGGCGCCACCGGCCAGGGGAAGAGCGTCTGCATCAACGCGCTCATCTCGAGCCTGCTCTTCACGAGCACGCCCGACCGCCTGCGGCTCATGCTCATCGACCCGAAGCGGGTCGAGATGTCGAGCTACAACGGCCTGCCTCACCTGATGGTGCCGGTCATGGTCGAGACCCACCAGGCAGCCGCCGCGCTGCGCTGGGCGGTCGCCGAGATGGACCGACGCTACAAGCTGCTCTCGGCCGCCGGGGTGCGCAACATCCAGGGCTACAACGAGAAGGCGACGACCCAGAGCGCCAAGCCCATGGCGTACATCGTCATCGTCGTCGACGAGCTGGCCGACCTGATGATGGTCGCCGCCGGCGAGATGGAGGAGCTGATCTGCCGGATCGCCCAGCTGGCGAGAGCGGTGGGCATCCATCTGATCGTGGCCACGCAGCGGCCGTCGACCGACATCATCACGGGGCTGATCAAGGCGAACATCCCCTCTCGCATCGCCTTCGCGGTGGGCTCCCAGGTCGACAGCCGCGTGATCCTCGACCAGGGCGGCGCCGAGAAGCTCCTGGGCCGTGGCGACATGCTCTACATGCCGGTCGACGCCGGCAAGGCGACCCGCCTCCAGGGCGCTTTCGTGAGCGACAAGGAGGTCGACGCCATCGTCGGCTGGTGGAAAGGGCAGGGCGACCCGCGGTTCATGGAGGAGGTCCTGGGCGACGCCCAGACCGCCGATTACGGAGATGTCGAACCAGGCGGTCGCAAGCTCGATCCGCTCTTCGCCCGCGCGGCGCGCGCCGTGGCGGCAGAGGGCGGTGCCTCTGTTTCGCTGGTGCAGCGCAAATTCAACGTCGGGTACTCCCGGGCCGGCCGCATCGTCGACCAGCTCGCCGAGCACCGCGTGATCGGCGGCTACCAGGGCAGCAAGTCGCGAGAGGTCCTGATGAACCTGCCTGACGTCGACGACCTCCTCGATCGGCTGGGCATCGAATGAGAGGGGCGATCCCCTGAGCCCGGGCGAGCGGCTGAGAGCAACTCGCACCGCCCGCCAGCTCTCGATTTCCCAAGTCGCCGCCACCACCCGGATCCGGCAGCGGCACCTGGAGGCGCTCGAATCCGAGCGCTGGGACGACCTCCCGGCGCCGACCTATGTCCGCGGCTACCTGCGAACCTATGCGGCCTACCTCGACCTGGACTCCAGCGAGCTGCTGGAGGCGTATGCGCAGGCGGCCGGTCGTGGCTCCCGAAGCCTGGCCATCCGGCCCCTCAGCTCCCTGGCCGGCGTGCCCGGCCTGGTCGTCACCGCCCCGGCGGCCGGCGCGATCGGGCTGGCGCTCCTCGTCCTCGCCTTCACCGGCTACGTCTTCCACGAGGTCGACAGCCTGCGCACACCACCGACGACGCCAGCCCCGGCCGCGACCACGATCCCGGCGCCCTCCGCCACGCCCGCCCCGACACCGATCCCGTCAGCGGCGCCGACCCGAGTCAAGCTGGTGCTGAGAGCGACTGGGTCGGTCTGGATCGACGTGCAGGTCGACGGTAAGCCGCAGCTGGGGAATTCGGGCAAGGTCCTGCAGCCCGGCGATACCGTTTCCTTCGACGGGGTCAAGGTCAAGGTCACGAGCGGAAGAGCGGGCAGCACGCTGGTTACAGTCAACGGGCGCGACCTCGGCGCTCTGGGCAGTGGGGTGGTAACCCGCGAGTTCACCGCCCAGACTTAGCCTCGAATCTTGAACGTCCCGAACCTGCTGACCCTGAGCCGGCTGGCGGCCATCCCGGTCCTGATGGCCCTCCTCCTGGTGCATTTCCAGAACCACGACCAGCTCGCCGCCGCCGTCTTCGTGCTCTTCTCCCTGACGGACACCCTGGACGGGCAGCTGGCCCGCCGGCGCGGCACCGTGACCGAGCTCGGCAAGTTCCTCGACCCGCTGGCCGACAAGCTCTTCATCCTCTCGGTGCTGGCCGTACTCGTGCAGGAGAGCCTGCTGCCGGCGTGGGTGGCCATCGTGATCCTCGGTCGGGAGCTGCTGATCACGATCCTCCGCTCGGTGGGGCTCGGCCAGGGCCGCGTGATCGCGGCCAGCGGCCTCGGCAAGACCAAGACGGTGAGCCAGATGGCGGCGGTCCTGCTGGTGATCCTGGCCCGTCCCTACCCGGTCCTGCACCCGCTGGCGACCCTGGCCGTAGCCCTGGCCGTGGTCGTGACCGTATACAGCGGCCTCGACTACCTCTGGCGGTTCCGGTTCGTCCTCTCCGGGAGGCCCCTGCGGCCGGCGCTGGAGCCGCTGCCGGTGGGGGGCGGCAAGTCCGACGGCCAGGCCGCGCGCCGGCTGGGCGAGCGGCTGTTGGAGGCCGGCTTGAAGCTGGCCGTCGCCGAGTCGTGCACCGGCGGGATGCTCGCTGCCGCCCTGACCGAGCCGGCTGGAAGCTCGCGCTACTTCGAGGGTGGCGTGGTCCCCTACTCGAACGAGCTGAAGGAGAGGCTGCTCGGCGTCACCGCGGAACTCCTCCGGACCCGCGGAGCGGTGAGCGCGGAGGTCGCCTCCGCGATGGCCGAGGGGGCTCGATCGCGCCTGGGCGCCGACCTAGCGGTCTCAATAACGGGCGTTGCCGGCCCCGACACCGACGGCTCCGACAAACCGGTCGGGTTGACGTTCATAGGCGTGGCGGCGCCCGGCCTGCTCACGGTCAAGGAGTTCAACTGGAAGGGCGATCGGGCGGAGAATCGGCGCCAGAGTGTCGAGGCCGCGCTGCAGCTGGTGCTGGACTCAATCGACCAGGTGAAGAAGACTTGACGTCCAGAACAATTGTTCGTATGGTTGGCCGACTCAATTAACAGCCCCGCTTGATCTCGCACCTGCACCGGCACAAGACTTGCTGCACTTAAATTCTTGGAGAGGATGACGAAGTTGGACAACAAAGAAAAGGCGCTCAGCACCGCGGTCGCGCAGATCAAGAAGGAACACGGAGAAGGCGCGATCATGTATCTCGGCGAGGCGGCAAAGCAGCGTGAGGTCCTGGTCATCCCGACCGGCGCCCTTCCGCTCGACCTGGCGCTGGGAGTGGGGGGGATCCCGCGGGGTCGGGTCGTCGAGATCTACGGCCCCGAGTCGGCAGGTAAGACCACGCTTGCCCTGCACGTGATCGCCGAGGCGCAAAAGCTCGGTGGAGTAGCGGCCTTCGTCGACGCCGAGCACGCCCTCGATCCCATCTATGCGGCCCGCATCGGCGTCAAGATCGACGAGCTCCTGATCAGCCAGCCCGACACCGGCGAGCAGGCGCTCGAGATCGTCGAGGTGCTCGTGCGCAGCAATGCTGTCGACGTGGTCGTGATCGACTCGGTCGCGGCCCTGGTCCCCAAGGCCGAGATCGAAGGTGAGATGGGCGACTCGCACATGGGACTGCAGGCGCGCCTGATGTCACAGGCGATGCGCAAGCTGACCGCCTTCATCTCCAAGTCCAACTGCTCGGTGATCTTCCTGAACCAGCTCCGGGAGAAGGTCGGGATCATGTTCGGCAACCCGGAGACGCAGCCTGGCGGTCGGGCGCTCAAGTTCTACTCGTCCATCCGCCTGGACATCCGCAAGGTCGAGGTGATCAAGTCAGGCCTGGACTCGATCGGCGCCCGGGTCAAGGTGAAGGTCGTGAAGAACAAGGTCGCGCCGCCTTTCCGATCGGCCGAGTTCGACATCCTCGCCGACGGAATCTCCCGCGAGGGCTCGATCATCGACGCCGCAATCGAGCACGGGATCGTCGACAAGAGCGGCTCGTGGCTCTCCTACGGCGACGCCCGGCTGGGCCAGGGTCGCGAGGGGGTGCGCAATTACCTGCGCGAGAACCCGTCGCTGGCGGCCGAGATCGAAGGCAAGGTGCGGGCCAAGGTGGCCGACGCAGCCGTCCCGCTGGTAAGCGGCTCCAATGGAGCCCGGCCGGCCGCGGCGCCGAGCGACCAGGAGGCAGAAGGAGCTCCGGTCGAGCTCTGACCCCGGTCCCGGCGCCTACGACGTCGGGCTGCGACTCCTCGCGATAAGGCCGCATTCGACGGCCGAGCTGCGCCGCAAGCTGGCGCGGCGTGGCTTGGCGGCGGACGACGTTCAGGCGGCGCTGGCGCGACTCCGCGAACGCGGCTACCTGGACGACGCGGCTTACGCTCGGGCCCTCGTGAGACGGCGGGCGGAGAGCCGGGGCGCCCGCGCGATCGGCGCCGAGCTCTTCGCGAAGGGCATCGGCCGCGAGGTCGCCGGCGTGGCCCTGGCCGGCCTCGACCGCGAAGCGGAGCTGGAGGCGGCCGAGCGGCTCGTCCGACGGTTCGGTCGCGGACTCGCCGGAAACGAGCTCCTGCAGTCGGTCGGCCCGAAGCTGCTGCGCCGGGGCTTTGCGCCCCACCTCGTTCGTGAGGCCTGCCGGAGGGCCACTGCCAGCCAGCCCTAGTGCGGCGCGTCGAGTGAACGGTAGAATTCGGGGGTCCGTTTCAGCTCCGCTGAGCGGTCTTTCAAGTGTCCTGACCCCGCGCTGGGCCCGCGCCCTGCGCCGGTTGAGCACCTTCACAACCGAATACGAGGTGACAGCGAACTATGACCAACATCGTTCTGGTCACGGCCGTCGTCCTGCTCGCGCTGATCGCGCTTGGGCTCGGCGCCGGCCTGATCTTTCTACTCACGCGACGGCGCATCACCGCGCCGCCTGTCGATCCGGAGGAGCTGCGCAGGCAGGTCCACTCCGAGATCGAAGCCTCAATCAAGGATCGGCTGCTGGAAGCCAAGGAGGAGGCGGTCCGAATCCGGACCGAGGCGGACCGGGAGGCGCGCGAAACCAAGGCGCAGGCCCAGCAAGCCGAGCGCCGGCTCCTTCAGAAAGAGGAGAACCTCGACCGCCGCTCCGAGGAGCTGAACCGCCGCGAGCAGTCGCTCAGCGATAAGGAGAAGCACCTCGACGAGCTGCGCGAGCAGCTGGAGATGGCGGGGAAACAGCGTCTCGCCGAACTGGAGCGGGTTGCCAACATGACCCGCCAGGAAGCCCAGGGCGTGCTTATGAGCGAGCTCGAGCAGGAGCTTCGCAACGAGATCGCCCGCAAGGTCCGGGAAGCGGACCTGGCAGCCCGCGACGAAAGTGAGAAGCGGGCGCGCAAGATCGTCACCGAGGTAATCCAGCGGGTGGCCGCCGACCAGACGGCGGAAACTTCAGTCTCCGTCCTGCCGCTCCCGTCAGAGGACATGAAAGGCAGGATCATCGGGCGGGAGGGGCGCAACATCCGAGCGCTCCAACAGGCGACCGGGATCGACATCATCGTCGACGACACCCCCGAGGCCGTGATCATCAGCGGCTTCGACCCGGTCCGGCGTGAAGTCGCCCGGGCCACCCTGAACAAGCTCATCGTCGACGGCCGGATCCACCCGGCTCGCATCGAAGAAACCGTCGTCAAGGCTCGCCAGGAAGTCCAGCAGCGGATCAAAGAGGAAGGCGAGGCAGCCGTCCTCGAGGTCGGGCTGCAGGGGCTGCACCCTGAGGTGGTCCGCCACCTCGGGATCCTCCGCTTCCGGACCAGCTACGGGCAGCAGGTCCTGAGCCACTCCAAGGAGGTCGCCCACCTCGCCGCCATGATGGCGAGCGAGATCGGGGCCGATGTCCGCATCTCCAAGATGTCGGGACTGCTCCACGACATCGGTAAAGCGATCGACCATGAGGTCGAGGGGTCACACGCCGTGATCGGCGCCGACCTCCTCCAGCGCCACGGCGTGCCCGCTCCGGTGGTGCACGCGGTGCGGGCCCACCACTACGACGAGGAGCCGCACACGCTCGAGGCTCTCCTGCTGATCGCGGCGGACGCCATCTCGGCGGCACGGCCCGGAGCCCGCCGGGAAACGCTCGAGGCTTACATCAAGCGCCTCGAGAAGCTCGAGGAGATCGCCAACTCCTTCGATGGCGTCGAACAGAGCTATGCGATCCAGGCCGGACGCGAGGTCCGGATCCTGGTCAAGCCGGACTCGATCGACGACACGCAGGCTCAGCTCATGGCTCGCGACATCGCGAACCGCATCGAGCGCGAGCTCAGCTACCCGGGCCAGATCCGGGTGACCGTCGTCCGCGAGACACGCGCCATCGAATACGCCAAGTGACATCGAAAGGGGACTCCGCTTGAGGGGTCCCCTTTGTTTTGATCACTAGACTGAGCGGCTGTGCCGGACCCGTTCAAGCTCTTGTTCGTCGCCGACATCGTCGGCAAGCCGGGTCGCGAGGCACTCACTGCGATCCTGCCAGACCTGAAGCGGGAGTTCCGGCCCAGCCTCGTGATCGTGAACGGCGAGAACTCGGCTGGCGGCTTCGGGCTCACCGCCGCCACCATCGAAGAGATGAAGTCGGCCGGAGCCGAGGTCATCACGACCGGCAACCACGTGTTCGACCAGCGGGACTTCGTGCCGGTCCTCCCTGAACAGGAACGTGTGATCAGGCCGGCCAACTACCCGCCTGGCGCGCCTGGCGTCGGCCACTGCGTCGTCGATGCCGACGGCGAGAAAGTGCTCGTCCTGAACCTGATGGGCCGGCTCTTCATGACCGACACCGACGACCCCTTTCGTGCCGCCGACGCGATCCTGGCCGGCGCGCCGGAGCACAAGATCTCGGTCTGCGACATGCACGGCGAGGCGACTTCGGAGAAGGTCGCGATGGGCTGGTACCTTGACGGCCGGGTAAGCGCCGTCGTCGGCACTCACACGCACGTGGCGACCGCTGACAATCGGGTCCTGCCGGGCGGCACCGCCTACGTCAGCGACGTGGGCATGGTGGGTCCCCGCGACAGCGTGATCGGCATGGAGGTCAAAGGCGTGCTCCGCCGGTTTCTAACCGGCGTCCCGCAGCGCTGGAAGGTCGCAGAAGGACCCGTGACATTCAATTCGGTATTGATTACGATTGACAGGCTCACGGGCCGGGCCTTAACGATCCAGCGCATCGATCGACAACACAATTGACGTGGGGGTTTCAGCAATGACCGGGGAGGGGCGCGCGCCAGTGGAGATCCTGAAGGTCTCCGCGACGTCGAAGCCTGTCGCCGTGGCCGGCGCTATCGCAGGGGTCATCCGCAGCGCCTCCCGGGTTGAAGTCCAGGCCATCGGCGCCGGCGCCATCAACCAGGCGGTGAAGGCCATCGCGATCAGCCGAGGCTATGTGGCTCCCGGCGGACTCGACATCGTCTGCATCCCTTCGTTCATCGACATTTCGATCGATGGCGAGGAGAGGACGGGCATCCGCCTCCTGGTCGAGGTCCGCTGAAGAACCGAGACACAGCGGCCCGCACCTTTCACGTCTGGACGATCGGCTGCCAGATGAACGCGGCCGACTCCGAAAACCTCGCCCGCCGGCTCCTGGCGGCCGGGTTCCAGGAGGCCCCTCTGGACCGAGCCGATGTGGCGGTGCTGAATACCTGTTGCGTCCGCCAGGCCTCGGAAGACAAGGTCTACTCCAAGCTTCACGAGCTCCGGCACTGGAAGACGGGCGACCGCCTGATCGCGCTGACCGGCTGTCTCGGAGTGAAGGAGGGTGAAGGGCTCCAGGCGCGCTTCCCGCAGCTCGACGCCGTCCTCCCGATCGGCGAGTACGACGGCTTCATCGCCGACCTCGAGGCGCGCTACGACTACTCGCTCGGCGAGCCGCTGCCGGCCGCCGGCCGCACGGGCGTCAGCCACTACGTCAGCGTGATCCACGGCTGCAACCACAACTGCACCTTCTGCATCGTGCCGCGAGTCCGCGGGCGGGAGCGCTCCGTCCCGATCGAGGACGTCGTCAGCGAGTGCGTCGAAGCGGTCGCCGACGGGGCGCGCGAGGTCGTGCTGCTGGGCCAGAACGTCGACGCCTACCGCGATCCCGGCGGACGCGGCGGGCTGGCCGCGCTCATGCGCCAGGTCGAGGCCGTTCCTGGACTCCGGCGGGCCAGGTTCATGACCTCGCATCCGCGCGATCTCGAGCCCGAGCTGCTGGATGTGATGGCGGCCAGCGATGTGATCTGCCGCGAGCTGCAGCTGCCCATCCAGTCGGGCGACGACCGGTTGCTGAAACGGATGGCGCGCGGCTATCTGACCCGCGACTACCTCTCGATCATCGAGCGCGCCCGGGCTCGAATGCCGGACCTCGGCCTCGCCACGGACGTGATCGTGGGCTTCCCTGGTGAGACCGAGGAGATGTACCTGAACACCCGGCGCCTCGTCGAGCAGGTCGAGTTCGACGTCGTCCACATCGCGATGTACTCGCCAAGGCCGGGCACCTACTCCGGCGACCGGCTGGCCGACGACGTTCCCGCCGACGAGAAGCGCCGCCGCATCAACGACCTGCTGGCGGTCCAGAAGAGCATCGCCGCCGGCAAGACCGCCGGGTGGCTGGGGAAGAGGGTGGAGGTCCTGGTCGAAGGGTTCGACGAGCTGGGCCGGGCGTACGGGCGCAGCCGCCAGGGCAAGCGGGTGACGGTGAAGCGGGCCCGCTGCCAGCCGGGCGAAGTGGTCCAGGTGCTGGTCGAAGACGCGGCTCCGGGCCACCTCTCCGGTCCCCTGGCTGCTTGACGACCGCATGACCGACTCCCCGGTCATGCGCCAATGGCAGGATGCCAAAAGCCGCTACCCCGACGCCATCGTGCTCTTCCGGCTGGGCGATTTCTACGAGGTCTTCTTCGATGACGCGGTTGCTGCGGCGCCCATCATGGGCGTCCAGCTGACGTCGCGGCCGCTGGGCAAGGCGGGCCGCCACCCGATGTGCGGCGTTCCCTACCACGCCTGGCAGAGCTACGCGGGCAAGCTGCTCCGAGCCGGGCGCAAGGTCGTGATCTGCGATCAGGTGGAAGCTGCGACCGGCAAGGGAATCGTCAAGCGCGAGATCACGCGCGTGCTCACCCCGGGGACGGTTGTCGAGGAGGCTTACCTCGAGCCCCAGACGGCCAACTTCCTGGTCGCCGCCTGGACGAAGGGCGCCGAGAGCGGCCTGGCCGCCGCCGACATCTCGACTGGCGAGATGCTGCTCTGCCAGCTGCCGGCGGACCGTCTGGACGCCGAGCTGAGCCGCCTCGAGCCGGCTGAGCTGCTGCAACCGCCTACTGTCGAGGCCTACAAGTTCGACCCGGAACGCGGTCGACAGCGCCTTCGGCAGGCGCTCGGGATCACCTTCGAGGACTCCGTGGGCGCGGGCTCGGCGCCCCTTGCGGTCGGCGCTGCGGGCGTCCTGCTCGAGTATCTCCAGACAAACCAGGTCACCGTCGGCCCGGGCGTGTTCCGGGTCCGCACCTACTCACCCGACGCGGCGATGCAGCTCGACGCACCCACTGTGCGCAACCTCGAGCTGGACGCGTTGACCAGGCTCGTCGACCGCACCGCGACGCCCATCGGGGCGCGCCGGCTGCGCGCCTGGCTCAAGGCGCCGCTGCGGGACGTCGAGGCGATCCAGCTCCGCCTGGGAGCGGTGGACGAGCTGGTGCGGGTGCCGGTCCTGGAATCTCGGCTCCGACAAGCTTTGAGCGCGGTCGGCGACCTCGAGCGGCTCACCTCCCGCGCCGTTCAGGGCCACGCCGCCCCGCGCGAGCTGGTTGCCCTGCGGCGCTCGCTGGAGGGCGTACCCACGGTCCAGGCCGCCTTGTCCGGCGTCGAGTCCCTGGCCCTGAAAGACGTCGCTTTGCGGCTCGACCCCCAGCCCGAGCTGGCTCGCTTGCTCGCCGAGGCGCTGGTCGACGACCCGCCGTCCAGCCAACGCGAGGCGGGGGCCATCCGGCCCGGCTACGACGGCCAGCTGGATGGGATTCGGGAAGCCTCTCGGTCAGCGCGCGAGTGGATCGCCGGCCTGGAGGCCGCGGAGCGCCAGCGGACCGGGATCAAGAGCCTCAAGGTCGGCTACAACCGGGTCTTCGGCTACTACATCGAAGTCTCAGCCGGGGCAGTGGCGCACGTCCCGCAGGACTACGTCCGCAAGCAGACGCTGACGGGAGCCGAGCGCTACTTGACGCCGGAGCTCAAAGAGCGCGAAGCGATCGTCTTGAACGCCCAGCAGGACATGATGGCCCGCGAGGTCGAGGTCCTGAAGGACGTCTCGGGTCGGGTGGCCGAATCGGCGGCACTGATCCTGGCCAGCGCCGAAGCGCTCGGTGAGGCCGACGCGCTGCAGAGCCTCGCCGACGCGGCGCGCGACCTCGACTGGTGCCGCCCGGAGGTCAACGAGGGGCTGCGGCTGGCGGTTGCCGGCGGCCGCCATCCGCTGGTGGAGGCGGCCCTGCCCGCCGGCACCTTCGTTCCCAACGACCTCTTGCTCGATCCTGATGGTGCGCAGGTCGTGATCCTGACCGGGCCGAACATGGCCGGCAAGTCGACCTATCTCCGTCAGGCCGCGCTCATCGTCTTGCTGGGCCAGGCCGGCAGCTTCGTGCCCGCCCGCTCCTGCTCGATCGGGCTCTGCGACCGCGTCTTCACGCGCGTGGGCGCGCAGGACGACCTGGCTCGCGGCATGTCGACCTTCATGGTCGAGATGACCGAAACCGCGAGCATCTTGAACCACGCAACCCGGGCCTCGCTCGTCGTTTTCGACGAGGTGGGGAGGGGGACCTCGACGTACGACGGGATGTCGATCGCGCAGTCAGTGGTCGAATACATCCACGAAGCTCCCAGGCTGGGCTGCCGCACGCTCTTCGCGACGCATTACCACGAGCTGACGGCGCTGGCCGACCGGCTGCCCCGGGTCCGCAATGAGCGCGTCGAGGTTCTGGAGGAAGGCGAGACCGTGACCTTCCTGCACCGGGTCGTGCCCGGCGGCGCTGACCGCTCCTACGGCATCCACGTGGCCGCGCTGGCCGGCCTGCCGCCGGCGGTCATCGCCCGGGCTCGAGAGGTGCTGCGCGAACTGGAGCGGCAGCGGCCCCTGGAGCCGCCAGCCACTCAGCTCGGCCTTCCGCTTGAGGTCCCGCCGGATCCGCTCCTGACTGAGCTCGAAGGCTTGCAGCTCGACCAGCTGAGCCCGCTGGAGGCCCTTCAGAAGCTTTACGAGCTGAAGGCCAAGCTCTAACCCGTGACCATCCGGGCGCTTCCGCCTGCAGTCGCGGACGCGATCGCCGCCGGTGAGGTCGTCGAGCGTCCGGCCTCGGTCGTGAAAGAGCTGGTCGAGAACTCGCTGGACGCGGGTGCCACCCGGGTCGGGGTCGAGATCCGGGGGGCGGGGAAGACCCTGATCCGGATCGTCGACGACGGCGCCGGCATTCCGTCCGCTGAGCTTCGCCTCGCGTTCCAGCGGCACGCCACCAGCAAGCTCCAGAACCTGTCCGACCTCGAAGCGATCGGTACCCTGGGTTTTCGGGGAGAGGCGCTGGCCAGCATCGCCGCGGTCTCCGACCTGGAAGCGACGACCTCGGGACGCCGACTCCACCTGCGGGCCGGCGCGCTGCTGGAGGAAGGGGCGGCCGGCCCGGCGCCAGGTCTGGTGATCGAGGTGCGCGACCTCTTCGCCAACACCCCCGCTCGCCTTCGGTTCCTGAAGTCGGACGCCACGGAGACTGCTGCCTGCCTGGCCGCGGTTCAGCGCTATGCACTCCTCTACCCCACGGTTCGCTTCCGCGTCATCGTCGAAGGCCGAACTTCGCTCAGCACCGACGGCCATGACCCGCTGGCGAGCGTCTACGGGGAAGCGGTTTCGCGCGAGATGCTGGCCGTCGACCACCTGAACGTCACTGGGACCGTCTCGCCGCCCAAGCTCAGCCGTGGCACTCGTGACGCGATGCTGCTGGCTGTCAACCGGCGGCCGATCGCGTCAAGAACGCTCGCGTTCGCGCTCGAAGAGTGCTACCGCGGTGCGCTGGAGCGAGGCCGCTATCCCGTTGCAGTGCTCAACGTCGAGATCTCGCCGGAGGCGGTCGACGTCAATGTTCACCCGACCAAGCGGGAGGTCAAGTTCCGTGACGAAGGCGCCGTGTTCGCCGCGCTCCAGCGGGCGGTGCGGTCGGCGATAGGCGCCGGCGAGCCTGCCCGCCCGCCAGAGCCAGCCGCGCCGGGACCGAGCTCCGAGCGCCTTTTACGCCAACTCGAGATCCAGGAACCGCCGCCGGCAATCGACCCCCAGCTCCCGCGACCAGCCAGTGCCGGCGGGTTCCTGCGTCCCGTCGGGCAGGTCCTCGACGGGTACCTCGTGGCCGAGAGTCCCGAAGGGATGGTGCTGATCGACCAGCACGCGGCCCACGAGCGAGTCCTCTTCAACCGCTTTCAAAGCCGGTTGGAGGGAGCGCCGGCCGTCAGCCAGCACCTCCTGATGGCCATGACGGTCGAGCTCGAGCCGGCGTTGGCCGCCGGAGTCGCGGACCACGAGGCGGAACTCCGCTCGCTCGGCTTTGAAGTCGAGCCCTTTGGGCCGCGCGCGGTTCGGATCCTGGCCGGTCCTGTAGAGACTCCGCCGGAAAGTCTGGAGCCGGCGTTCCGCGAGGTGCTGGCCGGCCTCCGGGCGCGGTCGGCCGATGACGCGCTGGCCTCGCTGGCCTGTCACTCCGCTGTCCGCTTCGGCGATGCGCTCGACCTGGCCGAGCAGCGCCGTCTGCTGCAGGAGGTGGAGAGCCTGAGCCCAGACATCACCTGCCCGCACGGACGGCCGGTGCGGCTGCTGCTGGACTGGCAGCAGCTGAAGCGCCACTTCCGCCGCAACTATTGAGCGGCAAACGGGTCCCGACCATCCTCGGGCCGACCGCGGTCGGCAAGTCCGCGGTCGCCTTTCGGCTGGCGCGTGCGCTGGGTGGCGAGATCGTGGTCGCCGACTCCCGCCAGGTCTACCGGCGACTCGAGATCGCTACCAACAAGCCGTCAGCGGAGGAGCGCACCGCGGTTCGCTACCACTGCCTCGACCTCGTCGACCCCGAAAACTCCTTCAACGTCTTCGAATTTGTCCAGGCGGCTGCGGGAGCGCTCCAGCAAATCGAGCGCCCCATCCTGGAAGGGGGCACGAATCTCTACGTCGACGCGCTGCTTGACGGCCTCAGCCTGGGCGGCGTCCCGCCCCGTCCCGAGCGCCGTCGAGAGCTGGAGCTCCTGCCGGTACAGACCCTGGCTGGGCTGGTCCGGGACCTCGATCCGGAGATTGCGATCGACTTCCGGAACCCGGTCCGTCTCGTCCGGGCGATCGAGGTCCTGGAGGTGACGGGGCCGCCCTGGAGCCGGCTTAGGACCCGGCGCCCGACTGCCTGGGATGGGGTCCGCATCGGCCTCGATCTGCCCCGGGAGATGCTCGATGAGCGCATCCGGGCGCGCTGCCTGCGCCAGCTCGAACGTGGTCTTGTGGAAGAAACCCGGGCGGCTCTGGAGGCGGGCGTGGCGCCAGGCTCACAGGCCCTGAGCGGCACCGGCTACGCGGAGACGGTCGCCCACCTGCAGGGCAGGGTGAGCAGGGAGGAGCTGCCCGAGCTGATGACGCGCAACAACCGGCGCCTCGCGCGGCGACAGCTGACCTGGCTCAAGCGCGACGCGCGGATCCACTGGTTCAGCGCGGTCGCCGACCCCCTGCCGGATATCCTCAGGTATCTCCATGGGTGAGACGACGATCGGGACAGCGAAGCGGATGTCGCGCATCCCGCCTTACCTCTTCGCTGAGATCGACCGCAAGGTGCGGGAAAAGAAGGCGGCCGGGATCGACGTCATCAGCCTCGGCATCGGTGATCCGGACCTGCCCACTCCTGCCCGCATCGTGAGCGCGGCTCAGGAAGCCGTGGCCGACCCGGCGAATCACCAGTACCCGTCCTACTTCGGGCTGAGAGAGCTGCGGGAAGCCATCGCGGACTGGTACCGCGGGCGCTTCGGAGTGCGGCTCGACCCGGACAGCCAGGTGCTGCCGACGCTGGGCTCGAAAGACGGCATCAGCCACGTCCCTTTCGCGTTCGTGGATCCGGGCGACGTGGTGCTGGCCCCCGATCCGGGGTACACGCCCTACGCGACCGGGGCGATCATGGCCGAGGGCGAACCCCACCTGTTGCCGCTCACGCTTCAGAACGGCTGGCTGCCGGACCTCGACGCCGTTCCGGCCGACGTTCGCCGCCGCGCCAAGCTGCTCTGGCTCAACTACCCGAACAACCCGACCGCGGCCACGGCGCCTGACGCGTTCTTCGAGCAGGCGATCGCGTTCTGCCGGGAGAACGGGATCATCCTCTGTCATGACGCGCCCTACTCGGAGATCGCGTTCGAGGGCTACCGGCCGCCGAGCCTGCTCCAATTTCCCGGCGCCATGGAGGTGGGCCTCGAGTTCCATTCCGTCTCGAAGACCTACAACATGACGGGCTGGCGGCTGGGCTGGATCTGCGGCAACGCCGAGCTGGTCCGGGCTGTCGGGCAGCTCAAGACCAACCTCGATTCGGGGATCTTCCAGGCGGTCCAGTGGGCGTCCGTCGAGGCCCTGCGCGGGGGCGAGCAGGACACCAAGGCGGCCAACGCCGTCTACCACCGGCGCCACCAGAAGGTGGCGGAGGTGCTGAACCGCACCGGCTGGGACATCCGGCCTCCGCGTGCCACCTTCTACGTCTGGGCGCCGGTGCCGCCCGGCTACGACTCGATCGGCTTCGCGGCCCACGTGCTCGACCAGGCAGCCGTCAACCTCACGCCGGGCGTCGGTTTCGGGCCGCATGGCGAGGGGTACTTCAGACTCTCAGTGACCGCACCCGATGCCCGCCTCGACGAGGCTCTGAGCCGCCTGGAGAAGCTGAGCTACTGATCTCAACGGAGACCCGCCCGGAGCGGGCTTACCTGATCGGTGTGCTCCTGCCCGGAATGCCGCAGGCGGCGCTCGAGGGGCAGCTGAACGAGCTCCGTGACCTGACGCGCACCGCCGGCGGCGAGGTGGTCGGGTTCGACATCCAGCGCCGTCCCGAGATCGACCCTGCCCTTTATGTCGGCCGGGGCAAGGTCGACGAGCTGCGTGAGCTTCGCCTCGGCGGCGAGTACGACCTCCTGATCTGCAATGAGGATCTGAGCCCGCGCCAGCAGCGCAACCTGGAGCGCGAGCTGAAGACCCGGGTCGTCGACCGCACCGAGCTGATTCTCGACATCTTCGCTCAGCAGGCCAGGACCCGCGAAGGCCGCCTGCAGGTCGAGACGGCTCAGCTCCATCACCTGCTGCCGCGCCTGATCGGCGCCTGGGACTACCACCGGCAGGGAGGCGGGATCGGCACCCGCGGCGGTCCTGGTGAGCAGCAGATCGAGGTCGAACGCCGGCGCATCCGCCGCCGGCTGAAAGACCTCGAAAAGGAGATCGCCGACGTCCAGCGCCAGCGCCAGCAGCAGCGGGCCGGACGCCACCGCTCAGAGCTGCAGACGGTGGCCATCGTCGGCTACACGAACGCCGGCAAGTCGACCTTGCTCAACGGGCTCACCAATGCCGGCGTGCGCGCTGAAAACCGGCTCTTCGCCACGCTCGACCCGACGACGCGCCGCCTGCGACTCCCGTCCGGGCGCGAGCTCCTGCTGACCGACACCGTCGGCTTCATCCAGAAGCTGCCAACCGACGTCGTGGCGGCCTTCAGGGCGACCCTCGAGGAGGTCACCTATGCCGACGTGGTGCTCCAGGTCCTCGACCTCGGCGACCCCGCGGCCGAGCAGCAGGCGGCGACTGTGGAGCAGGTCCTCGGCCAGCTCGACGCGGCAGACAAGCCGCGCGTCGTGGCTCTCAACAAGGTCGACCTGCTGGGCCCGGCGACCCGCCGGCGAGCGATTCAGGCGATCCGCGATCGCTACCCGGCGGCGGTTCCGATCTCGGCTCGAGCGCGCACGGGTGAGTCAGACCTGTTGGCGGCCCTGGACCAGGTGAGCCGCCAGGACGTGGTGCAGGTCCACCTCCTGGTGCCCTACGGCCGCGAGCAGGTCCTCAACGACCTCCGCCAGGTGGGCGGCCTGGAGCGAACTGAGTACGTTGCCGCGGGCACGCAAGCCTGGGGCTGGGTGCCGCGGCGCGCACTCCACAGGTTCGAGGGGTACTCGGCTCAGCCGCGCATTAGTTAAGGATCCGGATGACGGCCTTGACGTCGCCGACCAGTGAGACCTGGTCGCTGACGATCGGCTTGTAAGCCGGGTTCTCGGCGAGCAGCTCGACCTTTCCATTCGTCCGGTGGAGCCGCTTGACGGTGGCCTCGTCCTGGTCGACCAGCGCCACGACGATGGTCCCGTTGGGTGCCTCCTGGCGGGGGCGGACCAGAACGAGATCGCCATCCAGGATGCCGGCGTTGATCATGGAATCACCGCGGACCTTGACCAGGAACCAGCCCTCTTGCGCGATGTCAGGGGAGAGGAGGAGGTGGTCCTCGATGTTCTGCTCGGCGAGGATGGGCTGGCCGGCCGCCACGTGGCCGACCAGCGGCACCGCGACGGCATTCCGCCGCTTCTCATCGATCGGCTGGTCCTGGACCAGCTGAACGGTGCGCGACTTGCTGGCGTCGCGGTGGATGAGGCCTTTGCGCTCGAGCTGGTTCAGGTGGTTGTGCACTGTCGAGCTGGAGGAAAGGCCGACTGCCTCGCCGATCTCGCGGACGCTCGGCGGGTAGTTGCGAACCCTGGTCACATGGCGGATGTAGTCAAGAATCTTGCCCTGGCGTTCGCTCAAATCTTCGGTCATCTGCACTCCTTTCAGAGACGGTCCCCGTGCCGGAAGCCGATGCTAGCACCTCCCGCTGAGGAGTGCAAACTTTTGTTCGGAGACCGCGAATTACGACGGCGTGGGTGGGGTCGTCCTTCGTCAGAGTCAGACCCAAAAAGGCCCACCGAATTTCTTTCGTCTGAAGGGTACCCCGTCAGGTCCTGCGCCGGCCGCAGAAGTTGACAGCGAACGCCTGTTCGCCCTATTGTTCGCGAACAAATGTACGCCGCTCGAGATGTTTGGTCATACCGGCGTCTGCGACCACGCAGCCCCTGGCCCGGGCGGCTTGCCCGAACCGGCCTCGTGCTGGGCGCCGCTGTGGTGCTCTCGCTGGGCCTGGCCCGCGCGGCGGAAGGCCAGGCGCCGGCGTCCTACGAGGCGGTCACGGTGCAGCCCGGAGACACGCTCTGGTCGATCGCCGCGGCGCGCTACCCGGGCTCGGACGTGCGCGCGAAGATCTGGGACATCGAGCAGGCGAACCATCTTCGCTCGCCCTTGATCGAGGTGGGGCAGACCCTCGAGATTCCAAGCCGCTAGCCATTTACACGCTAGGCTCTGCCTGGCTTTGCGGGTTGAGCTGGTGACGCGCAAGGGCTGCCACCTCTGCGATCAGGCCCAGGCCACCCTCGAGGCCGCCGGCGTGGAGGTCGTGCCGCTCGATGTCGATGCCGATGCCGAGCTGCTCCGCCTCTACGACTTCCGGGTCCCTGTCGTCCTCCGGCACGGGAAAGTTGCCGCCGAGGGTCGCATCAGCTCAACCGACGTCCAGCGCATCCTCGGTTGAAACGAACCAGGGGAGGAGGGTCTTGTGGAGGGGCCGAAGCCCCACTAGCGCTCGCAAATCGCTATCGATAATGACTGTTCTAGCAATCATCGATCTTACGGGGGAGGCGAGGCGGCCTCGGTTGCCTGCCAGCGTTTAGGTGGCTTCGGCTTCGCGGAGCCGGCGGCTGAGCGTCTTGAGGAGCCGGATCGAGATGTCGGGGTGCTCCTTCAGGAAGTCCTCGAAGCTCCATTCCGGGACGGCCGCCAGCCGGAGGTCGGTTTTGGCGATGACGGTCGCCGAGCGCCGTTCGTGGTCGAGCAGCGCCATCTCGCCGAAGTGGTCGAAGGGCCCCAGCTCGCGGATTCGGCCGTCGGGCGTGTGGACTTCGGCATTGCCCTCCAGGATGATCATGAAGCCGACGCCACTGCCGCCTTTGACCATGATCTCGGTGCCGGCGTTGTGGCGGACCTCTTTCATGGACTTGGCCATGTTCCGGAGCTCCTTGTCGGAGTACCCCTCGAACAGCTTCAGAGGCTGGAGGTCCATCGCCCGAATTCTAAATCGGGAGCCGGGGCCGGGCTAGGCCGTCCTGGCCAGGTGCGCCGCTCCGATCCAGTCGAGGAGCTGCCGTTCGGGTACCTCTTCGAGCGAGCGCAGCATGAGGATCAGCGGCAGCGCGGCCTCCTGGAGCTCGCCGGCCAGCCGCCGGGGATCCGCCGAGGGCCGCTCCAGGGCCGCGATCGAGGCGTCAACCGCCGCCAAAGCCCGGTTGACGTGGCGCCGGACGGACGGGATGGCGACCGTCGTCGAATCCTCAGCCCAGGCCTCCCGGACCGCCGCCCCGAGCTCGGCCAGCTTGCGGCGCGCGAACGGAGCCCCGATCGGGTCGGCTAGCAGCCGATCGGCTTCAGCTCCGTAAGCGCGGAGCAACCGCCGGAGCCGGACCTGAGTGGCCAGGGTGCGCATGCTGGCGATAAGAATAGCGAACGCATGTTCGCTTGTCAACCTGGGCGGGTCCTTCCCCACTTCAATGGCAGTGCAGTCCGCTAGGGCGCGAAGATCCGGCAGAGGCTGGCGGCGAGCGCCTCCGGATCGGCTTGCGGCTGGGCCAGGAAATGCCCGGTCGCTTCGGAGACCGCCCCAACCACTGCCCGCCCGAACACCACCGGGTCGACCGCCGCGTAGAGCTCATCGCCGTCCTGGGCCGCCCGCCGGACCTCCTCTTCGACAACCGCCGCGAAGCGGCCTTGCAGAGTGTGCCGGACCTCCTCGATCCGGGGGCTGACGCCGACCGACTCCACGACCAGAACTCGGGCCAGCGTGCGCCGCTCCGCGCAGGAGTGGACGAAAGCGCGGATGCCTCGGCGCAGGCGATCGCGGTGGCCGGCGCCCTGCGCGGCCTCCGACGTCACCTCGTGGATCAGGGCGCCGCCTTCGCGGGCCAGCAGCTCACGGACGCAGTCCTCCTTCGAATCGAAGAACTCGTAGAAGGCCGTCTTGGAGGTTCGGGCCGAAGCCACGACCTGGTCGACGGACGTCTCGTAGTAGCCGCGGTCGGCCAGGATTTCGAGCGCCGCGCCCAGGAGCCGGCCCAGCCGTGCCTCCCTGCGCTCCTCCCGACGCCGGGTGCTGACTGCCACCGCGGGGGAGCCGATCAGCCGGCCGCCAGGGCGCGGGAGATGACCAGCCGCTGGATCTCTGAAGTGCCCTCGAAGAGCGTGTAGATCTTGGAGTCGCGGTGCCACTTCTCGACCGGGAACTCCCGGACGTAGCCGTAGCCGCCGCAGATCTGGATCGCTTCCTCGGTGACCCTGACGGCCACCTCGCCGCACTTGAGCTTGGCCATGGAGCCCTCGGCCTTCTTGAACTCGCCACCGTTGCGGCTCATCCAGAGCGCGTGCCAGACCAGGAGCCGGGCGGCCTCGATCTCGACCGCCATATCGGCCAGCTTGAACGCGATCGCCTCGTTGTCGATGATCGCCTTGCCGAACTGTTTGCGCTCTTTGGCGTACTTGAGCGAGAACTCGAGGGCGGCGCGGGCGATGCCCAGCGCCGAGGCGCCTACCACCGGCCGGGTCATCTCAAAGGTCTTGAGCGCGACCGAGGAGCGGCTGTGCTCGCCCGAGCGAGCCTTCGCCAGCTTGGCGTCGAGGCGCTCCTGGCCGCCGAGCAGGCAGTCGGCCGGCACTCTGACGTCGTCAAGCAGAACCTCCGCCGTGTGGGAGGCCCGGATGCCCATCTTCTTCTCCTTCTTGCCCTGGGTCAGGCCCTTGGTGCCGGGCGGGATCACAAAGCTGGCCTGGCCCCGGCTGCCAAGCTCCGGTTCGACGGCTGCCACCACCACGTGGACGTCGGCGATCCCGCCGTTCGTGATGAAGATCTTCTGGCCGTTCAAGACCCAGTCGCCGTTGTTCCGGATTGCGCGGGTCTTCATCGAGGACACGTCCGACCCCGCTTCCGGCTCGGTGACGGCAAAAGCACCCACCTTCGGGTTTTCCGGACTGCCGTAACAGGCCGGGATCCAGGTCGCGATCTGCTCCGGGGTGCCCTGGCCGAAGATCGCCGCCACCGGCAGCTGCGTCCCGGTCAGAGCGAGCGCGATGCCCGCGCAACCCCAGGAGAGCTCCTCTGCGACCAGCGCCGGCATGAGGCCGGTCTCATCGGCGTATGTCTGCTGGATGAAGTCGACTGAGTAGAGGCCGACCTTGGCCGCCTTCTTGATCACGTCCCAAGGAAATTCCTCGGTCTCGTCGTACTCCGGCGCGACCGGCCGGATCTCGCGCTCCGCGAAGTCGTGGACCCAGTCGCGGATCTCGCGCTGCTCGTCGGTGAGCTGGAACGAAAGCATTCGTTGCTCCTTCTTGCGCTGGCTTGAATCAGTACGCGTACGTACCGTTCTACTTGTGAGCAGACTACGCCGGTTTGCCGCGCTGCGTCAACCTGAAAACGCTAGGCGGATCTGGCCTGGTCGAGCAGCTTGGCCAGGGCGTAGATCACGCGCAGGTTCGGGACCGCAACCGAGTGCCGCCCGGCCAGCTCGACCACCGACCCCAGCAGGGCGTCCACCTCCAGAGGCCGCCCGGCCTCCACGTCCTGCAACATCGAGGTCTTGTGCGCGCCTACGCCGGCAATGCCCTGGAGGCGCTTTTCGACGCCCACCTCGATCGAAGCTCCCATGGCGCGAGCTACCGCCTCGACCTCGAGCATCATCTCGCGAACCAGGTCGCGGGTCTCCGGCGCTTCCAGCAACCGGTCCAGCGGAGCCCGGGTGAGTGCGCTGACGGGGTTAACCGTCGCGTTGCCGAGGAGCTTGAGCCAGATCTCGTCCCGAATATGAGAGCTGATCGGGCATTTGAGACCGGCCTTGACCAGCGCCCGCGCGATCGCCTGGCAGCGCTCGCTGCGAGAGCCGTCAGGCTCGCCGATCGTGAAGCGCTTGCCTTCCTGGTGCTGGACGACGCCCGGCTCCGAGATCACGGCCGCCGGGTAGGCGATGCAGCCGATCACGGATCGGGCCGGCAGGCTGCGCGCGATCACCCCACCCGGGTCGACCGAGTCCAGGCGCTCCCCGTACCAGAAGGGGATGCCGTTCTGCGCCGGCAGCACCGCCGCGGCCGGCTTCAAAGCGGCGCCCACCGCCGGCGCCAGGCCCGGCAGCGCGTGCGCTTTGACCGTCAGGAACACCACGTCCGCGTCGCTGATGGCGGTCACGTCGTCGGTGCACTCGGGGTGCGCGACGAAGATCTCCTCAGCGCTCTCGACTCGAACCCCGCGCTCCCGCATGGCGGCCAGGTGCGGGCCCCGGGCGATGAGCACCACCTCCTCCCCACTCCGGGCCAGGTGCGCTCCCAGGTAGGCGCCGATTGCACCCGCCCCGACTACGGCGAACTTCAAGCCGAAGGCGCCAGCGCGGCCGCCACGCCGCGGCGCTGAACCTTGCCGGTGGCGGTGCGCGGAATCTCGTCGACGATGAACACCCGCTTGGGGACTTTGAAGTCCGCCAGCCGCTCGCGGCAGTAGCGAAGCAGCTCCCTTTCGGCGACCGGCTCGCGCAGCACAACGGCAACGGCCACCTCCTCGCCCCAGGTCGGATGCGGCAGGCCGAAGGCGACCGCTTCGGCCACCGCCGGGTGCTGAAGGAGGACGTCGTCGATCTCGCGCGGCGCGATCTTCTCGCCGCCCCGGTTGATCAGCTCCTTCAAGCGCCCGACCAGCGTCAGGTAGCCGTCCTCGCTGAGGACGCCCTGGTCGCCTGTCCGAAACCAGCCCTCCCGGAAAGAGGCGGCATTCGCCTCCTGGTTGTTCGCGTAGCCGTCGACCACGCTGGGCCCCCGAACCACCACCTCGCCGGTGGTCCCTGCCGGCTGTTGTCTCCAGGCGTCATCCACGATCCCGACTTCGACGCCGGCGCCGCGGCCGACCGATCCCGGCCGCCGCTCGCCCGGCGGGAGCGGGTTCGCCGTCATCTGGTGGGCCGCCTCCGTCATCGAATAAGCCTCGATCACCGGCACGCCGATCGTCTCCTCGAGCTGCTGCATCGTCGCCGCTGAGAGGGCGGAGCTGCTGGAGCGGATGAATCGGAGCCCGCGAGCCCCCTCCGGGCGCCCGGAGCCCGAGCGCCGGAGCAGCATCTGGTGGATGGTCGGAACCGCCGAGAACCAGGTCACGCGGTGCTCGCGGACGAGTGCCCAGAAGCCCATGGCGTTGAAGCCGCCCGGCATCACCACCTCAGCGCCACCAGAGCCCAGAGCGGCGAGAGTCGACATCACGATCCCGTGGACGTGGAAGAGAGGCATGACGCAGAGCGAGACGTCGTCGGCCGTGAGCGCGTAGTGACGGATCAGGTTGCCCGCCGAAGCCGCCAGGTTGCGATGCCGGATCGGCACCTGCTTAGGGCGGCTCGTCGTGCCACTCGTATGGAGCACCAGCGCGACGTCGTCGGGCGCGGGCGACGGCGCGGGCGCCGCGCGGCTGCCTGCCAGCCTCATCTCGCCGTCCCTGAAGGCTGCCTCGATTACGGCGACTCCTTCGGGGCAGGCCGCCCTGGCGCCCTCGACGCCGCCTGGCGGCACCAGCAGCAGCCTGGCCCTGGTGTCCTCCAGGTAGAAGCGCAGCTCCTCCATTTTGTAGGCAGGGTTCAGCGGAGCCGCCGTGGCCGCGGTCGCCGCCGCCAGGAAGAGGATCACGGCTTCGGCTCCGTTCGGGTGGAGATAGGCCACCCGATCGCCGCGCTCCACCCCAAGCGAGGCGAGCCGGCCGGCGGTGGCCGCTACCTGCTCGCGAAGCTCGTCGTAGGTGAGCCGGGCCAGACCCGGCACGATCAGCGCCGCCTCGCCGCCGGCGCCCTCCGCGAGGAGATCAGGCAGGCTTTGGCGCATCGTCCGCCTTGAGTCTACGGGGCCACATCCGATAGGCGCTGTAGAGCAGGAGGAGGCCGAAGAGCCGGGCCAGCACGTCACGCGGCAGATGCACCGCCAGCAAGGCGCCGACAGGCGCGGCGACGAGCCCGCCCAGCGCCATCCAGCCCAGGGCCCGGCGCACGACGTGGCCCGCTCGGTCGTGCGCGTAGGCGCCGGACACCGCCGTCGGGATGATCGCGAAGAGAGACGTGCCCTGCGCGACCTGCTGGCTGGCGCCGAAGCCGGCCAGGAGAAAGGGCACGTAGACGGTCCCGCCGCCGATGCCCATGAGCCCGCTCAAGGCGCCGATGAGGACGCCGCCGAGCACCGCCAGGAGGTCGTGGCCGGTCATGGCAGCGCCACTTCTTTCAAACCGATTGCGGCCAGCAGCACGGCCATGCCCAAGGTGAGCCAGCGGGCTGGGATGCGGTCGCTCAGGCGCCCGCCGGCGTAGGCGCCGGCGATGCTCCCTGCGATCAGGAAGGCGCCCACCCGGAGATCGACCGCGGGCGGACCTACTGCGAAGTAGTAGATCAAGGTGGCAGCGAAGGCGATGGGAACCATGACCGCCAGTGACGTGCCGTGCGCCTGGTGCTCGTCGAACCTCGCCCAGAGCACCAGGAGCGGCACCATGACGAAGCCACCACCGACGCCGAGCAGGCCGCCCAGGAGGCCGCCCAGCGCGCCGATCGTGGTCAGAACGCCTCTGCTAGGCGGGCTACTCGTCGGGGCGGGTCGGCACGGGTGGGGCCGCCGGAGTCACCGAGTGGTGCCGGAAGTCGACGCTGGCCAGCGCGGCCAGCTTCGAGGCCTTCGGCTTTTTCTTCTTCTTGTCCTCGCGGCCGCGCTTGTCTCGGGACTTCGCCATCGCGTGCCGATTCTAAGCCGCCTTAGCCGAAGGTAGGTCGTAGCGCACTCCGGTCAGCTCCTCCGAAACCTGCCAGAGGCGGCGCGCGAGCTCGGGATTGTTCGCGCTCGCGCTCGCTCGGACAGGGGTCGGATAACCCCGGAATCCGCCAAGCCGGTCGGGCCCGATGAAGGAGCCGGACGCCACGCCAGGCATGGTCGCCGCGTAGAGGATCGGCAGTGCCCCCATCTCCTCACTCTGGGCGATCAGCGGGTTGAGCACGAACCGCAGCAGCAGTCGCTCGTGCGGCGGCGGGGCGTTGAACTGGAGGTTGGTCGCCGCCCAACCGGGGTGGGCCGCCACGCTGGCGGCGTTGGACCTGGCGGCCTCGAGCCGCCGCGCCAGCTCGAACGCAAACAGCAGGTTGGCCAGCTTCGACTGCGCGTACGCCCGCCAGCGGGAGTAGTGCCGCTCGCCCGTGAGGTCGCTGAATTCGATCAGCCCTCCGAGGTGGGCCATGCTGCTGACGGTCACCACGCGGGCGCCAGGCTGTTCCTTGAGCGCCCCCAGCAGCAGGCCGGTCAGCGCAAAGTGCCCGAGGTGGTTGGTGCCCAGCTGAAGCTCAAAGCCGTCCGCCGTCCGGGCGTAAGGGGCGGCCATGATGCCGGCGTTGTTGACGAGGAGGTCCAGCCGGTCGTGGCCGGCCCGGAAGCGCTCGCTGAACGAACGCACCGAGCTCAGGTCGGCGAGGTCGAGCGCCGCCACCTCAATCTTTGCCGCCGGCCGGGCGGCTTTGATCTCCTTGGCGGTCGAGCGCCCCTTGGCCTCATCGCGACAGGCCAGGACAAGGTTCGCGCCCCGCGCTGCCAGCTCTCTCGCGACGATGCGGCCGAGGCCGCTGTTGGCGCCGGTCACGACGGCGATGCGGCCGCTCTGGTCAGGCATCTCGGCGGGAAGCCACTTCGTGCTCATCTTTTTCCTATCCTGCCTCCAACGCCAGCACGAGCTCTCGCAGGAAGGAATCGACGTCGGTGACGAGGCCGATGCTCTGCCAGCTGCCCCGATCCGCGAGCTTGGTCACGACGGCTGGGTTCATGTCGACGCAGACCGTGTGCACCGCTGCCGGCAGGAGGTTGCCGGTGGCGATCGAGTGCAGCATCGTCGAGAGCATCAGCGCCATCCGGACGTCCGGCAGCGCGGCGCGCATCCGCTCCTGGGCCTCGATGACGTCGGTGATCACGTCGGGCAGCGGCCCGTCGTCGCGGACGCTGCCGCCCAGAACGACCTCGACGCCATGGTCCAGCGCGGCCTTCATCACGCCGCTCGTGAGCTGCCCGCTCTCGACCATCGCCTGGATCGAACCGGCTGCCCGCACGCGGTTGATCGCTCGCATGTGGTGCTCGTGGCCGGATTCGATCGGCAGCCCGCTCTCGAGGTTGATGCCGAGCGAGGTCCCATAGAGCGCCGCTTCGATGTCATGAGCCGCGAGCGCGTTGCCGGCGAAGAGCACCTGCACGAAGCCGAGCTCGATCAGCCGCGACAGGTAGCGGCCGCTTCCCGTGTGGATGATGGCCGGACCGCCCACGACCAGGATCCGGCCGCCGTCTTTGCGGATCTGCTTCATCTGGCCCGCGATCTCAGAGATGAGGCGCTTTTTGGGCTTCTCGATCGAGACCCCGCTCGTCATGAAGCTGAAGAGCTCCACCTGGCGGGATCGCTCGAGCGGCATCACCCTCACGCCCTGGTGGCCGACCACGACGCGCATGCCCGGCTGCGCCTGGCTGAAGGCGATGCACCAGGCCCGGCCCGCCTTCTCGTCCACGGCGATGGCACAGTCCATCTCCTGCCGCTCGACGGTCACCCAGCTGCCATCGAGCAGGACCAGGGTGGGCAGGTTGGAGGTCGAGTAGAAGCCCTCCGGGAAGACGCCTGCCTTGGGTATCGCCTCGAGGGTGGCCGGGGCCTCCTCCGCGACCGCCGCACCCAGCTCCCTGGCACGCTTGACGATGCGATCGAGGCGCTCGGCGGTGCTCGCGGCCACCTGGATCCGGCAGTAAGAGGTGTCGTTCTTGTGCTGCCCGACGCGGAGCTCCTCGACTGTGAAGTTGCCGCCCTCGTCCATGACCATGTCCATGACCTGGGGCAGGATCAGGGAGTCGATGATGTGTCCCTCAAGAACCAGGAGCGCCGTCTGACGAGGCTCGCTCATGCGGCGATCGTCACCAGCGCCCGCATCCGGTCCCGCAGCTCGCGAGCGGCACGGCCGGGGTCGTCCGCGTAAAGGACCGAGCGGCTCGCGTTGACCAGACAGCCGGCGGGGTCGCCGTTCCAGGCCGCCCGGACCGACGCCTCCAGGTCACCTCCCTGGGCGCCCACCCCGGGCAGGAGAAACGGCAGCGACGAGTGCGCCCGCAGCTTCGCCACCTGCTCCGGCGCCGTGGCTCCGACCACCAGGCCCACGTTGCCCGCCGCGTTCACGCGCCGAGCCAGCTCCGCGACCTGGAGGTAGAAAGGCTCGCCTCGGGCATCCAGGTGCTGGAGGTCGGCCGCGCCCGGGTTGGAGGTGCGGCAGACCACGTAGACGCCGTTTTCGACGTGGCGGGTGGCCTCGGCCAGGGAGTCGGCGCCGTGGTAGGCGTGGACGGTCAGGGCGTCCATGCGAAGGACATCGAACGCCGCCCGGGCGTAGGCGGCCATCGTGCTGGGCACGTCGGCCCGCTTGGCGTCGAAGATCACCGGGATCTCCCCCGGGATCGCCGCGCGCAGCTCGGCCAGCGCCTTCCAGCCGTCGGGTCCGTACTGCTCCCAGAAGGCCGCGTTGGGCTTGTAGCAGCAGGCCAGATCGGCCGTGCGCCCGACGACGTCGATGCAGAACCGGGCTGCGCCCGCCGCGCCGCCTTCGATCCGGTCTGGATCCGGGTCCAGTCCGACGCAGAGCAATGTCTCCCGGGCGACGGCCGCCGCCCGCAGCTTGTCGAAAAAGGTCACTGCTGCTGCCCCTCCCCACCCTCCCCGCCGAGCGGGGAGGCGAGGGAGGGCAGCCCCTCCCCGCCGAGCGGGGAGGCGAGGGAGGGCAGCCCCTCCCCGCCGAGCGGGGAGGCGAGGGAGGGGAGCTTCTTCAGCCGGCGCTCGACCATGCGGCAGTAGGCGCAGACCTCGGCGGTCGTGGGTTGCCCGCACTTGGCGCACTCGCGAATCTGGACCGGGTCCTCGGTTTTCACCGCCTTGCGACCCTGGCGCAGGAACCCGACGAGGAACTGGTACTTCAGTCCGGGCTGGGTCTCCTCGAGCGCGTTGAGGGTGTCCTTGTAGGCGAGTGATTTGGCGCCGACGGCCATCGGGCACTCCTCCACGATGTAGTCGATCCGCTCGATGATCGCGTAGGCCGCCGAGTCGCGCTCGGCCAGGCGGTAGAGCGGCTTCACCTTGCGGGCGAGATTGGAGTGGGTGCTCTCCAGGACCGGGCCCTGGCGGCCGAGGAAGTCGGTCTGCCAGTGGAGGACGTTGCCGAAGAGCGTCGCCGCCTCGTCGTCCAGGTTGTGGCCGGTCGCGACCACCGAGTAGCCGAGGTCCACCGCCACCTTGTTGAAGTGGTAGCGCTTCACCGTGCCGCAGGCGGCGCAGGGCTTGCCCTCCCGCTGGTTTCGCATCTGCGGGATGGTGAAGCCGTGATCGGCGGCCAGGTCCACCTGGTGCAGGCGGAGGCCGTGCTTCGCGGCGAAGGCCTCGCTCTTGGCCTGGGAGCGCTCCGAGTACTCGCCGATGCCGAGGCGGATGTACATCCCGTCGGCCTGGTACCCGAGCCGCAGCAGCGCGTGCCAGAGGGCGAGGCTGTCCTTGCCGCCCGAGATGGCCACCAGCACACGGTCGTCTCGGGAAAACATCCGGTCGTCGTCGATGGTGCGCTGGACCTGGGTGCGGAACCAGTCCGGATAGCAGCCCGCACAGAAGGCCGAGCGGTGGCGGCGGACCTCGACGTTGGCGGGCGCCCTGCACTTGATGCAGCGCATTTCTGTCAAATGCCTCCAGAGATGACGGGCCAGACCTCGATCTGGTCTCCGGACTGGAGCCGCACGTCGCGGGTCAGGATCACGTCGTCCCGGATGACGATGTAGGCGTCCTGGTGCAGGCCCAGGCTGCGCAGGAGGTGCCCGACGTCCGCGGCCTCCACCTCACGCGTCTCGCGGCGCGGCAGGATCGTGACCTTCACATCCCCCATTGTGGCGAGTCACCCCTAAGATTCCGACTCCGTGAGAGTCAGAGAGGTTTTCGCGACCCGGGCCGCGCTGCTTGGCTTCGTCGGTCTGTTCTTTGGCGTCTTCGCCCCCTTCGCCATAGCCGTCGCGCTCCGCTCGCTGCGCAACATCCACCGGGCTCAAGAAGGCATCGTGCTGACCGGCGAAGGCTCCGCGGCCTTCGGCCTTTTCGCGGGCATCGTCGGGACGATCACGCTCGTCGGGGGCGTCGCACTCTGGCTGGTGAGCGCGCTTTGACAAACCTCCGGCCGACGCTGGTCCGGATCCCGGCGGTGCTCCTGGTCGTGCTCATCTCCGCGATCAGCTACCCGGGCGCCGTCGTGGTGAGCCTCGTCACCCGCACCGCTCCGGCGGTCCTCCCTGAAGGCACGGCGCCGGCCGGCTCGCTCCCCTGGCTGCGCGTCGAGCATCCCGCCGGCGCCCGGCCTTACATCGCCGACCCGGAGGGCCGCCTCGTGCTCCTGCACGGGGCGATCCCGGGCGGTCTGATCGACTTCTGGTCGGGCACTGATCCGACGAAGACCGAGCCAGCCCCCCACTACCCGATAGACCCGGCCGCCTACGCCGGAAGGTGCCCGGCCAACTCGGCGACGATCCGGGTCCCGCCGCTCTGCCAGAACGACGTCTCCGAGATGCGCGCGCTGGGCTTCAACGTGATCCGCCTGGCGCTCTCCTGGAGCCTCCTGGAGCCGCAGCGCGGCATCTACAGCCGGCAGTATCTCGACCGCGTGGCGCAGGTCGTAGGCTGGGCCCGCGCCCAGGGGCTGTACGTGATCCTCGACATGCACCAGAACGCTTACTCGCGGTACGTGGGACGGCCGACCGAGCCGCCCCTTCCGGGCGGCAAGCCACCAGGTCTCTGGGACTACTCGGGGGCCCCGAAGTGGGCCACCTACACCGATCTCCTGCCGTCGGAGGTCTACTTAGGCCAGCGCGAGGTAAACCCCGCGGTGCTGGAGGCGGACTCCAACTTCTGGTACAACCGCGCCGGCCTCCAGGACGAGTACATCGGCGCCCTTGCCGCCATCGCGCGTCGCTTCAAAAGCGACAGCACAGTGGCCGGCTACGGCATCTTCAACGAGCCCTGGCCAGGCTGGAACCTCTCGCCGGGGTTCGAGGACCTGCTCCTCTTTCCTTTCTACCGGCGCGTCATCGACGCCCTGACTGGTGCTCGGGACGGCATCCGCTGCGCGACTCAGGTATTCATGCCGGCGCCCTGCGGCTACCCCGACCTCGGCATTCACGACCGCCGCCACCTGTTCTTCCTGGACACCGGGCTGGTTCGCGAGATCACGGACTTCCCGACCCACCTCGGCCTGACGCTCAGCGCTTACCCCAACCTGGTCCTGGCGCTGCACGCCTACACGCACAAGTACACGTTCGACGCGCTCGCCGGCCAGCAGCCGGACAAGGCCAGCTATCCCTTCTTCGGGTACGAGCAGAGCTACAAGACGGCCGACCTCGAGGCCCGGGCGCTGGGCGCCGCCCTCTTTGTGACGGAATTCGGCAGCGAGACGACCGAAGACGCGCTGCTGCTGCGCAACCAGCTGGCCGAGCAGGAGAAGCACCAGGTCGGGTTCACGTTCTGGACCTGGAAGGAGAACTGCGCCTCGGGAACCACCTGGGGCATTTACGCCGGCGTTTACGGCGACGCCAAGGACCAGCGCTGCGCCTACGACGGGCGGCCGAAGGAGACGGGCGTCAAGCCGCAGAGCGGGTGTCTGCGCAGCGGCCGCGAAGCTCTCCTGGCCCGCGTCTACCCGGTGGCCGTCGGCAGCCGCGACTTCACGTACGCCTACGACCCGTCGACGGGCGCTTTCAGCATGGTGGGCACCGCCGGGCCGAAGGATCCCGACACCGTCGTGGTTATCCCGCCCGAAGTGACCGGCGCCGCCGCCGGCGGCGACCTGATCAATGCTCCGAACGGCTTTCGAACGCTGACTCTCCACGCACAATCGGGTAGGTTCGCGCTCTCCGTGGCGGCCGCGCCACTGCGACTGGCGAACTGCAAATAGGGAAGAATTCAGGCGTGGAGACCCAGTCGCCGCGCACCCTGCGGATCGCGCTCGCGCAGATGAACCTGGTGGTGGGCGACCTCGGGCGGAACTGTGACCGGATTGTGGAATGGATCGGACGGGCGCGCGAAGCCGAGGCCGACCTCATCGTCTTCCCCGAGCTGGCGCTCACCGGCTACCCGCCCGAAGACCTGCTGCTCAAGCCTTCGTTCATCCGCGACAACCTCCGCTACCTGGACCGCGTCGCAGCCGCCACCGAGGACATTGCCGCAGTGGTCGGCTTCGTCGACCACGACCTCGACATCTACAACGCGGCCGCCTTTGTGGAGGGCGGCCAGGTGCGCGGGGTCTACCACAAGTTCTACCTGCCCAACTACGGCGTCTTCGACGAGGAGCGCTACTTCCGGCGGGGCCGCCGCTGTCCGATCTTCGAGCTGGCGGGAGTGCGGATCGGCGTCAGCATCTGCGAGGACGCCTGGTACGCCACCGGTCCGATCAGCGTCCAGGCCCAGCAGGGCGTCGAGCTGCTGGTCAACATCAACGGCTCCCCCTATCACTCCGGGAAACGCGCGGCCCGGGAGACGATGATCGCGACGCGGGCCATGGACTCGCGCGCCTTCCTCGCCTGGGTCAACCACGTCGGCGGCCAGGACGAGCTGGTCTTCGACGGGAACAGCCTGGTCTTCGGACCGGAAGGCCAGGTCATCGCCCACGCGCGCAGTTTCGAAGAGGAGCTCCTCGTCGGCGACCTAGACGTCGGCTCTGTGTTCGGGGAGCGGCTCCACGACACGAGGCTCCGCCGGGAGGCGCAGGAGCCGATCCAGGTCGACATGGAGGTCGCCGAGGTGCCGGTCAGCTCCACTCCGCCGCCGGCCCGGCCCTGGCTGCGCGCGCCCGTGACCGCGCCGCTGGAGGGCGCGGCGGAGATCTACGCCGCGCTGATGGTCGGAACCCGCGACTATGTCGGCAAGAACGGCTTCGACAAAGTCCTGCTCGGCCTTTCGGGCGGGATCGACTCGGCGCTGACGGCGACCGTCGCCGCGGACGCGCTCGGGCCTGGCAACGTGGTCGGCGTCCTGATGCCCTCGCGCTTCACGTCACAGGAGAACCTGGAGGACGCCGGAGCGGTCGCCGAGAACCTCGGCATCGAGCTCCTCGAGATCCCGATCGACGCGGCCCACCGAGCCTTCGAGGAGATGTTCAAGGAGGCCTACGACGGCACCGAGCCGGGAGTCGCCGAGGAGAATATCCAGCCCCGCATCCGGGGTAACGTCCTGATGGGCCTCTCCAACAAATTCGGCTGGCTGGTGCTCAGCACTGGAAACAAGTCCGAGCTGGCCACGGGGTACTGCACGCTGTACGGCGACATGGCGGGCGGTTTCGCGGTGCTGAAGGACATCACCAAGACCGAGGTCTATGAGCTCTGCCGGTACCGAAATTCGCTGGCGGCGAAGGTGATCCCGGAGCGCGTGCTGACCAAGGCCCCCTCGGCTGAGCTGCGCGAGGAGCAGAAGGACAGCGATTCGCTGCCGCCGTACGAGGAGCTGGATCCCATCCTCCGCGGCTACGTCGAGGACGACCGCAGCTATGAAGAGCTGGTGGCGGCCGGGCACGACCCGCATACGGTGGCGCGCGTCATCCACCTCGTCGACCGCTCCGAGTACAAGCGGCGCCAGGCGCCGCCCGGCATCAAGATCACTCCGCGAGCCTTCGGCCGCGATCGCCGGATGCCGCTCACGAACCGCTACGCCCCCGATGGGCTGCGATCTCAGACCGGGTCGGCCAAGAAGAGCACCCGCGCATAATTCCTCTGGGGCTTTCTACGAGCCCCAGCCCACAGCAGCGAGTGAAGCATGCCCACTAACTTTGATCTGGCGGTGATCGGCGGCGGGCCAGGCGGCTACGTGGCCGCCCTTCGCGCGGCTCAGCTGGGCGCAAAAACCGTCGTCATCGAGAAGGACCGTCTGGGCGGGACCTGCCTCAACTGGGGCTGCATCCCGACCAAGGCGCTGCTCACCTCAGCCGAGCTCTACGCGATGGCCAGACGTGGTGAGGAGTTCGGTCTCAAGTTCAAAGACCTCACCTTCGACATGGCGCCGGCGCAGGCGCGGAAGGCGAAGGTGGTCAGCACCCTGGTGAACGGTGTGGGCACCCTCTTCAAGGCCGCCGGCATCGAGTCGATCAACGCCACGGCCACGCTGCTGGGCAAGGGCCGCGTCAAAGCCGGTAACCAGGAGATTCAGGCGGCGGACGTCATCATCGCGACTGGCTCCTTCCCCTCGCGCATCCCGATCAAGGGCGTCGAGCACACCATCGATTCCACCGCGATCCTGGAGCTGAAGGAGATCCCGAAAAGGCTCGTGGTGATCGGCGGTGGGGTCGTGGGCATGGAGTTCGCATCCCTCTACTCCGAGCTGGGCAGCGAGGTGACCGTGCTCGAGATGCTGCCCCAGATCCTGCCGATGGTCGACGCGGAGATCGCCACAACCTATCGCAAGCACCTGGAGCGCGATGGCGGCGCCGTGCACACGGAGGCCAAGGTGGAGTCCGTCGAGAAGAACGGCAAGTCGCTGACGGTGCACTTCGGCGTTGGTGGCGAGGGCTCGAAGGCGGTCGCCGATGTGGTCCTGCTGGCGGCGGGTCGCACGCCTTACACCGAGGGACTCGGTCTTGACGCGGCCGGCGTCGAGCTGGACGGCAAGCGCGTCAAAGTCGACGACCACCTGCGCACCAGCGCCGACCACGTGTACGCCATCGGCGACGTCATCGGCCGCATCATGCTGGCGCACGTGGCGTCCTACGAAGGCGTCTGTGTGGTGGAGAGCATCGCCGGCGGTTCCGAACGGAAGCCCGACTACCACGCGGCCCCCAACTGCATCTACACCGACCCCGAGATCGCCAACGTGGGACTCGGCGAAGGCGAGGCGCGCAAGCAGGGGCTCGACGTGAAGGTCGGCCGCTTCCCGCTCCAGGCCAGCGGCCGCGCGCTCACACTCGGACAGCCGGAAGGGCTCGTCAAAGTCGTCGCCGACGCCAAGGACGACATCATCCTCGGCGTGCAGATGATCGGTCCCCGCGTCACCGATGTCATCGCGGAGGCGACGCTGGCGGTGCAGCGCCGGCTGACTCTCCAGGAGATCGACCTTACGATGCACGCGCATCCGACGCTGGCCGAGTCGTTCCTGCAGGCGGCGCTGGCCGCGGACGGCCGGGCGATCGAGATCCCCAACCGGAAGCCGCGCGTCGCGGCGACGGCCGAAGCCTCGTCAACGAAGAAGGAGGAGAACTCCGTGGCTCGCGTCGAATCGAAGCCCAAGGAAAAGTCGCCAGAGGCGAATGGCGGCAGGCCCCAACCGCCCGCTGTACACGTCGCGGGCAGGCTCAAGCTGACGAAGGACAACCGAACCGAGCTGCTCAAGCTCTACCGCGAGATGGTGCTGATCAGGCGCTTCGAAGAGCGCGCCCAGGAGATGTACACGCGCGCCAAGATCGGCGGCTACTGTCACCTCAACATCGGCGAAGAGGCCACCGTGGTGGGCGGCATCGCGCCGCTCAAGCCTGGCGACTACATCTACACCAGCTACCGCGAGCACGGACACGCGATCGCCCGCGGCATCGACCCGAAAGCGGTCATGGCCGAGCTCTTCGGCAGGGAGACCGGCAGCGCTCGAGGACGCGGCGGCTCGATGCACATCTTCGACTACGAGCACCGCTTCATGGGCGGCTACGGCATCGTCGGCGGCCACCTTCCGCTGGCCACCGGTGCTGGCTTTGCCATCAAGTATCAGAAGAAGAAGGACGTCGTTTTCTGCATGTTCGGCGATGGCGCCACGAACATCGGCGCCTTCCATGAGTCGCTCAACTTCTCGAAGGTTTTCGACCTCCCGATCATCTGGTTCTGCATCAACAACAAGTACGGGATGGGCACGGCTGTCGAGCGGGCTTCGGCCGTGGCCGACATTTACAAGAAGGCCTGCGCGTATGACATGGAGTCCATCCAGATCGACGGCAACCACGTCCTCGAAGTCCTCGAGAAAACCTCAGAGGTGGTCGAGAAGACGCGGAAGGACTCCCAGCCGCGATTCATCGAGTCGGTTTGCTACCGGTTCAAGGGCCACTCGGTGGTGGACCCGGACAAGTACCGCGACGAGGCCGAGAAGGAGAAGTGGCGCAAGGCCGACCCCATCACCGACTTTGAGCATGCCCTGAGGGAAGCCAAGATCGCCGGCGACGAGGACTTCAAGCGGATCGACGGCGAGATCGAAAACGAGATCGAAGAGGTCGTCAAGTACGCGGACGAGAGCCCGAACCCGAAGGTCGAGGAGCTCTTCAAGTACGTCTACGCCGGGGAGTTCGAAAGCAGGAGTCTCGACTGATGGCTGAGAAGCTCTTCCGTGCCGCGCTCCGCGAGGCGCTGCTCGAGGAGATGGAGCGGGACGAGTCCGTCTACCTGATAGGTGAGGACATCGGAGTCTTCGGTGGCGCCTACCGCATCACCGAAGGCCTTCTGGAAAAGTTCGGCGAGATGCGCGTCGTCGACGCGCCGATCGCCGAGGAAGTCATCGTCGGCTCTGCGATCGGCGCCGCCATGACGGGACTGCGCCCGGTGGTCGAGATGATGACGGTCAACTTCTCTCTCCTGGCCTACGACCAGGTCGTCCAGAACGCCGCCAAGATCCGCTACATGTTCGGCGGCAAGGTCTCGGTACCGATGGTGATCCGATTGCCCGGCGGCGCCGGCCACCAGCTCTCCGCCCAGCACTCGCACAGCTTCGAGGTGCTTTACGGCTTCATCCCCGGTTTGCTCGTGGTCTCCCCCACCACGCCCGAGGACGCGAAAGGCCTGCTGAAGTCAGCGATCCGGACCGACAACCCGGTCATGTTCATGGAGTCGATGAGCCTCTACAACACGCGCGGCGAGGTCCCCGACGAGGAGTACCTGACGCCCATCGGCAAAGCGGCGGTGAGGCGGGAGGGCGCCGACCTCACCATCCTCGGCGTGTCGCGCCAGGTGGTGCTGGCGCTGGCCGCGGCGCAGAAGCTGGAGGACGAAGACGTCGACGCCGAGGTCATCGACTTGCGCAGCATCCGTCCCCTCGACTGGAAGACGATCGTCGACTCGGTCAAGAAGACGAGCCGGCTGCTCGTGGTGGAGGAGGGCTGGCCGACCTTCGGCGTCTCCGCCGAGATCGCCGCCGGCGTCCAGCTGCGGGCCTTCGACTACCTGGACGCTCCGGTCAACCGGATCGGCGGCGCCGAGGTCCCGATGCCGTACAACCAGCAGCTCGAAAAAGCGGCGATCCCGTCCAGCGAGGACATCGTTAAAGGTGCGCTGGCCATGGTAGGCAAGAAGGTAAGCGCGTGACCCCCCGTCCAGCCGGCCCGACGCAGCTTCACCCCACCGACAGCGTCGGCGGGGACCCCTTTGCGGCGCCCAGGCCGGCGATCTCGGTGTCAGGGACCCCGTCCGGGGCGTCCTCACGCATCTACAGATGCGCTCCGGGGCCCCGTCCACCCTTCCTTGACCTCGCCGGTCTGGACACCGCATCTGCCGCCGCGACGGCTGGACGGGCGGCCTAGTGGGCGAGGTCAACATGCCGAAGCTCTCCGACACGATGGAGGAGGGAACGGTCATCGACTGGAAGGTGAAGGACGGCGACGAGGTCAAGAAGGGGCAGGTCATCGCCGAGGTCGAGTCCGACAAGGCCAGCTTCGAGATCAACGCCGACTCGGAGGGCGCCTTCCACATCATCGTCGAGGCCGGCAAACCGGTCCCGGTCGGCGCCCCGATCGCACAGATCGGCGGAGAGGCTCCCGCCAAGCCCGCGCACAAGGAAAAAGAGCAGGCCAAGGAGCCGGCGCCCGAACCCCAGCAGGCCGAAGCCGAAGGCAAGGCGGAGCCCGAGCCGAAGCCTGAAGTGGATGACGCCGAGGAGAAGCCCGCGGCCAAGCCGCGCGAGGAAGCCCCGGCCGCCACCGCCGACGGCGGCGGCAGCCGCATCAAGGCATCGCCCGTCGCGGCCAGGCTGGCGGCTGAGATGGGAGTCAACCTCGCCGAGCTCAAAGGCAGCGGGCCTGAGGGCCGGATCGTCAAGGAGGACGTCCTGGCCGCTGCGGGTGAGAAGCGCACCACGGCGGCCAGGGCACCCGAGCGGGCGGCGGCGCGACCGAGCGGGCCGGAGGTCGAGCACGAGGAGCTCACCCGGGTCCAGACGATCATCGCCCGCCGGATGGCGAAGTCCAAGGCGGAGGTCCCCCACTTCTACGTCACCGTCGAGATCCGGATGGACGAGGCGATCAAGCTGCAGGGCCAGCTCCGGGAGACGGTCCCCGGCGCCGACAAGGTGTCTGTCGCCGATCTGATCTTCCGCGCAGCCGCGCTCGCGATCCGCCAGCACCCGCATGTGAACGCCTCTTGGGCCGGGGACCACATCGAGGTCAAGAGGCGCGTCAACATCGGCTACGCGGTCGCGGGTCAGCGCTCACTGATCGTGCCCGTCCTGAAAGACGTAGACCAGATGGACCTGGTCCAGATCTCGACCGAGCGGCGGGCCATCGTCGAGCGCGCGGTGGCCGGGAAGCCGACGCCACAGGACCTGGAAGGTGGCACCTTCTCGATCTCCAACCTGGGCACCTTCGGCGTCGACGAGTTCATCGCCATCGTCAACCAGCCCGAGTCGGTGATTCTCGCGGTGGGCGCGACCAAGGACGTGGCCCTGGTCGAGGACGGCAGGGTGACCACCGGCAAGGTCATGCGCGTGACCGGCTCGGCCGATCACCGCGTCGTCTACGGAGCTGACCTGGCCGAGTACCTCGCCACTTTCAAGAAGCTGCTCGAAGCGCCGGTCAACCTCGTGCTGCCGCCGCAGTAAATACGCCTGCTGGGGCCCCCTCCCTGCCCTCCCCCCTAAATTGGGAGGAGGGTTTTTTTAGATCGAGGGCAGGTTGAGCCGGACGCGCAGGACCTGGCCGTCGAGCTCAGCCCAGAGCTTGCCACCCAGAGCCACCGCCAGCTCGCGGCTGATGGCCAGCCCGAGACCCACCCCGCCGGCCGCCGAGGAGCGCGACGGGTCGCCCCGGTAGAAGCGGTCGAAAATCCGCTGCGGGTCGGGGGGGTTCTGGTCGACCTGGTTGCTGACGGCCACCTCGACGTTCATCAACCCGTTGGCGACCGCCACCTCGACAGGCGTACCGGCCGGCGCGTACTTGACGGCGTTGTCGAGCAGGTTGTCGATGATCTGGTGCAACCGCTCCGGGTCGGACTTGACGTGGGGCGGGCTGGTCGGGAGACGGAGATCGAGCGCCAGCTGGCGCTCGCCGGCGCGCGGCTTGACGATTTCGATCTCCTGCTCCAGCAGCGCCTTCAGGTCGACGTCGGTCGGATGCAGGGAGATCTGGCCTGACTCGACGCGCGCCAGGTCGAGAAGCTCCTGCGACATCCGCAGGACCCGGTGCGCCTCCTCGTGGATGATCGTTCCTGCCCGGGTCCGCTCAGCGGGCGTCTGCAGGCTGCCGTCGATCAGCGCCTGGCTGAAGCCGAGCAGGCTGGTAAGCGGAGTTTTCAGCTCGTGAGAGACGTTGGCCAGAAAGTCGCGCTGGGTCGCTCGCGCGCGCTCGACGGCCTCCGCCATGCGGTTGAAAGAGCGCCCTACGACGCCGATCTCGTCGCGGCCGGTCACGCCCACCCGCGCTGCGTAGTTGCCGGCCGCGATCTCCTCGGCTGCGCCGGCCAGCTCGCTGAGGGGCCGGGCAAAGGCGCGGCTCAGCAGCAGCGCGATGGCGAGGGCCAGCAGCAGGGCAGCAAGTCCGGCTCCCAGCAGCCGAGGCACGACCTGGCCGGTGGCCAGGCTGTTGATCGAGGCGACGGTGCGCGCGAAGACCAGGCCTGCCGCGCCGTCGGGGTCCCGTCGCGGAGCTATCGCGACGCCGGCCCCGATGAAATCCTGGCCCGAGATCACGACATTTCCCTCGTTGACGGTGCCCTGATCGATCTTCCGCTGAGCGCCGAGGACGATCTTGGTGCCGATGGAATCGCTGCCGGCGCTGTCGAAGACGATAGTTCGGTTGGCCGCGACCAGCAGCATCCGGTCGGCCCCGCTGGCAACGGCAAGGTTGCGAAGGCGGTCCTCGTAGGCAGCCCGTGAAGCCAGCCGGCCGTTGCCTCCGGGGCAGGTGGTCGTGGTCCCGCTGGGGATGGTGAGGCACTCGGCGCGGAGGACCTCGGCGCGCCGCAGCAGCGCCAGCCGGTCGAGCTGGAGGTGGGCGTCGTCGAACTCCAGGTTGCGCACCAGGACCCAGGTCAGCGCTCCGCTCAGCACCAGGCTCACCACCACGATCCCGGCCGCCGCGATCAGAAGCCGGAACCGGAGGCTCAAGTGCTTTTGATCTCGAGCCGGTAGCCCACGCCCCAGACGGTCTCGATGCTGGGATCCTCGACCTGCGCCGCGGCCAGCTTTTCGCGCACCTGCTGGACGTGCACGTCGACGGTACGCGTGTAGCCCGGGAAGTCGTATCCCCAGACCAGGTCGAGCAGCTCGGTCCGCTGGTAGACGCGGCCGGGATGGCGCGCCAGCAGCGCCAGGAGGTCGAACTCCTTGGGACGGAGCTGGACCCGCGCCTGGCCATGGCGGACCTCGTGCCGTGCCAGGTCGACCTCCAGGCCGCCGGCCCGGATCACCTCGGGTTGATCCGGCTCCTGCCTCGTGCGCCGGAGCAGAGCCTTGGCGCGGGCCACGAGCTCCTGAGGATGGAAGGGCTTGGTCAGGTAGTCGTCGGCGCCGAGCTCGAGGCCGACAACTTTGTCAGTCACCTCGTCGCGGGCGGTCAGCATGATGATCGGGACCTGGCTCTGTTTGCGGATCTCCCTGCAGATCGTCAGGCCGTCCTTGCCCGGCAGCATGATGTCGAGCACCACCAGGTCAGGCTTGAGCTGGCCAAAGCGCGTCAGGGCCTGCCCGCCGTCTGCGACGGACTCGACCTGGTAGCCCTCCCGGCTCAGATAAAGGCGAGCCAGCTCGAGGATGTGCTCCTCGTCGTCCACGACGAGAACCCTTTCGCTAGCCATCTCTTGGTCCTGCTAGCTGACGGGCCGATTGTGAGCTGCCGATGGCGCCAAGGTCACGTAAATGTAAACGTCCCTCCGCCGCTTGACGGGGGAGGTCAGGAGGGGGGCGACCTTCGGCTGCTTTCTGCGCGGAGCACGATCCGGATCGGGTTGCCGGCAAACCCGAATCGCGCGCGCAGAGCCTTCTCCAGGTAGCGCCGATAGGAGAAGTGCAGGAGGTTGGTGTCGTTCACGAAAAGCACGATGGTGGGAGTTTCGCTCTCCGCCTGGGTGGCGAATCGCAGCGTCAAACGGCGGCCTTTGAAGCTGGGCGGCGGCCGGGAGAGAAACGCCTCTCTCAACACCCGGTTCAGCTCGTTGGTGGGTACCCGCACGCGTCGCTGGCCGACCACCTCCAGCGCCGCCGGCAGGATGCCTCCCACCCCCTCCCCGGTCTTGGCCGAGACGGCCACCACAGGCGCGTGGGGCACGAACTTGAAGGGCTCGGCCAGCTCCTTCCGCCAGGCGGCCGCCCGCCGCCGCTCAGCCGGGACGAGGTCGATCTTGTTGACCACGATCACGAGGCCCTTGCCAGCCTCGAGCGCGTAGCCGGCCACATGCTGGTCCTGCGTGAGCACTCCCTCGGCGGCGTCCAGCACGAGCAGCACGGCGTCCGAGCGTTCCATCGCCTTGATGCCCCGCAGCAGGCTGAACCTTTCCAGCCGGTCGCGGGCCGCCGAACGCCGCCGGATGCCCGCGGTGTCGACCAGCACCACCGGCAGGCCGTCGAACGTGAGGACGGTGTCCACCGGGTCGCGCGTCGTGCCTGGCGCGGCGGCGACCAGGGCCCTCTCGTCCCCGAGCAGGGCGTTCAGGAGCGACGACTTGCCCACGTTCGGCCGGCCCATGATGGCCAGGCTCGCCGCCTCCGGATCGGCAACCACGGGGGGAGCGTCAGGCAGCAGCTCCAGGAGCCGGTCGAGCAGGTCGTCGACGCCGATGCCGTGGTCTGCCGAGACGAGGAGGACGTCGCGGAAGCCAAGCTCCAGGATCTCGTGGCGAAAGTGCTCCTGGCCGGGCCGGTCCGCCTTGTTGGCCACCACCACGACGGGGCGCCTGGACCGGCGGAGCAGCTCGGCGACGTCCCGGTCGATCGCCGTCAGGCCAGCGCGGACGTCGACCATGAACACGATCGCCTGCGCTTCATCGACGGCAACCCGCGTCTGCGCCTCGATGGCGGCCCGGCCCTCGGCCTGCCGGCCGTCCAGTTCCAGCCCGGCAGTGTCGACCACGCTGAACTCGCGACCCCGCCACTCGGCAACGCCGTAAAGACGGTCCCTCGTGAGGCCCGCCGTGGGGTCCACGATCGCCTTCCGCCAGCCGATCAAGCGGTTGAAAAGCGTCGACTTGCCAACGTTCGGGCGGCCGACGATCGCGACGATAGGGTGAGCCACCAGCAAAATTAACCAGATGCTCGAAGACCGCGTGATCCTGAAAGAGAACCGCGTCTTCGCCATGTCCGACGAAAACGGCGACATTCCCATCAACAACCAGTTCGGTTTCGGCCTCTACCACCTGGACACCCGGTTCCTTTCTGGCTTCGAGGTCAGGCTGGGCGACAGCGTCCCCATCCTGCTCAGCTCGAGCGTCGATCGCGCCTACGTCGCCACCTTCCAGCTGGTCAACCCGGCGATTCGAGGTCTCGACGGGAAGCCGGTCGCCCGCCAGACGCTGAGCCTGCGCCGGACCAGGTTCCTGCACGAAGGGCTTCACGAGCGCATCGGCATCCTGAACTGCAACCCGGGCCAGGTCGAGTTCACTCTCGATCTGGCGTTCAAAGCCGACTTCCAGGACATCTTCGGCGTCCGCGGCTACCGGTTCGAGCAGCCTCTCGGCGAAGCCGACCCGGTCGAGGTCACCGATTTCGGGTTCCGCTTCGGCTACAACGGGGCGGACGGCATCCGCCGCCAGACCGAGGTGGTCTTCAACTGCCCCCGCACCAAGATCAGCGACGACGGGCGGGTCAGCTTCAACGTCTCGCTGCAGCGCCAGCAGGCCTTCATCCTGGTCGTGGACATCCTGCCGCTGGTGGGCGGCCGGGGGCCCCGCGTGGACTTCGACTTCGAGAGTGCCCTGAGCAGCCTGGAGGGCAGCTACCGGCGCTGGAACGAAACCTGCACCGGGCTCGGCACGGACAACGAGATTCTCAACGCCGGCCTGCTCTGGCGGAGCCGCGAAGACCTCCGGATCCTGATCGACCAGATGCCGACGGGCCCCTTCCCCACCGCGGGCATCCCCTGGTACGCGGTCCCCTTCGGCCGCGACGCCCTGATCACCTCGGTCCAGACCCTGGCCCTAAACCCGGACCTCGGACGGGGCACCCTCCTCTACCTGGCCGAGCACCAGGGCAAGGCTATCGACCCCCAGCGGGAGGAGGAGCCGGGCAAGATCCTGCACGAGATCCGGTTCGGCGAGGTGGCCAACCTGAAGCTGATTCCACACACGCCTTACTACGGCTCTGTGGACGCCACTCCCCTCTTTCTCGTGCTGCTGGTCGAGCTCCTGAACTGGACCGGCGACCTCGACCTCCTGACGGATCTGATGCCGAACGTCTTCGCCGCGCTGGCCTGGTGCGACGAGTACGCCGACGCGGACCGCGACGGCTTCCTCGAGTACTCCCAGCACTCGAGCCTGCCGGGCGTTCGCAACCAGGGCTGGAAGGACTCCTTTGACTCGCTCACTCACGACGACGGCAGCCTGGCGCCGCTGCCAGCCGCCCTCTGTGAAGTCCAGGGCTACGCCTACCAGGCCAAGAAAGGCCTGGCCGCGATCTTCCGCCGCCTCGGACGCCAGGGAGAGGCCGACCGCCTGGAGACCCAGGCGGAAGAGCTTCGCCGGCGTTTTAACGACCGCTTCTGGATGCCCGAGAAGCAGTTCTACGCACAGGCGCTGGACGCGGAGAAGAGGCAGGTGATGGCGATCTCCTCCAACCCCGGGCACCTCCTCTGGTCGGGCGTGGTCGACACGGCCAACGCGCCCGCCGTCGTGAGCGAGCTGATGTCTCCCCAGATGTACTCCGGCTGGGGCATCCGGACCCTGTCCTCCGATGCCATCAACTACAACCCGATGAGCTACCACAACGGCACCGTCTGGCCCCACGACAACTCGATCATCGCCGCGGGCCTGCGGCGGTACGGCTTCAGGAAGGAGGCCGAGCTGGTAGCGCGTGCTGTTCTGGAGGCGGGCATGCGGTTCCAGGACTCCAGGCTGCCCGAGCTCTACTGCGGCTTTCCTCGCGACCTCCGGTTCAACTCCCGGCCGGGCGAGTACCTGGTCAGCTGCAACCCCCAGGCTTGGGGAGCCGGCTCGGTCTTCCAGTTCCTGGCGGTCCTGCTCGGCCTGGAGGCGGACGCGTTCGGCAGCCGCCTCCGGATCGACCCGGTCGACACGCCGCTCTATGAGCGCCTCCACGTTGCGGGCATGACGATCGGCGAGGAGCGCATCGACTTCACCGTCGACCGGACCCGCGGCAAGCCTCGAGTCAAAGTGCGGCGCCGGCCGAAGAAGGTCGAGCTGGAGCTGCCAACCTGAGCCCCGGGGCCAAGCCGAAGATCGTCCTGATGCACTACACGGCGGCACCGGTGCTGGGCGGCGTGGAGGCGATCGTGGAAAGCCACCGCAAGCTCCTGGCCGGCGCTGGTTGGCCGGTGCGGGTCGTGGCTGGGCGCGGCGACTGCGAGCTGATCGCCGAGGTCGATTCCCGGCACCCCGAGGTCGAAGCGATCGCGGTCGCACTGAGCCGAGGCGCGGACGTCAGCGCGCGCTTCGACGGGCTCAAAGCCCTGCTCCGCGAGAAGCTCAGCGCATCGCTCCGGGACTGCGACCTTGTCATCGCGCACAACGTGATGACGATGCCCTTCAACCTGCCGCTCGCCGCCGCGCTGCCGGAGGCGGGTCCGCCGATCCTGGCCTGGACCCACGACATCGCCTGGGTCAACCCGCTGTACGCGAAGTTCCAGCGACCCGGCTGGCCCTACGACCTGCTCCACCGGCCGCAGCCCAAGACGGCGTATCTGGCGATCTCCGAGCTGCGGCGAGAACAGCTCTGTGAGGCCTACGGCCTCGATCCGGGCGGCGTCCAGGTCGTTCCCAACGGCGTCGACCGGGCGGCCGTTCTCGGGCTCCGGCCGGAGAGCGTCCGCTTCGGACGGCGGGCGGGTTTTCTCGACGCCGATCCTCTGGTGTTGGTGCCCTTTCGGATCACCCGCCGCAAGCGGATCGAGCTGGCGATCCGGGCCGCCGACGAGCTGCGCCACAAATGGCCGGCGCTGAAGATTGTCGTCAGCGGCCCGCTGGGACCGCATTCGACTGACGGCGCGGCTTACTTCGAGGAGCTACGGGCGGAGCGGCGCCGACTCCACGTCGATGATCGGGTCATCTTCCTGCACGAGCTGGCCGAGCGCGGCCGGCATCCCGTCGACGACGAGATGATGGGCGAGCTCTACCAGCTGGCCGGCGCCGTGCTGCTCACGAGCGAGTCGGAAGGCTTCGGCCTACCCGTCCTGGAGGCGGGGCTGGCCAGGGTCGCGGTCGTCTGCAGCGACCTGCCGGTGTTCCGCGAAGCAGGCGGCGACGACCTCTGGACTTTTCCAGTCGAGGCCCCCGCAGGCTCCGTTGCGGCCGCTCTGGGAGAGGCACTGATGAGCCGCCAGGCTCGGCTCCAGGCGGACGTGCGCCGCTACGAGTGGGAGCGCCAGCTCGGCCGCCTCGAGGAGGTGATCCGCCACGCTGCCGCCTGAGCCGCGCTTCCAGGTCCTGATCCCAATCCTTGGTGCCCGCCACGCGGCCGACCTGCTCCAGGTTGGCGCCGCGCTCCTGAGCCACGGCCACGGCCAGGGCAGCCTGCTCGGAATCGTCGAGGTCCCACCCGGCCAGCCGATCTCACGCGGGGTCACCGTGGCTCGTCGCTACCGGCGGTTGCTGCAGCGGATCAACGCGCTCGAGGCGGAGGCCGCGCCCAGCTTCGGCGTCGAGGTGCGGGTGGCCCACGACGTGGCCCAGGGCATCCGGGAGGCCGCCTATGAGCGGCACGCCGACCTGCTCGTCCTGGAGTGGCCCGGCCTCGCGATCCGCCCCGGCGTCAGCTCGGTGATCGCGAACCTGGTCTCCGACCCGCCGACCGACCTGGTCCTGGTCCGGCCCGACCCGGACGGTGTGCCGCGCGACATCGACAGCGTGCTGGTGCCGGTGCGGGGCGGACCGAGTGCCCGGTTGGCGCTCCAGACCGCCGAGGCTGTCGCCTACGCGTACGGCGCGCGGGTCACCGCAATGCACGTCTACCGCACGCCACTTTCCGGTGAGCGCCGGCGCAAGGAGGCGGACCACTTCCACGAGCTGGTCGCCGACTTCACCCATCCCGGGCTGTCGATCGTGGAGGTGGAGTCAGCCCAGCCGGGCCTGGCGATCCTGGAGGAGTCGATCCGCCACAAGCTGACAGTGCTCGGCGCCCAGGCCGAGTTCAAACGGTCTCCAATGCTGGTCTCCTCCAGCCTGGCGCGGACGGTGCGCCGGCTGCCCGGGACGGTGCTGCTGGTGAAGAGCGCTCGCCTGATCGCGCGCGGCGACGCCGCCGCGGAGCCCGCTTACATGCCCACGATCAGCGAGCGGCAGCTCTCCTCCAGGGTCGACCGCTGGTTCGCAGAGAACACGTTCCACTCCCGCGAGTTCCGCGACCTCGACCGGCTGCGGGAGCTGAAGCAGCGCCAGGGTCTGACCATCAGCCTGGCTCTCCCGACCCTGAACGAGGAGGCGACTATCGGCGACATCGTGCGGGGCTGCCGGGAGGTCCTGATGGAGAGACACCGCCTGCTGGACGAGCTGGTGGTCGTCGACAGTGGCTCTCAGGACGGGACCGTGGAGGCCGCCCGCGCGGCGGGCGCCGAGGTCGTCCAGCATCCGAACATCCTGCCCGAGTACGGCTCCTTCACGGGCAAGGGCGAAGCCCTCTGGAAAAGCCTCCATCACCTGAGGGGCGACATCGTCGCCTGGTGCGACACCGACATCTCGAACTTCACCCCCCGGTTCGTCTACGGCGTCCTCGGGCCGCTCCTGGCGGACACCCGGATCAGCTACGTCAAGGGCTTCTACAAGCGACCCCTACGGTTCGGCGGCGAGCAGGTGACGGCCGGCGGAGGCCGGGTTACGGAGCTCACAGCCCGCCCAGTCATCAACCTCTTCTACCCGGAGCTCTCGGGCGTGCTGCAGCCCTTGTCAGGCGAGTACGCCGGGCGCCGCTCGATGCTCGAGCAGCTGCCCTTCTTCACGGGTTATGGAGTCGAGATCGGCCTCCTCATCGACATCCTCGAGACCTTCGGGCTGAACTCCATCGCCCAGGTCGACCTGGGCATGCGCATCCACCGTAACCAGGAGCTCTTCGACCTCTCCAAGATGGCGTTCGCGATCATGCAGGTGGCGCTGAAGCGCCTGGGCGATCGCCACCGGATGCATCTCCTGGAGGAGATCAACCGCTCGATGAAGCTGATCCATTACGAGAACGACCGCTTCTTCCTGGAGCTGAAGGACATCGAGGACCACGAGCGGCCGGCCCTGGCCCAGGTGCCGGAGTACCTCGCCCGCCGCCACGCCGTGAGGTCAGGCTGGCGCGAACCTCTTGGGGTTCAAAATTGCTAGTGCCGCGGCGCCGGCGACGGCCAGCAGCGTGCCGTAGAGCAGCCCCGCGACCGGTCCGGCGAGAGTCCAGAGCGCGCCGGTCAGCAGGCTCGAGACGAGGTCGCCGAGGCCGTTGACCCCGTTCAGGACCCCATAAGCGGTACCGCGGATCCGCTCCTCGACGAGCGCCCCGGCCAGCGCGTGCTCGCCCGCGGTCACCAGCGCCGCCTGAGCGCCGGCGGGGATCGCCATCAAGCCCACCGCGATCGGGCCGTGGCCGGCCACACCGGCGAGGCAGGCGAGCGCGAAGAGGAGGTACGCCCCGGTCAGAACGCGGGCCTGGCCGAGCCGGTCGGCCAGCCAGCCAGCTGGGAAGGAGGCGGCCGCACCGACGGCGTTGTAACCGATGAAGAAGAGGATCGCCCCGGCGGTCGCCGCCGGCCGGCCCAGTTCCGGCCGGAGCATCTCCGCTGCGCGCAGGATCAGGAAAGCCGGCGCAAAGTTGCCGGCGCCGAAGACGGCCACCGCCGCGACCAGCCGCCAGAACTGGCGCGGCAGGGGCTGCCAGACTGGCGCCGGCGCTGGTGCGGCCCGCCGGGGGTCGCCCGTCAGAGTCGCGAACGCGAGCACGGTCAAGATGCCCGGAGCGAGAGCAACCAGGAAGATCGTCCGGAAGCTGCCGCCGGTTGCCAGGATCGCCCAGGCGACGGCCGGACCGAGCAGGGCGCCGACCGTGTCCAGGGCTTCGTGGAAGCCGAACGCCTTGCCCAGGTCGGCATCCCGGACCGACCCTGCCAGCATCGCCGAGCGGATCGGCTGGCGGAGACCGCGGCCCATCCAGGCCAGGCCACGCGCGACGACCACCAGCGGCCAGGCGGCGATCAGCACCAGCGCTCCGTGCCCGACCACCGTGGTGGCGTAGCCGGCGACCGCGATGGCCTTGCGGCGGCCGGTGCGGTCGCTGTACCAGCCGCTGGCCACCTTCACCAGTGCAGCCGAGCCATCGGCCACGCCCTCGACTACGCCCACGGCGAAGGCGGGGGCGCCGAGGCCGGCCGTGACGAACAGCGGCAGAACCGCCAGCACCATCTCGTAGTTGAAGTCGGCGAGAAGGTCGGCGACGCCGATCCCGACTACGTTGCGGTTAAGCCAGCTCGAGCGGTTCGTCTCGGAACGGACCGCGGTCCTCCTGGGCGATGAAGGCGTTGGCGTCCACGACCTTGCCGCGCTCGCAGGAGACGATCAGGTAGAGGGGACCCGCCCAGGCTGCGTCGGCGTCGGTCCGCGACGGCCGGGCGGGATGGTCGGGATGGCTGTGGTAATAGCCGAGGACGTCCATGCCGTTGTCGTCGGCAGCCCGCTGGATGCGGAGCATGTCCGAGGGATCGATCTCATAGCGGTCGTTGGGCCGGTCTATGTTCGTGTTGCGAGCTCGCGCGGCTTCCGTGACCCGGCCGCTGCCACGAGGACCCAGCAGGAGCCCGCAGATCTCGTGCGGGTAACCCTCCTCCGCGTGTTGCTTGATGGCGTCGAGCGCCGCGGGCGAAACTCTCAACGCCGGTAGAGGCCCGAGGACAGGTAACGGTCCCCGGAGTCGGGAAAGACCGTCACCACCACGCCTTCACCGATCCGCTCCGCCAGCTGGCCGACGGCCCAGAGGGCCGCGCCGGAAGAGTGTCCGACCAGCAAACCTTCGCTCCGGGCGATCGCCCTGGCCAGCTCGTAGCTGGGTTCGGTGGGCGCCGTCCAGAGCTCGTCGGCGACTGCCGGGTCCCAGATCCGGGGGACGATCGAACTCGGCAGGTGCTTCATGCCCTCGAGCCCGTGAAACTCCTCGGGCATCACCGCAATCGCCGTGATGCCAGGGCCGTGCTCCTTCAGGCGGCGGGCGGTTCCGACGAAGGTGCCGGTCGTGCCGAGCCCGGCCACGAAATGGGTCACGCGGCCGCCGGTCTGCTCCAGGATCTCAACCCCCGTGCCGTCGTAGTGGGCCCGCCAGTTGGCGGGGTTCGAATACTGGTCGGGGTAGAAGTATTTCTCCGGCGCAGCTGCAACCAGCTCACGGACCAGCCGGATGGCGCCGTCCGAGCCTTCCAGCGCATCGGAGAACTCAACCTCGGCGCCATAGGCGGCGACCAGCTCCTTGCGCTCCCCGCTCACGTTGCGCGGCATGACCAGCTTCACTGGGTAGCCCTTGGCCGCGCCCACCAGCGCGTAGGCGATGCCGGTGTTGCCGGAGGTGGAATCGATGATGGTCTGACCCGGGCGGAGTGCCCCACGCCGTTCCCCGTCCTCGATCATGGCCAGTGCTGCGCGATCCTTCACAGAGCCGCCGGGGTTGAACCATTCGGCTTTCGCGTAAACCTCGAGACGCGGGAACATCCGCTCGAAGAGCCGAATCTTGAGCAGTGGCGTGTTGCCGACGAGTTCGAGAAGGCGCCGGGCCTCGGCGCGGTCGCGGATCATCACGTGCCTGGTCAAAGTTTAGGTACCGGGTTTGTGAGGCCCGGAATTCCGGGCCCTCTAGAGCGTGTGGATGAGCACGATGCCGAGGCCGGCAAATACCGCACCTGCCGCATACCCGACGAGGCTCCGCCTGATCAGGCTCCCGCCCTCCGGCGCGAGGATGTTGAGGACCGCCTTGCCGAGCAGCAAGCCCGCCCCGGCCACGACGAGTGACGGATGCCTGTCGGGCGTGGCCAGGGTTCCATAGATGACCACGCCTCCGAAGAGCAGGACCTCGAACAGCTGGACGAAGGTGTACGGCCGCACCGGCTCAGGGACTGAGCGCCTGCGCGAAGTCCTCGACGATGTCCTCCGGCTCCTCCAGTCCGACTGAGACCCGAACCGTGCCCGGCCCGATCCCGAGAGCCGATCGCTCAGCGGCGCTGAGCGCGCGGTGGGAGGTCACCTCTGGGTGGGAAATGGTGGTCTCGACACCGCCCAGGCTGGCGGCGAAGGTCGTCATTCGGAGCCTCTCCATCAAGCGCTGCACGGCGGGCCGGCCGCCGTCGAGCTGGATGGCCAGCATGCCGCCGGCGCCGTCAGGCAGCAGCCGGCGAGAGACCTCCTCCTGGGCCACGCCGGACAGAGTCGGGTAGTGGACGCCGTTGACGCCGGGTGCTTCCCGCAGAGACTCCGCCAGCTGGAGGGCGCTCGCGCTATGACGCGGCATCCGGAGCGCGAGGGTTCGTAGACCGCGCACCGCCAGCCAGGCCTCGAAGGGACCGAGCGTCGTGCCGAGCAGGACCGAGCGGCGGCGAGCGTCCGCCGTCAGGGCTGCCGAGCCCAAGACCACACCCGCGATCAGATCGCTGTGGCCACCGATGTACTTGCTGACACTGTGGACGACTGTGGTCGCCCCCAGCTCGAGCGGGCGGCAGAGGATTGGCGTGGCGAAGGTGTTGTCGACGAGGACGGGAACTCCAAGCTCGGCGGCGAGCCGCGTTACGACCGGCAAATCGGCGACTCTCACGAGCGGGTTGGTGATCGTCTCCGAGAGGGCCAGTCCTGCTCCGACGAGCGCCTTGCGCAGCGCTCCTTGGTCGTCGAAGTCGACCAGACGCAGCGCGTAGCCGGCCGGTTCCAGCTCGTTTCGAAAGAGCGCCAACGTCCCACCGTAGAGGTCGAGTGGCGCCACGATCGGCGCGGGCTTCGGCGCCAGCGCCCGGACGGCGACCAGGATCGCGGCCATCCCGGAGGACGTGGCGACCCCGGCCTCGGCTCCTTCGAGCTCGGCCAGTGCCGTCTCCAGCATGGCGACGTTCTCGTTGGAGTTGCGCCCGTACAAGTGCCCTGGCCGGTCTCCGCGCGCGACCGCGTCATAGTCCTCCAGCTCGCCGTAGACCCAGACGCTGGTCTGAAAGATGGGCGGCGCGAGCGAGCCGCGCACCCCCGGCCGGTAACCTCCGTGAACCGTCCGGGAGCCGGGTCTCACCCGCGCGTCACGCGCGTCACCCGCTGCCGAACCGGGAGCCGGCGGCGTAGCGGGCCGCGGCCCCGAGCTCCCGTTCGATCTCCAGGAGCCGGTTGTACTTGGCGACGCGTTCCGACCGGGCAGGGGCGCCGGTCTTGATCATTCCCGCACCGGTCGCGACAGCGAGGTCGGCGATGGTGCTGTCCTCGGTCTCGCCCGAGCGGTGCGAGATCACCGCGCTGTACTCGTTGGCGCGCGCCAGGTCGATGGCGCCGAGCGTCTCGCTCAACGTTCCGATCTGGTTCACCTTGATCAAGATGGAATTCGCCACGCGCCGCTGGATGCCCTCCTCCAGGCGGCGGACATTTGTCACGAAGAGGTCGTCACCGACCAGCTGCACAGTCTCGCCGAGCGCCTCGGTCAGCGCCTGCCAGCCCTCCCAGTCGTCCTCTGCCATGCCGTCCTCGATCGAGACGATCGGGTACTTGCCGGTCCAATCTCGGTAGAGGTCGATCAGGCCGGCAGCATCCAGGGAGCGGCCCTCGCCCGCGAGCTCGTACATGCCTTCGTGGTAGAACTCGGTGGCCGCGGCGTCGATGGCCAGGGCGACGTCCTTGCCGGGCTCATAGCCGGCTTCGCCGATCGCCTGGAGGAGCAGCTTCAACGCCTCCTCGTTGGATTCCAGCCTGGGCGCGAAGCCCCCCTCATCCCCCACGCCGGTGGCCAGGCCGGCGCTGTTGAGCACCTTCTTCAGCGCGTGGTAGACCTCGGCCACAGCCCGGATCCCGTCGCTGAAGGCGGCCGCGCCAACCGGGCAGACCATGAACTCCTGCAGGTCGAGCCCGTTGTCGGCATGAGCCCCGCCGTTCAAGACGTTGGCCATGGGCAGCGGCAGGAGGCCGGCCTGGGCGCCGCCGAGGTAGCGATAGAGCGGCAGACCGACCGAGCCCGCTGCGGCGCGGGCGGCGGCCAGCGACACTCCGAGGATGGCGTTGGCGCCGAGGCGGGACTTGTCGTCGGTGCCGTCGAGGTCGTTCAGGGCCTGGTCGAGGCCGGCCTGGTCGAGGACGTCGAGGCCGGTCACCTCTGGGGCGATGACTTCGACCACGTTGCGGACCGCCCGCAGCACGCCCTTCCCGCCGTACCGCAGGCCGTCGCCATCGCGCAGCTCGACGGCCTCATGGGCGCCGGTCGAGGCTCCCGAAGGCACGATCGCGCGCCCGCTTGCCCGCGCGGTCTCGACGGTGACCGAGACGGTCGGGTTGCCGCGCGAATCGAGCACCTCCAGGGCGCTCACCCCCTCGATTGGTATCACCGCGAAGCCAGTCTAGAAGTCCGCGTTAAGAGGCCGCGTGGCTGACGCCGAGGACGCCTCTATTCGCGGGCTCCTTCACGTCGAGAAACCGTAGTCCAGGAAGCGGACCGCGTCGCCGTAAACGATGTCCGAGCCCATGAGCACCGCCAGCAGATGGCGGTTGCCTCGGGTCGCTGTGGCGACTATGCAGAGCCCGGCTTCGTCGGTGAAGCCTGGCTTGAGCCCGGTGGCGCCGGGGTAGATGGCCAGGAGGTGGTTGCCATTGGTGAGCGAATACGCCTTATGCAGCTCCGAGCCCGGGATCGAGTACTGGCGGGTGGGCGCCGCCTGCACGATGAAAGGGTAGGTCCGCACGATGTACGCGGCCAGGATCGCCAGGTCGTAGGCGGTCGTGTAGAGGCCCGGAGCGTCGAGACCGCTCGGCGTGCTGAAGTGGCTGTCCCGCATGCCGATGTCGGCCGCCTTGTGGTTCATGGCGGCGATGAAGTCGGGGCGGGGAATGATGCCACTCGCCAGCGCCTCGGCGGCGTCATTGCCGGAGGGCAGCAGCATGCCGTAGAGCAGGTCGCGGACCGTCAGTGTCTCCCCCGCTTCGAGACCCATGCGGCTCGGCTCGGCGGTGGCCGCCGCGCCCGTGACCTTGACCTGGGTGTCGAGATCGGCGTAGTCGAGTGCGACCGCCGCCGTCATGAGCTTGGTCAGGCTGGCGGGCGCCCGTCGCAGCTTGGGCTCTCGGGTCCAGAGCACCTTGAGCGAGTCGCCGTCGACCAGCAGAGCGCTCTTGGCATGGAGGCCCACTTCCGGCTCGGCGGCGGGATTGAAAGCGGCCAGGTTGATCGACGGCCGGACCAACCGGTCGGCGAAGCTGCGCATGGCCTGCCGGCTGATCCCGGCCGCGGGCCGGGAGTGCTTCACGGCCGGCCGAGCCGCGGTCTTGACGGCGGTGGTGGCGGTGACCGGGATGGCAGCGGTCACCGGGATCGCCACCCGAGCGACCATGCCGCAGCCCACCGTGAGGCTGAGCGCAAGGGCCAGGGCCAGGAAGTCACGCCGCCTGCGATGCCTGCCGCGGCTTCGCTGGCGCCCCCTGGGTTGGACGTTGGCTAGAACTGGGGAGCGAGCTATCAAGCTCGCGGGAGATTCTAATCGACGATTAGCGTTCGCGGGGGAGCTTGCTCAGCAGCTCCTGAATGGCCAACAGGCGGGCGACATAGGCGCGCGCCGGCTCGCCCAGTTCACCGGCCGCCGCCCAGATCTCCTGGTTGCCCTCCGCCTCGCGGATCGCGAGCAGGCGGGCGTGCGCAGGACTCAAGGTTCCGTCGGTGCGTTCCAGGACGGCTTCCACGATCGATCCGAGCCAGGACTCGAAGAGCGCGATCTCCTGACGGCGGGTGTCGGTCCGCCTGCCGGCCAGCGGAGGGCTCGACAGGTGCGCCCGCCAGAGCTGGCCGAGCCGGGCGACCTCTGGGGTCAGCCGACCCCCTTGTTTGAGGTGGGAGCACTCCACTTGAGGCGCGATGCCCGGCTCAGCCGGTTCATCGCGCACCCACCCGTATCTTGGCGATGACCGCGTCGGCTACCTGGCTCGTGCCGACCGCGGTCGGATCCGAGCGGTCCGCCTTCATGTCGTAGGTGAGCGCCTTGCCTTCCTTGATTACCAGCGCGATGGCGGACTCCATCGCGTCGGCGGCCTCCGTCTCCTCCAGGTGGCGGAGCATCAGCACCGCGGAGAGCATCACAGCCATCGGGTTCACCCGGTTCTGGCCGGCGTACTTGGGAGCGCTGCCGTGGGTGGCCTCGAAAACCGCCGCGCTGGCGCCGATGTTGGCGCCTGGCGCCAAGCCCAGACCGCCGATCATGCCTGCCCCGAGGTCGGAGATGATGTCGCCGTAGAGGTTCGGGCAGCAGAGCACGTCGTACTCGTACGGCCGCAGCACCAGCTGCATGCACATGTTGTCGACGATGCGGTCGTTGAACTGGATGTCCGGGTTGCGCTCGGCCACCTTGCGCGCCGTGGCCAGGAAGAGTCCGTCGGTGTGCTTCATGATGTTGGCCTTGTGCACGGCTGTGACCAGCCGCCGCCCGTTGCGCCGCGCGTAGTCGAAGGCGAACTGCACGACCCGATCGCTGCCGCTGATCGAGATCGGCTTGATCGACAGGCCGCTGTCCGGACGGATCTTCTTGTGGGCCAGCTCCGAGATCTCGGCCAGCAGCCGGTCGCAGTCGGGTGTTCCCTGTTCGAACTCGATGCCCGCGTAGATGTCCTCGGTGTTCTCGCGCACGATCACGAAGTCGAGGTCGTCGCGCAGGTTGCGAGCCCCCCGGTAGGCTTTGACGGGCCGGACGAGGGCGTAGAGGTCGAGCTCCTGCCGGAGCGCGACGTTGACGCTCCGAAACCCGGTCCCGACCGGCGTGGTGATGGGGCCCTTGAGCGCCACGCCGGTTCGCCGGATGGACTCCAGGACGGGGGGCGGAAGCGGCGTCCCGAACTCCTGCATGGCTCCTTCGCCGGCCGGCTGGACGTCCCAGTCGAACTCGACGCCGGTCGCCTCCAGGACTCGCAACGTGGCGTCGCAGATCTCCGGGCCCACGCCATCGCCGGGCAGGAGCGTGACCGCGTGCCTAGCCATCGGCGCAGGCTGCGACTTTACTTCTTGAAGAAGTCGGCGTTGATCTGGATGAACTGACGCCACTCCTCGGGCACCTCGTCCTCGGGGTAGATGGCGTCAACCGGGCACGGATCCACGCAGGCGCCGCAGTCGATGCATTCGTCGGGGTCGATGTAATACATGTCGGCCTGGTCGGTGGTATGGATGCAGTCGACCGGGCAAACCTCGACGCAGGAGGCGTCCTTCACCCCCACGCAGGGCTGGACGATCACGTAGGCCATAGGCCTGCAAGGTTACCAAAACCAAGATGGGGCGCCGCCCGCTCGGGCGACGCCCCACCAGCCTTCCGGCTTTAGCTATTCAGAGCCGAGACGACGTTCGAGAAAACGTTAGCGATCTGGCCGCCCATCGTAAGAAGAATGACGATGACCACGATTGACACCAGGACCAGGATGAGGGCGTACTCAACCATGCCTTGCCCGGATTCACTGCGCACTAGTTTCTTCTCCACCTCCTTTAGCAATTTCATAAGACTCCACAGAGGTAACGCACGAGATGGCCATTAAGTCGCAAATCGGAGCGAATTAATACCACAAGCCTTGCCGGCTGGCTAGCTCTACCGCCGAGGAGAGCTAAGCCGGCAGGTCGAGCAAGGCGGCCGCGGCGACCAGGGCCAGCCAGCAGACGGTCGGAAGCACCGCGAACCAGCGGATCTCGCGGTGGCGTACGGCGATGGCGCCCGGCCGGCCCTCGGTCATCCACTCGGCTGCCAGGACCAGCCCGGGCCCCAGGAAGCCGAGGCAAAGAACGAGCCAGGAGAATCGCACGGCGGAAAAGTTAGGCTCGGGTTCCGCCAGACTCGCGACTGGTGTGTTAAGACGTTTCCAGAATTCGGACCCAAAGCGAAACTTCCGGTCCGTCCCGGCCGATCGAATACCGCGAGGAGAATTGCCGGCGTGCTTGAAAAGCCGCCCGAACTGACCGAGCTGGTCGGAGAGGGGCCGATCGGTGCCACCTGGAAGGTTCGCCTGCCGGACGGTCGCGGCGGCCTGGCCCGGGAGGTGCGACTGCCTGACCCGGCCGCACTGGAGGCGGCCGCCGATCGCTTGCGTCGGGTGGAGCGTCTGAACGACCCAGCGCTAGCGCCGGTTCGCGGCTGGTGGTCCCAGCCTGGCGCGGTCTGGTACGCGACCGACCAGGAGCAGGGCGAGGCGCTGGCGGAGATGCTGAAGACCGGTCCCCTCTCCCCCCAGGGCGCCGCCGCCGCCAGCCTCGGTGTCTTGAGCGGCCTGGTCGCCCTGCATGCGGAGGGTCTGAGCCACGGGGCGCTCCTGGCTGAGAATGTGCGCATCCTGCCCGACGGCCGGGTCAGGCTCGATGGACACCAGCTCTCGACGCTCCGCTTCCCGACCGACGGCGAGCTGGCAGCCGAGCTGCGCACGGCCGGCCGGCTGATCTGCGACACGTTCGGGATCCCACTCGAGCGGGACCCTCAAGCTCCGCCCAAGGCCATCGAGCACGCCGCTCCGGGCCTGGTCGTGACCGCCCGCTCGATCGCCTTCGGGAACCTCGGGCGGGATATCGAGCTGGCCCGCACCGGCTTGCGCGACACCGCCGGCCCGCTCGCCGCGCCGGAGAGGCTCGCGCTCGGTGTCGAGCAGCTGGCGGACATGGTGGCCCGCCGACGCTCCGGCTCGACCATCCAGCCGGAGCCCCGCTATCGGGGACTTGGCGCCGGCGCCGGGGCCCCGGCGATGCCCGAACGAAGGCTGCCGACGTCCACAGCGCCGGCCGGGCCTCCGCCTCCCGTGCCTCCGTCGCCCGTGCCTCCGAGACCCGCTTACCAGCCTCCCCTGCCGGCGCAGCCGTCGCAGCCACCACCGGCTCCCCAGGCGCCCCCTCCAGCTCCGGCTCCGGCTCCGCGGCCCGCTTACCAGCCCCCGCAGCCGCCCCTGCCAGCCCCAGCGCCTACTCCCGCCGCCCCGCCGCGGCCCAGTTATCAGCCCCCGCAGCCGCCTCCGCAGCCGCCGGCCTCCGCCCCGCCCCCCGCGGCCACCGCGCCTGCCCCACGGCCAGCCCAACCTTCTCGGCCCGCTTACCCGCCCACCTACCAGCCCGTCCGCCCGAGCATGCCGGGAGTGATCGGCGAAGACAGGGAGCCGATACTGGCCGGCCGGACGCGCTTAATTGCGGGTGCGGTGGCTCTCCTGCTCATCTTCGCCCTGGGCGCGGGCGGAGTCTGGGCGGCCCGCGGGCTGCTGGCCCAGCCGACGACAACCGCGGTAAATTCGCCCAGCCCCGCTCAACCGACCCCCGCCACCGGCTCCTCCCCCGTTCCCACCCGCAGCCCTGGTCCGGCCGCCTTGCCAAACCTGGGACCGGCAGCAGCCGGGATCATCACCGGTGTCGACGTCAAGCCGGACGGCGCCTGTGATGTCGGCGGCGGCTGCCGGCTCCAGGTCGACATCCACATGAAGCCGCAGCCCGCCGACCACGACGTGTCCTGGGCTTTCAAGATCTTCGATCGCTGCACTTCTGGTCTCACCGATGCGCCCGGCAGCACGTTCACCTCGAAAGGGCCGTGGAACCTGCTCAGCGTGAGCAGCACCCTCACGCTGCCCGCGAGCCGAGGGCAGCTGGCCGTCTACGCCCTCACGACCTCGCCGAGCACGGCCTATACGGCGAGCCCGCTGCTGCTCGGGAACGAGGCCGGCTGCTGAAGCCGGCGAGCTAGCGGATGAAGGAAGCGATGACGGTCATCAGCGCAGGCCCGAGCAGGATGATCCAGATCGTCGGGAAGATGCAGCCGACCATCGGGAACACCATCTGAAGCGAGGCCCGCGCGGCCCGCTCCTGGAGCTGGCTGCGACGGCGGCGGCGGAGCTCGTCCGACTGGATGCGCAGCGACTTCACAATGCCGATGCCCATCTGCTCAGACTGCGTGATCGCCTGCACCAGGTTGTGCAGCTCGGGCACGCCGCAGCGGCGGCCCATGTCCTCCAGTGCCGGTAGCCGGGGCCGGCCGAGCCGGACTTCGCGCAACACCTTGGCGAACTCATCGCCGAGGGCGTTATGGAAGCGAGCTGTGATGTCGGCCATTCCCGCATCCAGCGTGAGACCCGCTTCGACGGCCAGCGTGAGCAGGTCGACAGCGTCGGGCAAGCTGCGGTCGATCTCGTCGCGCCGCCGCTTGACCAGCCGGTCGAGCCCGAGCGCGGGCAGGAAGTAGGCGACCACCCCTGCCAGCGCGCCGACCAGCAGGGCGGACATCGGGCCGAAGACGACCAGCCCCGCCACCAGTCCGAGGAGGGCGACCAGCGCGGCGGTCGCCCAACGCACGGCCTCGAACCCGGCTGGCGTCAGCTCCCATGGATTGCCCGCCTGATTCAGCTTGGCTTGCAAGGCCTGGCGCCGCTCGACCGGCATCTGCCTGGCGAAGATGCGGCTGACGCGCTCGAGACGGTAGCCCAGGGTGCGGTTGCGGACGCCGTTCGCATGCATTTCACGCGGCAAGACCCGGTTCGCCGGCCCGGCGACCGGCCCCGCGCGCTGGACCCGCGAGAAGAACATGAAGACCGCGACCGCACAGATGAGGCCGGCCATCAGGCCCAGGTTGCTGCTCACGCCGTTTCCCCTTCCGACTCAGGCATCGACGGCCGCCAGGCGCCGCATGATCATGTTCCCGAACACCACCAGCCCACCGGCGATACCGATCAGGATCCAGCCGAGCGGGTTCGTGAGCATGGGCCGGAAGTAGGCCGGCGTCAGCGAGTACATGATCACCGCCAGGACGACCGGCAGAAACGAGATGAGGCTGCTCGACGCGCGAGCGTGCGCCGTCATCACGTTCATCTCGCGCTTGCTGCGCAGGCGTTCGCGGATGGTTTCGCCGATGTTGTCGAGGATCTCGGCGAGGTTGCCACCGAGCTTGCGGTGGAGGAGGACGGCGACGACCACGAAATCCAGGTCGGGGCTGTCCACCCGCTTCACGAGCGCGGACAGCGCGTCTTCGATCGAGGTGCCGAGGTTGATGGAGGTCACCACTCGAGCGAACTCGTCGCTCACGGGGGGCGCTGCCTTGGTCGCGATGATGTCGATGGCCTGGCCCAGCGAGTAGCCGGTCTTGAGCGCGTTGCTGAGGAGGGTCAGGGTGTTGCCCAGCTGGGAGTTGAACTCGCGCTGGCGCCGGCCCTGGCGGCTGTGGAGATAAATCAACGGGCCCATGAAGCCGGCCAGGCCAAGGAGGAGGAACGCGGGTCCGAAGCCGAACCGCCAGAGGCCGACCACGGCCAGGCCGGCGCAGAGCACCGACTGGAGGAGGAGGAACTCGGAGCTGGTGAGCTGGAAGCCGGCCATGGCCAGCTCTTCGGCGAGGGTGCGCTTACCGCGCCGGCGGTTGCGGTCGCTGAGGATGTCGGCGATTGGCGCCATCACCCGGTCGACTGCGTGGCGGAGCTCGGCCCGACTCGCCCGGCGCTGCGCGGGGAGCGGCATCAGGATGTCGTCGGAGAATGCCAGCCGCTCCTGTCGGACGCGGTCCAGGTTGACGAAAAAGATCACGATCGCGACCGCCAGGCTCAGCCCGATCAGAATCGCGAGCGGTCCCGTCACGGGCTGAAGCCGAAGTTCGCCAGCACGTCAGCGGCCGTTACCCCCGACTTGCAGGGCGGGTCGGGCGTGGTCGCCGGCCCGTAGTCGCTGTGCGAGAGAAGCGTGTAGCGGAGGCCGCTCGACGCCATGAAGAGCACCAGGTATTCGGCCTGGCACTGAGAGACCGCGACGGTGAGGCTGGAACCACCGCCGGGACGAGACTGGATGCTGGTGACTCCGCTCGTGGAGCCGGTCTTGACGTCAAAGGTTGCGGCGCCGACCCGGATCACGTGCACGTTGGTGAAGATCGTCTTGGAGATCGCGCCCTTCGACGTATTGCCTGAGGCGATTATGTCGATATAATCCCCGGCCTGGATGTAGCCGGCCACGCCCACCTGCTCCCCGCTCGGCAGCGTGAAGGCCACGAAACCTTTCGGGATCGGCAGGAAGGCCGGCTCTTGACCAGAGATGAGGTCAGACGCGTTGATGACGACGTTGTTGGTGAGCGGCTGGCCCTTCCTGATGTCGGTCACCGGCACCAGGCCGACGACATCCTTGACGTTGGCGAAAGCGCCAGCCGGCACGAACTCGGCCGGAAATTGCACTACCTGGAGCTGGTCCTTGCTGATCGGCGTCCGGCTCTGGAGGTCGGTCGCGGCCACGACGGTGGATGTGTTGGCGGCAACTGTCCCGCCACCGCCTCGCGTGGTGATGACCACCAGTGAGAAGGCTCCAAGCACGACCAGCGCAAGGACGGCGCCGACGATGGTGAACGGGCGCCGCTGCCGGACTGTCGCGATCGCCTCTTGCATCTCAACCACGGGTTTCCTCCTGATGGGCGGCCAGCCCGGGCGAGCATTCTAGAGCATGGTTGGCCGACTTTCGGCAAGAAGAGGCATGCTCGGCCAATCGCTCGTCGAGTTCGCCATCTCCTCCCTGGTCCTGGTCGTGCTCTTTGGGGGTCTCGTGGACGGCGGTCGGATGCTGCAGCGCATCGACGTGCTCAAGGAAGCCGCTCGTGAGGGGGCGCGTCATGGAGCCTCTTTCAACGCCGGCCTGAACAGCAACTCCTCCCTCGACGACGCCCATATCAAGGCCGCGGTCGACGACATCCTGACGGCGGGCGGGCTGCCCCTTTCCAGCTTCCGCAATCCGGGCAACTGCCCGACCCCGTCGGACGGCAACTCTCTCCACAACCCGCCGTACCAGGGCGCGTATATGCCCAACGTCCCCAACCAGCCCTGGCTCTACATCTGCTACAACAACTCGCTTTCCACGCTGCCGGCCAGCTCCAACGCCTATCAGCACCAGGACCTCAACGTGATCCTCGTCATGGGCTATGGCCCGCTGAGCTCCTTTCTTCCCCTGCCGGTCGCCGGTTTCGGGCTCGCGGCAAACCTGCACCTCTCCATCCAGGGTCATTGACGCGTGAGACGCTCAGAACGGTCGCAAGCGCTTGTCGAGTTCGCCGTGGTCGCCCCGGTCCTGCTGCTCCTCACCTTCGGGATCATCGACTTCGGTCGCGCGCTCTTCTACTACGTGACCGTCCAGCAGGCGGCCCGGGAAGGAGCCCGTGCTGTCGTCAAGGCGTCGACGCCGTTGCCTTCCAACGCGGAGATCCAGGGCATCGTCAGCTCGCAGTCATTCGGGATCGTGACCGCCGCGCCCTGTTCCAACGGCCCGATCACGGCGGCCACGCCGCCTCCGAACCGAGCCTGGGTGTTCGTGACCGAACCGAACCCGCCGGCGGGCGTCGAAGCCTCGCCGCCGCCTGACGCCCCCGGAGGCGAGCCTGGCGCGCCAGCAACGGGTTCCTGCAGCGCGATCAACCCTGCCTTGGGCAGCGACCAGCTGCAGGTGACGGTGATCTTCAGCTATGCGCCCGTAACGCCTCTTGTGAGCGGCGTCATCGGCAACCTCCTGACTTTTAAGGCGGTCGCTATCTACCGGACGGAGTACTGAAAGGCAGTGGTCTCACGACGCGCCCAGCGCGGCCAGGCGATCGTGATGGTCGCCTTCATGATGACGGTACTGCTCGGGTTCGTCGGGCTTGCCATCGATAGCGGCCGGGCGTTCACCGCTCGCCGGGACATGCAGGGCGCAGCCGATGCCGCCGCGCTCAAAGCCGCCGACAGATACGGGACCGGGCAAAGCTGGGCGACTGCTCAGTCCGACGCGGCGAAGCTCTTCGCAGACAACATCCAGATTTACACCCTACCCGCCTGCGGTGGCTTCGCCATCCCAGTGCCTACGACCTGGCCGGTCGAAGCGCCGGTCACGACCAACTGCACCCTCTCCGACGGGACGGCAGTGACCTTCACCGCTATCGATCAGGGACCAACCGGGCAGACTTTCAGAGTAAGCGTCCAGCGCAGCCTGACGCTGGCGTTCATCCAGGCACTCGGGCTCTCACCCAAGATCACGGTCAAGGCGGCCAGCGCTGCAACCGCCAACGACGTCTCCCTCTACCCCACTCTCGGAGCCTTGAGCACCTCCTGTCCAAACGGCGGCGCCGAGACGCAGTGGCCGCTCGGATTCTTCGAGTTCTCCCGTCCCCACATCCTGGGCGACGTGGTCGCAGACGGTGGCTTCTACAGCAGTCCGGGATCACGCGAGTTCGTGGCGGGCAACGCCCAGGTCGCGCCCGGCTCAGGCAGCTGTCCGATTCCAAACGAGGTGAACCTGACCGCCAACTTCCAGTGCTGGCCGAGCGGGCTGGCTCCGCCTTGCGGGCCAGGGAACATGGTCGGCGCGCTCCGCCAGGGCGCCGGCAGCCAGGTCTATCCGGGCGTTGCCGACCCCGGTTACCCGGTGCCGTCCGCAGCGGGCTCCCTCCAGGGCAACCCGACCACGATCGTGAAGCTCCAGCCGGGCATTTACAGCTCCAACCCCAACTTCGGAGGCGGCTGCTACTTCCTCACCCCGGGTCAGTACACGTGGCAGAACGGGCTGACCCTGAACGGCGGCTTCGTCAGCAACGAGCTCAAGCCCCCCGGCGAAGTGGGCGTGCCGTTCTGGAATACCAACGGCGTCAGGTGCGCAGGCGACTTCTCGCTCACGCCGGTCGGGGGCTCGTTCAACGCCGGAACCTGGGGAGTCGAGCTGACGAGCCTGCGCAGTGACAACGGGGTGCAGAGAGAGAGCGCTCCTTCCCAGTGCAAGCAGATCAACGTCAATGGCACCGCCGTCCAGATCGACATCAGCAACGTGCCCGGCGCCCACGCCTACAACGTCTACGCGGCCCAGGGCGGGTGCGGCAACACTTTTGGCCTGATCACGGCGGCGCAGATCGCGAATGGCCTTGACTGCTCGACCGCGCCCTGGCCAACCTGCGAAAGCAACGGAAACACGAGCGGGTGCCCGTCAATGACCGACTCAGCGAGCTGCACGCTGGGCCACGTCAGGATCACGGTCGACGGCGGCATGCTTTCCGGCTGGAACCCGCCGAAGCCGTACGGAACCAATGGTGGCGTTCCGCCTGACGCCGAGACCTCTCCTTACGCCCCAGCCGGCTCCGGCTACTCCCCCGCTCCGAACCAGAACCCGAACCGCGCCACCTATCCGTCCGGGGACCTCGCCAATGAGAATTTCTGCAGCCAGGGCGGCACCCCCACCGCTTGCGCTACAGGCAATACAACGCCGGGCGCCGTGCAGTTCTATCTCCCCGGCCCTAACTGCATCAACCTGACGGCGAATGGCGACACCTACGTGTTCGGTGGCTATCAGTACAACTGGCTGCTGGTGTTCGAACCGCCCGGCAACGCCTGCAGCTCGCCGGCGCTGACGCCGGACCCGGGCATCCCCGACAGCTACACCGGCAACAACCTGGTGGGCGCCGGTTTCTCGGGCTTCATCGGCGCCATCTATGCCCCCGCAGCGAAGATTCGGGTCACCACCAACGACGCGCTGCGCGCGCCGGTCACCGGCGGCTGGCTCGCCGGCTGGATCCAGTTCCAGCTTGGCGTCAACAAGGATGGCAGCGTCAACTCAAGCCCCGGTACGGACGGCTACCTGGTCTATTCCTCCGGTGTGTCGCCGGTGGTTCCCGTTTCCAGACTCACCGGCTGAGCCTCGGGCTCGCCGGCGTCCACCGGCTCGACCGCGACCGGCTCGAGGTCATCCATCTCGAGCCCCACGGGCTCGAGGTCATCGACGTGAGCCCTGGGCTCGTCGAACAGCAATTCCCCGTGCGGCTCCTCCGGCTCGCCTGTTGAAAGCGGCTCCGCGTCTGGAACTGGCGTGTAAGGCCAGGCGACGGCCTCGACTGGCTCTGGGGCGGGCTCGGCCGCCAGGGCGGCGGGCTCGG
>Ga0209059_1000016_pt1 | contig 63606 bp, 58 predicted proteins | sample GraSoiAngelo_151_FD_186165 | JGI IMG/M metagenome (GOLD analysis project Ga0209059, IMG submission 186165) | Grasslands soil microbial communities from the Angelo Coastal Reserve, California, USA - 14_1009_12_20cm (SPAdes) (version 2) | ecosystem: Environmental > Terrestrial > Soil > Grasslands ...
TCCTCCGCGATTGAGCCAGCCGACCCCTCCGACTCCGGCGCTTCGCTCTCCGGTACGGCGTGCCCGTTGGTGCGGGGACGCGCCCGCTCCTCGAGGAGCTGCTCGGCGCGGCGAATTTTGTCGTCCATCAGCGACCCTCCATGACCCGGACCAGATCGCTCATGAGCGATCCGACGTAGCGGACGGCACCGATGGACCGCGCGTAGTCCATCCGCGTGGGTCCCAGGACGCCGACGAAGCCGACCGCGTCGCTCCCGTACCGCCCGAAGATGAAGCTGCAATCGCGCAGCGGCTCGAGCCGATGCTCGCTTCCGATCGAGACGTGAACGTCACCGGCGCCGAGATCGAGCGGCAGGATCTCGGCCAGCCGCGTGTGGTCCTCAAACAAGCTGAGCATCTCGCGGCCGCGCTCGGTCTGAGCGAACTCAGGCTTCGCCAGGATGTTTTGGAAGCCGTCGACGTACACGTCGTGCGCGTGCCAGGCGTCGTTCTCGTCGAGAACACGCGCGAGCGCGCGCGCTACATCCGCAGCAGCGCCCGTCTCGTGCCCCGCGACGTCGCGCACGCGGTCGCCGTTCGCGCCGGCCACCGCCTCGGTGAATCGCGACGACAGCATCCGCAGCTGATCCGCCGTGACCGGCGCGCTCACCTCGAGGAGCTGCTGGCGAACCTGTCCGCCCTCGAGGACCGCGACCAGCAGCACGCGCCGCTCGTGCACCGGGACGATCTCGACGTGCCGAACGGTCGATCGCTTCGCCGCGGGTGGCGTGACGATCGACGCTTCCGCGGTCAGCCGCGCGAGCGAAGACGCCGCGACGCGCAGCCACGCGGCGGTGTCGCGCAGCGCCTGCTGGAACTGGTGGCTGACCGTGAGCTCCTCCGCCGCGCCGAGCGCTGGCCGTGGCATGAGGCTCTCGATGAAGTAGCGATAGCCGAGATCCGTCGGGACGCGGCCAGACGACGTATGCGGGTGCGTCAAAAGACCGAGGTCCTCGAGGGCGGCGAGCTCGTTGCGAACCGTCGCCGGCGAGATGTCCAGGTGGTAGCTGCGGACGAGCTCCGCCGAAGCCACCGGCTGCGCGGTCGCGATGTGTTGGCGGACCACGGCGCCGAGAAGCTGCTTCGCGCGCTCGTCCAGCTCGGGAAGGCTGGAGGAATGGGGTTTTCTAGCCAATTAGCACTCTCCCGTCGAGAGTGCTAAAAGCCTATCAGGGCGGCCGCGACCGCGTCAAGGGTGCGCCAGCGCGCCGGCCAAGCGAGGTGGCTGGCATGCGCTCTGCCGTCGTTACGCGCGAAATCGCTTTGCGGATAAGGAGCGTCGCATGTGGACCGAATTCCGGACCTTCCTGGTGAAGAGCAATGCCCTGGCCCTCGCGCTCGCCGTCATCCTCGGTCTCGCGCTCGCTGCGGTCGTCAACAGCCTGGTCAAGGACATCATCATGCCGCCCATCGGTCTCGCCCTCGGCAAGGTCGACTTCGCGAACCTCTACATCGACCTTTCCGGCAAGGGCTACCCGAGCCTGAAGGCGGCGCAGGACGCCGGCGCGGCAACGATCAACTACGGCGTGTTCATCACCACATGCATCACGTTCGCGATCGTCGCCTTCGTCGTCTTCCTCATCGGCCGGCAGTTCATCAAGGTCGTCCCGACCAAGGCGTGTCCGTACTGCGGGCTCGACGATGTGCCGCTATCCGCCGCACGCTGTCCGCACTGCACGAGCCAGCTGGCCCCGGCAAAAGCCGCGTAGCTACGCGGTCGCGGGGGAGAGCAGCGCCTTCACGCGGGACACGAGATCGTCGAGGTCGAACGGCTTGGTGACGTAGTCGGCCGCGCCGAGCTCGGTCGCGTAGAGCCTCTCAGAGAGGCCGAAGATCGCGGTCACAACGACGATGGGCAGGTGCGAGATCCGACCATCGGCGCGGAGCTCGCGGAGTACTGAGAAGCCATCCCGGCGCGGCATCATCAGGTCAAGGACCATCGCCGCGGGAGAGAGGTCGTCCACGTCGCGCATGGCCTCATCTCCATCCCGAGCGAGCTTGGCGTCCAGTCCATCGTCCTTGAGGGCACTGACGATCACGTCCCCCAGCGCGGGGTCGTCCTCGACTACGAGCACGAGCGGACGCTTCCGCAGGGCCGGCATCAGAACCGAATCTCCTTTGCGAGCCGCTCCGGATCCTTGATCGCGATCCGGCGTCGCCGGATCGAGATGATCTCGCGCCGCTCGAGGTCGCCCAACACCCTGTTTACGGACACGCGCGAGGCGCCGATGAACGCCGCGAGCTCGTCCTGCGTGAGAGTGAGCTCGGTGCCGTCGCCGCCCGTCGAGCGGGCCAGGTCGATCAGGTACTTGGCCACGCGGCTGGGGACGTCTAGAAAGATGAGGTCCTCGACCCTGTCGGAGAGGCGCCGGATGGTCCGCGCCAGCGTCTCGAGGACCACGCGGAACGAGGCCGGATGCGACTCCAAATAGGCGAGGAAATCGTCGCCCGCGAGCAGCGCCGCGCGCGTGTCCTCGAGCGCGGTCGCGCTCGCCGAGCGCGGGCTGCGATCGAACAGCGCGAGCTCGCCGAAGAATTCGCCGGGCCGCATGATCGCGACGAGCGCCTCCTGGCCGAACTCGCCAGGCAGGGCGATCTTGACCGCCCCATCGAGGACCATATAGAGGTGCGTTCCCGGATCGTCCTTGCGGAAGATCGTCTCGCCGCGCTTGAACTGCTTCGTCCGAACGCGGTCGCCGAGCTCAGCGAGTTCGACCTCGGGAAGCCGCGAAAAGAGCGGCAGCCGGCGCAGGTGCTCGGCGACCCGCTGTTCGGGCATTCCGTCGGATTCTATGTGCCTCACTTGACGCGCCGATCATCATGGGCGCCCCATGGATGAGGCAAAGGTCTCCGGCCTCGCCGCCGGAGAGGCGTACATCTCGGGCGCACTGACGGGGATAGAAGACGCGCCGCGAATGAAGCTCTTCTACGAGCTCCTCGCTGAGATCGCCGGCGCGGCCAAGCTTCGCCCGTATCTGCCGCACCGCGTGACCGACCCCGTCGCGACAGCACACCTCGATCCGCGCGCCGTGTACGAGATCGATCGCGCGCACGTCACCGCGGCGGCAGTCGTCGTCGCCTACGCCGGTCTTCCTTCGTTTGGTGTAGGCATCGAGGTCGAGCTCGCACGCGAGCACGGCATCCCGGTGATCATCGTGGCTGAAAGCGAGCGGGCCGTGTCACGCCTCCTTCTGGGCAATCCCGCGGTCGTCGAGGTCGTCCGTTTCGCCGATCTCGACGGCCTGCGCCGATCGCTCGCGGCTGCGTTTGAACGGGTTGCGGCGAGCCCTCGCGGCGTGAGCCCGGCGGCAGTCGCGGACGATGTCGTTGTCCAGCGCTTCATCACCAGCCTTGAACACGCACGGCAGCTCCCGGGCGCCGAAGTCGCCGCGCTCTTGCGCGTCGGCGAGATCGATGGCGAGGCGGCGTCTGTCATCCGAGATGCGGTAGCGAGCGGCAGGCTCTTCGGTGCGGGACTCCGGGATCTGGTCGGTCGCTACGCACTCCGTGGCGGAGACCTGGGCGCATTCATCCTTCGCGACGTGCTCGAGCGGCCGCTCGCCGAGACCGCGCGGGCACTTGGGATCGACCCACGCACCGCACGCAGCCGTCTCGGCACGGCCCGCTCGCGTGTCGGCCTGCCCGAGGATGCTGCGCCGGATCTCGTCGCACAATGGCTGGTGACAGAGCTCATCGCGCCGCCAACCCGGGCGCTGCAGCTCCATCTCTTCACCGGAAATCGCGCCTAGCACCGGCACGCGCCGTTACCGGCGCGGGCACGTCGTTCACGCCAGAAACAGCAAAGGGTGTGGGGGCAAGCTCCCACGAAAAGATGGGAAAAGGTCAGAAGAAGCAAAAGACAAAAGGGAAGCTGGGCTGGCGCAGCAAGAAGGCCAACCATGGGCGGAAGCCTGGAATGGGCCGGGGCAAGCGCAATTAGAAGAAGGGCACGCCGGCTGGCGTGCCCTCATTCCACCGCGAGAACGAGTTTCAGCGGCGTTTCTTGCGAGTCGAGCTGCGCTTGCTGGTCCGCTTGGCGGTCGAGCGTCGTGATCCACCCGAGCTGCGTCGGGCCGTCTTCCGGCCCGCGCGCTTGGTGGTCGCGCGCTTCGTGGTCGCGCGCTTCGCAGTCGACCGCCTCGCAGTGGTCTTACGGCGGCCGGTCGAGCGTTTCGCGGTCGCCTTCCGTGCCGATGCGCGCTTCACGGTCGAACGGCGGCGGGTGGTCTTGCGGCCGCCCTCGGACATCCCCGCGCTCATCGGGGACGGTGGCGGGGGCGTCGGGCTGCCAGGCATCGGCGCCGGCCAGACCGAGCCGGGTTCCTTCTGCGCGGACCAGTCGGTGCCTTGGTCTTCCAGCATGGTTCCTCCCCAAAAATGTGACGGCTTCGGTTGCGAGTAGGCATAACGAATTCGCGAGGGCATAGCAAGCCGAGGAACCGGCCGTTGGGCGTCCTTGTATGGACGGCGTGGAGATCGTCGACCTCGACAACGCCGCCGAATGGCGACCGTGGGAGCCACCGCTTTGGCTCATCGGCCTCGGCCTCACGCTCGCCCTGCTCGTCGGCTTCTTCGTCTCCGGGCAAGTGCAGGATCCGCGGACCGCGCACCCCGCGCGGCCCACGCCATGCGTGCCCACCGCGGTCCAGCAACAGGCCGGCGTCAGTTATGTCTGGACGTTCTGCCCTTAGGCGAGCACTCGAACAAAGACCTCGTTCGCAAGAAGCCGACCGCGAGCCGTAAGCCGAGCGCGATCGCCCCTGACCGCGACCAGTCCAGCCGGCGCGACCTCCGCGAGCGCGCTCCGGACCCGTTCGGCCGCAACCGCGCCGAACCTGGACGCATAACGACGGAGATCGAGCCCTCGATCGAGGCGCAGCGCGAGCATCGCAGCCTCGCCGGCGGGGTCGGCCTCTCCGTCGACGTCGCGCGGCTCGCAGGCCGCGATCCGCGCGAGGTATGTCGCGAGGCTCGCGGGGTTGGCGGACCGAATACCGCCGAGGTGGGAGTGCGCCCCGGCACCGACGCCGAGCCACTCGCCGTCACGCCAGTACACGAGGTTGTGGAGCGAGTTCTTTTTCGGATGCGACCAGTTCGCGATCTCGTAGTGGCGGTATCCGGCGCGTGCCAGCTCGCGCTCCGCGATGCGGTAGAGCCGAGCGATCGTGGCGTCGTCGGGCTGCGCCGCGGCGGCGCGCGAGCGCCAGCGCCGCAGGACCTCCCAGCCGCCCCCGGGCCAGTTCGCGACGGACTCCTCGGGATCGAGGCGGAGCTCGAGCGGATAGCAGGAAACGTGATCCACGCCAAGCGCGACCGCCGACGCGAGATCGCGCCGCCACGCGGCTTCGCTCTGACCCGGCCAGCCGAAGATCAGGTCAAGGTTGACGTCAAGGCCTTCCTCGCGGATCGCGGCGACCGCGACGGCGGTGTCCTCGGGCTGATGCGTGCGGCCGAGCGCGCGAAGTCCTTCGGGCGAGAAGCTCTGCGCCCCGATCGAAGCCCGGGTGATTCCAAGTGCGATCCACGCCTTGAGGCGCGCGCGGTCGAGCGTCGCGGGGTTTGCCTCGACCGTCGCTTCCCGTGGCCGGAGCTCAAAGGCGAGACGCAACGCGGCGCCGAGCGATGCGATCTCCTCTGGTTCGAGCAGGCTCGGCGTGCCGCCCCCGACGTAGAGCGTGCGGACACGCGGCCGGCCGAGCCGCACGCCCTCGCGCGCGATCTCATCCACTAGCGCCGCGAGGTATCTGGCGCGGAGCCGCGAGGTCGCGGGCGCGGTGGCGAAATCGCAGTAAGGACAGCGCGCCGCGCAGAACGGTACGTGGACATAGATGGAGATCCCGCTCATCGCACTTGGGGGGCTCTGCCGCCCATCCCCCGGATCGACCCCAATGGATCAGGCAGCCCCGCGTCGGCGGAGAGCTCGGCGGTGCGACCGAGATCGATCAGCCACTCGCGCGACTCGTGCACGAAGGCCAGCAAGTGACTCGGGCGCCAGTCCGCCTCAATGACGATGCGCTCCTCGCCGAACTCCGGCAGTAGCAGCACGTAGACCGTGTCGCGATCGACGATCCGCGCGCCCGATACCCCGAAATGCCCGATCGTTTCCTCGCCGCCGAGCGCCGCGAGCACCGAAGTGCGGAGCGGCGCGAGCACCTCGGCGAGTCGCGCATCTCCCTCCTCGAAGCCGATGCCGGCGGCATGGTGCAAGGCCACCGTGTTACGCGCGGCGTAGAGACCCTCGAGAAGGCCGCGCGTCTCACGCGACAACCGCTGCCACACGAGCGCGGCGTCGTTCGCCGCGACGGCACGCAGGAATGTCGATGCGGCAATTTGTGTCGGGTGCTCGAATTGGACTTTCGGCGCCTTCATTCGCCGAAGTCCATCGGGGACAACGGACGGCGGGCGTCGGCGTGCTCTTCGACGAGCGTCTGCGCCCAGCCGGCCCATCCATCTCGCGCTACACGAACAATGGGCCGGCGTAGCCAGCAGCGAGGAGAAGAGCACGCCGGCGCGCGCCGCCTTGACCACCCGTCACGAACGATCGAAGTCACGTCTCGTCTCCGAGCCGCAGCACGGCGAGGAAGGCCTCCTGGGGGATCTCAACGGATCCCACCATCTTCATGCGCTTCTTGCCTTCCTTCTGCTTCTCGAGCAGCTTGCGCTTCCGGGTGATGTCGCCGCCGTAGCACTTGGCGAGCACGTCCTTGCGCTTCGCCTTCACCGTTTCGCTCGCGATCACCTTCCCGCCGATCGCCGCCTGGATCCGCACGTCGAAGAGCTGCTTAGGGATGAGGCCGCGCAGCTTGCTCACGAGGACGCGCCCGGCTTGCTGGGCGCGCTCGCGATGGGTGATGATCGAGAGCGCATCGACGAGGGTGCCGGAGACGAGGATGTCCAGCCGCACAAGCTCCGCGGCGCGGTATTCGGCGAACTCGTAGTCCAGCGAGGCGTACCCGCGCGAGCTGGACTTGAGGTGGTCGTAGAAGTCGACGATCACCTCCGACAGCGGCATGTCGTACTTCAGCATCGCCCGCGTGGGATCCACGTAGCTCATGTCTGCGAGCGACGCGCGCTTGGTCTGCGCGACCTCCATCACCGGACCGACGTGCGTCGTCGGGACGATGATCGTCACGTGCATCCACGGCTCGCGGATCTCAACGATCGTCCCGGGATCCGGCAGGAGCGCGGGGTTGTCGATCGCGACCTCGGTCCCCTTCTGCGTGATGACGCGGTACTCGACCGACGGCGAGGTCGCGATCAGGTCCACGTCGTACTCGCGCTCCAACCTTTCCTGAACGATCTCGAGATGGAGCAGGCCGAGAAACCCAGCACGGAATCCGAAGCCGAGGGCCTGTGAGGTCTCCGGCTCGTACACGAGCGACGCATCGTTGAGGCGCAGCTTCTCCATGGCGTCCTTGAGCGCGGGGTAGTCCTCGGCCTTGGACGGATAGAAGCCCGCGAACACCATCGGCTTCGCCGGGCGGTAGCCGGGAAGCGGCGTCACCGCCGGACGGCGCGCGAGCGTAAGCGTGTCGCCCACGCGGCAATCGGCGACGGCCTTGAGACCGGTCGCGACGTAGCCGACCTCCCCCGTTTCAAGACGGTCCGCCGGTCGCGCGTCGGGGACGAATACGCCGAGCTCCAGCAATTCGCTCTCGGCCTCGGTCGCGAAGAGTCGGATGCGCTCGGCGGTGCTGAGCGCGCCGTCGACGACGCGGACGTGCGCGACGACACCCTTGTACGCGTCGTAGTGGGAATCGAAGATCAGCGCACGCAGCGGCGCGTCACGATCGCCGGTGGGAGACGGCACGTGCTCGACGACCGCGTGCAGGAGATCGTCGACCCCTGCGCCGGTCTTTCCCGATACCAGAAGGATCTCCTCGTCGCGAAAGCCAAGCGTTGTGCGCAGCTCCTCGCGCACGACATCGAGGTCGATGTTGGGAAGGTCGATCTTGTTGATCGCCGGGATGACCTCGAGGCCCTGCTCGACGGCGAGGTAAGCATTTGCGAGAGTCTGGGCCTCGATGCCTTGCGAGGCATCGACCAACAGCACGGCGCCCTCGCAGGCCGCGAGCGACCGGCTGACCTCGTACGTGAAGTCGACGTGCCCCGGGGTATCGATGAGGTTGAGCTCGTAGGGCTCACCGTCGCGACCGATCCAGGCCATACGGACCGCTCGCGCCTTGATGGTGATGCCGTGCTCGCGCTCGAGCTCCATCGAATCGAGGAGCTGGTCGCGCATCTCGCGCAACGGAACGGTCCCGGTGGTCTCGAGGAGCCGGTCCGAGAGCGTGGTTTTGCCGTGGTCGACGTGCGCGATGACACAGAAGTTGCGGATGCGCGCGAGCTCGGCCATGACGAGAAGGCTAGGGCGTTAGCCTACCGGCCATCGCCACGTCCGTCCGCGTTTGGCTGGGTCTCGTCGGCTTCCTCGTCGTCGTCGAGCTCTTCATCGTCTTCGTCGGCGGCGGACTCCAGACCGATCCGCGTTCCGCCCTCTTCTCGTTGCCTTCGATCGCGATCTTCGGTGTCCTCGGTCTTGCGGGGATATGGCTTTCGCACCGGACGGGCTTTCCCGCCGCGTGGGATCCCGCCGTGCCCCTGCGCCGGCGCTTTGCCTATCCGGTCCTGATCGGGATCGCGCTCGGAGTATTTCTCTCGATCGCCGACAGCTTCGTCCACTGGACCGCGACGTTCGCTCGGGACAGCGGGCTTCCTTCTTTCAACGCGCCACTCCCCGGATCGCTCCTCTTCTACCCGGGCGGGGCAATCCTCGTCGAGGTCGTCTACCGGCTGCTCCCGATACCGCTTCTGCTGTGGCTCTTCACCCTCGTGTCGCGCGGGCGCGGCCAGGAGATCGCTTTCTGGGCACTCGCGGCGCTCACGTCGCTCATCGAACCCGTGCAGCAGGACCTTCCTGACTTCCGCGCGGGTACTGAGATCGCGGTGTTCCTGAATTTCGCCGGCGACTATGCGCTCAACTTCACGCAGGCATTCATGTTCCGGCGGTACGGGTTCCTGACATCGATCGTCGTCCGGGTCGCGTTCTACCTTGTGTGGCACGTCGCGTATGGGAACGGGATCTGTCGCTGCTGAGCCTCAGCGTCCGATGCGTGTCCGAACGACCGCAAAGATCTCCCCGAGCTCGCTGACCCGCAGGAGGTAGGCAGCGGCGAGATACACGGCCCCGCCGACGGCCGAGGCGACGAGGGTCTGCAGCGCGAGACCGATCTTCGTCTGCTCGAGATCGACGGTGACGTTCGTGGCGCGGATGAACGCGAACATCGCCACGCCCATGAGCAGGCTCGCGCAGATGTGCTTCGCGCTCGAGAGCCCGAGACCGACGAGACGCAGCCGCGCGCGTGTGGCGAGCAAGGTGAGCAGAAGGGCGGCCTCCACGAGCGTGGAGACCGCGTTCGCCAACGCGAGCCCGTTGATGAACAGGGTCGGCGCGAGGAGCACGTCGAGGACCACGTTCAGCCCGATCGAGATGAGCGTCAGCGCAAGAGGCGTCGCGGTGTCGCGCGACGCGTAGTAGGCGCGGGCGAGGATCTGCACCAATGCGTGGCCAGCGAGGCCGAGCGAGTAGAAGAGGAACGCTGCCTGGGTCGCCTCGCGCAGCTCCGCGCCGAAGCTTCCGTACTGGAAGAGTAGGTTCACGATGGGCCGGCGCAACACGATCATGAGGATCGCGGTCGGAAGCGTCAGGAAGAGGATCCAGCGGATCGCCTGCTGCACGGCCTGGCGCATGCGGTTCACGTCGCCGATGGATGCGTAGTGCGACAGCGTCGGGAACACCGCGGCGCTGATGGCGATCGAGAACACGCCGAGCGGCAGCATGAGGAGCTGGAACGCGTAGTTGAGCGCCACGAGCGAGCCGACCGGCATACCCGAGGCGAGGATGGTGTCGACGAAGAAGACGATCTGGACCGCGCCAAGCGCGACCGCCCGCGGGCCGGCGAGGCGGAGCACGTCGCGGACGCCCGGATGTCCGAGATCGAGTGAGAACGAGTACCGCGTGCGGCGGAAGGTGAGCTCGGGGAGCTGTACGAGCCACATCACCAGAGCGCCAACGACGACGCCGGTCGCGACCGCGTGTATGCCGAGGAACGGGTGCGCGAAGAATGTGAAGAGAATGATCACGGCGTTGTAGACGAGCGGCGCGACCGCGCTCGAAAGGAACTGGCGGTAGGAGTTGAGGATGCCGGTCGTGAGCGCCGATAGGCCCATGAAGATCGGCGAGAGAAGCATCAGGCGCGTGAGGTCGACGGTGAGCGCCAGCTCCGGCGGGTTGTGTGCGAAGCCCGGCGCGATGATCGTCGGGACGAGGATGGGCGCGGCGAGCCACATCACCGCCGACGCGCCGATCAAGAGCAGGAGCAGCGCGTTGAGAACACTCGACGCGACACGCCAGGCCTCTTCCTCGCGCTCCTTGGCGAGGTAGCCCGTGAACACGGGAATGAACGCGGCGGCGAGCGCGCCCGCGACGAGGAGGCCGAAGATCGCGTCGGGGATTCTGAAGGCGGCGATGAACGCGTCGAGATCCGTCGTTCCGCCGAAGGTCGCACCGACGACCGAAAGGCGCAGCCATCCGAGGACGCGACTCGCGACGAGGGTGGCGATCATGATGACGGAGGCGCGCGCGACCGACATCGGCACCGGTTTGATATTGAGGCATCCGGTATCGTTCGCTGCCGATGGCAACGAAGAAACGCAAGCGTTCCGCGCTCAAGCGCATCCGGCAGACCCAGCGCCGCACTCAGGTGAAGACGCTCGCGCGGTCCGCGGCGCGCACCGCGGTCCGCACCGCGCGCGAGACGATCGCGAAAGGCGGCGAGGCTGCGGCGGAGATGATCTCGGCGGCCGCGAGCGCGCTGGACAAAGCGGCCAAGCGCGGCGCGATCCACCCGAACAGCGCGCGCCGTCGGCGCAGCCGGGTGGCGAAAGCCGCGGCGAAGAGCAAGAAGAGCTAATCAGCCAAAGCTGAGCGGCCGCGGTTCAGGCCCTCCGTACCCCGTGGGCGCGTCTTCCGCCGAAGCGAGAGATTGGGCTAGATCGGCACGAAGTACGTTTCGCAGGCGAGCTCGACAAGCTCAGGCGTGAGCTCCGGTTGCTTGAGCAAGAATCGGCCCGCGGCGCCAAGGTGCTGCATCAGATCGCGCGGGTGGCACGAGCGCAGCGCGATGTTGCGCTCGCGGCAGTACTGCGCGATCCAATCGCCGGCCTTCGGGTAGAAGGTGATCTTCTGCGCCTCGCAGACGCGGCGGAGGATCTCCGCGAACTCCTGATCCGTCGGCGCCTTGATCTCGATCTTGTACTGGATCCGTCGCAGGAACGCCTCGTCGACGAGTGAGGACGGGGTGCGGTTGGTCGCGAAGACGAGGAGCACGTCGAAGGGGACCTCGATCTTGCGGCCATCGGACGTGGTGAGGAAGTCCACATCCCGATCGAGAGGCACGATCCAGCGATTGAGGAGCTGCTCCGGTGAGGCGCGCTGGCGTCCGAAGTCATCCACAAGGAGCACGCCGCCGCTCGCCTTCATCTGGAAGGGCGCCTCGTGGACCTTGATGGTCGGGTCGTACGAGAGGTCGAGGTCCTCCAGCGTGAGCTCGCCACCGACCTCCACGAACGGGCGCGCGATCGGTACCCAGCGGCGGTCGTACCGGGCATCGAGCGTGACGAGCGGACGGTGACGCGACGGGTCGTAGACGCGGATGATCTGCTGTCCGACGAGCACGGCGTACGGGACGACGATGCTGCCCTTTAGGAGGCCGGCGAGCGACTCCGCGATCGAGGATTTCCCTGTGCCTGGCGGACCGAACAGGAAGATCGAGCGCCCGCTGTTGATCGCCGGACCGAGCTGCCGAAGCGTCCGCTCGGGCAGGACGAGGTGCGAGAGTGCCTTACGCAGCGCGTCGAAGCTGATCGAGACCTCGCCGATCGACTGTGAGCGCACCCGGGCCACATACGCGCTCAGCGTGACCGGAGCAGGACCGACATACCCGTTGCGGTCCATGACTTCCTTGGCGCGATCGGCGCCTTTTTGCGAGAGGACGTACATGTACGTGGCCGCAGCGACGCCGGAGCCACCTTTGACCTCGACGAGGCTCTCCTTCTTCAGGTAGTCGAGGATCGGCGCGAGGATCTTGGGCAGCGGGAGCGCCAGGGCATCGGCGAGATCGGCGGCGGTGGTCTGTCCCTTCTCGTAGAGCACTTTGAGCGCGAGGTCGGCGACGAAGGCCGAGGTCAGACCCGTCTCCTCCATGCTCTGGGGGGCCATCGGAGCGGCGTGCTCGGCCGCGGATGGCGCCGCCGGCGCAGCCGGCTGGATCACTGCCGTTGCCATTGACTCTGTCCCTCACCCTCACATATGTGCGCGACAGGCCGTCGCGTGAGTCTAGGGGCACCAGCTCCCCCCACTGAGGGGAAAATGCGGCCATTTCGGCGGCCTGATCCCCGCCTGACGTGTCCCGATCGGCTTCGCTCGCCATCCGACCGTCTTCCAGTTAACGGAATACCGCGGGCGGAGAACCGTTACGGTTACGAAAGCCGAATTCCAAACGGGAGCGGGGGACCCACTTCAGGGGCGAACCTCGAACGAGGCGGGCGACAAGCACGCAGCCCGAGCCCGACAGCTCACCCCGCAGGCTCCGCGTGAATGACCCGCGGAGGTCCACGATGTTGCCAGCCTTCTTCCCTCTCATGAGCACGGGCACGTACCGCTGCGCATGTTGTGATGAGAAGATCGGCGCTCCGGTCTACCGGGAGGGCGCGTTCTTCTGCCAGCCCTGCGCGCGCGGTGAGCACCGTCACGCCGGCTGGGGCCGCAACGCCGCCTAAGTCTTAGCGGCGAGGTCGTCGAGCGCGACCGTCCCGGCTGATCCGTCGACCGTGACCGCAGCACCGCTTGCGATCCGGTTGGTGGCATCGGGTACACCGACGACTGCCGGGATGCCGTACTCACGCGCCACCACGGCGCCGTGAGACATCATTCCGCCCATTTCCATCACCAGCGCGCTCGCGGTGAGGAAGAGTGGCGTCCATCCCGGGTCCGTCGCCGGCGCGACGAGCACCTCGCCCGGCTCGAGCCGCGCGCCGTCCGGCGACAGAAGCACGCGCGCGGGACCGCGCGCGATCCCCGGTGAGGCCGGCGTGCCGCGGATCCCCTCGCCGGCAGGCGTGGCGAACGCCGCCTCGGCATCGGTGCCGTCAGAGAGCAGGACCCGCGGGACGTGACGGCGCCTTATCTCGCGCGTGTACTCGGCGCGGCGCGCGGCGACGAGGGCCCGCATGTCCTCACCGCCGATCGCGCGCCTCACCTCGGGGAGTGCGAGGAACCACAGGTCATCAGCGCGCGCGATGCGTCCGGCGTCCGCGAGCTGAGCCCCGATCGGTGCGAGGATCGCGCGGCCACGCGCGAAGACGCGGATGATCTGGAACTTCGGCATCTCGCGCAGACCGCTGAGCGCGCGCACGCGTCGCAGGAGCGCACGCGCGAGCCAGCGCCGTGGTCCGCGCACACGCCGGATTAGCGTCCCGATCATCGCCTCGGCCTCGCCGGCGCCGCGCGCGAACTGCTTGTCCGGGGCGAGCGTGTCGTCGGTGATCCGCCGGTAGGACGCGATCGCGCCACGCAGATGCGAAGGGTCCTCCGACCAGCGCGGCACGCCGAGGTCGATCTCCGCGACCGCGCGGTGTCCGTAGCGGCCGAGGAACGACCCGAGCTCGCGCTCCTGTGACCCGGGATCGTCCCGCGCGCCGCGTGCGATCTCCCAGAGCGCGATGTCCATCTCGGTCGTCGGATTGAAGGGCAGTCCGCGAAAGACGGTGCGCAGCTCGTCCCGCGTCGCGGCGCGGCCGAGCACGCGGCCCGCGAGGTTGTACGAGATGAATCCCGCCGCGCCCATCGCGACGAGCTTCGGGAAGAGGCGCGGTGGGATCTCGAGGAAGAGCCGCTCGAACGCTCGAACGCGCTCGAGCGCGGTCGAGGTCGGCCCAACGTCCGCGTTGACGAGCGCATCGAACTCCGGCAGAAGACGCGCACGCATCCGATCGGGACCGAGGAACGAGCGCAGGACCACGAGCAGCGCGCCCGTCCGCAGTACCGCGTGCAGGATGCGCAGTCGCGTCCGCATCGGCGAACGCCGGCGCGGCGCGAGCCGCGGGTCGCTGAGCAGCCGGCTCATGACGTCCCCGCTGCGCGCCTCCATCACCGAGAGCGCCCGGATCGGGAGCTCACGCGCCGCGCGGTCGCGAAGCGCCTCGGTGACGTCGATCCAGAGACGCATGCCGGACTCCCGAATCACCGGCACGCCCGCGTCAGGGTCGGCCGGCGCGGTCGCGACGAGGCTCGCGAACGCGGAGCTGAGAAGACGGAACGTCTGGAGTCCCATCGGCGTGATCGGCTGGAAGACGCCCTGCGCAACGTTCGCCGAGAAGAGCACGCGCAGGTCGGTCTCCGGGTCGGGCAGGTCCGGCGGCAACGGGTAGAGCGTGGTGATGTCGCGGGACTGGACGAGCCACAGCTTCCCGGCGCGGTCCATCGCCCACTCGATGTCCTGCGGCGTGCCGAAGTGGCGTTCCAGCTTTTCGCCAAGCGTGGCGAGTTCGCGGAGCTGCGTGTCGTTCAGGATCTCGCCGCGGCGCTCCACGACGGCACCCGACGCGGCGTCGACGAGATAGTGGTCGGGATTCACGGCTCCCGATACGAGCCGATCACCGAGACCGCGGACGGCGTCGATCGCGGCGCGACGGCGACGGCCGGTGATTGGCTCGGCGGTGAACAGGACTCCCGCCGCGTGCGCAGCAACCATGTCCTGGACCACGACCGCGAGCCCGAGCCCGGCATCGGCCACGTCGTGCGTCGTGCGATACGCGACGACGCGCTCGTTCCAGAGCGACGCCCAGCAGCGGCGGACGGCGTCGACGACTTCGTCTTCTCCGAGGACGTCGAGGATCGTGTCCTGCTGCCCTGCGAAGCTCGCCTCGGGGAGGTCCTCGGCGGTCGCGGACGAGCGCACCGCCACGCGGGGCGCGCCGAGCGCGCGATACGCCTCGCGGACCGCAGCTGCGATCTCGTCGGGGACCTCCGCTCGAAGCAAGCGATCGCGCGCGTCGCTCGGATCGCGAGGATCGACGCCCGCCGCGCGCGCGGCTACCGCGTACGCCTCGGTCGTGATGACGAAGCCGTCCGGGACGGAGAAGCCCGCGCCCATGAGCTCGCCGAGGTTCGCGCCCTTCCCACCGGCCGCCGCGAGATCGCTCGCCGAGAGATCTGCCAGTTGACGGATGAACACGATCAGGCCGCCCGGGCCAACGGCCCGGCGAAGTAACGCTGCACGTTCGGCCCGACCCAGCTGGCGAGCTCGTCCGGGCTCGCCGACACGATGGGCTGGAGCTTCACCACGTAGCGAACGAGGGCGAGCCCGAAGAGCTGGCTTGCGACGAGGCTGGCCCGGCGTCGCGGTTCGTCCATATCGAGCGAGGCGACGAGCGTGCCGACGATCTCCTGAGCGAAGTACTCGCGCATCATCGCGCTCGCCACTTGGCTTCCGACGACGGACCGCAGCAGTCCGACGAGGTGCCGCCCTTCGGGCGAATCCCAGACGCCTATGAACGTGCGCACGAGACGCTCGCCGAGCCGTTCGATGCCGGGCGCAAGGAGCGCTGGGATGAGCTGCGCAGGATCGATGGGCATACCCATCGCCGCCACGAAGAGATCGTGCTTCGACCCATAGAAGTGCTGAACGAGCTTCGAGTCGACATGCGCTGACGCCGCGATCGCGCGAATCGACGCACGGTCGTACCCGCGCTTCGCGAATTGAGTGCGCGCAGCCGCGAGGATCTTCGGACGGGTGCCGCTGCGGCCGGGACGTCTACCGGTCCGAGGCAACTGCCGCCGTCCAGGGTAGTAATTCCACGGTCATGGAATTGTACCGGGGGGGCAGCTGAACTCGCGACCGCCTAGCGGCGGGAGCGCGGAAAGGCGTCTCTCCCCGGGTATCGCGCCGCCGATCCGAGCTCGAGCTCGATCTCCATGAGGCGGTTGTACTTCGCAACGCGCTCGCTGCGCGAGAGCGACCCGGTCTTGATCTGGCCGGTGCCCAGCGCGACCACGAGGTCGGCGATGGTCGTGTCCTCCGTCTCGCCCGAGCGATGGGAGATGACCGCGGCCCAACCGTTCCTCCGGGCGAGATCGACCGCGGCGACCGTTTCGGTCAGCGTGCCGATCTGGTTCACCTTGATGAGGACGGCGTTCGCGCTCTTCTCCTTGATCCCACGCTCGATGCGGCTGACGTTCGTGACAAAAAGGTCATCACCCACGATCTGGATCCGGTCGCCGAGGGCCGCGGTGAGCTCGCGCCATCCGGCCCAGTCATCCTCCGCCAGGCCGTCCTCGATCGAGACGATCGGATACTTCTTCGTCCACTCGGCATAGAGCGCGACCATCCCCGCGGCCGGGAGGGTCACCTGTTCGCGGACGAGCGAATACTTCCCATCCGCGTAGAGCTCGGTCGCGGCGGGGTCGAGCGCAATGGCGACGTCGCGGCCGGCACGGTACCCCGCTCGCTCGATCGCGGCGAGGATCAGGTCGATGGGCTGCTCGTTGGTCTTGAGCCCCGACGGCGCGAAGCCGCCCTCGTCCCCCACCCCCGTGTTCATGCCCACTGCGTGCAGCACCTCTTTGAGGGTGTGGAAGATCTCCGACCCCATCCGTATCGCGTCGCTGAAGGTCGGAGCGCCGAGCGGCACGAGCATGTACTCCTGCATGTCGGCAGAGTCGGTCGCGTGCTTGCCGCCGTTGAGCACGTTCATCATCGGCACCGGCAGCAGAGGGGCGCGGTCGGCCCCCAGGTATCGGTAGAGCGGCACGCCGTTCGCCTTCGCCGCGGCCCGCGCGCAGGCAAGCGACACGCCGAGAATGGCGTTGGCGCCGAGCTTGGCTTTGTTCGGAGTGCCGTCGAGCTCGCGCAGGAGACCGTCGACCGCCGGTTGATCCGAAGCGTTCTTTCCCCGCAGCTCGCGGGCGATCGTCTCGTTGACGTTGCGCACCGCCTTGAGGACGCCCTTCCCCCGGTATCGGCCCCGATCGCCGTCGCGCAGCTCGACGGCCTCGTGCGCGCCGGTCGAGGCGCCCGATGGCACCATCGCGACCTCGCGCGCGCCGCCGTCCAATGCGACCTCGACCGCGAGCGTCGGGTCGCCGCGCGAGTCGAGGATCTCGCGCGCGCGGACCGATGCGATCGTCGTGCCGCTCATCGGTCGGGGATGGCCGCGACGCCGGGCAGCGTCCTGCCTTCGATGAGCTCGAGCGCGGCGCCGCCGCCGGTCGATACGTGCGTCATCTTGCCGGCGAGCCCTGCTTCCTCGACCGCCTGCACCGACTCGCCGCCTCCCACCACCGTCACCGCACCGCTCTCCGCCAGGAGCTCGGCAATGCGGCGCGTGCCCTTCGCGAAGGCGGGCACCTCGAAGATCCCGAGCGGCCCGTTCCAGAAAACGGTCTTCGCGCGTCCGATCTCGGCGGCGTAGCGATCGACGGTGCGCGGTCCCACGTCGACGATCGCGACGTCGTCCGGAACGCCGGCGACGTCGTAGACCTTCGCCGCTCCGGCACCGGCCGCATCGGGCGACGGCGCTCCGACGACGTCGAGGGGCAGGAGCAGCTGCTTGCGTGCGCTCTCGAGCTGCCCGGCGATCGTGCGCGCCTCCGCGCGCTTGTCGGGCTCCGCGAGAGACCGACCGATCGGCTTCCCCTCTGCGAGGAGAAAGGTGTTCGCCATTCCGCCGCCGATCGCGAGCGCGTCCACGCGCGGCACCAGCGAGCGCAGCACGTCGATCTTCGTGCTGACCTTCGCTCCGCCGATGATCGCCAGGAAGGGCTTTTTCGGGTCTGCCAGCAAGCCGCCGAGCGCGTTGAGCTCCTTCTCGAGCAGCAGGCCCGCGTAAGCCGGAAGGATTCGCGCCACACCCTCGGTCGATGCGTGCGCGCGATGCGCGGTACCGAAGGCGTCGTCGACGTAGAGGTCGAACCCCGCGGCGAGGCTCTGCGCGAAGGCCGGATCGTTCTTCTCCTCCTCGGGATGGAAGCGCACGTTCTCCAGCAGAGCGACGTCACCTGGCCGCATCGCGCGCACCGCACTGACGACGTCCGGGCCGACCGAATCCGAGAGGAGCGGCACGTCGCGGCCGAGCAGCGCCCCCAGCGATTTCGCGATCGGCGCGAGCGATAGGGCCGGATCGCGTCCCTTCGGTCGACCCAGGTGTGAGACCAGGGCGACAGCCGCGCCGCGGTCGAGCAGAGCGCGGATCGTCGGGAGCGCAGCGCGGATACGGGTGTCGTCCGCGACCTCTAGTTCGCGCGAAGCGCCGGCAGGTGCGCCAGCGCCTGCATTGTTCAGCGGCACGTTGAAGTCGACGCGCACGAGCACGCGTTTCCCGCGCGGGTCGACGTCCCGAACGGTCCGCTTCGCGAACGTCACGCGAGGTTAGTGTCCGGCGGCGACGGGTTCGCGCAGCTTCGATGCGACGAATGCGGTGATGTCCGCGAGGCGGCAGGCGTAGCCCCACTCGTTGTCGTACCAGGCGATGATCTTGACCATGTTCCCGAGCACGATCGTGTCGATGCCGCTCACGATCGTGGAGTGCTCGTCGCCCTTGAGATCGGTCGAGACGAGCGGCTCCTCCGTGTAATCCATGATCCCCTTGAGCGGCCCCGCCGACGCGCGCTTGAACGCGGCGTTCACCTCGTCCTTGGTCACCTCACGGCCGAGCACGGCGACGAAGTCGACGACCGAAACCGTCGGCGTCGGCACGCGGAAAGAAATGCCGGTGAACCTGCCTTTGAGCTCCGGGATCACCAGGGCGACTGCCCTCGCCGCGCCCGTTTCCGCGGGAACGATGTTCATGGCCGCCGCGCGCGCGTCGCGAGGATCCTTAGCCACGACGTCGAGGACCTTCTGCGAGTTCGTATACGAATGAACGGTCGTGAGAAGGCCCTTCTCGATGCCGAACTCGTCATTCAGGACTTTTGCCACCGGCGCTAGGCCGTTCGTCGTGCACGAAGCGTTCGAGATGATGTGGTGCTTTTCGGGGTCGAATTCCTTCTCGTTCACCCCGAGCACGACGGTCTTGTCCTCGTTTTTCGCGGGAGCCGAGATGATCACGTACTTGGCCCCCGCGTCGAGATGCGCCCTCGCCTTCGTCGCGTCGGTGAAGAATCCGGTGGACTCGATGACGATATCCACCCCGAGGTCCTTCCACGGCAGCTTCGCAGGTTCCTTCTCCTGCAGCACCCGGATCCGTCGCCCATCGATCACCAGCGCGTCGGCCGTCGCGGAAACCTCGCCGGGGTACTTCCCGTAGTTCGAGTCGTGCCGGAAGAGGAGTGCGTTCATCTGCGGGTCCGCAAGATCGTTCAGAGCGACGATTTCGATCTCGGGATGCCGCTCGATGAGCGCCTTGAGGAACTGACGGCCGATGCGGCCGAACCCGTTGATCGCGATCTTCGTCATCGATTTCGCCTCCCCTGAGCGACGCGTAAAGACTAAACCGCTCTCAACGGAACCATTCATCCCGGCCCGCGACGCGCTCCCGACCGTAGATGACAGCACCCAGCATGCCGACGTCGCGTCCGAGCGCTGCCGGCACGATCTTCACCGCAGCGGCCGCGACTTTGAACGCGCGATCCGCGATCGCTCGTCGCATCGGCTCGAGCGTGTGCGATGGCTCATGCTCCGCGACCGATCCACCAATGACGATGAGGGCCGGGCTCAACGCGTTGGCGAGCCCGACGGCGAGGTTCCCGAGGGCCTTCTCCGCGCGCGTCACGATCCGCTCGGCAGCCTCGTCGCCCGCGGCGGCGGCCGCGTAGACCCGGGCCGCGTCGTCGACGCCATACGCCTCGGCGACGAAGCGTCCTGCTGCGAGCGACTCGACGCACCCGTAGCTGCCGCAGCCGCAGCGCGGTCCCTCGAGCGCGACGGGAAAGTGACCGATCTCGCCCGCCGTGTTCGCCGCGCCGCGCAGCAGACGGCCGTCGATGACGATGGCGCCTCCGATGCCCGTCGAGATCGTCACGTAGATGAAGTTCCGCGCTCCCCTGGCGGCGCCAGCGACAGCCTCTCCGACGGCCGCCATGATCGTGTCGCGATCGAGATAGATCGCAGCAACCCCGAGCTCCTCTGCCAGCCGCGGACCGAGTGGGTAATCGATGAACCCGACCACGTTCGGGGCCTCATGCACGATGCCGCCTCGATGGTCGAGCGGACCCGGCGCGGAGCAGGCCACCGCGGCGATCTCGCCCAGCGAAGCATTCACGGCGGCGAGCGAGGCGCGGGTGCTCTCTGCGATCGCGGCGACGATGTCCTCCGCGCCAGAGCGCGGCGTGACGCGCTCGTCGCGGCCGATGATGCGAGGCATGGGATCGTCGTCACGCGCGACGACGCTTCTGATGTGCGTCCCGCCGAGATCGATGCCGAGATAGAGGCTCAGACCTTGGGAAGCTTGCCGGCGACGTCAGGCGCGTTCAGCGCGGAAAGATCGCTCTTGAAGACCTGCTGCTGCGCCGCTTTGTACCCCTTCTTCGCCTTGTCCTTTCCGTAGACCCGCTCGGCGTCTTCGTAGATCGTCCGGACGAGCGTCGCGAGATACGGCGCGGCCTGTTCCTCGGGAAAACCTTCGCGCTCGAGCGCGGTCGCGTCGATCAGATCGTCGACGATCGGCAGTGGCCGGTCGATCGGATCGGCCTGCTCGTCGACACGCATGAGCAGGTTCGCCATCCGGCTCTCGACCTTCCCTCTTCCGTAGCTCCCGCTGCTGTACTCCACCAGCAGCGCGTTCGAGAACGAGGCGAGCGTGCCGACGCGACTGCCGAGCTGCGCCTGCCTCGGCATCTGCGTCAGGGGTGCCGGCTCCTCGCGCCGGAACATGCCGAAGAGTCCGCTCTTCTTTTGTTCTCTCGTGGGAGGCAGGACCCCCGGGCTCGGTGGCACCGAACGCGGGGCGGCGGGGGGTAACGCATCCGGCATTGCCCCGCTCTCGGGGGCGGGCGCCTCGCGTGGCGGCGGAGATGGCGTCCAGGCGGTCTCGGGGGCCTGCGCCGGCTCCGCGGGCGCGTTCGGCGCCCATGCGTTCGACGGTGTCTCGGTCGTCGCGGGGGTCGGCGCCATCCACGATTCCGCCGGCTGCCCCGGCGCGGCCCAGGCATCGCCTGCTTGCGCCGTGGCTTCCGCTTCCTTCGGCGCCGTTTGCGCTGGGGGCGTGACGGCGGCGGCGGGACCCGGAGCGAAGATCCCCGTCAGGCTCGCGAGTCGGTCGTCGACCGCGGGCGGCGCTTCCTGGGTGGGTGGCGTGCGCGCGCTTTCGATCCCGCCGAGCCGTTCGGCGAGCTGTGCGTCGAGATCGCTGCGGATATCCGAGGGAGGGGCCGGCGCCGACGACTCCACGGGCGGCGTCCAATCAACCTCAGGTCTGGGCTCGGCCGGAGGGGGCTCGGCGCGCGTCGTCTCGGCCGCGGGCTGCCGCTCTTGGGTGAAGGGAGCCTCCTCCGCCGCGTGCGGTGGAGACCACCCGGATTCCACAGGGACGGTTTCCTCGTGTGCCTGCGCCGCCGGCTGGGGCATTGGTTCCGCCGCCGCCGGCTCGGGCTCCGGGGCAGGCGCGGCCTTGGGCATCGACGGCGGCGAGGCGCTCTCGGGCGCTACCGTCTCGATCACGCCGTCTTTCACCAGGCCGGCGAGGAGCGTGAGCGCCGCCATCTTTCCAAGGCGCAGCTGATCGGCGATCGCGGCGACATCCCGTTCGCCGTTGACCGCCAGGAGCGCGCGCCAACGGTCAGGCGTGAACGTCACCGCGCCCTGATCGGCGGCCTTCTCGGAAAGCTTGAAGCGCGCACGGTCGTCCGGGATCTGCTGTCGGATGGCGCCGAGCCGGTCGCGGGCTTCGGCTGCTCGTTTGAGCTGAGCGACGAGGTCGCCCGCCTCGAGGTTCGATTCCGGCGCCGAGTTCCAGGGGGTGAACTCGAAGTCGGCCTCGCGCAGCGCGAAGATCGCGCCGAGCGCGTCCTCGCCGCCTTCGGCATCCATCACTGCGGCGACGAGCCGGCCCGAGGCGAACCCGAGCGCGCCGACCTTGCCGTCGCCGCGCACCTGTAGCTCGCCGGTCTTCGATGTCCCGGCGAGAAGTCCTACTACCGACTCGAGCGGGAAGTCGCTCGTCGACCCTCGAAGGGTCGTCACCGAAGCGCGACCTCGGTCTGCTTATCGAAGACGTGCAGCTTCCGCAGGTTGAAGCCCACGCGGAGCGTCGCGCCGGGTTTGGTCTGCGTGTCGGTCCCGACGCGCGCAACGAAGTTCTGACTGTCCGCGGAGAGCATGAGCTGCAGCTCGTTGCCGAGGAACTCGACGACCTCGACGCGTGCGTCGACCGGGAGCTGCCCGTCCTGGCGCGCGTGCGCGAGATCGCTGATGTCCTCAGGACGGACGCCGAGGATCACCTCTTTGCCGGCCGCCTCCGCGGCTTTGCCGCTGACCGGCGCCTTGAAGAACCCGGCATCGGCGACGGCGCTGCCCGCCGATCCGCTGATCTTGGCGGGGAAGAAGTTCATTGCAGGCGATCCGATGAAGCCCGCGACGAAGAGATTCGCCGGCCGCTCGTGGAGGCTCTCAGGGGTGTCGAGCTGCTGAAGCTCGCCCGCGTTCATCACCGCGATGCGGTCGCCCATGGTCATTGCTTCGACCTGATCGTGCGTTACATAGATGGTGGTGCGCCGGATCCGCTGGTGGAGCTTCTGAAGCATCGCCCGCGTCTGGATACGCAGCTTCGCGTCGAGGTTCGAAAGCGGCTCGTCCATGAGGAACACCGCCGGCTCGCGCGCGATCGCACGCCCGACCGCCACGCGCTGCCGCTGTCCTCCCGAGAGCTCCTTGGGCTTTCGCTTGAGGAGCTGCCCGATCCCGAGCATGCCGCCGACCTCGTTCACTCGGCGATCGATCTCTTGCTTTGGGACGTTCCGCAGCTTCAGCCCGAATGCGATGTTGTCGTAGACGGACATGTGCGGGTAGAGGGCGTAGTTCTGGAACACCATCGCGATGTCGCGGTCTTTCGGGGCGACGTCGTTGACGACGCGCTCGCCGATCATGATGTTGCCGCTGGTCTGCTCTTCCAGCCCGGCGAGCATCCGGAGCGCCGTGGTCTTGCCGCAGCCGGATGGTCCGACGAGCACGAGGAACTCGCCGTCGCGCACGGCGATGTTCAGGTCGTCCACCGCGGTGACCTCGCCGAATTTCTTGGTGACGTGGTCGTAAGTAACGGTCGCCATCTCGGCCCAAGTATGTCGCAGCCCGCGTCCGGCGGCATCGTCCCGAGAGGCGGCGCACGACCAGGCGCGTAACACCGGCCTTCACGGCAAAAGGCGCGTAAGGGGAAAGAGCGGCGGGCGCGCGATCGGCGAGGAGAGCCGCACGCGGATCGCTTCGGGTGTCGAGAGCGCGCCGGGCATGACCAGACGGGCGAGCACGCGGACCCGGTAAGCGACCGCGCCCGGAGGCGGGTCGAGCATCACCACGAGCGTGGCGGTCTCACCGGCCGAGACGAGGCGCGCGTCGCTGAGGGCGAACTGCCGCGGCCTGCCGGTCGTCCGGTCGTACCACGCGATGCGTACGAAGGCCTCGCGCACGGCCGGATCGGCGACCTCGATGGTCGCGCGCATCGACGAGCGCTCGTCGGGCACCGGCCGCAGCTCGCTCTCGATCCCCCAGGCCCGACCGCCAGGGACGCCGACGAGAAGTTCAGGGCCATCGCTCCCGAACGCGCCACGCGGGGTCGTCCGATGGAACCGCGGATCGTCGTCGGCCGCCGCGGGACTCGTGAGCCCGACGAGGAGCAGCGCGACCGCGATGAGGACAGTGCGCACGGGCGGACCGTACCTGAGCGCGGGCGTCGTGTCTCGTCGTCATTTCGTGTGGACCCGTCGTCATTTCGTGCGGGCGGCGTCGCACATTCGTGCGCGGGGCCTCAGGTGAGACGCACGAGCCACGTTCCGATCTCGAAGGGCTGAAGTCGGGCGGTCGCGACGTCGTCGGCGACCTGAAGCGGCGCGGCGGTCCGGAGGACCTCGAGGCCGGTGTTCCCGAGGCCGGTCTCGCCTTCACGAAGGTCGACCGGACGCGCTGCGACGACGCGCCGAGAGAAGCGAAGCGAGACCGAGGCCTCGCCCGGATGCGGATTCGCGAGGCGGACCACCAGCGAACCGTCGCGCGCGGATCGCAGCGAGCTCAGCACCACAGGCGTCCTCGCATCGACGAACGAGAGAAAGGACTGTGTGGTCCCGTCTCCCGGAACGACTACCGGTGGCGATAACCACTCGCGAACGGTATGTGCCGCATCGGCGAGCTCGGAATCGCCGTCGAGGGGGACGACCGTGTAGCGGTACCGCTGCTCCCCCAGGCACTGCGCGGAAGGGGTCGCCAGCGCGGGGCCAGCGTGGCCGCGCCGTTCCGGCAGGTCGCCACGCGACAGGAAGCCAACGGCGCGCAGCAGCGTGATCGCGATCGTTTGTCCGTCGTGGAGGACCGCGTACTCGCGGAGCCCATCTACGCCCAAGGCAAGACCGCGCGTCGCGCCACGGACGGCGACGAAGTCGTGAAGGCACGCGTCCGCGGTCGCCGGCTCGATCCACCCGGTGCGAACTTGGAGACGGTTCTGTCGCTCGATCGTGGCAAACGCGGCACCGGCGTAATGAGTCAGGGTCCGGGTCCCGGTCTCGCAAAGCACGCGCAAGCGGTGATCGCGCGCTCGGTTCGTCACTGCGAGCGTCACGTCGACACGGCGCGCACCGGCATCGACCGAGATCGCCGCGCGGACCGGGCAGTCCACCAGCTCCGGAGATCGCGCCAAGCGATCTCCGCGCAGCTCTGCCGGAAGGCGTAAGACGAAGTTGGCCGTGACGGTCGCGCGGTCACCCGCAACAGAGGCCGATCGCTCCGCCACCACCTCGCGCGAGCCCACGGTCGGGCCGGCGTACGAATACGTGTACTCATCGCCGCGGTCGCCTTCAGAGACCAGCGTGTTGAACCGCCCGCTGCGCCCCCCGGTCGCACGATCGATCACGAAAAAGCTTCCGTCCGGCTCGACCTCCACCCGCAGGTGCTCGTTCTCGATCGCGGCGTCGCCGTCGGCGCGGAGGCCTCCCGCCACGCGCTCGAGCGGCACGACGCCGATACCGACGGTGCGCACACGCACGGGAACGCCATCGACCTCGACGACCGCCTGGCGCTCGTATGGCAAGGGGTCCCACACCATCGGGGCGCGTCCCTCGCCGACGATGCGCCGGAGCAAACGATCCGCGAGTGCCGTCCCGTGTTGGCGCACGAACGCGAACCGCGGAGCCATGTCGATGTCGTGGACAGCGTCGATGGAGCAGCCGCAGATCGAATCGTGAGGGTGGTTCTGAAGGAGCGTCCGCCACAGCATGCGGAGATCGTCGGCCGCACCGCCGCCCGTGAGCGCGTCGAGAGGCTCGCAGCGCTCCACGAGAAGGCGCTCGCACGCGGCGTTCTCCTGTTTTATCCAAACGCGCGCCGAGTTCACGCCTCGGAGGATCGGGCGGTACCGACCGCGGACGATCTCACCGGTCACGACATTGCGGCCGGCCGGCATCGCCGCGGCGTACTCCTCGAGGCTGGCGATGCGCGTCTCGACGTTCGGAAGCGCGCGATGCATCGCACGCACCGCTTCGGGCAGCCGCGGGTATGCCTCGACGTGATCGTCGCCCACCATGAAGAGGAGCGCATCGCCGTTCGCGTACGGGGCGAGGCGGTCGACCATCGTGGGTGCCGCTCGCGCGACACGCCGCCCGAGAGCGGCTGCGTCCTCGTCGGGCGGTCCGACCAGCGGGAGGCCGTTCGAGTAATGCGCCACGAGGTGCGCGGCGCGGATCCGATCACCGGACGGCGCCTCCCAGAGGAACTCCGAACCGACGTCCTCGCCCTCGTCGCCCATCCCGCGCGCGAACACGTACGTGTCGTAGCCGAAGCCGCGCAGGATCTGCGGGATCTGCGCCGGATGTCCGAACGGGTCGGCCACGTACGCGACCCTCGCGGCGCGGCCGATCTCGCCGGAGACGCGGAGGCCTTCCTGCAGGTTGCGGATGATCGACTCGCCCGAGACGAGCAGCAGATCCGCGAGCACGTGCCACGGTCCGATCAAGAGGCGGTCGGCGCGAACGAGCGCCTCGATCCGGGGACGGTCCTCGGGCCGCTTCTCGAGATGGTCCTGGATCGGGATCGTCTGCCCGTCGAACGTGAACGAGCGGAACTCGGGATCTCTCTCGAGCACGTCGAGCAGACGCGAGATCATCGGCACCAGCCGTGCGCGGTAGCCTTCGAAACGCTCGTACCACTCGCGGTCCCAATGCGTGTGCGGGACGACGAAGGCGCGCCAGTGGAAACGGCGGCGCACGAGCGCGACGGCGTGCGGCGCGACCAGCCCGGACAACGACCCCAGGAGCGCGCCGGCGAGGACGTCGCCGGGATAGTGCGCGCCGACGACGACGCGCGAGAGCGCGATCGCCGCGGCGAAGAGCAGCGCCGGCCAGCGCAGGCGAGGCGACACGATCCCGAGCGCGACCGCGGCGCCGAACGCGAGCGCCGCGTCGCCCGAGGGGAATGAGAACGACGTCGGCTGCGGAATGACCGTCAGGAGCTGGACCGGCGTGCCGCCCTCCGGAATCCCCACCACGTTGAACGGCCGCGGCCGGGCGAAGACGAACTTCAAGAGCTCCGCGACGATCCACGCGTCGGCGAGACCGAGAACGACCGTCGCCGCGGACGCGATGCCGCGCCGCCCGATTCCGCGCGCACGCGCGAGCGCGACGATGCCCACCCACCAGATGAGCCCGTTGTAGTTGAGGTACGTCAGGGCGATCGCGAGCACCGCGAGCAGCGGGTTGCGCGCGTCCACGATGCCGAGGTAGAGCTGCCGATCGAGCGCGCCCAGGGCGCCGAGAACGTCGTTCAACGGGCGCGCACGTGACGCCAGACGAAGAGCCCGACGAGGAGGATGACGGCAGCGGCGACGAGGTAGTCGAGGCCACGGAGCGCGCCTTTGATGTCCTGCCACTTATCGCCGAGGACCAACCCGCCCCAGACAAGGAGCATGACCCACGGGATCGCCCCCGCGACGGAGAAGAGGACGAAGCGCCAGAGCGGCATCCGCGCGACCCCGGCCGGGATCGAGATGAACGTGCGGACGATCGGCAGCATCCGTGAGAAGAACACGGTGAGATCGCCCCATCGCGCGAACCAGCGATCCGCGATGTCGAGGTCATGCATGCTGATGAGGACGTAGCGGCCATATCGGTCGAGGAGCGGCCGACCGCCGAACGCCCCGACCGTGTAGCCGACGAGCGACCCAGCGGTGTTGCCGATGACCCCCGCGAGCACCGCGCCCCAGTACGTCCACGGCGACTGCGTGAGCGGCTCGATCACGCCGCGCGCCACACTCCAGCCGGCGAACGGCAGGATGAGCTCGCTCGGGATGGGGATCGCGGCACTCTCGATGCTCATGGCGATGACGACCCCGATGTAGCCGAATCGTCCGTAGAGCGAGTCGATGAACGGAAGGACGAATTGGTCGAGGGCGTCGATCAAACCGTCGGTATCGTAAAGAAGGGATCGCGATGGCAGAGACCACGGCGCTGAGCGCGGAGCTGCGCGAAGGCATTCGCCGCGTGGGCGAGGCCGACATCGTCGTCGGCATCCCGAGCTTCCGTAACGCCGGGACGATCGGTCACGTCGCGACCGTCGCGGCGGAAGGGCTGCGCCGCCACTTCGGCGACGCGCGCGTCGCGATCGTCAATGCGGACGGCGGTTCCGAGGACGGCACGACCGATCGGGTGCGCGCGTCCGCCGATGGCGTGCCCGCCGTCGCCGGTCGGTACCAGGGGCGCTCTGGGAAGGGTTCGGCGTTCCGCGCGATCTTCGAGGCGGTGGGCCTGCTCGGAGCGCGCGCCTGTGCGGTCGTCGACAGCGACCTGCGGAGCATCACTCCCGAGTGGATCGAGCGTCTGGTCGGTCCGATCGTCCGCGGTGAGGCCGAGTACGTGACACCGCTCTACGCCCGCCACAAGTACGACGGGACGATCACGAACACGATCGCGTATCCGCTCACCCGCGCCCTCTACGGCGCGCGGATCCGCCAACCGATCGGCGGCGAGTTCGGCATCAGCAGCCGGCTCGCGTCGACCTACGTGAGCGAACCGGTCTGGGACACGGACGTTGCGCGTTTCGGCATCGACATCTTCATGACGACGACCGCCTTGGTGGGTGGCGCGCGCATCGCCCAGGCCTTCCTCGGCGCCAAGATCCACGACCCAAAGGATCCCGGGGCGGATCTGGGACCGATGTTCACCCAGGTGGTCGGCACGCTGCTCGCGCTCGCGCGCCGGCCGGAGGCGGTGGCGATCTGGAGCGGCGTTTCCGGATCGCGCGACGTCCCGGTGATCGGCGAGATCAGGCCGGTCGAGCCTGAGGCGGTGAACGCGAGCATGTCGATCCTCATCGATAAGTTCCAGGCGGGTGCTCAGACGGAGGGCCGCGTCTGGGACGCCCTCCTCGGCGCCGACGTGCGCGCGACGATCGAGGAAGCCGTGAAGGCCGGGCACGTCGGAGCGATCGACGACGAGCTCTGGGCGAGGACGGTGTACGACATCGTCGCGGCGGCCAGGGACCGGGATGACACCGAGGTGCTTGCGCGGGCGCTCTTGCCTGTCTACTTCGCGCGGGTCGCGGCGCTCATCGACGAGGTCAAGGAGCTCGACTCGGCGGGCGCCGAGCGCCACGTCGAGGCGCAGGCGCTCGCCTTCGAACGGTTCAAGCCGTCGCTCGTGGAGCGCTGGTCGGCGAGCGAGCCGTCTCGAGCGTGACGGTCTCGCTCAAGGAGGACGCCCTCGTCCTCGTCACCGAGGACGACGGCAGCCTGCCCCTCGGCGCCACGAGCCCGCTCGGGCTCTATTACCACGACACCCAGTACCTGTCGGGCTACGCGGTGCGCGTCAACGGCCAGCGTCCGATCCTGCTGTCGGCGAACACCGAGGAGAACTACGTCGCCACGTTCCAGCTCATGCACTCCGGCGGACCGGTCCTCGGCTTGGCTCGTCATGCCGCGGACACGCTTTCCATCCGACGGACGCGGTTCCTCGCGGATGGGCTGCGCGAACGCGTCGGTGTCCTGAACGCGAACGCGCACAAGATCGATGTCACCGTCGAGCTCGAATTCGAAGCGGCCTTCCGCGACATGTTTGCGGTACGCGCCTATCGCGAGCTCTCGCAGGAGCCGCTCGCATCACAGCTGGGACCGCGCGAGGGCGGCATCGTGTTCGAACGTCTCGGCCGCGACGGCGTTCGTCGGACCACGGAAATCACGCTCCGCCCGGCGCCCGACACCATCGAGCGAAATTGCTTTCGCGTGACGCGCACGCTCGGACCACAAGAGTTCCTCCAGCTCGAGCTCGCGGTGATCCCGCGCGAGGACGGCGCCGGCGCCGCCGCGTCGCCCGACCGCTTCGACGACGCGATCGACGCGCTCAACGCGCGCTACCGACGGTTCCTGCGGGCGTGCGCGCGATACACGACGAGCTCCGAGACCCTCGACGAGGGACTCATCACGCGCAGCGCGCTCGACATGCGCGCGCTCCTCGAATTCCACGCCAGCGGCCCATTCCCGACCGCGGGCATTCCCTGGTATGCGGTCCCGTTCGGGCGCGACGGTCTCATCTCCGCGTACCAGACGCTCGGTTGGAACTCCGATATCGCCAAGGGGACGCTCCGGCTCCTCGCCGCGCATCAAGGCAAGAAGGTCGACGAGTACACCGAGGAAGAGCCAGGCAAGATCTTCCACGAGCTGCGGCGTGGCGAGCTCGCGCGTCTCGCCGAGATCCCGCACAGGCCCTACTACGGATCCGTCGACGCGACACCGCTCTTCGCGTTGGTCTTCGCCGAGACCGTGAAGTGGACCGGGGACCGCACGCTGTGGCGCGAGCTACTCCCCGCCGCCGAGCGCGCGCTCACCTGGTGCGACGGACCGTACGGCGATCCGGACCGCGACGGGTACGTCGAATACGGCTCGCGCGACACCGAGATGCGCAGCCAGGGTTGGAAGGACTCTGCCAATTCGCTGTCGGATCCCGACGGCAAGTGGTCCAAGCTTCCGGCCGCGCTCGTCGAGGTGCAGGCCTACGTCTACGCGGCGAAGATGGGCGTCGCCGATCTGTACGAGATCGACGGCGACCGGACTCGCGCGGACAAGCTGCGCGGCGAGGCGAAGGAGCTAGCCGAGCGGTTCGAGCGTGACTTCTGGATGGGCGCGGAGGGCTGCTACGCACAAGCGCTCGACGGCGCGAAGAAGCAGGTTGGCGCGGTCACGAGCAACGCGGGACACGCCCTCTGGGGCGGGATCGCGAGCCCCGAGCACGCCGCCGCGGTCGCGCGCCGGCTGATGGCGCCCGACATGTACACCGGCTGGGGCATCCGGACGCTCTCGACCCGGTACCCGACGTACAACCCGATGAGCTACCACAACGGTTCGGTTTGGCCCCACGACAACTCGCTGATCGCGCAGGGATTCGCGCGATACGGCCTGCGCGAAGAGGCCGCCGAGATCGCGAGTGCGCTCATCGAGGCCGGCCGTCGCTTTCCTTCGAACCGGCTGCCAGAGCTCTGGTGCGGGTTCCAACGCGATCTGCGGTTCTCGTCTCGTCCGGCGGATTACCTCGTGTCGTGCATCCCGCAGGCCTGGTCCGCGGGCATGGTGTTCCTCTGCCTGCGCGCGCTGCTCGGTATGCAGCCGGACCTCAACACGCAGCGCCTCCTCCTCGATCCGGCTCTGCCGCCCTGGCTTGACCGCGTCGACGTGCGCGATCTGCGCGTCTTCGACACCCGCCTCACCTTCCGGGTGCGCCGAGGCCCGAAGGGCGATCACATCGTCGGCGGGCATGGACGCGTGGCGAGCGCCAAGGCGGCGGCCGTCGCGTGACGCGTCGGCGCCCGCGCGTCGTCCTCGTCCACTACAGCGCGCCCTCGATCCTCGGTGGGGTCGAGCAGGTCATGGGCGTACATGCGCAGGCGCTGCGTGCCGCCGGCGCGAGCGTGACCGTCGTCGCCGGTCGCGGCCGTGCGCCCGCCGGGATCCGGATGGCGCGCGTGCCAGAAGTCGACTCCCGGAACGCGACGGTGCTCCGCGACTACCGGCGGCTCGCCCAGGGCGAGCGAAGCAAAGAGCACGACCGTCTCGTCGAGCGGCTCGTGCGCAAGCTCCGACCGATCTTCGCGCGTGCGGAGCGCGTCGTCGTGCACAACGTTCTGACGATGAACTTCAACCTCGCGCTGACGGCGGCGATCGTATGGCTCGCGAGCGAGCGCCCCGGGCTCGTGATCGCGTGGACCCACGATCTGGCATGGTGCGACCGGCTCTATGTGGCCGAGCGTCATCCTGGTGAACCCTGGGATCTCATCGCGCGGGCACATCCGAGCATCCGCTACGTCACCGTCTCGGAGGAGCGTGCGCGACAACTCGGCCAGCTGACCGGGCTCGCGCGGGAGCGAATCGCGGTCGTTCCGAATGGCGTGGACATGGCCGCCGTGCTCGGGCTGTCCCCGGCGGGCGTCCACCTCGCGGAGCGCCTCGACCTCTGGACCGCGGATCCCCTGCTTCTCCTGCCGGCCCGCGTGACCCGCCGCAAGCGGGTCGAGGCCGCGATCGCAGCGACCGCCGCACTCCGCGGCCGCGGACGCAACGCGGCGCTCGTCGTGACCGGCCTGCCAGGCCCGCACAATCCGGCGAACGCGCGCTACCTCGCCGAGCTCATCTCTCTCGCCAAGGCCGCGGGCCGCGTCCACCTTCTGTACGCACTTGGGATCCGTGCCCCGTATCGACTCGTGACAGATCTCTACGCCCTTGCCGATGCGCTCGTCCTGCCGAGCCAGAACGAGGGTTTCGGCATCCCGCTGCTCGAGGCGGCCTTGCACCGCCTGCCGATCGTCACGAGCGACCTACCCACGCTGCGCGCCCTGGCCGGCGATGCGGCCGCGTACGTGGCACCGGATTCGTCAGGCGAGGCGATCGCCGACACGGTGCAGCGCGTCCTCGATCATCCGCTCGCGCGGTTCCGGTCGCGGGCGCGCGCCCTGGTGTGGCCCCGCGTCCTCGCCGAGCAGGTGGTCCCGCTCGTGCTTGAGGGGGTCGCATGAAGGTCCTTGTCGCCATCACCGATGCAGAGCGTGAGCACGCGCTCCTCGAGACCGCGACCGCGCTCGCCTGCGACGGCGAGGTGGTGCTCGCGTCGGTGATCGAGGTCACCGGGGAGGAAACCCTGGCGTCGGCACAGCCGGAAGCCCGCACGCGTCGGCGCGCCCTCGACGCCCTGGCCAGCGAGGCCGGCGGGTCCGGTCGGGTGCGCTCGCTCGTTACGGTCGCGCGGCTCGGTTGGGATGCGATGCGCGAGGCCGCCGCGACCGAAAAGCCGGACCTATTGCTCGTCAGCTGGCGCCGCCCGGGCTGGGACGTGCTCGGGACCACCATCGAGGAGGTCCTTCGCGATCCGCCCTGCGACGTCGCGGTGGTGAAGGGCGCGCCCGGCCGGGCCAAGCGGATCCTTGTCCCCGTCCGCGGCGGTCGCTACGCGCAGCTGGCCGCGCGCACCGGCGTCGACCTGGCGCGCGCGAACGGTGGCGCGGTCACCCTGCTCCACGTCGCCGAGCGCGGCCGCCGGCGTTCGACCCTTTATCAGCTGCTCGGCGAACGCGCCTACGACGAGCGCGTCGAGCGCCTCGTCACGCGGTCGGGCGAGCCGGTGAAGGTCATCAAGGAAGAGCTCGCGCAACACGACGCGATCGTCTTTGGCGCGACCGGGCGCGAGGGCGTCGAGGATCCGCTCGGCCCGGTCGGGCACGCGCTCCTCGACGACGCGCGCAACGCGCTCGTCGTCCGGACGCGCGCGCCGGTCGCCTCGACCGTATTCGCCGAGCGCCCGCGGCTGCCTCAGGACCGCAGCGAGCGAAGCCGCGTGCTCGGCGAGATCGTGGACAAGTGGTTCGCCGAGAACACGTTCAGCTCGACGGAGTTCGCCGACCTTCGCCGTTTGGTCGACGCGAAGGAGCGCCAGAACCTGCGCATCTCGGTCGGACTGCCGACGCTCAACGAAGAGGCCACGATCCGCAGTGTCATCAGGGCGATCCGCTCGCGGCTGGTCGAGCGGTTCCCGCTCGTCGACGAGCTGGTGGTGATCGACTCGCGCTCGGAGGATCGCACGCGCGAGATCGCGGCGGACGAAGGGGTGCCGGTCTTCATCCATGACGAGATCCTTCCCGAGACGGGCACGTACCGCGGAAAGGGCGAGGGCCTCTGGAAGAGCCTGCATGTGCTCACCGGCGACATCGTCGCCTGGGTGGATACAGACATCACGAGCGCGCATCCGAAGTTCGTGTACGGGATCGTCGGTCCGCTGCTCATGCGCCCGGACCTGCAGTTCGTCAAGGCCTTCTACCAGCGGCCGCTGCGCATCGGCGACGAGTTACAGGCGACCGGCGGCGGTCGCGTGACGGAGCTCGCGGCGCGCCCGATCCTGAACCTCTTCTTCCCTGAGCTCTCGGGGATCGTCCAGCCGCTCTCAGGAGAGCAGGCTGGCCGGCGCGCGCTGCTCGAGCAGCTCCCCTTCTTCTCGGGCTACGGGGTCGAGACGGGTCTTCTCGTCGACACGCTACAACGCGTAGGGCTTGGCGCCATCGCGCAAGTGGACCTGAAACAGCGCATCCACCGAAATCAATCGCTCTATGCGCTCTCAATGATGAGCTTCGAGGTCCTCCAGGTGGCGCTCAAACGGATCGGCGAGGCCCATAACGCGAACCTGCTCGAAGAGGCGAACTTCACGATGAAGCTCATCGCCACGCGGGGAGCCGGGAAGCTCCACCTCGAGATGCACGACATCATCGACGTCGAGCGTCCGCCGATCGTGAGCGTCCCCGCGTACCAGGCGAAGCGCCAGCACGAGGCCGATACTCCGGGACCTTGAAGGTCGTCCGCACCGCGACCGAGGTCCGCGCATGGCGCGCGCGGTCGGGACGGGTCGGGTTCGTTCCCACGATGGGCGCGCTGCACGCGGGCCACGCGGCCCTCATCGAACGCGCGGTCGCGGAATGCGATGTCGCAGCGGTCTCGATCTTCGTGAACCCGACGCAGTTCGGTCCGCACGACGATTTCCGCTCATATCCACGCAACGAATCCGCCGATCTCGCCCTCTGCGAACGACTCGGCGCGGCGATGGTCTTCGTCCCGAGCGAAGACGAGATGTATCCCGCCGGCGACGCGACGAGAATCCAGCCCGGCGCGTTAGCGTTGCTGCTCGAGGGCGCGGCGCGTCCCGGCCACTTCGTTGGCGTTTGCACCGTGGTCGCGAAGCTCTTCGCGATCGTGCGACCCGAAGCGGCGTATTTCGGACAGAAGGATTTCCAGCAGCTACGCGTCGTCCAGACCATGACGCGAGACCTACGTTTCGGGATCCGGGTGGTCGGGTGCCCGACCGTGCGCGAGCCAGAGGGCCTCGCGATGAGCTCGCGCAACGCCTATCTCGAAGCTGAGGATCGGCGTAATGCGCTGGCGCTCTCGCGCGCGCTGTTTGCGGCCGGGGATCTGTGGAGCGGCGGCGAGCGCGACCCAGCGGTCTTGCGCGATCGAGTCAAGAAGGTCGTCTCTCAGCCGGACGTCGCGCTCGAGTACGTCTCGGTCGCTGATCCCTACACGCTCGAAGAGCTGCGCGGGCCGGCAGGCCAGGTCGTGATCTCCGTCGCCGCGCGCGTCGGGAAGGCGCGTCTGATCGACAACGTGCTCCTCGGATTGGACGTGGGCGAGCTCGAGTGATCGCTGGTCGGGCCAAGTTCGTTATCGGGTGATCGTGGTTAGCTCGAGCAGCGTGTAGGACCCATCGGGGTGACGGCGTGGGTCCAGGCTGACGCTGAGCGGGACGCCGCCGCCCAATCGCTGCTGGCCGAGCGACCCGAGAACCGTCGATCCGCGGACGCCGCCGGACAAGTTGAAGCGAGTCGTCGGTGTAACTCGGACGGTCACGACGCCGCGAGGCTCGCTGCCTTTTGGTGGCCCCCTACGTCACTCCGCCTGGTCGTGCGGCCCAGGATGTGCCGTCCGACCAGGCCGCGAATACCGAGAACAGGCAGGCGACCGCGATCAGGGCTGAGGCGGGGCCACCCCAGAAGTATCAGCCGAGGGAACCAGGACCGAGACTCGAGTCGGCGCCCGAGTGGACCGACGGGGCTGTCGGGGCCAAAATCGGTGGGTCCGCGACAAAGCGCTGCTCAGAGAGGGGAGCTTGCCATGGCTGGCTGGGTCCGTCCGCTCTACCGAGACGACCGCGCGTCGAGCACGTGGCACGTCGCGCGGGACAAGGGCTTCACCACCACGACGTACTGCGGCGAGAAGATCACCGGCCCGCTCGAGATCGCAACGCATGAGGACAAGCCCGAACGCGAGGGCCGCTGCGATACGTGCGTGCGCGTCGAAGCCGAGGCCCGCGAGCAGAGCCCGCTCGAGTCGGCGGGGCGCTGACCGCCGCCTAACCCATCCCCGCCGCTCCACACGACCGAGCAGATCGGCTGCGTCGCCGAATGCTCGCCCGCGCCTTGCCGAGAATCTCCACGATGCCCGACCGCCTTCTGAACATCGGCGCGAAGCCGGACGATCCGCCCGAGCTTCGGCGGCGGAAGCGGCTCATGGTCGCGTTTTCCATGGCGGTGATGCCGACCGGCTTCGTCTGGGGAGCGATCTACTACGTCTTGGGCGAGACGACCGCTGCCGCCGTGCCGATCGCGTACATGCCATTCGCAGCGGCGAACCTTGCCGCGTTCGCGCGGACGAGAGACCTCGACCAGGTGCGGCGCGGTCAATGCCTCCTGATCCTGTCGCTGCCTTTCGTCCTCCACGTCGCACTCGGCGGCTTCGAGCCTTCGAGTGGCGTCGTTCTGTGGTCGGTTCTCGCTCCCTTTTGCGCCCTGGTGTTCGGGGGCATCGGCGCCGGTTCCCGCTGGCTCGTCGCGTTCAGCGCGATCGTCGGGATCGCGGCATTCGCGCAGCCACGCGCAACGAACTCGCTGCCGCAAGCGGTCATCACGCTCTTCTTCGTCGCGAACATCGCCACGATCTCGGCGGTCGCGTTCGCGCTGCTGGCGGCGTACGCTCGACAACTCGCGGCGGAGCGCGGTCGCTCGGAGCGGCTGCTCCTGAACGTCTTGCCGGCATCAATCGCGTCACGGCTTCGCGAGCGCGAGGAAGTCATCGCCGACCGCTATCCGGCGGCGACGGTGATCTTCGCCGACGTGGTGAACTCGACCCCACTCACTGTCGAGCTCGAACCCGAACGGATGGTCGCGCTCCTCGACGAGCACGTCACGCGATTCGACCAGCTCGCCGACCGCCATGGTGTAGAGAAGATCCGCACGATAGGGGACAACTGGATGGGTGTCGCGGGCGTGCCAGCACCGCGCCCGGATCACGCCGAGGCCACGGCGCGCCTCGCGCTCGCGATGCTGGCGTACGTTGACGAGCGCCGTGCCTCGGGCATGCGCTGCCTCGACTTCCGGATCGGCGTCAACTCGGGCCCAGTGATCGGCGGCGTCATCGGCAGGCGCAAGTTCGTCTTCGACATCTGGGGCGACACGGTGAACACAGCTGCCCGAATGGAATCGCATGGCGTCGCTGGGAAGGTCCAGCTCACCGAAGCGACGTACGAGCTCCTGAAAGAGCGGTTCGTCTGCGAACCGCGCGGGACGATCGAGGTAAAAGGAAAGGGCGCCGTGAGGACCTGGTGGCTGGTCGCGGAGAGCGGCACACGAGTATCCGCGAACAGCTAATCGCGCTGGAGGGCTGAAACGAGGATCGTCATCGCCTGGTTGAGCGGCGCGGCGACGCCGCGGCGCTCGCCTTCGCGCGCCACCGCGCCGGAGATCGCGTCGACCTCGGTCGCGCGTCCCGCGTCGACGTCCTGCAGCATCGACGAGCGATTCGCGCCGGTGAGCGCGGCCATCGAGCGCCACTGGGTCACCGCTTCCTGTTCTGAGATCGGCACGCCGTACGCGCGCGCGACGCGGGCGACCTCGCGCGCGAGCGCGTCGGCCACCGATGCCGCCGCGGGGTCCGTCAGAAGGTCGGCGTTCGTCTTCCCGACCAGCGCGGTCAGGGGGTTGACCGCCGCGTTAGTCACGAGCTTCCGCCAGACCGACGGCCACGGATCGTCGACGAGGCGCACTTCCATGCCCCCCTCCGCGAGCAGCATCGCGAGCTCCTCGAGATTCGCGCGCGGCTTTTCGCCGCTCGGCCGGCCAAGCTCGAGCGTGCCCGGTCCGGTCGCGCGCAGCTCCCCGTCGACGAGCTGCGCGCCGACGTAGATGACGCCGACCGCCGCGCGCTCGTGGCCAACATGCTCGGCGAGCGTTTCGTAGTTGCCGAGCCCGTTCTGGATGGTGAGGGCGACGCCGTCGTTCGCAAGGAGCTTGCCCGCGACGTTGGCCGCCCACTCGGTGCCGGGCGTCTTCGTCGCAACGATCGCGACATCGACCGGCGGCTCGTCCGCTCGCAGCGGCGCAGCGGTCCGATCGATCCGCACGAGGTCGACCTTCGGGTGTCCCTCGAGCGCGCGGGCCATGACGTGCCCGATCGCCCCCATGCCCAGGATCGCGATCCGCATCCGGTGCTCGCTCGGCTCGTGAGCTAGACCGCTTTGGGTTGCGCCAGGCCTCGCTGCAGTGACGCGAGCTCGCTGTCTTTCATCGTGAAGCTGTGCTCGGCGGTTGGGAACGACCCGTCGCGGACCTCGCGGTCGAACTCACGAAGCGCGTCGGCCACCTGAGCGCCGATGTCCGCGTAGCGCTTCGCGAATTTCGGCTTGAACTCGCCGAAGAGGCCGAGCACGTCGTGCAGCACGAGCACCTGACCGTCGCAGTCGACGCCCGCGCCGATGCCGATGGTCGGTATGTCCAGCCGCTCGGTCGCGAGGGTGGCGACCGGAGCGGGCACGGACTCGAGGACGATCGAGAAGGCGCCGGCGTCCTCGAGCGCGAGCGCGTCGTCGATGAGCCGTCGTGCCGCGCGCGCGGTCTTCGCCTGCACTTTGAAGCCGCCGAGCTGCGCGACGCGCTGCGGCGTGAGGCCGACGTGCGCCATGACCGCGATGCCGTTGGCCGTGAGCGTTCGCACGGTGTCGACGACCTCCGCGCCGCCCTCGACCTTGACGGCGTCCATGCCCGCCTCTTTCAGGAACCGGGCGGCGTTCCGCAGCGCGTCCTCAGCCGACGCCTGGTAGCTGCCGAACGGCATGTCCCCGACGAGAAGCGGCCGCTGTGTACCGCGCGAGACCGCCGCGGCGTGCCGGACCATGTCGTCCATCGTGACGGGGACGGTCGTGGGATAGCCGAGCACGACCATCCCCAGCGAGTCCCCGACGAGGATGACGTCGATGCCGGCTTGGTCGACGAGCCGCGCGAACGCCGCGTCGTAGGCCGTCATCATCGTGATGCGCCGTCCCTCGCGCTTCATGGCGATGAGGTCGGGAACGGTGACCTTCTTGGGAGCCGGCGCGGATACCCCGCCGTACTGATCGCTCATTTCGAACCTCCGTCCAGGCCGGCTGCGTGCCGGTCCCGGCGTGCTCTCAATCCTACCGCCCGGACATATCGCGCAGGATTCATTCCAACTCGCGGATCGAGGGCACGAGTAGCAGGAGGGCGGTGATCGCGACGCCAATGGTCCCACCGAGCACGAGGGCGGCGGCCGGGCCGAACGCCGCGACGACCGCCGCGAAGATGACCGGGGCGAGGGGCAGCAGCAGCGACCCGCCGAAGAAGTCGATGCTCGTGACCCGCCCGAGGAGCTCGCGCGGGACGTGCTTCTGCACGGCCGTGGTCCAGAGGACCCCCACGCCGACGATCTGCGCCCCGAAGACTGCGGCGAACAAAAGGGTCGCCGGCACGATCGGAAAAAGACCCATCCCGATCAGCGAGAGACCACCGAGGATCCCGAAGAGGCAGATGGCGATGCCGATCCGGCGGACGCGGAAACGTGCGAGCAGCAGACCGGTGACGATGTCGCCGACGCCGACCGCCGCGATGATCGTTCCGTAAAGGCGGGCATCGCCACCAAGCACATCGCGGACGAAGATCGGCAGAGCGACGTTGAGCGGACCGAAGTTACCCAAAACGACGATCGCCCAGGCGAAGATGAAGATCCAGAGCCAGGGTACCGAGAAGGTGTAGGCGAGGCCCTCGCGGATCTGGCGGAACAGCGGTGCCGGTGCGGCGCTGTCGCGCCGCGGTGGATGGGCGAGCCAGAGCGCCGCGAAGCTCGCGAAGAAGGAGGCGGCGTCCGTCGCGAAGGCGAGGGGCAGCCAGATTGCCGCGAGCGCTCCGCCGACCACGGGACCGCCGATGAGAGCGATCTGGCGTGACATCCCACGGATCGCGTTGCCCGATTGGAGAACGTCTGCCGGAACGAGGTCGGGGATGATGGCGTTCACCGCCGGCTGAAAGAACGCGTGCGTCGCTCCGAAGATGAGCGCCTCGGCGTAGAGGTGCTCGATCCGGAGGGTCCCGGTGGCTGAAAGCATCGCAATCGCGCTGACCACGACGCCCGATCCGAGGTCGTTCGCGAGGATGATGCTGCGGCGCGAGAAGCGGTCGGCGATTGCGCCGCCGAGCAGCAGGAACACGATCGTCACGACGCTGAAGAGCGCGCCCCACAGCCCGATCTCGAGCGCGCCCCCGCCGAGCGCGAGGATCTGGAACGGGAGCGCGACGCCGTGGATGAAGTCGCCGAAGATCGAGATCGTCTGACCCGTCCAGAGGAGCCGGAAATCGCGATGGCGGAGCGGCTCGAGGATCCGCGGAAGCCGCACTCAGGGCGCTCGGCCAAGCGCGAGCACCACGCCAACCACCACGAGTGGGACCGCCGGCGCGAGCAGCGGAGCGAGGACGAGGACCAGTGCCCCTGTGACCGCGCCGACCCCGAGCGCGAGGACGATCGCGGCGCGTCGCCACCAATCGGCGCCGAGCCCACCGAGCGCGCTGAGCTCGCTCAGGAGCGCGGTGAGCGTTCCGGTCACGTACGTCGTCGGCATCCCCGGCGCAAGGCCCCGCGCTGCCGCGGCCTGCGTGCCCATGGCCACGCCCGAGCAGGCGATGAGCGCCGCGGCCGCAAACCCGTCCGGAGCCCCGGCGCTGACGATCCAGCCCGCGAGGAAAACGGCCTGGAGCGTCCACTCGAGGCCGAGCGCCCGAGCTAGTCTCGGCGACCACGACGTGTCGCGAGGGACCGTGCCGATGAGTCGCGATCCAATGAGCACGCCTGTCGCATAGGCGGCGAGCGCGACCAGAGACCGCAGCGCGTTTCGCACGGCGCCCTGGCCGATCGCCACGCCGAGAAACACGATGTTCCCGGTCATCACCGCGGTGAAGACCTCCAGGCGCAGGAATACGACCGCGTCCACCGAGCCCGCCGCGAAGGTCAGTGCGACGAGCACAAGGTCGCGGCGTCCGAGCTCGCGCACGCGCTAGCCGGCGAGCTCGTCGATCACGTGAGGCAGGGGGCTCAGGTCGGGGACAACGCGAGTGGGCGATGTCTCCAGAGGCTCGCGGTGCCGGTCCACGAACACCGTCCGAAAGCCGAGCGCCGCGGCAGGACGCATGTCGTGGTACTGGCTCGCGCCGACGTGCACCGTGCGCTCGACGCTCGCGCCGCTTCGTTCGAGAAATTTCCGCCAATGACCAGGCTCGGGCTTGTAGCTGGCGCAGTCCTCGGCGGTGATCGCGAGATCGGGCCGCACGCCGAGGCGCGCGATAGAGCGCTCGAGCAGATCGCGGTCGACGTTCGACAGGATCGCGAGCCGGCGTCCGCGCTCGCGCAGCGTCAGCAGCGCGGCGGGAACCTCGGGGAATGGCTTCCAGTCGGCGAGGGAGCTCGGAAGCGGTGAAGGCTGGTCCTCGGGGATCGGGACATCGAGCGAACGCAGGACGCGCCGGCCGACCCGGTCGAGCACCTCCTTGTAGAGGTGGTAGCCCTCGCTCTCGAACTGCACTTCCATGGCGATGTACCACTCGGCGAGCGCCGTGCGGTCCGTCCCCGGAGGAACGAGTGGCAGCAGCGCGTCGGTGATGCCGCGCTCCCAGTCGATGAGCGTTCCGTAGCAGTCGAACGTCACCCAGTCGACGGCCATCGCGGGAGCGTACGAGTTAAAGGCCCATAACGCTGATGTGCCGGCGATGACGGCTTGCGATTCTTGCGGCGTGCGCGTCGCGGTCGTCGTTCTCGCGATCCTCAGCGCTGCTTGCCGCAGCAGCGCGCTTCAGCCGCCGCAGGCTACGCCTTTGCCCGAGCCAACCCCGACAGCGGCGCCGAGCCCCACTCCGTCCGCGCTCGCGCCGATCGCCGTCGGGGCCGCGCCGGACGCCGGCGTCCTGCTCGTCGCGGGCGAGGACGACGTGATCTATCGCTACGACGGGGTGACCGGCGAGCTGCGGGCGGTGTGGCGCCACGCCGACCTCACGAGCGCGACCGCGGACGGCGCGTACTTCGAAGGCCTCGAAGGCGGCATCACCCTGGTTCGCTGGGATGGCCGCGCCGAACGGATCGAGTGCGGTCCCGGCAAGTGGGGAAGGCTCTCGGCGGCCGGGACGTGTGCGTCCTTTGCCGTCGGCGCCGACCGGTCGTTATGGGTCCGCGATACACCGGCGAGCGTTCCGCGCCTCGTACTGCCGGCGGACTGGGGGCTCAGTGATGCGCGGTGGACCTCTGATGCGCGCTCGCTCGTACTGCTGCGCTCGCAGGCCGGGACGACGCCCGCGACGAGGGCGCACAACGCGCTGTGGCTGATGGCGCCGGACGGCGCGCTACGAAGGGTGTACGAGCCCGCTTCACCTGAGAGCTTTCTGAGCGGTCTGCGTGTTTCTCCCGAGGGTCGGTTCGCGCTCGTGTCGGAAATGCCGATCGTCAGCGCGTCCGTGGGGGCCGATGGAGTGGAGCTTCTGCTCATCGAGCTCAGCAGTGGAACGGTCAGTCGGCTTGGTAAGACGCTGCTCTCCCACTCATGGACGCGGTGGTCCGACGACGGACGGCTCGCATTCGTTCGAGGAGGCGGACGCGAGACCTGGTTTGGCAAACAGCTCGTCGTTCGCGAACGAGATGGTTCCCTCGATGTGGTTGCCGGTGACTACGCGACGGTTGCGCTCGCGCCGGCCTGGCGCGGCGTGGATCTCTACTGGGTGCAGGGCCAAGCCGGCGGCAACCAGGATCGGAGCTATGTGCGCGGGATCGGCGAAGGATTCCGTTACGGCGTTCACCTCTCGGCCGCTCGTCGCGCGAATCTGCCGTTCGACGGGATCGTCGAAGGCGTCCGTCCTTCCGCCGACGGACGCTCGGCGCTCATCCTCGCGCGGCGCCCGACGGATCAGCCCGGCGATCAGTATCGGCAGCTCGAGCTCTGGCTGCTCCGCGACATCGATGGCGCCGCGAAGGCCACGAGGCTCATCAGCAATCTCGGCGGGCTCGGCTTCGGTTATTACGGCCTGCAGCCGAGCCTCTTCGATCTCGTCGCGTGGTCGCTCGATCCGCGCTAGGCGCCGCGCATCCGAGCGACCGCGAAGAGCACTGCGACCGGCCAGACGCTCGTGTCCCACCCGAACTGCAGCGAAAAGATCCCCCAGAGCAAGCCGACCATCGCTCCGATGACGAGCACGAAGCCGCTCGTCTCGCGCGGCATCAGCGCAGGCGCGGCAGGATCGACGTGGCGAAATACGCGCTCTTCTCGAAGCGCGACATCGCGTCCCTCGTCGGCGTCGGCGCGGCGCGATGCGGCTCAGCGTTGGAGATCTCGGCCACGCGCTTGAACGCCGGCGCGGGGTCGATACCGTGCGCGCGCGCGGAGAGGTAGATGTCGCCAAGCGACATGATCCAGTCGCGATAGTCGCGGCGCTGATCGTCGATCGACGCCGCGGCCAGCGCGCGGTCGAGCCACACCGGCAGCCCGCCCTGCTCAAGGATGCGCGAAGCATGACCGACGTACTCGTCGATCAGATGAACCGCTTCGTGCTGGTGGACCATGCCGCGGATGACCGCGCAGCGCATCGGATCAGATCGCAAGTACTGGTCGCAGATCTCGTCGAGCAAGGCGAACACCTCCTCACGCGGGCCAGGGCCGACGTTCTTCGCGGCTGCGGCGCTCTTGGGCAGCTTGGACATGAGCGTCGAGAGCTGACCTTCCTTCGGCCGGAACTGCGCGGCGAACGCGCGCTCGCGCGTGTCTCGCCAGTGCTTGATCGGTGCGTTGAGGCTCGCGAGGCGCTGCTCGAGCGCGCCGAGATCACGGTCGTCGGTCACTGACCGAGGCGTTCCGCGAGCTTGTCGACGAGCCGCCGCGCTACCTCGGACTTCGCGAGGAGTGGCAGCTGCTCGATGCCGTCCGCGCTCACGAACGCGACGCGGTCCTCATCCGACCCGAATCCCGAGCGTGGATCGGCGACGTCGTTGGCGACGACCAGATCGAGATTCTTGTCGCGGAGCATGCGGCTGGCCTCGGCGGTCGCGTCGCCGGTCTCTGCCTTGAATCCGACGACGACCGTGCCTGGCCGCCGGGCCGCGACGATGGCCTTGAGGACGTCGGGGTTCTCGGTCATGCGAACCGTCATCTCGCGGCCGAGCTCCTTCTTCTTCAGCTTCTTGGTGACCCGCTCGATCGGGCGATAGTCCGCGATGGCCGCCGCCATGATGACCGCGTCCGCGCGAGGGAGCTGGGCGAGGACCGCTTCCTTCATGTCGTCGGCGCTCTCTACCGGGAACGTGCGCACGCCCGCGGGCGCCGCGAGCGCCGTCGGTCCGGTGATGAGGGTCACCTCGGCTCCGGCATCGCGTGCGGCGGCGGCGATCGCGTAACCCATCTTGCCGCTCGAGCGGTTCGAGACGAAACGGACCGGGTCGATGGCTTCGATCGTTGGGCCTGCGGTCACGACGATTCGCCGGCCGGCGAGCGTCTGCGAGACCGCCAGCGCGTCGTCGATCGCCGACGCGATGCGTTCGATCGCGGCGAGCCGGCCCGGACCGACCTCACCCGACGCGAGCGGGCCAGTGTCTGGCTCGACGATGCGAACACCGCGGGCTCGGAGCGCGCGGACGTTGGCCTGCGTCGCGTCGTTCAGCCACATGTGGGTCTCCATCGCGGGCGCGACGACGACGGGAGCCGAGGTCGCGAGGACCGTCGTCGCTATGAGGTCGTCCGAGAAACCGTGCGCGAGGCGCGCGAGGACGTGCGCGGTCGCCGGCGCCACGACGACGACGTCGGCTTGACGGCCCATGGCGACGTGGCCGGCGGCGCGCTCGTCCTGCATGGCGAACATCTCGACCTCCACAGGCCGGTATGTGAGCGCCTGGAAGGTGAGCGGAGTCACGAACTCGGTCGCGCCTTTGGACATCACGACCTGGACCGTCGCGCCCGCCTGCACCAAGCGGCGCGCGAGCTCGATCATCTTGTATACGGCGATCGAACCCGTGAGCGCGAGGACGATGAAACGACCGCGGACGCGCTCCATCACGCGTTCAGCTCCCAGAGCATCCGAAGCCCTTCCAGCGTGAGGTCGTCGTCGACCCGCTCGATGCCTTTTGCCAGAGGGGCGATCGTCGCCGCCAGCCCGCCGGTCGCGACGATCCGCGGCGTCGTCGGCCGAAGCTCGCCGACGAGCCGCGCGAGGAGCCCTTCGACAAGACCGACGTAGCCGAACACGATCCCCGAGCGAAGGCAATCGGCCGTGTTCTTGCCGATGGCCGCCGGCGGCGGCGTGAGCGGGACGCGAAAGAGCCGCGCCGCGCGGGAGAAGAGCGACTCGGCCGAGACCTCGAGTCCTGGCGCGAACGCCCCGCCGAGGAAGTCGCCCTCGGCGCTCACGATGTCGAAGTTCGTCGTCGTGCCGAAGTCCACGACGATGGCCGGCCCTCCGTACCGCCGGTGGGCCGCGAGGGTGTTCGCGATGCGATCGGCTCCGACCTCCGATGGGTTGTCGACGCGAAGCCGCACGCCGGTCTTGACGCCCGGTCCGATCACGAGCGCGGGCCGGTCGAGGTAGCGCTCCGCGAGACGCGTGAACGAAGCGGTCAGTGGCGGGACGACGGATCCAAGCACGAGCGCGTCGACGTCGTCTAGCGAGAGCTCCTCGCGTTCGAGAAGCGCATCGAGCGTGACCGCGAGCTCGTCCTCGGTCTGATCCGCGCGTGTCGCCGTCCGCCAGGTCGCGACGAGCTTTTCCCCGTCGTACGCCCCGAGCACGACGTTGGTGTTACCGACGTCCGCCGCGAGGAGCGTCGCCACTAGTCGTTCGCCTCGGTCGCGCCAGTACGCAGACCCTGCTTTCCCATCTGCGCCCGCAGGCGCTTGGCGACGTTCGGTGGAACGTACGCGTCGACCGGCGCGCCGAAGGCGACGAGCTCTTTGACGCGCGAGGCCGAAAGGAAGAGGTACTCCGGGGCGGTCATCAGGTAGACCATCTCGATTCCCGGGGCGAGACGGCGGTTCATGTTGCCCATCTCGAACTCGAACTCGAAGTCCGACAGCGCGCGGATCCCGCGGATGATGAACGCCGCCCCGACCGATTTGGCAAAGTCGACCTGCAGACCGTCGAACGCCTGCACCTGCACGTTCGGATGCTTCGCGCACGCCTCGCGCATGAGAGCGATGCGCTCGTCCGCGGTGAAGACCGTCTTCTTCGCGAGGTTGCGTCCGACGCCCACGACGACGCGGTCGAACAGCCGCGCTGACCGCTCCACGATGTCGAGGTGCCCGTTCGTGGGCGGATCGAAGGAGCCCGGATAGATGGCGACGCGGTCGCTCATGCGGTCGCGATACCTCCTTGGCGTGCACGCCGCACGCGCAGGCTAACGCTATCCGCTGGGCAGAGCGGTGGCGTCGCGGAGTCGTTCGGTGACCGCGCGGAGCACCTTCACCGTGATGTCGGCGTTCTGGCGCAGGACATCCCGGAATTGGTCATGGCTCAGGACGAGCGACCGCATCGCCGTCACCGAACGCACGGTCGCGGTGCGCGGGCCGTCGTCGATAAGAGCGATCTCACCGAAAAAGTCGCCTGGACCGAGCGTTTTCTTTGTCGTTCCCGTGTCGACCTCGGCCTTGCCCTCGAGGATCACGAAGAAATCGCCACCGCTCTCACCTTTCCGGCACAGCGTCTTGCCGGACTCGATGTCGACATCCTCAACGTGAGACGCGATGAACCGCATCTCCTGATCCGAGCAGCCAGCGAAGAGCGGGACGGCGCGAAGGCGATCGAGGCGTGGGTCGGCCACGGCGGGAGTCTAGCCCGGAGAGTGCGCAGATTTCGTCCATCGACCGACCGAGAGCGGTTCGCACGCGGTCACGAGCGGGAAGAGATAGCGCGTCCGTCGCGCGATGAGCGCGATGATCTCCTCGAACGGCCGTCGCTGGCTCGCGGCGCGCCGCGCCATCTCCTCCGGACGCGTCACGGCCGCGAGCGGATGCAGCAAGAGCGCCCAGCGCACGATCGCGTTCACGGCGTATGCGCGTTCCAGCGCGGCTTGGTCGACGTGATAGCCGGCGTCGGCGAGACCCGCGGCATATCCGTCGAGGCTCGCCGCAGCGAGTTCCGTCGGCTCGAGCGGCTCGCCGTGATAGAAGAGCGTCGCCATCACCAGCTGCGCGATCTCCGCGCCGAACGCGGCGATCCCGAAGAACGACCAATCGACGGCGACGGTCTCGGTCGTGCCAGCTCGATGCCGGCTCAGGAGATTCGCGCGGAACGCGTCGAGATGGCTGAGGGTCTGGGGCAGCCGGTCCATCGCCGCGATCCACCGCTCGCGCGAGGAGAGGAGGCGGCGAAACGTCTCGCGCGAGGCCGCTGGGAACGATTCCCTCACCATCGGGTGAGACCAGACCGCCTCATCTTCGAGGAGCTGCGGCACACGGCGGATCCAGCTGGCGCTCCAGGTCGCGACGGCGTCCCGCGAGAGCCACGGGTATGTCGGCAGCGGTTTTCTGGCGAGATACTCGCCGTTGAATCGGCCGAGGTGGCGCGCGGCCAGCGCGAACCGCGCGAGATCCCAGCGATCGCCGCGCTCTTCCTCCACGTATTCCAGCCAGAGCGCCGCCCGACCTTCGTCGCGGTCGATGCCGAAACACGCTGGCGCGGCCAGCCCCGGCGGCAGCGCCTCGAGGATGCCGGAGGCATACAGCTCAGCCTCGCGCTCGAAGCGGAAGACATCGAGCAACCTTTCGCGGAGCTCGTGCGCGATGGGCTCGCGGTCAGCCGCCGGCCAGGCCCGACATACCTTGAGGACCACTGCCACCGGATGCTTGACGTTCCCGCTCCGCGCCATCGTCCGGACCAGGTACACGCCCTCGGAGGTCGGATTATTGGCGACGTAGCCCAGCGGTGTGACCGTCGTGTCGGAAACGTCATCGACCGCCCGCCCCGAAGCGCTCGCGGCCACATGCACGAGGGTGTCGCGGTCGACGTCGCTCGGCGCGGTCATGCCACGCGCTTGCCCGACGCGTAGACCTCCGCGACGAGTGGCGCACCCATTCGGTAGGCGAGCTCGCGCTCGTCGTCCGTATCGAGCACGAGGATGTCGGCGCGACGGCCGGCAACCAGGGCACCGGTGCGGTCTCCACGACCAAGCGCGTGCGCAGCGTTGACCGTCGCCGCGACGATCGCTTCATGGGGCGTGAGGCCGCACAGTGTGACGCCGAGTGCGATCGCCGTCGGCATCCCTTCGAGCGGCGACGTGCCGGGGTTGTGATCGCTCGCAAGCGCCACGGGGACCCGCGCCGCGATGAACCGGCGCGCCTCAGGCGGCGCGTAGCCGACGAAGAACGCGCTTCCCGGCAGCAGGACAGCCGGAATGCCGGCGCGGGCGAGCGCGCGGATGCCCTCGGCTGACGCATGGGCGACGTGGTCGGCCGACCGCGCATGGATCCGCGCGGCGAACGCCGCGGCCCCGACGTCGTTCAGCTGGTCCGCGTGCAGCGATACGGCAAGGCCCGCCTTCTTCGCGGCGGCGAATAACGGACGCACGTCATCGACCTCGAAGACGCCCTTCTCAACGAAGGCGTCCACCGCCTCGGCGAGCTTTTCCGCGGTGACCGTGTCAAGCGCGCCGCGCGCGTCCCGGATGAAGCCGGCCCGATCGTCGGTGTAGGGAGCCGGAAGCGCATGCGCCGCCAGGTAGGTGACGGCAACGTCGATCGGTGCGTCGGCTTTCGCCTGCGCGATAAGCCTGAGCTGGCGAAGCTCCTCGCTCGCCTCGAGCCCGTAGCCGCTTTTGATCTCGATCGTGGTCGTTCCGAGCTCGGCGGCGTCACCGATCCTCCGACGCAGTAGCGCAAGGACCGTCTCGTCGCTCGCCTCCTTCGTCGCCCGCACCGTGGCGTGGATGCCGCCGCCGGCGGCGAGCACCGCAAGGTAATCGGCGCCGCTCCGGCGTGTCGCGAACTCTTCCCAGCGCTCGCCGGCGTAGCAGAGATGGGTGTGGGGATCGACCAAGCCCGGCATGACGACCCGACCTTCCGCGTTGCGGACGACCGCGCTCTCCACCAGCTGGAGCCGGTCGTGCGATTCGCCGTGGCCGGTGGCGACGATCGCGCCGTCGCGGGCCGCTACCCAACCATTGACGATCGGCCCGACGTCGCCAGCAGTCGGACCGACGCGCGGATGCTCCTCTTTGAGCGGAGCGAGTGTCAGAAGACGCGCGCCGCGAAGAAGAAGGTCGGCCTCCGTCATTCGAGGAAACGCGTCTCGATGACCCGGTCGCGCGTGAAGCCCTCGAGCTTGAGGGCATCGGCAGCGACCTGCAGCGCGGCGTCGAGCGGGATCAGGCCGATCAGCTCGCCACGGAGCACGTTGATGCCGGCAGCGCTCGCGCGCGATTCAACTTCGCGCCAGACGCGCGCCAGGGACGTGACCGTGAAGTCGAGGACATTCATCGAAACCTGCGCACGCGGCGGATCCGTAAGCATGAAGCCCTTCGCCTGGATCGCCGGCAGCCCTCCCGAGGACTCGCGAATCTCCTTAGCGATCTGCTGCGCCAGCTTCAACTCAGTCGTATCCAGCTCGATGTTGAACGCGATGAGGAACGGCCGCGCGCCGACGACGATGGCACCGGCGGTGTCGTGCAGACGGCGCGGACCCACATCAGGCACGTGCGTGGTCTCGAGAAGCCCCGCAAGCCCCTCGTATTCAGGCTTGCGGATGTCCGGAAGGCGAACCCTCTCGGGCCGGGTAGCGGCCTTCGCGTAGTAGAAGACGGGGACCGAGTGACGCTGTGCCACTTCGCTGCCGAAGCGATGCGCCAGGGCGATGCACTCGTCCATCGTCACGCCGGCGAGGGGAACGAAAGGAACGACGTCGACCGCACCGAGGCGCGGATGCTCGCCTTTATGGGTCCGCATGTCGACTTCGCGATAGACGACGTCGACCAGCGCGTGTGTGGCGGCGAGGACCGGCTCCGGCTCGCCCGCGTAAGTGAAAACGCTGCGGTTGTGATCCACGTCGGACGTCTGGTCGAGGAGGCGAACGCCCTCGCTGGAGCGGATCGCGTCAGCCATCCGATCGACGACGTCGCCGCGCCGGCCTTCGCTCACATTGGGGACGCACTCGACGAGGCGCGGCATCCGCCGAGAGGCTAGCGGCGGGCGGCTCCGGCCATCTGGGGCATCTGGAGCGCGCCGGCCTGCATCGCGATGGCGAAGCCGTCGTTCAGGCCCCAGTGCTCGACGATCTTGCCGTCCTTGAGGCGGTAGACCGACCACGACTGGATGTCCTTGATCGGGACTCCGCCTGCTGGAGCCGGTATTCCCGGAACGCCGCCCATGTACTGGGCGCTGAAGGTGCTGCGGACGAAGACCTTGTCGCCGGCGGCGAAGATGTCCTTCATCTCGAGCTTGCGGTCTTTGAACGACTGCATCGAGCCGCGGTGCGCCATCTTGGCACCTTCGATCCCTTGCGGAACGCCGGGCGGACGGTCGTGTGACTGCTCATTGGCGAAATACTGGTCAAGCTGGTCGAGCTTCTCGTCGATCCAGAGCTGCTCGACCGTGCGGACGATGCTGAGGTTGCGCTGCTCGTCGCCCATGATGGTCGCCTCCCCTTTTGCGCCGCCGGTCTAATGCCGGGCGGCCTCCGGCAGCATGTGCTCGGCGTTTCGGATTCTCCGCACGAGCATCGGCAGGAGCGCAAGCGCGATCTGCGGATGGCTTTCGAGGATCCCTCGGAAATGCCAACGCTGGATCCCGAGCGCGGTCGTCGGCTCGATGGCCCGGACGGTCGCCGAACGTGGGAACTCGTCGAGGAGCGCCATCTCGCCGAAGACGTCGCCGGGTCCAAGCGTCGCGAGCTTCGTTTCCTTGCCGCTTCGATCCTGGACCACGTCGACCTTCCCGGAGCGAATGATGAACGCGCCGACGCCGGTGTCGCCCTGGCGCACGATCTCGTGGCCGGGCTCGTAACGCTGCTCCACCGCAGCATTCGCGATCGCTTCGAGCGAGCGCTGATCGAGGTCCTCGAACATGGAGACGCGCTTCAGAAAGTCGACGCTCGCGGGCACGGCGGGGATGCTAGCCGATACTCACGGTCCATGCCGGGTTTCCGCGTCGCGGTCGCGAAGGACATCGCGGCCTGCGCGCTCACCGTGCCTATGCAGGAAGAGACATGGAGCGGTGATGTCATCGTTCCGCCGCAGCTCATGCTCGCGGTCGTACACAACGGAGGGTTCGTTGCTCTCGGTTATGCCGAGGGAGACGACCGTCCGGCGGGATTCGTCTTCGGCTTCCTTGGGATACACGACTATCACTTCCGGCACCATTCACACATGCTGGCCGTTCGACCCGAGTACCGCGGGACCGGCTTAGCGCAGACGCTGAAGGAAGCGCAGCGTGACCACTGCCTCGATCAAGGGATCGAGATCGTCGGCTGGACGATGGATCCGCTCGAGGCACGAAACGCGCGGTTCAACTTCGGTAAGCTCGGCACGTTCACGCGCACCTATTTCCGCGACTTTTATGGCGCGATGCCCGACAAGCTGAACCAGGGCCTGCCCTCGGATCGCGTCTACATCGAATGGCCGATCGGCCACGATCGAACGTACAAGCGCCTCCGCGGTGAAGACGCGCCTCCAACGCTCGACCAGGCCGAGAGCGAGGGCATCGGCTACTTACTGCGAGCAGCGTCGGGAGGGCCGGGTCGCGTCGGCGAGCCCGCCGGCGCATCGCACCTGCTCCTCGAGGTGCCTTCGGCTTTCCAGGATCTCAAGGCGCGCGATCCCAAGGCCGCGCTCGCATGGCGGCTCGCCGCGCGCGACGCGTTCGAGCGCGCGTTCGCCGACGGGTACGCGGCCGTCGAGTTCGTGCGGGGCACGAATGGCCGCGGCGCGTACCTGTTGGTTCCACAACCCCGGCGTGACCAACGCGAGGGGGGTGCGGGGCAGGGGCAGGGGCCCCTGGGCACGAAGTGACGCCCCTGCGAGAAACGGGTGGATTGCTCACAGCGGCGGAGCCGCTGTGAGACTGGAGCGCGTCGAGCTGTTCGTCGTGCGACTCCCGCTGAAGCGGGCGTATGAGACGAGTGGCGCGCGCGAGACGCACATGACCAGGGTGTTGTGCCGTGCCGAGTCGGAGGGCGCGGTCGGCTGGGGCGAGAGCGTCGCCGGCGAGCTTCCCTGGTATTCGGGCGAGACGCCGCGCACGGTCCTCTATGCGCTCGAGGAGTTCATCCTTCCGGAGCTCTTCAAGACCGACCTCGCACGGCCAGAGGACGTGCAGCGTGTGCTCGCGTGGATCCGCGAGCACCGGATGGCGAAGGCGACTATCGAGATGGCGGTCTGGGATCTCTTCGCAAAGCGCGCGAAGAAACCGCTCTCCGCTCTCCTCGGCGGGCCGCGCGGTCGCATCCTCTGCGGCGTCGCCATCGGGATCCAGCCCAGCATCGACGCACTTATGGAAACGATCAGCCGTGAGCTCGAGGGCGGATACCAGCGCGTGAAGCTCAAGATCAAGCCGGGTCTTGAAGTGCAGATCGCCGAAGCGACGCGACGCACGTTCCCCGATCTCGCGTTCATGCTGGACGCGAACTCGGCGTACACGCTGGCCGACGTCGCGCTCTTCAAGCGCATCGATCCGATGCGGCCGACGATGATCGAGCAGCCCCTTGCGCACGACGACCTCGTCGATCACGCCGTGCTGCAGAAGCAGATCGCGACGCCGGTGTGCCTGGATGAGTCGATCCATTCAGCCGAGGACGCGCGCAAGGCGATCGAGATCGGCGCGACGAAGGTCATCAACATCAAGGCCGGCCGGGTCGGCGGGCTCGCGTCGGCGAAGGCCATCCACGACGTCTGCGCCGCGCACGACATCCCGGTCTGGTGCGGCGGCATGCTCGAGATGGGCATCGGCCGCGCCCACAACGTGCATCTGGCGTCGCTACCGAACTTCCGCCTGCCTGGCGATGTCTCGGCTTCGGCGCGCTACTTCGACACGGAGATCATCGGCGAGCCCTTCGCCGTCGAGCCCGACGGCACCATGAAGGTCCCGACGAAGCCAGGCATCGGCGTGACGGTCCTCGAGGACGTGATCAGGAAGCTCGCGCTCCAGAAGAAGGAGCTGCGTCCGGCGTAGCCGGCCACACGACGACCTCGTCGATCACCGTGCCGAACGCGTCAACGAGTCGCACGTAGTCGCCCTTCTGCCAGAAGATCCGGGCAGCCGCCGCAGGTCCGGCAGCGTAGACGTGAATTCGTCCTGGGGCCACGTCGTCGGGCAACGCGTGCGAGGCCGCGCGCACGCGCGAGCCGGAGTGGATCCGATAGATCTCTCCCGCGCGCACGAAAGTCGGCGAGCCCCAGGTGTAGATCCACTCCCACTCGACGGGCTTCGCCATCTCCGCGCGCCACAGTCCACGCAGGTGCTGAAGACGCCAGTTCGCCATGTCGCTCGATACGTCGACGATGATCTCGACCCACTCTCCGTTCGCATTGTCCAGCTCCGTCCCAGCGGGCGCGGGCCGGATGGTGAGGATGTGCGCTTTGTTCGTCTCGACGGGGCGGAAGTCGGCCACGTATGCACAATACCGGCGTGACTTCGCACGTGCGCGCGCTCATCGCCGAGGGCGCGGGCACGTTCATGTTCTTCTTCATCGGTGCGGGTGCGATCGTCGCGACAACGGGCAGCGATCTGGTCGCGATCGCCTTCGCTCATGGGCTCGCCCTCGCAGTCGCGGTCTCTTCGTTCGGCGCGCTCTCAGGCGGGCACTTCAATCCGGCGGTCACTCTCGGTCTCGCAGTCGCGGGGAAGCATCTTTGGTCGCGAGTGCCGACGTACTGGATCGCACAGCTGATCGGGGCGCTCGCCGCTGGGCTCGCAGTGCGGTACTCCTTCGACTTCGCGCCGACGGCGCTCGATCGAACGCACCTCGGCACGCCTGGACTTGGCGCTGGCGTGACCGACGTCACCGCCATCGTGGTCGAGGCCCTGCTCACCGTCTTCCTGCTCTGGGCCGTCTTCGGCACCGCCGTTTCGCCTCGCGCGCCGCGGATCGCGGGTTTCGGAATCGGCCTTATGGTCGCGGCCGACATCCTGGTGGGCGGCGGCATCACCGGCGCGGCGATGAACCCGGCGCGATGGTTCGGACCCGCGGTCGTCGCCGGCTTCTACGACCACTGGTTCGTGTACTGGATCGGGCCGCTCGTCGGTGCGGCGATCGCCGGGCTTTCCTACCGGTACGTTTTCGCCCCGCCGGAAGACCGCGTGCCCGCGACGCCGATCACGCCGCGGGCCTGAACCCCTACAAGCTCGCCGCGAGCGCTATCAGGATCGCGGCATTTTCCGGCGCGAGTGCTTTGCCTGTTTGCGCGTTCACCGCGTTGGCGAACGCCTTGAGGATGTTGTGCTCGGTCGTGGTTTCGCCTCTTGCACGAGCGGCGGCGGCTTCCGTGAGCTTGGCGCAGAGCGCACCGGCGATCGCGTCCTTGGTCGCATACGCGCGTGTCAGCGAGCAGAGGCTTGCCTCGGTCACGCCGACCGTGAAGGTGACGGCCCGCTCTGCCTTGTTCCCCGCCCGATCCGTCGCCGATGCGCTCAAGGTGTGCGGGCCCAGGCCGAAAGCCAGCGCGGGTCCGAACGCACTGGGGCAGCCGCCCGGAACCGATGGGTCGATTCCCGACAGGGCATCGCTCGCGACGCAGGTGATGCTCACGGTCTGATCGACCGAGTAGCTGAGATCGCCGGTAAAGGTGATCGCAGGCGGGGTGAGATCGATGCTGATGCCTCCAACCACGACCATGGTGGTGTTCCCGGCCGGATCGACCGCCGTCCCGCTCGCGGTCTGGGCCGCGCCTTCGGTCGCGATCGTGACATCAGCCGGGCAGTTCACGTTTCCCGAATTGTCCGCGCAGGTGAAGTGGACGGTCACCGGAGACCGGTACCAGCCGTTCGCGTTCGGGCTCGTCGTCGCTGCGCCGCTGATCGTCGGCGCCACGTTGTCGGTGAGCATGACGAATGTGACCGAAGGGTCGTGGTCGCTCGCCTGATCCGCGAACTCCGCGTTGACATGGACGACGTCGAACTCGACCGACGACGTGAGCGAGTCGCTCACGAGGATGTGGTCGAGCGTCTGGGAGTTGCCCTCGAACACGTAGCTGTAGCGCTCGGGCTGCGGCAGATCGTCGTAGAGATCGCTCAGGATGTCGCCCTCGAGTGTCTTCACCGTGTCCGAGAACTCGAAGTCATTGAGGTCACCGAGCACGATCACGTCCGCGTAGGGGTCTATCGCCAGGATCTGCGCGATGAAGTCGTGCTCGACCTGCGCTTGCTGGTGCCGCTGGCTCTCGGACGATCGCGTCGGTGGCTGGAAGTGGCCCATCAGCGGCTGATCGCCGCCTTTCGAGATGAAGTGGTTGGCTACGACGAAGAGGCGGTGGGTGTTGTACCTGAACTCGCCAGCGAGCGGCTTGCGGCTGCTGTTCCACGCCGCGTTCGTTGGAGCGACGCGGCCCGGGCTGAACGAGAGCTCCGGCCCGCTCCCACCGCTCACGACCGTCGTGGCGGTGGTCGAGCCGCCGCCGGGTCGGTCGACGAACTCGAGGCCCCGGTCCGTACGGAACAGGAAGATCTGGCGGATGTTTCCACCCGGCTCGCCGCCGTCCTGGTCGTTCACTGGATCGATCTCACGCGATGTGTAGGCGGGTCCGCCGGCAGCCTGGATCGCGCTTTCGAGCCTCCCTATCGTCGCCGACGCGTCGACCGTCCCATCATCGATGGGCCCGTTGTTGTCCTGGATCTCCTCGACCGCGATGAGGTCCGGCGCGCGTAGGTTGTTCACGATCAGGCCCGCGAGGCGATCGAACTTCGACTGCGGGTCGGTCGTGTCGAGATTCTCGACGTTGAACGTCGCTACGGTCAGCTCGTGCGTTCCGGGAATCCGGGTCGCCTCGAGCGGGAGGTTCCCGTCGACGCGGGTGACCGGCTGCGTCACCTCGATGAAGAAGTTGCCGAAGTTGTAGTCAATGACGCCGACGATCGGACCACCGTAGTGGTCCCCTACGTTCATGGACGGCATGGTCACGATGGCATCGTCCGCGACGACGCGCTCCGGGTTGCCGTCGTCCGGACGGAGAAGCAGCCCGCCACGAGGGGTGCGCAGGCTCGCGTTCGCGCCGTCGTCGCCGACGATCGGGGTCTCGCCGAAAGCATTCGTTGGCCCGACAGCGACGGCGTTGTTGAGCTGCACGCGCATGCCTTCGATTGATTCCCAGAAGTCGAGGCCGTCGCTCGCCGGATCAAAGACCCCGCTTGTCTCGACATTACCGTTCGATGCGTCGTCCTCGATGTTCTGAGTCGGCGGGATCCGACCGCCGGTGCCTATGATCACAGGCGCTGGCAGCGCGTTCCCGTGCGAGGCGATCGTGATGGTCGGCGAAACGAGCTCGGTCGTCGTGAGGTTGGCCGTGCTGGCGCCTCCAGGACGGAACTCCTGCACCCGCGCGCTCACCACGAGGGCGTCGCCGACAGCGGTCGTCGGCGCGGAGAGGGTGAAGACGAAGATCCCCTCGGAGGTCGCCTCGTCGGCGTCGGAATTCGGATCCTGCATGTAGAAGCCGTTCGTGCGGAGCGCGGTCACGACGCCGGGAACGCTCTCGACGAGCTGTCCGGCGAACGGCGAGACGTGACCGGCTCCCTGGATGTCGTGGATGCGCCGGCTCGGCGCAACGGTCGTGAACGAGAAGGCGTAGTCCGCCGCCATGTTGTCCGGCGGATCGATCAGATCTTGGTCGTTCACCTTCGAGGCGAGCACCGTGACGGTGCACATCTCGGCGCTCGCGAAGTCGGTCGCCGGGTCGAGGACAAAGGTGACCGGGCTGCCTGATACGGCTGCACCGTGGTCGCCACTCGTTGCGCAAGCGATCTGGAACCAGGTGTCGGTAACGTTCACCGGTTCGCTGAAGGTGATCGAGACGTTGGCGTCCACTGCCACGCCAGACGCGCCGCCCGCCGGTGTCGTTGAGCTCACCGCCGGCGCAAGGTCGGAGCAGTTCCCGAGCGGCGACGCGCTGTTCCGCGGCGATGGCGCGGTCGCGGTGAAGTCCGCGGGGTTGTTGTCTGTGTCGACGCAGCCATTGCCGGCGCGGAGAGCGGCAGTCGTATTGCTAAGCGTTGGCGCCGCCCCCGAGCCCTCGAAGCAGTTCGCTCCGCCGTAACCGACGAGATCGACGACGCCGCTGGTCGGGCAGGACGTACCGCCCGCGATCGTGGTCTGGCTCGAGAGGAGCGCCACCTTCGCCGCGGTTGCGGACATGGCGATCGTGCCCGTCGCGTCCGGGGTCGGGAGGTTGGTCGTGCCGCCAGCCCCCGCGGCCTCCTGAACGAGGTAGTACTGCCCTGGCGCGATCGACCCCGAGAGGTTCGTGCGCTGCCAAGACGTGCCGAGCATCGACGCGTACTGGACCGACCACGCGCTCACGTCGATCGCGGCGGAGCCGCGGTTGAACAGCTCGATGAAATCGTTCTTGAGCGTCGCGCCGCTGTTTCCGCCTCCGCCGTAGACCTGGCTGATCACCACGCCCGTCGAGACCGCGGCGGCCTCACGAGCGAAGGGAAAGAGCGTTGAGAGCATCGCGAAAAAGACGACCAGCGCGAGGTACCGGCGGCGCAGCATCCCCACCCCTTCGCTCAGAGAACTCGCCGGAAGCGCGACGCGCACAGTAACCGAAGTGACGAGCATTTGGCTCGACGAGTCAGCGGGCGAGCGGTACGTACCACTCCGCGAAGACGCCACCGCCGACGTCGCGATCGTCGGTGGAGGGATCGCCGGGGTCGCGACGGCCTATCACCTCGCGCGCGCGGGTGTCGGGACGATCCTTCTCGAGGCGCGGACCATCGCAGAGGCAGCGAGCGGGCGGAACGCAGGCTTCTTGCTCACGGGCGTCGCGGAGAACTTCGTCGCGGCGTGCCGACGCTACGGCGAAAAGAATGCCCTGCGCATCTGGCGGTTCACCAAACGAAACCAGGCGCTCGTGCGCGCGCTCGTTCGCGAAAACGAGATCGAGTGCGATCTCGCCTGGAATGGATCGGACCAGATCGCGGGCGACGATGAAGAGTGGGACGAGATCGAGGCCAGCGCCGAGCGCCTCGGACGAGAGGACGTGCGGGTGCGAGTGATAGGCAGCAAGCGCTCGGCGATCTACGAGGACGACGGCGAGCTGCATCCGGTGCGCTATGTACGCGAGCTCGCCCGCTCTGCGATCGCCGCCGGCGCGCGCATTCATGAAGGCTCGCGAGCGCGGGCCGTCTCCTGCGACGAGGTCGAGGTCGGCTCGGCGCGCGTCCGCGCGGGTTCGGTCGTGCTCTGCACGAACGCGTACACGAGCCAGCTCGCGGCGCTACGCGTCAAGCCAGTCCGCGGCCAGATGCTCGCGACGGCGCCGCTCGCGCGCCGCGTCTTCGAGCGGCCAGCCTACGCGAACCGCGGCTACCGCTACTGGCGGCAGCGAGCCGACGGACGTGTCCTCGTCGGCGGCTGGCGCGACACCGCCGCGGACGAGGAAATCGGCGAGGAAGAGCGCACGACGACGCGGATCCAAGACCAGCTCGACGGCTTCCTGCGCGAGCACGCTCCCGACGCCTTGGTCACGCACCGTTGGGCGGGGACGATGGGTTTCTCGCACGACGCGCTCCCCTACGTCGGACGGATGGCGAACGGTGTGTACGTGAACGCCGGCTTCACCGGACACGGCATGGCCTTCGCGACGGCGACCGGGGAGCTCATCGCCGACATCGTCCGCGGCGTGCGGCGACCTGAGACCGATCTGTTCACGCCTGAGCGCCCTTAGAGCGCGCAGACAGACGAGCCTTTCCGCAACGGCGGTTCGTTTGACCACATGAATGCACGCTCTTCACGCATCGCTCATCCCGACAGCGAACGATCTCGCAGGCCTGCTCGCTTTCGTCCTCGGGAATCCGTACCTCTTCATCAGCTCGAGCACGGTGATGACGACGGGTCTCGTTATCGGAACGGTCGCAGTCTCGGTCATGCCGCGCACCGCACCCGTCCTGCGCGTCGTCGCGCCGCCGTTGACGATGGTCCTCCTGTACTTCGGTCTCGGAAGCATCGCGCTGGCGACCGAGATCCTGATCCGCTTTCACGCACAGATCCCGGATGCGACCGAGACGCAGTTCGTTTCGGGGATCGGGCATCTCGTCGAGGCGGCGATCGGGATCGCCATGCTCGTGCCGCACCTGCGCCGGCGCTCGCGCCGGACCTGGATCGTCGCGAACGCGATCGCCGTGACGTACTGGACCGCGCAGATAGTCATCCTTACGCCGCCCTGGCTCGCCTTCGGCGGTCAGCTGGAGCTGATGCGGGCATTCGCGTTCAGCTCGCTTGGGACCGGCGCGTTGCTGAGCGTCGCTCTCTGGCGGACCGCTCCGTCGCCCTGAGCGCTACGCCGCTTCGTACGCGGCGCAGAGCATCCCGAAATAGGTCGGCGCCTCATACGAGATGAACTCACCCCGCCATCTTCGCTGACCCAACGCGCCGTGCAGCATGAGCATCTGCCAGTAGCTGTCTGCCTTGGCCTCGCGCGCGAAGTCCGAGCCGAATCCCACCACGCCGGAGAGGTCGTCGCGTTTGATCAGCTCGACGAGTCGGTCGTCGAACTCCTTCGATTTCGACGTGTAGCCGTACGGCCCTTTGGCGTCGTGACCGTGTCCATGGTCACAGCTCGCCACCAGAGCCACGCGCTTGCTCGACGACGCGGCAGCCTTTCCGATCGCCTGACCCGCGCGAACGTGGAGCTCGTCAGAGAGATCGCGCGCTGGCGCGATGACGACCACCGGTATCTGAGGGTCGGACCGGCCACCCATGAAGTGGGCGGGCACCTGCACGGCCCAGTCCATCGGTGCGATCGCCCCTGCCGGATCGTTCGCGCCGTAGCTCACGTAAACGACGGGGATGCCCGCCGCACGAATCGCGTCGTGGGCCGCGTGCGCGATCTCCCGATCGACCGGGACCCTGAGAGCGAGCGGTGTTCCCCACTGGGCGAGGTCACCGGCGACCGCCGCCGCGTCGATGACGACCATCGCGCCTTCGACGTGCACGTTGTGCGGTGTCAGAACGATCGAGACTTCGGGCCGTGCCGCGGCGAAGCGCCGCCCGAGCTCGAGCATCCCTGCGGTCGTCGCTGCGGCGAGCGTCGGACGATCGGGCGGCTTCGCTTCCGGGATCGCCATCGAGCCATGCGGGGCGATGCACGCGAACACGAGCGGCACGGAGGGCGAGTATGCCGCTGTCGGCCGCGATACTTAGCGTGACAGCGGGCCCGCTCGCTTCGCTCGTTCGGGCCCGTCGTCGGCCGCCGCGATACTTGGCGTGACAGCGGGCCCGCTCGCTTCGCTCGTTCGGGCCCGTCGTCGGCCGCTTGTGCGAGCAAGCTCGCACAGCGGCACTCCTAGGGCCCGTAGCTCAACGGCAGAGCAGGGGACTTTTAATCCCTTGGTTCCGGGTTCGAATCCCGGCGGGCTCACAAGAGAGCGCGGTTCTAGGCGTCGCGCGGTTGGGGTGCGAGGATCCGAATCGTTTCACGAGGTCATCAGCAACAGCCGGGCCGGTCGGCTCGCGCGCCTGCTCGCCGTTCGCGCGCCCCACACGCGTAAGTCGTCCTCGTCAGGGCAGTGTGAAATAGAAGGTCGCGCCCTTCCCCGGCACGGACTCCGCCCAGGTCTCGCCGCCGTGGCGACGGATGACACGCCGCACGGTAGCGAGCCCGATGCCGGTGCCCTCGAACTCGCGCACCGAGTGAAGACGCTGGAACGGCGTGAACAGCTTCTGCTTATAGGTGGCGTCGAAGCCGACTCCGTTGTCCCGGACGTAGAACGCGCGCGAGCCGTTGTGCTGGACCGCACCGACCTCGACCGTTGGCGCCGTGACCGGCCGCGTGAACTTCCACGCGTTACCGATGAGATTGCCCAGCACCGAACGGAGCAGTCGTTCGTCGGCCTCGACCTGCAGGCCATCTTCGACGCGAAGGCTTACGGCCCGGGCCGGCGATTGCCGCGCGTGCTGTCCCGCGATCTCGCGCGCGAGCGCGCTCAAGTCGACCGGTTCGCGGCGAAGCTCGGCGCGTGAGGTCCGCGACAGCTCGAGCAGCGCATCGATGAGATCGCCCATGTGCTGCGCGGCCCTGCGCACTCTGGTCAGGTGCTCGCGACCATCCTCGCCGAGCGCCTCGGTCTTGTCTTGAACAAGGATCTCGCTGAAGCCGTCGATCGCGCGCAGTGGCGCGCGCAGGTCATGGGAGACCGCGTAGGCGAACGAGGAGAGCTCTTCGTTCGCCGCGTCGAGCTCGCCTACGCGAAGTTCGAGCTCCGTGTTCAGCGTTCGTACCTCGGACAAGAGGTCGTTGTTGCGAAGCACGAGCGCGATCTGTCCCGCGAGGATCTCGATGAGCGCGATTCGATCCTCGATGAAGAACGGTGTCCGCACCCAGTAGCTGCCGAGCACGCCGTAGCGTGTGCCGGACCACGTGATAGGAGCCGCGAGAGCGGCGTGAAGACCTGCGTCCGTTAGTAGGCTCGGCAGCGGCCCGGCGCTGTCGCCCTCGAAGCGAAAGATCACTTGTTGTCCGACGAATGCGGGACCGGCCGACGATTTGGAGGGTTCGACATCGGCTGTCTGGCCGTTGCTGGAGATATATCGGATGCGACCCGTCTCTTCGTCCCAGAGACCGATCGAAGCGACATCTGCGCTGATCACCCGAACCACCGCTCGGGTCAGACCCGCGACGAGGCCGGCCCGGTCGCCTCCGCCGCCAAGCCGCACCGCTTCAGCCATGAAGACGCGAAGCAGGGGCTCCTGCCACGCGCGTCGCACGAAGGGCGGAGTAGAAAAGCCGACGTAATACGAGATCGCTGATGCAAGGCCGAACAAGTTCGTCGCGACGCCGCCGTAGGCGGCTAATGGCGGCACAAGCGCCGCGATCGTGACGAGGATCGCCGTGCCGAGGAATAGCGTTCCAAACCCGATCGCCAGGAGGCGCGGCCGCAGCACGCCGACTGCGCGTCGATAGGCCTGGAACACGATGATCCCGCCGTAGATTTCCGTGCCCGCGAAATAAAGGATCACCGGGATCGCGACCGCGACGACGACCTCCCGCGGCAACACCACGGCGGAGACGGCCAACCCAACGCCCGTGACCGTGAGCAGCGTCCAGATCGCCAGCACCGTCTGTAGGACGCGCCTCGGCAACGGGACGATGTCGTCGATGAGGCGCAAGGTGAGGAACGGAAGCGCCAGGAGTGCGATGAGCACGAACCCCGTCGTCGCCGGGCTCGAGAGACCTGCGGCGCGGCTTGCGAGGCTGACGACGATCACGGCGGCGAGCGCTCCGAAGAGCATCGCCGCGTCGACGTTGGCGCGTCGTCGACTGCGGATCGCACGGCGCACGATTGCGACGAAGATCGCGACGAAGACAACGTCGCTCGTGTACTGGACGAGCTCGGCCGCGGTCACGTCTTCGCCGCGACTCCGAGGAGGGACTCGACCGCGGCGGCGGGAGCCGGTCTGCCGAAGAAGTAGCCCTGTGCCAGATCGCACCGGAGCGCGCTGAGGGCGCGATGGGTCGCCTCGTCCTCGACACCCTCCGCCACGACGAGCAGCCCGAGACCGTGCCCGAGCTCGATCGTGGCGCGGACGATCGCCGCGCTCGAGTTGTCGACGATCATCGTCCCCACGAACGACCGGTCGATCTTGACCGCGTCGACGTCCAAACGATTGAGATAAGCGAGCGACGAGTAGCCGGTACCAAAGTCGTCGATCGAGACGCGAACACCGAGCGCCCGCAGCCGCGCGAGGATCTCGATCGCGCCTTTCGGATCGGCCATGACGTCGCTCTCGGTGATCTCAAGATCGAGCGCCGACGGTTCGCAGCGGCTCATCCGGAGAAGGTCGCGCACCATCTTGGGGAGCTCCGCATCGTGAAGCGTGCGCATCGAGAGATTGACCGCGACCGCGAGGTCGTGGCCGGCGTCGCGCCATGTCCGGCACTGACGGAGCGCGGCCGCCATGACCCAGCGGGTGAGTGGCTTCATCAATCCGGCACGCTCGGCCAGAGGGATGAACTCACTGGGCGGGACCATTCCGCGTTCGGGGTGGTGCCAGCGCACCAGCGCCTCCATCGCGCGTGGCCGTCGATCGAGATCGACGATCGGCTGGTAGTGAAGGACGAGCTGGCCTTCGTCGAGCGCTTGCCGAAGCTGGGCCATGAGGGCGAGCCGCGACGGCGCGTACACATCGTGCTCCGGCGCGTAGAGCGCGGCGCCGACACCCATGGTCTTTGCGCTCTCGAGAGCGACCTCAGCGCAGCGGAGCAGCGCGTCGGCGTCACCGCCGTCGCGTGGAAACAGCGCCGAGCCGACGCTCGCGCGAACGAGCAGCAGTTGGCCAAACGCGGAGAAGGGCTTCTCGAAGAGCTCGAGGATCCGGCGCGCCATCGCAAGTGCCTCCGCCGGACCGGCCCCCGTGAAAAGGACCGCGAACTCGTCGCCGCCGAGGCGTGCGATCTCGACCGGCTCGCCGACGACGCGGCGCAGCCGCGGACCGATCTCGCGCAGCACCGCATCGCCGACCTCATGCCCGAACGCGTCATTGGTGTCCTTGAAGTGATCGATGTCCAGGAGCATCACCGCAAACGGCCGCACGTCAGGCTCGGCCGCGCCAATCGCATCATGGAGTCGCTCACGGAAGAGCAACCGGTTGGGAAGCTGCGTCGCGACATCGAAATGCGCCAAGCGCTCGAGCTCGGCCGCGCGCGCCGAGGCCTCGGCCGTGAGGCGCTCGTTCTCGAGGGCCATGGCGATCAGCCCCGCGAAGCGCTGAAGCAGCCGCACCTCCTTCACGCCGTAATGCTCCTCACCGGCGCCGCCCAGGCCGAGCGCCGCGATCACCCGCCCATTCCGCTCGATCGGCA
>Ga0209059_1000018_pt1 | contig 60492 bp, 63 predicted proteins | sample GraSoiAngelo_151_FD_186165 | JGI IMG/M metagenome (GOLD analysis project Ga0209059, IMG submission 186165) | Grasslands soil microbial communities from the Angelo Coastal Reserve, California, USA - 14_1009_12_20cm (SPAdes) (version 2) | ecosystem: Environmental > Terrestrial > Soil > Grasslands ...
CGTGAGCAGGGCGACCTTCCAGTCGGTCGTCGGCGCGATGAGCGATCCCGACTACACCGCGCTGGATCGGCTCATGCCGCACCCGGTGTACGCGCTCCAGCACTGGGTCAGCGTGCTGAACCCGTCCGTGGGCACATTCGAATCGGTCGTCAAGCCCCTGCTCGAGGAGGCCCATGCGCGGGTCGCGCGAGCCCCACGGAAGCAAGCGCAAAGGAGTTCGCCGTGAGCGACAACATCAGTCCGAAGCAATTCCGCGAATCCGAGGGCGTCGATGACTGGCGCGTGCTTGGCGATGGCGCGAACGCGTACTTCCGGACCGCGTCGTTCGCCGCCGGCGTCCGACTCGTGCAGGCGATCAACGAGCTGCCGGGTTTCGACGAGAACCGTCCTGAGGTCGATCTGCGGCACGACGGCGTGACCGTGCGCATGCTCAAGATCGCGGAGGACTACGCCGGGATGACCCGGGGCCACGTCGAGCTTGCCCGCCGGATCTCGGCAGCCGCCCGAAAGCTCGGCTTTTCCGCTGACCCGTCTGCGGTCCAGAGCCTGCTCGTTATCCCGGGCGCGACCGACCGGGCCAAGGTGATGCCGTTCTGGCGCGCCGTGCTCGGATATGAGCCTCGCCGCGACAGCCCCGCCGAGGACCTCGTCGATCCGCACGGTCGTGCGGTGCCGTTCTGGTTCGAGCAAATGAAGGAGCCGCGCGCGGACGGCGGCGGCGCGATCCACATCGCGATCTGGGTGCCGTACGAGCAGGCCGAGGCGCGCATCGCGGCGGGGCTGGCCGCCGGCGGGCGGATGGTGCGCGACCAGTTCGCGCCGTCGTGGTGGACGCTGGCCGACGCTGCGGGGAACGAGGCCGACATCGCCACGACAAAAGGCCGTGACTGACCGAGACCTCTCAGCGCCGCTTGGTTTTCGACCGGATCTCCGCGAGTCGCGCTTTCACGATTCGCGCGAGAAGTGCCTTGCGCACCATGTGGATCGCGACGTGGTTCTTGGCCGCGCTGAAGTAGATCAGACGCGCATCGTCCTGCTTGAACGTCGGAATCCCGTAGCTGATGCTCTCGGTCGCGCGCGGGGCAGCCTGTCTGATCGTCCTCCGTAGGCCCCGAAGCTGGCTGCGAAAACGCGGCGACACGCGCGCGAGGTATTCGTCGATCGTCGCCGAGGCCTTCGTGGAGGCCCTCTCCATCGGGCGGAAGACTAGGGGGTGTCGAGCTCCGCTAGAGTGCCGCCGTGGCTGAGGTGGTGCTCTTCCATCACGCCCAGGGACTGACGCGCGGTTGCGTGGCCTTCGCCGACGAGCTCCGCGCTGCCGGTCACGTGGTGCACACCCCGGATCTGTACGAAGGTAAGACCTTCGCGATCCTTGCTGACGGTGTGGCGCACGCGAAGCAGGTGGGCTTCGACAAGATCCTCGAACGCGGCCGGCTCGCCGGTGAGCGGCTGCCGGCGGGGATCGTGTACGCCGGGATGTCGCTCGGAGTGATGCCGGCCCAGATGCTGGCGCAGACTCGCCCCGGCGCCAAAGGAGCGCTGCTCTTGAGCGGCTGTCTCGCGCCTTCCGAATTCGGCGACTCTTGGCCACAGGGAGTCCCGGTGCAGATTCACATGATGGATCGTGACGAGTGGGTACTTGAAGGAGACCTCGACGCGGCGCGCCAGATCGCCGCGGCCGTCGAGAACGCGGACCTCTTCCTCTATCCCGGCGATAAGCACCTCTTCGAGGACAACAGCCTCCCCGATTACGACAAGAGCGCCGCCGCTCTTCTGAAGAAGCGGGTTCTCGGCTTCCTCGACCGCATGAACTAGCGGGGGCCTGCCGCCGCCGGCGCGGCTACCAGTGCGGGTCTTGTTGGTACGCGCTCCAGAACGGCCGGTTCCACATTCCGCCGTCGAGCCAGACCTTCTGCGAGACGACCGCCCGCGCCGACCACCAGACCCACCCTGCGTCGGCGGCCGGGATGTACTTGCCGCCGGCGTATAGATATGGCCCGTCGATCTCGACGTGGAACGGCGTGAGCTGCGGCGGAGCCCACACCTCGATCGTCAGGGTCTGCGCCTTCGTGTCTACGCGGGCGAAGAGCCGCACGGGATGGTCGTACAGGTTGCGGATCACCAGGTCGGGTCCCCATGGCGGCGCGACCGTCGCGTCGAACCCGAAGCCTTCGGGGTAGCCCCAGTAGAAATACGGAAAGTACGCGTGTGAGGTGCGCTCGACGATGTCGAGTCCGGCCTTTGCCGCGGCCGGAAATATCGTGGAGGGCAGCTGGCAGATGCCACCACCGATGGCAGGGATGTCGATGAGCTCGCCGTTCTCGAAGCCGATCGCTTTGCCCCACGTGTACCCGGTGCGCGTGGAGATCTCGCCCAGCAGATATTTCAGCGACAGGCTGTCGCGCGGCCCGATGTAGGGATGCGCCGCGTTGTCGAAGAAATTGTTGACGGAGTTCGCCGACGCGATGATGTTGGTGACGCGCTCCCAGGGTGAGCCGACGAACCGACTGGTGTGGCTGGCGATGATCTTCCACTTCGAGTAATCGGTCTCGAACGCCGGGAACGCCGGGCGCGGGCCGAAGCCGGGGACACGCAGACGCGTGCCCGGCGTAAGTGCGTAGATGTTGTGCAGCTGCGGGTTCCAGAGGAGGACCTCGCGGAACGCATCGGGTCCGTCGATCCCCAGGTGCGCCACCAGCTGACTCGGATCGCTATCACCCTCGGCGAGGGTGTAGAAGACCGCAGCGCCGGTCGCGACGCCCTTATCCTCGCCGCTTGCGGGCGCGGGAATGAGCGCGAGCGCGAGCGCTGTAAGCAACGCGACGCTGCATCGCCCGCGGCGCGAGCACGACGCCTTCATCGTTCCGCGCCGTCGTGCCATCGGCAGTCGCGACCAGACTCCCACACGGCCAACCCTAGGAAGGCACTACGCGTGCCGAGGTCCCTCTCTTGGGTGACACACGGTTACGTCAGCTGGTCATCTGCGCTCGAGGGGTACGTTTTTCGACGTGGTGTCGCGTTCTTGGTCGCTGGCGTGAGAGGAATCCAGCGATCACGTGCCAGAGTCTCGCGTCGGATTCGTAATCGTTCTGTTACGTGGATTCGCCCAGTAGCGTGAGGTCCAGTGGCGAGCGTCCGCTATTGAAAGCGCTCGATCGTGCCGATCCACTCCCAACGCTCGTTCTCTCCGCGTCGGAGCATGAGCTTGCGGTCCCGTATGCCGCGTGAGTCCTGCCAGGTCGAGGCGACGGTGAGATCCCCGGCGGCGCGGTCGCCATCCAACGGGCGCGGCCGGACCGTCACCACAAGCCCCGCAGCGAAGGCGGCGCGCAGGTCGTCGAGGTACTTCTCGCGGCTCACAAAGCTCCCACCGGCCTGCTCCCCCGCGGTCGTCACACACGCTGAAAGGAAGACGGCGAGCGCGTCTGCGTTCTTCGTCGCCATACCCGCGGCGACACCGTCAGCGACCTGCTCGGGCGTGCGCGGGGGCAGGGCGGTCGGCAGGGCCGCGCGTACCGCGGCGAGCTCGGTGTCGGTCAGAAAGCGAAACGAATCGATCATGCGAAGCATCGTCTGGAGCAGCGCCGCCTCCGGCAACGCTCCACCTGGTGGCGAGCTCGGTGTGTGGGTGTTCGGCTCGACCGTGTACATGCGCGCGCCGCTCGCGACGAAGTATTTGGCGAGGGGTGTCCCGGGAAACACCTTCCGCGCGGCGGGACGACCCGCGTAAACGACGTCCTCGATGGTCTGGCCTGCGACGCCGGTCGGGTCCTTCTCGGCCCACTGACGGGGACTGAGGCTCTGCGGATTTGTCACGGCCATGACCGTCACAGATGGATACGTGCTCCCGATATCCGTCCCGGTCTCCTCGCGCGCGCTGACCGGAACAAAGACCTCGCCGCCCGGTTCCGGCCCCTGCTGGGTCACGACTGGAGAGCACGACGATTTGTGCCACGGCGCGGGCGTCTCGATCGAATACCCGAGCACGCTCGCGTAGTGGACGCTCGCCTGAGACGCGCTCGCCGCGGGCCTCGGCGTAGCCGGCGACGCGGTCGCATCTGTCGGCGTCGGCGAGGCCGGACTCGGACTAGCGGCAAGCTCGCTGCCGTCGCGGCGACCGAAGGTCAGAGCAAGCGCGACGATCAGGACGACCACTGCCGCGCTGCCGTAGAGGACGTAGCGGCGGGTTTTCATTGGATGCGGCGCGGTGCAAGGTGCGGGCCGTCGGAGTCGTCGCTCACTTGCATCTCCGGGCATACTCTCGGTCGCCATGGTCCCGGTCCTCTTCGAGGTCGCCGGCGTCCCCATCTATTCACACGGCTTCTTCCTCATGCTCGGGCTCCTGACCTGCCTCGCGGTCGTCGTGTTCGAAGCCAGACGACGGCGTTGGCCGGCAGGCGAGGTGATCCCGATCGGTCTCGCGGCATTCGTCGGGGGCATGGTCGGGGCGCGCGTTGCCATGCTGTTCTTTCACGGATGGGACGCCGCGCCGTTCGTCTTCGTGCAGCAGACGTACTTCGATCCGGCCGTCGGCCCCGGCTCGATCCTCGGCGGAGTGGTCGGCGCATACATCGGCGGGCACCTGGCGAGTCGGTCCCTGGGGAACGCCGGATGTACGTGCGATGCGTTCGCGCCAGCGATGGCTCTAGGGATGGCGGTGGGGAGAATCGGCGATTACCTCTCGGCTGAAGATGGCCTGGGCAAGCCCACCACTCTTCCGTGGGCCGTGCCAGTGCCGGGCGTTGACTATCTGGTCCATCCCGCCCCGCTCTACGACTCCGCGTTCAACGTGCTCTGGTTCGGTGCCCTGATCGCGCTACGAGACCAGCCTTTTCTTCAGAACGGCAACCTGCTCAAGCTCGCGATCGGGGGGTACGCGGTTTTCCGGTTCGCGATCGAGTTCGTCCGCAACAACGACGTTCTAGCCTTCGGCCTGACGCCTCAGCAGTACGCGTGTCTCCTGACGCTTGGAGCGCTCGCGATCTATTACGTGCGCCGGAGGCAGCTCGCATGGCGATGACTCCGCCGAGGAACTCGGAGACTCCACCGCCGGCTGAACGGACCGTTGATCGCGCGGCGAGGGCTTTCTTTGCGGCGGTGCTCGGATTCGTGCTTGGGATCATCCTCGACTTCGTTGTGACCTTGACGGCCAGTCCCGGTTCGACTCCTGGCCGATACGGCGTCGCCCCGATCGTCCTCGCGTGGGCGGTCACCATCGGTCTGGCCGCTGTGCTGTACAGGATCCATCACTGGGCGCTGTACGGGATGCTCGGCGCATATGCAGCGCTCTTCCTCCTGCTCCTTACCAGTGGGATGTTCGGTCCGTACACGTGCTTCGGCGCGTACGGCTACCCTTCGCCGCCTTGATATCTGCGCAGCTCGCGCCGAGGAAGCAGGACCGGCCCGAGATCTTCTGGGAGCTGACCCGCAGCATCTGCCCCGAGTGCCGCAAGGTGATCGACGCGAAGATCCTTCTGCGTGGCGGGCGGGTGATCATGCGCAAGCGCTGCTCGGATCACGGCTGGTTCGAGGCATTAGTCTTCAGCGACGCCGACCTGTACACCAGGATCCAGCGCTTCAACAAGCCAGGCACGATCCCGTTGAAGTTCTCGACCGAGATCCGCGATGGTTGTCCCCTCGACTGCGGGCTCTGTCCTGACCATCAGCAGCACACCTGTCTGGCGCTGATCGAGGTGAATTCGGCGTGCAACCTGGACTGCCCGCTCTGCTTCGCGAACTCAGGGACCCACCTCGCGAAGACCGGATTCCAGCTCACCTACGAGCAGGTTGAATCGATGCTCGACGGCCTGGTCGCGGCCGAGGGCTCGCCCGAGGTGGTGCAGTTCTCGGGAGGGGAGCCGACGCTGCATCCGCGGCTTCTCGACTTCGTCGAGCTCGCCCAGACGAAGGGCATTTCCTACGTGATGATCAACACGAACGGCATCCGCATCGCGCGAGACGATCGATTCCTGGAAGGTCTGGCGCGCCTCCGTCCTCATGTGTATCTGCAGTTCGACGGTTTCGACGCGCAGACCAACACGACGCTGCGCGGACGGCCGGACCTGATCGACGAGAAGCTCCGCGCCCTCGACCGCCTCGCCTCCGTCGACGTGCGTGTCGTCCTCGTGGCCGCGATCGAGCGCGGCGTGAATGAGCACGAGGTCGGCCGGATCGTCGAGTTTGGGCTGCGCCATCCAGCCGTATTCGGTGTGAACTTCCAACCGGCGTTCCGCGCTCAGCGTCACGTTCAGCCGGCTGATCCGCTTTCGCGGATGACGATCCCTGACGTTCTGAAGGGCCTCGACGCGCAGACCAACGGAGTCTTCAAGCTGGACGATTTCGTACCGGTGCCTTGTTGCATGCCGACCTGCAACTTCGTCACCTACGCGCTCATAGACGGTGACGAGGTGACGCCGATCACGCGGATGATCGACGTCGAGGCCGCGCTGGACTATCTGAAGAACCGCACCGTGCCGGCGCTGAGCGATGAGCTCGTGGGGATCCTCGAGCGACTCTGGAGCTCGTCGGCCCAAGTCGGCTCAGACTCGGCCGCGGCGGACGTCCAGCGCGCGGTGGGCGCGGCAGCGACGCGCGCGGTCGATCGCTGCGAGGCATGTCGCTCGTTGTTGCCGCTCTCTGCCCACATCCCGCGCGACCTCGCTCGGCATGTGTTCATGGTCAACACACGGGATTTCATGGACCCGTGGACGTTCAACGTCAAAAACGTGATGAAGTGCTGCGTCGAGTTCCTCGTGCCGGACGGGCGCATGATCCCGTTTTGCGCTTACAACTCGGTTGGCTATCGCGAAGAGGTGAACGCACAACTGACGCCTACCCCGCGCTCGCGGTAGTTAGCACAAGGACGGTTCGTAGACTCCGCCTTCGTGGCGGAGCTCATCGTCGAACGCGGTTCTGACCTCTACAAGGTGCTCGTCGAAGCGGCGCGCGAGCGCCGCTGCGTCTTCGTGACCGGTCTGCCCGGAGCGGGCAAGAGCCTCATCGTTCAGCAGCTCGCGCTCATCGCGGCCGAGGAGGCGCGCGAGGTCCACTTGCTCCAATGGGATGTCGCGCGCCTTGCCTTCGATCGTCCGGAGATCCTCGCGCGGTATCCCGAGGTCGATGGACTCACCCATCCGGCGATCCGCGTGGCGGTGGGCCTCTGGGTCCGCGGTGCGGTGAGCGAGTGGGACCGCGCACACCCCGAACCCCGTCACATGCTCGTCGGCGAGACGCCGCTCGTCGGCGATCGGCTGAGCGAGCTCGCGCGGCCGGTGAACGACGCCGTCGAACCGCTCCTCTCGCGCCCGCAGACGCTTTTCCTCATCCCGGTCCCTACGAGCGCGGTCCGCCAGCAGGTGGAGGCCGCCCGATCGCGCGAGATGACCGAGCCGCGCCACGAGCGTGACGTGGCGAGCGCGGCGCCGCATCTCGTTCGTGCTGGATGGGAGGAGCTCGCTGACGTGGCCAAGCGGCTCGGCATCGAGGCCGCGCCGTCGGACGGCTACGACCCGCGCGTCTACGCCGAGGTGTACCGGCGCGTTCTGCGGTACCGCCACGCCTTAGTGCTTCCGATCACGACAGCGCTTCCGGTCCGCGAGTCCGCGCACGCCGTTCCGCCGAGCGCCAGCGAGCTCGTGCCGACCGCGGCGGAGGTCGCGCATTTCATCGCGACAATCACGGCACGGCCGCTGGCCGGCCTTAAATGGGATGTCGCGCACTGGTACAAGGTCGATAGCATCGACGCGATGCCGAACCGGCACGTCATCACCGGCAAGGAAGCCAAGACCGACGGCAAGCCGTCGTACTCGTCGGCGGTCGTCTCAGGCGACACGATCTACCTCGCGGGGGCAGTGTCCGGCCGCGATTCCGCCGGCAACGTCGTCGGCAAGGGCGACATCGAGGCGCAGACCGTCGCGGTCTTCGAAAGCCTCAAGGCGACGCTGGCGTCCGCCGGCGCGACGTTCGCCGACCTCACCAAGATCACCGTCTATGCGACGAAGCTCGAGTACCGCGCGACGATCGCCCAGGTCCGCTCGCGCTACATCGCGCAGCCGCCACCCGCGAGCACGTTCGTCGTGATCGCGAGCCTCGCGGATCCGGATTTCCTGGTGGAGATCGAGGGCATCGCCGTCCGGAGTAAGGCCTGAGCCAGAGCTGACCGGTCTATAGTCAGCCGCTGATCCGCGTGGGGGAGGTCTTCCGATGGACCGCGAGTTGATCATCTCGCGCAGGCGGTTCCTGCAATCGCTTGCCGCGGTCGGGGTCGCGGTCGCTTGCGGGCCGACCGCTGCGCCGAGTGCGACGCCAAGCGCCGGCGCAAGCGCAGCGGCGAAGCCGATCACCATCGAGTGGTGGCGCCGCAACTACACCCCTGGCAGCCAGACCGCCGAGACCGTGACCTCGGATGCGGCCGTCGCGGGATATCGCCAGCGCTACCCGAACGTCACCATCAACATCCAGGGCGGACCGTTCGGTCCGGAGACCGACCAGAAATTCGACATCGCGATCCTCCAGCAGAAGGCCGGCCCCGACGTCTTCCACACGACGGGCGGCGACGTGCTCAAGTACGCCGCCGCGGGTCAGCTTTCGGAGCCGCCGCTCACCGATGCGGAACGCCGCGACTTCAATCCCAGTGCACTTCAGGCGACGACGTACAAAGGCAAGGTCGTTGCGTACCCGCTCTGGATCGTCCCGTGGTTCGAGTACATCAACCTCGACCTCTTCAAGGAGGCGGGCGTCACTCCGCCCAAGGACGGGAGCTGGACGTACGACGAGTTCTTCGCCGCGGCGCAGAAGCTCACGTACAAGCGCAGCAACGGCAAGCAGGTGTACGGCTTCGCGCACGCGAACGACGAGTTCGCCTTCATGCTCATCGACGGCGGCCGGCCGTACGACAAGGACGTCAAGACATGGACCTTCAACAGCGCCGACGCGGTGAGCGGCCTCGAGAAATGGGTGGCCCTCGCGAAAGCGAAGGTCATGCCGCCGGACTTCCTCACTCTCAACCCGAACGACAGCCAGGCGCGCTTCCTGAGCGGGGACGTCGCGATCCTCCAGCGCCCGAGCGCCATGATCAACGTGCTCAACGCCGACAAGAACTGGGAGTACGGGAAGAACTGGGACATCGCGAACTTCCCGAAGGCCAAGGGTGATCAGACCGCGTGGGGCGGGGTTGGCTTCATCGCCGTCCGCGAGCAGCAGGACGCCGACAAGAAGGCGGCCGCGCACCAGTTCGCCAAGTACCTCACCGGGCCCGACATCGGACCCGATCTCAAGAAGCTCACGCCGCCGGTCGAGTACTGGCTGGCGCCAGCCGGCCGTACCTCCGCCGCGGGCATCTACGGCGAGTACCACCCCGCAAAGGCGAAGGTCGCGAAGATGGGCGCCTTCACCTACGTCCTGCCGAACGTGTCCACCTGGTCGGAGATCGACCAGAAGTACATGCGGCCGGCACGCGACGCGGCGCTCGAAGGAAAGAAAACGCCGAAGCAGGCGTTGGACGAGGTGACCTCGGCCGCGCAGCGGCTCCTGGACGAAGCCAACAAGTAACCGCGTGACCGCGGCGCTCCGCCGTTACGGCTGGTCGTACGTCTTCGTCCTGCCGACGTTCGCGCTGTTCGTCGTCTTCACGCTGCTGCCCGTCGTCCAGGGGCTCGCGCTGTCACTGCAGAACGCGCGTGTCACCGGCGGAGAGTTCATCGGCATCGCGAACTTCGTGACGCTCGCGGAGGACCCGGTCTTCCGGCAGGCGCTGGGGAACACGATCCTGTACACGACCGTCGTCGTCGCGGCGCAGGTGACCCTCGCGCTCGTGGTGGCGAGCCTGATCCAACCGCTCGGTGCACGGAGCCGCGTGTTCTACCGCGCGCTCTTCTACTTGCCACTCGTCAACTCGGCGATCCTCGTCGCGATCGTCTGGCGCTGGATCTTCAACGCGAACCCCTTTGGGCTCGCGAACACGGCGCTCGGGACGATCGGCCTCGGCCCGTTCCTCTGGATCGGCAGCTCGGACCAAGCGCTCATTGCGGTGATCCTGAGCGCGGTGCTCACCATCCCCGGCGGCGGCGTCGTCCTCTACTCGGCGGCGATCGGGTCGCTCCCGCGCGAGCTCTACGAGGCCGCGGAGGTGGAAGGCGCGGGCCCGTTCGCGAAGTGGTGGCACATCACCGTCCCGCTGCTCAAGCCCACCACCCTCTATCTGCTCGTCGTCTACACGATCCTCGCCTTCCAGGTCTTCGAGCGCGTCTACATCATGACCAACGGCGGCGGGCCAAACAACGCGACGATCACCATCGTCCAGCTCATCTACAGCACCGCGTTCCAGTTTGGCCGTTACGGTCTCGCGAGCGCCATGGCCGTCGTCCTGTTCGTCATGGCGATCGCGGTAGCGGTCGTTCAGTTCCGCGCGCTCCGCAGCGATGTCGAGTATTAGCCGACGGCTTCCGGTCCACGTCGTCCTCCTGCTCGCGGGAGTTGTCTCGCTCTTCCCGCTGTACTGGCTCTTTCTCACATCCGTTTCGCCCACGCAGTACGTCGTGCGGGTGCCACCTGAGGTCGTGCCGCGAGAGCTCACCGTGGCCAACTACCAGCGGCTCTTCGAGACGACCCCGATCGTCCGGTGGCTCGTCAACACCGTCGTCATCGCCGGCGTCATCACCGCCTTTCACCTGCTCTTCGACAGCATGGCCGGCTACGCGTTTGCGAAGCGCCGCTTCCCGGGAAAGGACGCGATGTTCTGGCTCATCGTCAGCACCCTGACGGTCCCCGCGCAGGTCACGCTGATCCCGGTCTTCTTCATCCTGCGGACGCTCGGGCTCCTCGACACGTATCCGGGCGTGATCCTTCCAGGCCTCGCCGACGTGTTCGGCATCTTCTTGATGAAGCAGTACATCCAGACGCTGCCGACCGACCTCTTGCACGCGGCGCGGGTCGACGGTGCGTCGGAGTGGCAGGTCTACCGCCGGATCATCCTTCCGCTCTCGCGGCCGGCGCTCGCGGTCCTCGCGATCTTCACCTTCCAGCGGTACTGGAACGCGTTCATCTTTCCGCTGGTGATCCTGCGCGACCCGGCGAAGTATCCGGTGCAGGTCGGTCTCGCCACGCTCCAGGGCGAGTTCAACACCGATTACGGCATGCTGATGACCGGCGCGGCCGTGGCCGCACTGCCGATGATCGCCGTGTTCTTCGCGTTCCAGCGGCAGTTCATCGAAGGCATCCGCATCGGCGGGGTCAAGGGCTAGCGTCTTGCTCGCCTCCTAGACTCGACGTATGGCGACCGCCCCCGTGCTTCCCGGCGGTTTCGAGCTTCCGCTCGAACCGCGCCTCCCGCGTCTGGGATCGATCGACGCCGTCGCGCTGGAAGAGCGCGCCGCGACGCTCGCGACGCGCTCGATCAAGAAAGGCTCCAAGGTCTTCGCCCTCGACCTCGCGATCCGCGTCATGGATCTCACGACACTCGAGGGCGCGGACACCCCGGGCAAGGTGGCGGCGCTCACGTCGAAAGGCATCCGTCCCGATCCGTCCGATCCGAACATCCCGTCGGTCGCGGCGATCTGCGTCTATCCCAATCTCGTCGCGTACGCCGTGGAGCGCACGCGCGGCACGGGGGTGAAGGTCGCCGCGGTCGCGACGTCGTTCCCGTCGGGCCAATCGTCGCTGGACGTGAAGCTGCTCGAGACGCGCGAGGTCATCGACGCCGGCGCGGATGAGGTCGACATGGTCATCGACCGCGGCGCGTTCCTCTCGGGCCGGTATGCGCAGGTGTACGACGAGATCGTGCGCGTCAAGGAGGTATGCGCGGGGCGCGCGCACCTCAAGGTGATCCTCGAGACCGGCGAGCTCGGGACGTATGACAACGTGCGGCGCGCGTCTTTGCTCGCGATCGCCGGCGGGGCTGATTTCATCAAGACGTCGACGGGAAAGCTCCCGTCGTCCGCGACGCTTCCGGTAACGCTGTGCATGCTCGAGGCGATCCGGGACGTGCACGAGGAGACCGGCCGCGTCGTGGGCATGAAGGCCGCGGGCGGCATCCGCCAGGCCAAGCAGGCCGTGCAGTACCTCGTGCAGGTGCACGAGACACTCGGCCTCGCGTGGCTCACGCCCGATCGCTACCGTCTCGGCGCGTCCACCCTCCTCAACGACGTGCTGATGCAGATCCGGAAGGAGAGGACCGGCCGGTACCAGAACCCGGACTACTTCACGGTTGATTAAGGACAAGCGCGAGGTCGCGCGCCGCGGCGAGGCCGCGGCGATACCGACCGCGTGGGAGTACGCGCCCGCTCCCGAGTCGCGCGAGATCGTGCACTTCGAGGATCGCTACGGGCTCTACATCGGCGGCCAGTTCCTCGAGCCGCTCTCGAACGAGCGCTACACGACCATCGATCCGGCACGCGAGGAGCCGCTCGCCGAGATCGCGCAGGCGGGGAAGGCCGATGTCGATCGCGCGGTGAAGGCCGCGCGCGAGGCGTACGCCGAGCGGTGGTCGCAGCTCCGTCCGAGCGAGCGCGCGAAGTACCTCTTCCGGATCGCGCGCATCCTCCAGGAGCGCTCGCGCGAGTTCGCGGTCGTCGAGTCGCTGAACGGCGGCAAGCCCATCCGCGAGTCGCGCGACGTCGACCTGCCGCTCGCGGCGGCGCACTTCTTCTACTACGCGGGCTGGGCCGACAAGCTCGAGTACGCCTTTCCCAACCGCACGCCGAGGCCGATCGGCGTCGCCGGGCAGATCATCCCGTGGAACTTCCCCTTGCTCATGCTCGCGTGGAAGATCGCGCCGGCGCTCGCGGCCGGGAACACCGTGGTGCTGAAGCCGGCGGAGACGACGCCGCTCTCGGCGCTGCTCTTCTGCGACGTCGTCCGTCAGGCGGAGCTGCCGCCGGGCGTCGTGAACATCGTCACCGGCGATGGACGCACCGGCGCCGAGCTCGTCTCGCACCCCGACGTCGACAAGATCGCGTTCACCGGATCGACCGAGGTGGGCAAGGCCATCCAGCGCACGCTGGCCGGGAGCGGGAAGCGGCTCACCCTCGAGCTCGGCGGGAAGGCCGCGAACATCATCTTCGACGATGCCCCGCTCGATCAGGCGGTCGAGGGGATCATCAACGGGATCTACTTCAATCAGGGCCACGTGTGCTGCGCGGGCTCGCGGCTCTTCGTCGAAGAATCGATCTACGAGACGGTGATCTCAAAGCTCAAGCGCCGCATGAAGACCCTCCGCGTTGGCGATCCGCTGGACAAGAACACGGACGTCGGCGCCATCAACTCGAAGCAGCAGCTCGACAAGATCGGATCGCTCGTGCAGTCGGGCATCGACGAGGGTGCCGAGATCTACCAGCCGCCTTGCAAGCTGCCCGAGCGCGGCTACTGGTTCGTGCCCACGGTCTTCACCAACGTCGCGCAGTCCTACCGGATCGCGCAGGAGGAGATCTTCGGCCCGGTGCTCTCGGTCCTCACGTTCCGCACGCCGGACGAGGCGATCGAGAAGGCGAACAACACGCCGTACGGGCTTTCGGCCGGGGTGTGGACCGAGAAGGGCTCGCGGATCCTCGCGATGGCACAAAAGCTCCGCGCCGGCGTGGTCTGGGCCAACACCTACAACCGTTTCGACCCGGCGTCGCCGTTCGGTGGCTACAAAGAATCGGGCTTTGGGCGCGAAGGTGGACGTCACGGCCTCGAGCCGTACGTCGCGCTGGACGGCTCATGAGCCGCCTCCCCGTCCGCAAGACCTACAAGCTCTTCATCGGGGGCGCGTTCCCGCGCTCCGAATCCGGCCGCACGTACGACGCGGAGGGCGCGAACGTCGCGCGCGGGTCGCGCAAGGACCTCCGCGACGCGGTTCGGATCGCGCGACAGGCGGGCGCGGGCTGGTCGGGCATGACCGCGTACAACCGCGGCCAGGTGGTCTATCGCGTCGCCGAGATGATGGAGGCGCGCCGCGCGGAGCTCGCCGGGCTCTCGAGTGGCGCGGACGAGGTCGAGCGCGCGATCGATCGCGTCGTCTGGTACGCAGGCTGGGCGGACAAGCTCGCGCAGGTAGTCGGATCGGCGAATCCCGTCGCGGGCCCGTACTTCAACTTCACCATCCCCGAGCCGACCGGGGTGGTCGGGATCCTCGCGCCGGAGCCGCCGCTGCTCGGACTGGTCTCGCGGCTCGCGCCGGTGCTCGTCGGCGGCAACACCGCGGTGGTGGTCGCGTCCGAGGCGCATCCCCTCGTCGCGATCGAGCTCGCGGAGTGCCTCGCGACCGCCGACGTACCGCCGGGCGTCGTGAACGTCATCACCGGTTTGCGCCGCGAGCTCGCGCCGCAGCTCGCCTCGCACATGGACGTGGTCGCGCTCGACGTCACCGGCGCCGACGGCGACCTCGCGGAGCTCGAGCGGCTCGGTGCGGAGAACGTAAAGCGGATCGTCCGCGGCAAAGCCGACGGACAGAGCCCGTACGAGATCGCGGCGTTCCTCGAGCTCAAGACGGTCTGGCATCCGATCGGGATGTGATTCCGTTCTCGACGCGGTGAGCGTGCGCACGCGCCGTTCGATCAACGACGTCCTCGCCGAGGCGCAGGCGAGGCTCCGTCGCCTGACGCCGGCGGAGGCGGCGCTGGCCATGCGCGAAGGCGCGACGCTCGTCGACACGCGCGATGGCGATGTCCGCGCGCGTGACGGGAGCATTCCCGGGGCGGTGCACGTTCCCCTGAGCGTGCTCGAGTGGCGCGTCGACCCCGATTCGGGTAACCAGGATCCCGCGCTCGCGGGACGCGAGAACCGCTTGATCTTGCTCTGTCGCGATGGCTACTCGTCGACCCTCGCGGCGGTTCGGCTCCACGAGCTCGGTTTCACCAACACGACCGACGTGATCGGTGGGTTCGCGGCGTGGGCCGCCGCCGGACTGCCGGTCGACGGCGCGCGCGACGGAGAACCGCGACGCTCGGCCTGAAAGTCCCGGTGCGCTCGGCCGACGCCGAGCTCGCCGACGCGTTCTTCGTCTCCGCGGTCGCGACCCTGCTGCTGATCCGCATCGGCCTCGAGGCCACCGGCTACCCGCGTCTGGGAGGCGGCGGGCTGCACATCGCGCACGTTCTGTGGGGCGGACTCGGAATGCTCGTCGCCCTCGGTCTGCTCCTGCTCTTCCTCTCGCCGTTCACCCGCCTGCTCGCGGCGATCGTCGGTGGCGCTGGATTCGGCGCGTTCATCGACGAGCTCGGGAAGTTCGTCACGGCGGACAACGACTACTTCTTCCAACCCACGGCCGCGCTCGTGTACGTCTTCTTCGCCGTGATGTTCCTCGCCGTCCGGCAGATCCGCCGGTTTCGCAGGCTGAGCCCTCGGGAGAGCCTCGTAAACGCGATCGAGCTCGCCGAGTCGCTCGTGGCGGGCGAGCTCAGCGAGACCGATCGAACGCGTGCGCTCGAGCTGCTCGCTGACGCCGATGCGAGCGATCCGCTGGTGAGTGCGTTGCGCGAGCGTTTCCGAGCGGCGGCGAGACTGTCGCGTCCATCGGTCGTCCAACGGATCGGCGCGACCGCGGGCGATCGCTACTCGCGCGTTGCCGGCAGTCGCTGGTTCCGGCGCGCGATCGCTGGGCTCTTCATCCTCCAGGGCGCCGCGTTCGTGGTCAGCCTCGCCTACGCCCTTGTCGTCATCGGCGGAACGCTGATCGGTGTCGAGGAAGCGCGCGCCGAGCTCGAACAGGCGAACGGCGGGAACGGCGTCACGTCATGGATCCAGATCCTCTCCGGATTCATCGCCGGCGTGTTCATCGTGCGCGGGCTCCTCGCGCTACGACGCTCGCGGCTTCATGCCTACCGCGCGTTCGAGCTCGCCGTCCTGGTCGACCTGCTGCTCGCGCAGCCGTTCGCGTTCCTCACCACGGGGTTCGGGGCCGCCGCCGACGTGTTCATCGATCTCGCGCTGCTCGCGGCCCTTCGTTTCATGCAGACGCAAGAGCGCTGGATGGGTGACGCGGCCGAGAGCCGTAGTGGTGTCATCCTTGCAGCGCAGGGCGCGACAAATCTTGGAGGGGACCGATGACCACCGATCCAGTCAGGGGGAAGACGCTTCGCTGGAGCTACGAGGACGGGCCGACCGCGGGGACGACCTTCGAGCACGATTTCGGGGAAGACGGCAGGGTCCAGTACCGAATGGTCGATGGCGCGGACACATCCGGCGGCAACGGGTCCATGAAGAACGAGCGTCCCAAATACGTGGTGGCGCCGATCAACGACGACGTCTTCGCGATTTCGTATCTCGCGCCGTCAGGATTCACGCTCACGAGCGTTCTCGACGCCGAGACCGGGTCCGTCGTCAGCTTCGCCTCGAACGAGAAATCGCTCGTCGTGCAGCACGGCACCTTCGAGGTTCGGGAGCCGGCCTCACAGCGGTAGGACCGCGCGGGAATGAATCGACGTGCGCGCGCCTTCTTGAGGCGGTGAGCGCACCCGCGATCGAGCTCGGCCTCTACAGCTTCGGCGAAGCGACGCCCGATCCGCGGACCGGCGAGGTGATCACCGCCGGCGAGCGCCTGCGGCGGCTACTCGAAGAGATCGAGCTGGCCGATCGGGTCGGCCTCGACGTCTTCGGAGTCGGCGAGCACCACCGGCAGGAGTTCATCGTCTCATCACCTGCCGTCCTTCTTGCGGCAGCGGCCGCGCGCACGAAGCGGATCCGTCTCACGAGCGCGGTGACCGTGCTGAGCTCGGACGATCCGGTCCGCGTCTTCCAGGATTTCGCGACCCTGGACCTGATCTCGGGCGGTCGCGCTGAGATCATGGCGGGCCGCGGCTCGTTCACCGAGTCGTTCCCGCTGTTCGGCTATGACCTCGCGGACTACGACGCGCTCTTTGAGGAGAAGCTCGAGCTGCTCCTTCGGATCCGCGAAAGCGTCCGCGTGACGTGGTCGGGTGCGCATCGCCCGGCGATGAACGATCTTCCGGTGTATCCGCGTCCGCTGCAGGATCCGCTGCCGATCTGGATCGCGGTCGGCGGCAATCCCGAGTCGGTGGTACGCGCCGGAGCGCTGGGACTGCCGCTCGCGCTCGCGATCATTGGCGGCGAGCCCAGACGTTTCGTTCCTCTGGTCGATCTCTACCGCCGCGCTGCGCGCGCGAACGGTCACGACCCCGCGGCGCTGCCGGTGAGCATCAACTCGCACGGGCTCATCGAGGACGACTCGCTGCAGGCGGCGGACGACGCGTTTGGCGCCTATGCCTACGTGATGGCGAAGATCGGCCGCGAGCGCGGCTGGGCACCGCCGACGCGCGCGCAGTTCGAGGCCGAGCGCGGTCCGCGCGGCGCGAACCTCGTCGGGACGCCTGAAGAGGTCGCGGCGAAGATCCTCTACGAGCACGAGCTCTTCGGTCTCCGGCGCTTCCTGATCCAGATGAGCGTCGGCACGCTGCCGCACGAGACCGTCCTTCGCTCGATCGAGCTCTTCGGCACGAAGGTCGCACCGATCGTTAGAGCCGAGGTCGCGCGGCGGTCTGCATCGTTGGATACGGTCGGCTCGCGCGACTAGCGCGGTGCTAGGCTTCAAAACCACGCGTCAGGGGAGGGCTCCGATGAATGTCCGCCGTTTTTCCATTCTGATCACGCTCGTGCTGCTCGCCGCCGCCTGTGGACCAGGTGGGACGACCGGGGCAACGGGTACGCCGCAGCCGTCGGGCGGCGCGGCGGCCAGCACGCTCGTCTGGTACGCCGACACCAGCGACCTCATCTCGCTCGATCCAGCGGTCGCGTACGAATTCACTGGCGTACTCCTCGCCCACAACGCGTACGAGACCCTGGTCAAGTTCGAAGGCGCCGATCTCTCGACGGTGAAGCCGGCCCTGGCGCAAAGCTGGGATATCAAGGACTCAGGGTCGACGTGGGACGTCACCTTCAAGCTGAGGAGTGGAGCGAAGTTCGCGAGCGGCAACCCCATCACCGCTGACGACGTCGTCTACTCGTTCCAGCGCGTGCTCAAGCTCAACAAGTCGCCGGCATTCCTCTTCACCGACATCGCTCAGATCAAAGACACGAGCATCAAGGCGACCGACCCGTCCACCGTGGTGATCAGCCTGCCAAAGACGGCGAGCCCGCAAGGCTTCCTCGCGGTGCTCACGTTCACCATCGGCAGCGTCGTCGACTCCAAGGAAGTCAAGGCGAAGGAGAGCGGCGGCGACTCAGGGTCGACGTATCTCCTCGACCACTCGTTGGGAAGCGGCGCGTACGTCATCGACCACTGGACCAAGAACTCGGAGGTCCTGCTCAAGGCCAACTCCCAATACGGGGGCAGCCCGAAGCCCGCGCTCAGCGGCGTGCTGGTGAAACATGTGCCGGAGTCGACGAACCAGCAGTTCGCGCTGGAGAAGGGCGACGCGGACATCGCACGAAACCTCGGCGCGCAGCAGATCGCGGCGCTCCAGGGCAAGCAGGGCGTCGTGACGACCACCGGGAACAGCCTGCAGCTCGTGTACGTCGGCATGAACGTGACCGTGAAGCCGCTCGACAACGTCAACGTGCGCGAGGCGCTCCGCACCGCGATCGACTACGACGGCATCGTCAAGGACCTGTTCAAGGGCGGCGCGAAGAAGGTGCAGGACATCGTCCCGGCCGGTCTCGCCGGCTACAACGAGTCAACGCCCTTCCAGGCCGACGTGAACAAGGCCAAGTCGCTCCTCCAGCAAGCCGGGCAGACCGCGATCACGCTCGAGCTGCTGGTGCCGACGGGCCCGGCCCCGGGCGGCGTCGCGTGGGCCGACCTCGCGGCGAAGCTCCAGTCGGACTGGAAGAACATCGGCGTCACCGTGAACATCAAGCAGACGACGCAGGCCGACCTGCTCGGTACCTATCGGGCGCAAAAGGGCCAGCTCGTCATGATCCTGTGGGGGCCGGACTTCCCGGACCCTGACGCGAATGTCGGACCGTTCACCGACTACGCCGCGAAGTCGATCGCGTTCCGCAACGGTTGGGACGACAAGACGATCGCCGCCAAGGGCCGTGATGCCGCGCTCATCACCGACACGGCGAAGCGGGCGGCGGCGTACAAGGACATCACCGACTACGTGCTCCACAACGGACCGTATGCCGTCCTCTACCAGCCGACCGAACCGTTCGGCCTGCGGTCCAACGTGAAGGGGTTCGCCTGGAGCCCGATGGATTGGACGGACTTCGCTGCGATAAGCAAATAGGGCGCTAGCGCGCCATGCGTTTTCTCGGGTTTCTTCTAAGACGCGTCGTCGGGATCGCGGCCGTGATGATCGGCGTTTCGGTCATCACGTTCGCGATCTCGCACCTCATCCCGGCGGATCCGGTGGCCGCCGCGCTCGGCGATCACGCCACCGAGTCGCAGATCGCGCAGTTCCGAGCCGAATACCGCCTCGACCGGCCGCTGCCTGAGCAGTACGTCATTTACGTGACGGGCATTCTTCACGGCGATCTTGGCAAGAGCATCCGCACGCGTCGCTCCGTTGCCCAGGACCTGGCTGATTCGTTCCCCGCGACGCTCGAGCTTTCTTTCGCGGCGCTGGCGATCGCCATCCTCGTCGGGATCCCGGCGGGAGTCTGGTCCGCGGTCTTTCGCGGTCGACTGCCGGATCACGTCGTCCGGGTAGCTTCGCTCGTCGGCGGGTCGATCCCGGTCTTCTGGCTCGGGCTGATCCTCATCGGGCTCGGCTACTACCAGCTCGGCTGGTTCCCTGGCGGCGGCCGTCTCGATCTCTTCGTAGCGCCGCCGCCCTCGCGCACCGGCCTCTACGTGATCGACAGCGTTCTTAGCGGGGATCTCGAAGCCCTACGGAGCAGCCTCGCGCATCTGGTCCTGCCGGCGCTCACGCTCGGGTACTTCTCTACCGCCGTGATCGCGCGGATGACGCGCTCGAGCATGCTCGAGGTCCTCGGCCAGGACTACATCCGGACCGCACGCGCGAAAGGCCTGCATGAGCGTCTCGTGGTGTCGCGACACGGCCTGCGCAACGCGCTCATTCCGACGGTGACCATCATTGGCCTCACGTTCGGGAGCTTGCTCTCGGGAGCGGTACTCACCGAGACGATCTTCAGCTGGCCGGGCCTCGGCCGGTACGCGACGGCCTCCGCGGTCAGCCTCGACTTTCCTGCGGTGCTGGGCGTGACGCTCCTCGCCGCCGTCGTTTACCCCGTCGCCAATCTCGCGGTGGACATCGCCTACTACTGGCTCGACCCGCGGACCCAGCATGGTTGATCCGACCGTCGCGGCGCTGCGGATGCGTCCGACGGGCGTGGCGCGGCGCGGCCCGCTGCTCGCGAACCCGCTCAATCTGTTCGCCATCGTGCTTATCGCTTTGTTCGCGCTCGGCGCCGTTCTCGCGGCGATCATCGCGCCCTACGACCCGATCGTCCAAGCGCTCGGGTCGCGGCTCGATCCTCCGAGCGCCGCGCACTGGCTCGGCACCGATCAGCTCGGTCGCGACATCGCGAGCCGCCTCCTGTACGGCGCGCGGATCTCGCTCTTCATCGGACTGGTCGTCGTTGCAACGGCGGGCCTGGTCGGGACGGCGGTCGGGCTCGTCGCCGGATACGCAGGGGGTCTCGTGGACGAGGCGCTGATGCGGTTCACCGAGATCTTCCTCGCGTTCCCGCCGCTCATCCTCGCGATGGCGATCGCGGGCGCGCTCGGCCCGAGCCTCACGAACGCGATCATCGCCATCGCGGCGGTCACATGGGCCGTGTATGCGCGTCTCGTCCGCGGACAGCTGCTCTCGTTGCGCCGCCGCGAATACGTCGAGGCGGCTCGCAGCATCGGCGCCTCGGGCCCGCGGATCCTGCTTCGGCATCTTCTGCCCAACGTCCTCGCCCCGCTACTCGTCCAGGCGAGCTTCGATATGGGCGCGGCGATCGTGGCCGCGGCGGGGCTCAGCTTCATCGGCTTCGGCGCGCAGCCACCCACGCCCGAGTGGGGCGTGATGATCAGCGAAGGAAGGAACTTCATCAGCACGCAGCCCTGGCTTTCGCTCTTTCCTGGGCTCGCGATCCTGCTGGCGGTCGGCGCGTTCAATCTCTTGGGCGATGGCCTGCGCGATCTCTTCGATCCGCGTCTTCGCCGTGTGGGCTGAAGTTGCGATCGCGTCGCATTCACACACCGCACGACGGCTCGCGTTTCTTGGGCGATCGTCGGATCTGACGCGAACCCGCGAAAACAGGCCCGATACGGGGCAGCGACGCGACCGTTGGCTCGCTCGCTCGTCACACGAGCGAAGGGACGCAACGTCTTTCGCCCACCTGCGTTCCGGCCAGCAGTGCGTGGGTGGATCGCGATCCTCGCGGCCTCCGTGCTTTGCGGCTCGTGCATGACCGCCGGCCGCCCGCCGATCTATGTGCCGGATGGCCCGCTGGTCGTCGCGCAACAAAGCCTTGGCCCGCTCTCCAGTCCCGTGCCCCGAGCGCAGCCGCCCTCGCGATCGCTCGTGCCCATCGCGTTCCCCTACACGCCGCATCCCGACTGGATCCCGACGCAGACGAACTACGACCCGGGCCGCGACGGCGCGTCGATCGATTACATCGTCATCCACTACACGGCGATCAGTTACGCGCGCACCCTCAAAGCCTTCAACATCCCGGCCTCATACGTCAGCGCGCACTATGTCATCCGGGGCGACGGCCACATCGCCCAAGTCGTCGGCGAGGCCGACACCGCCTGGCACTCAGGAAATTTCTACTTCAACGAGCACTCCATCGGGATCGAGCTCGAGCTCGACGACATCACAAATCCCGCGTTCACCGCGGAGCAGTACTACGCCGTGGCCGCGCTCGCCTGCGCGATCTCCGCGAGGCACGGCATCCCTCTCGATCGAGCACACGTCATCGGGCACAACGAGGTCCCCGGAAGCACGCACAGCGATCCCGGTCCGACCTGGGGCTGGCCGCATTTCATGTATCTCACGAGCCTCTGCGCGCCGCCGAACGCCTCGACGGTGCACGCGACCTTCGTCTCCGAAACGGCGTTCCCGGTCATCGACACCGACGAGATCGCCCCCGTCTCGATCGTGCTCCGGAACACCGGCGGGACCGCGTGGCGGAAGGGCACGTCGCAGGAGGCGCGCTTGGCGATCCGCGGCAACCGAACCGATCTCGTATTCCTGTCGGACCGGTGGCCTGCGGCCGACCGGCCGGCGGCGCAGAGCGAGGACATCGTCCCTCCGGGCGGCACTGGCACGTTCACCTTTCAGGTGAAGGGCACGGTTCCGGGGACCTTCATCCTGCCGCTGCGTGGCGTGGTCGACGGTGGCGCATGGATGGACGACCTCGGCGTGTACACGGTGATCACCGTCCAATGAGGCGTTCGCCGCCTTCTTAGACGTTTGTTAGCCGACCCTTCGGGCGCACTCAGACTCGAGCCTTAGGGTCTGGCTGACAGCCTGGGAGGACAATCGAATTGAGAAGCGTTCGTCTTTCGCGCTTCGCACCGGCCGCCGCGCTCGCCGGCCTCGCCTTCGCCGCCTGCGGCGGCGCGATCACGAACGCGCCGACCGCGACCCCAACGAGCACCCCGAGCCCGTCCGCTACGGCGGCCACGAGCGCCGCGACCTCCGGCAATGCCTGGACCGTTACGAGCGCCTCGAAGGCGACGGTCCGCGTGCGCGAGCAGCTCGTGGGCGTCAGCCTTCCCTCCGACGCGGTGCTCACCGGGAGCGGCGCGACGGGTACGTTCCAGCTGAACGCCGACGGCACGTTCAGCTCCGATTCCAAGATCACGATCGACCTCACGACGCTCGCGAGCGATCAGCGCGACCGCGACAACTTCATCAAGCAGGACACCCTGGGCACGAGGCAGTTCCCGAAGGCCGAGTTCGTTCCCACCAAGGTGACGGGCCTCACCTTGCCGCTACCTGCGAGCGGGAGCTTCACCTTCACGCTCACCGGCAACATGACCATCCGTGGCACGACGAAAGAGGTCACGTTCGACGTGACCGCCAAGCGCGACGGCGCGACCCTGACCGCGACAGCGACCGCGAACCCGACCTGGAAGTTCGAGGACTTCGGGCTTCGCGCGCCGTCCGTCCCCTTCCGCGTCGTCAGCGTGACCGACGAGATCAAGCTCATCGTCGACCTCGTCGCGACAGGTCCGGTGGCTTGATGTCCGACACCGACGATGCCCCGGTCGGGCGGATCCTCACTCGGCGGGAAATCCTCGCGCTGCTGGGCGGCTCCGGTGCTGCGCTCTTCGCGGCGTGCGCGCCCGCCGCGGTCCGCGGCACGCCCTCGCCCACCAGCGCGACCGCGTCGAGCACCGCAGCGAGCACCGCGGCCGCCTCCGCAATCGTCGCCGCGCCGAACTGCATCGTCGTGCCCGCGCTCACCGAGGGGCCGTATTTCGTCGACGAGAAGCTCTCGCGGTCGGATATCCGCAGCGATCCGACCGACGGGTCGGTGAAGCCTGGTGCCGCGCTCACGCTGGCGCTCAACATCTCGCGCGCGAGCAGCGGGGCGTGCAGCGGCCTTGCGGGCGCGACCGTCGACGTGTGGCACTGCGACGCGCTCGGTGTGTACTCGGACGCGAGCGATCCCGGATTCAACACGAAGGGGAGCAAGTTCCTCCGCGGCTATCAAACGACGGACTCCGGCGGGAACGTTCAGTTCACGACGATCTATCCGGGCTGGTATCAGGGACGCGCCGTGCACATCCACTTCAAGATCCGCACGCCGGCGACCAACGCGAGCTACGACTTCACGTCGCAGTTCTTCTTCGACGACCCGTTCACCGACCAGGTCTACGCGCAGGCGCCGTACTCGCAGAAAGGCAGTGGACGGCTGCGCGATAGCGGCGACTCCATCTACACCGGTGGCGGCGACAAGCTGCTGCTACCGGTGACCAAGAGTGGCAGCGGGTACGCCGCCGCGTTCGCGATCGGACTCGCGATCTAGACCAATCTCTGGGCCAGGGGCAGGGGCCCCTGAGCGCGAAGCGATCCCAGGAGACACGCCTCCGGCAGGCCTGACTCGCTCGTCGCGGACAGGGAAGGGGCCCCTGGGCGCGGAGCGACCCGCTCCTCGTTCGTCCCAACTAAACCAATCGGCCTAGTCACCGGTAGCGATCGGGTGTCGGCGTATTGCCGCGCCTCGGCGCGCGTTGGCATCCATGGGATGGGTCGTCGTTCGTTCTCTGTACTCGTCGGAGCGCTGCTCGTCGCGAGCACGTTCACACTCGCGCCGGCGAAGGTCGCGGATGCCGCGAGCGCGGCAGCGACATGCACCAGCAGCGAGGGACCGGGCATCCCGCATCCGGTGAGCGTGGCCGCGGGCATCGCCGGCTTCCACGCCTCGTGGTACGGACAGAGCGGGTATCCGACGCTCTGCCCCGGCGCTCGGTCGACCGCGACGGTCGCGTACTACAACTCGGGCTCGCTCGGCTGGGTCAGCGGACGCATGGGGCAAGTCGCCTATCTCGGCACGTGGAGCCCCGAGCCGGGCCAAGACGCGATGACGCCGCTGGGCGGCGACGGGACGGCGGGCTCGCCGTCAACGGGATGGCCTCGCTACAACCGCATCGCGATCCAGCCTGCGCCGTACGTTGGACCGGGACAGGTCGCGTGGTTCCAGTTCACCATCCAGGCGCCGGTCGTCGCCGGGACGTACCGCCTCTATCTGCGACCGCTCATCGAGGGCGCAGCGTGGATGGAGGACTACGGCGTGTTCTGGCTCGTGACCGTGCTCAACGCCGACGGCACACCTCCCGATCCGCCGGCGGCCGGCACCGGGTACACCTTCAGTAACGTCGTGACCAGCCGCGGCATCTTCGGGACTCATCTCATCAAAGAGCAGCTCTCGCAGGTCACGGTGAAGACGCTCACCGCGAACACCACCGACTGCACAAGCGACTGCCCGGTCAAGCCGCTCGCTCAGTACGTCGCGGAGAACGGCGCATACGCCGGCATCAACGGCACCTACCTCTGCCCGCCGGACTACGTGCAATGCGCAGGCAAGGTGAACTCGTACGACTACGCCGTCTACAACAGCAATCTGCGCAAGTGGCTCAACTACGGCGCACTCAACGGCCAGAACGGTCTCCTCGCCTTCACGAGCGCGACCACGTGCAGCACGTACCGACGCAGCTACGTCTTCTACCAGGCGCAGTCCCCCGTGGTCGCCGGCATCACGAACTACCCGCTTCTGCTGCAGAACGGCGCGATCATCGACTCCACCGCCGAGCAAGGCGGATCGCAGCTCCTCAAAGGCACCAAGGGGGCCATCGGCGTGGATGGGACATACATCTACCTCGTCGTCGTCACGAACGCGACCGTCACGGACACTGCGTACGTCATGCAGGCACTCGGCGCGCGCGACGCGCTCAACCTCGACGGCGGCGGCACCGCCGCGCTCTGGATCGGCGGCGGCTACAAAGTCGGGCCGGGCCGGCTGCTGCCCAACGCGATCGTCCTTACGAAGCCCTAGTTCGCCGCGCGAAGCTCGAAGTCGAGCTTCTTGACGAGCCCGTCCTTCATCTCGAAGACCCAGGTCGTGTAGTTGGCGAAGATCCCGGGCGCACGGGTCAGCGTGCGCACCCGCACGCGATCACCGTCCTGATCGGCGTCGCGCAGAGTCTGCACGAGCTCCGGTGGCGCCATGCGGATCATCTGACGGACGCCGTCGCGCCCCGAGAACGCGACCGGGACGCCAGGAAGGCGCACCTCGACATCATCAGCACAGAGCGCGACCGCTGCCTCGGCGTCCTTCGTCATCACCGCGTCGATGAACGAGCGCGCGGTGTCGAGTGCGCTCACGCGCGGGCTCTCCATTCGGCATAGTGTGTATCCGGTTCCGCAGAGGACGCGATCAGGGGAGGTCGGTGTGGCATATCCGGTAACGCATTTCGAGGTCAACGCGCGCGACGCGAAGGCGATGCAGCGCTTCTACGGCGATCTCTTCGGGTGGGGGATCGACACGAACAACCCGATGGACTACGGGATGATCGACACCAAGGCGAAGGGCCGCGGCATCAATGGCGGCATCGGCGCGACGCAGAACGGCCGCAGCTGGGTGACCTTTTACGTCGAGACCTCGAGCATCGACGACACGCTCGGCAAGGTCGAACGTCTCGGCGGCAAGACGATCATGCCGAAGATGGACATGGGACCGGGCGAGTACGGGCTCTTCAGCGATCCGGAAGGCAACGTCATCGGCCTCTACCGGAGCGCGACGCCGCCGCCGGCCCCCAGTCAGCGCACTGCGCGTGCGCGGGCGACCCGGTCGAGCTCTGCCGCGAAGCGAAAGGCGACCCGGAAGCGGACCACGACTCGGCGTAGCGCCGCCACCCGGACTCGACCGAGGCGCTGAGCCAGGTTCTCAAACGTAGCCCAGCTTGCCTTCGCCGCGTTTCGCTTTGAACGGTGGCCATCGCGCCGTGGGCGTCTCATGGTGCCTAATCGGGTCCGACTAGCGGATCGCCTCGGGAATTCCGGGGCGATCCGCTTGTTTCGCGCTCCTCTATTAGCCGTGCTGCTCATCGCAGCGTGCACGCCCATTGCGCAGAGTGGCCCGACTCCGACGGCCACGCCCCTTGCGATCCCGAGTGCGACCTCGCTGACGAGTTCGACACCGCCACCGCCACCCTCTCCTTCTCCGTCCGCGACCGCTCCGACGCGTGTCTTCGTCGTCGTCATGGAGAACACCCCGCTCGCGGTCGCCCTCCGCTCGCCGCTCATCGCGCGGCTCGCGAGCTCGTACGCGCTCGCGGCGAACTACCACGCCGTCGCGTCTCCAAGCCTCCCGAACTACCTTGCGCTCACTTCTGGCAGCACGTGGGGCGTGACCGATGACGAGTACCACCCGCTACCGGCCGGCGGCATCGGCCAGCAGCTGACCCAGGCGGGAATCTCCTGGCGCGCGTACATGGAGGGCCTCACGGCCGCAGGATGCAAGGGGAGCCCGTATCCGTACGCCTTCAAGCACAACCCCTTCGCCTACTACGGAGGCGAGTGTCCGACGAACGTCGTGCCACTCGGCGCGCTCGACGCGGACCTCGCCGGGAACGCCCCGCGCTTCGTATGGATCACCCCGGGGCTCTGTCACGACGGCCACGATTGCGCGCTCGCCGAAGCCGCCGTCTGGCTTGACGGGATGGTCTCGCGGATCGTCGCGTCAGCCGCGTGGCGCGAGCACGGTGTCCTTTTTGTCGTCTGGGACGAGGGCGACGGCAGCGACGATCTCGTGCCGCTGATCGCCGCCGCGCCAGGTCTCGCTCCGCACCGGGTTACGACCCTCTACGACCACTATTCGCTGCTTGCCGCGATGGAGGATCTTCTGGGCGTTCCTCGCCTCGGCGCGGCCGCTTCGGCGGATCCGCTGACGGAGGTTCTGGCCGGCCGCGGTCCCTAGAAGGCCCGGCAGCGCGAGCGCTATCCAGAGCGCCCGCCGTAGCGACGAGCAGCCGCCCGAAAACCTATGAACTTCGTTCGACCCAGCGACGCGCTCTTGAACGTGCGCGTCTCGACAATCCCGGTGAGCGACTGCGAGGTGAGTGCCCACGGCTCAATGTCGAGCATTCGCGCGACGCGCGCGACCACAGCCTCTTGCTTCGCCGCGTGAGTCGAGATCAACGCGTCGCTTCCTGTCGCGACCGCCGCCAGGGCAAGTGCGACGGCGACGAAGAAGGCGATCGGGCCGGTCCTTCCCACCGCGTTCTACGTACGGGCCGGGTCCGCGATGTTCCGTGAGCGTCCGGTAGCGGTCACCGGCGCCAGGAATGTCGCCGCACGCGTGGTTGTTCGCTGTACGCAGGGAGGAGCTCATGACCACGGACATCGCTCTTTTCGTGCTTCGCGTGGTCGTCGGCGCGATCGTTGCGATGCACGGGTTTCTCAAGCTGGGCTGGGTCGGCAAGGGCGGATCGATCGCCGGCGTGAGCGGCTGGTTCAACAGCCTCGGCCTCAAGCCCGGAATGTTCTGGGCGCTCATGGCCGTGCTCGGCGAAGCCGGAGGGGGCACGCTCACCGTGCTCGGCCTCGGTGGGCCGATCGGACCCGGTCTTATCGCGGCCGACCTTCTCGTCGTCACCTACGTCGCCCACTGGTCCCAGGGTTTCTGGGCCGGCGGCGGCAAGGTGGGCTGGGAGTTCCCGCTCCCGCTCGCAGCGGCGGGATTCGCGCTCGCGATCCTCGGCCCAGGCAGCTGGTCGGTCGACCGCTTGCTCGGCTTGAGCTATCCGGATTGGCTGCTCGGCAGCTGGCTCGCTTTGATGGCTGTGGGCGCGCTCGCCGGGATCGCCGCGCGGATGTTCCTGGCTCCGCCACCCAAGCCCTCCTGAGAAGCTCCTGTTGCGGATCGCGACAGGATCGACCGCACTTTCTTACCGACGATTCAGGCGGCTCTCACCTCGCTCTGACCGCTAGGGCGGAGGCTATGGACATGCTCGAAAGCCAATCCGCGTCCCCGATGCCCTCCACGCCCCAGACCGTTCCGCCGACCAAGGCGCCCTCGAATGGGCCAGGTGCGCTGCGCCTCATCACCGTCGGCGTGCTTGCCTTTCTCCTCGCGACGGTCACCGGACGGCTCGATCTGTCGAATGTCGTATCCGGCGTGCGCGACAGCATCGCGCGCAATCCAGCGGTCCAGAAGGTCACCGGCACCGCGGGCACCTCGACCGTCACCGACGCGGCGACGGTCGCTGCGATCAAGGACCTCATACAGCGCGCGAACGACGCGCAGGCGAAAGCCCTGGCGCAGAACGACAGCTCGCTCATGCGCGACACCGCCACTGCTTCGTACTACCAGGAGCTGGTGGCGATCAACCGCGATCTCGCGAGCGGCGGCGTCACCTCGATCGCGCTCGTGAAGATCGACTGGGGCGACATCACCGTTCAGAACGGCACCGCCAACGCGACCACATTCGAGACGTGGCGCACGTCGTACGACGACGGCTCCACCGATCAACGGACCGATCGCAACGAATACACCATCGTGCAGCAGGGCGGCACGTGGAGGATCCAATCGGACACGCAGCCCGACACGCAGGTCATCAACCCCGCGACGCCAGGGCAGACGGACACGACGCAACCCGGGACGCCCGCGAGCAGCGCGAGCCGCTCGAGCAACTGGTCGGGTTACGTCGCGAACGGCGGCAGCTTCACCGCAGTGACCGCGACGTGGGTCGTGCCGCAGGTCTCCGCGACCTCCACAGGGGCGGACGCGACGTGGGTCGGGATCGGCGGCCTCAACAGCCGTGATCTGATCCAGGCTGGAACGCAGGCGAGCGTCGGCGGCGGCTCGGTGACCTACGAGGCGTGGGTCGAGATGCTCCCGCAATCCTCGCGCACGGTCTCGCTCTCGGTGAACCCGGGCGACTCCGTCACCACCTCGATCTCGCAGAGCGCGAGCGGCGAGTGGACGATTTCGATCAAGAACAACACCACCGGCCGCTCGTACAGCGCCACCGTCCAGTACAGCTCGTCGAACTCTTCGGCTGAATGGGTCCAGGAAGCGCCGAGCGCGGGTCGCGGACTTGTTCCGCTGGACGACTTTGGAACGCTCAAGTTCAGCGGCGCCAGCGCGGTCCGCGACGGGAAGTCGATGAACCTCAGCCAGCTTGCGGCCCGCGCGGTCTCGATGATCAACTACCAGGGCGAGGTGACGGCCCAGCCATCGCAGATCGACTCCGACGGGGCGAGCTTCACGGTGACGCGGACCTCGGCGACGAGCACGTCGGGCGGCGGCACGAATCCCTTCCGCCGACGCGGACGGCCTTAGCTCGACTCGGGCGACGCTCCCTAGCGGGGAGCGCGACGAAGAAGCATGGCGACGGTCTCGGGGTCGCCGTCGTCTACGGCGGACACGAGATCGTCGGCGTACTCACCGAGACGACGGTGATCGGACGGCAATGCTTCGTTCTCACTCGGGTCGAGAGCCAGTCGCACGGTCTCGCGGATCGCTGCGGCCATCACTCGCGCGGCGAACCAGGTCTCCCGGTCAACACCGGCACGGTCCCATGGTCCGCCCGACACCTGCTCCACGTTGCGCACTTTGCCGCTCCGCGACGGGCGCGTGAACCCCGTACGAGGTGGGTGATTCTGGCTACCCCGATCGGGTGACCGGCTAATCTCCTCAAGGAATGCGTGACGGCAAGATGCTCGACCCGGTCTGCGGCATGATCGTCGACGTCGCCGAGCAACGAGAACGGGGCCTGACCATCGAGCGCAGTGACCGCGAGTACGCCTTCTGTGGCGGCGGTTGTCTCGAAACCTTCGCAAAGGACCCAAAGCGCTACATCCCGGCCGTCGAGCGCTGGCTCGCGACCGGTGCGTCCGATCCGCCGCGGATGTGATCGCGTCATGAATGGGTCACGCGCGAGCACCCCAAGGTGGACCACGTCTCCTGCCCATGGCTCGTGCAGCGCTTCATCCTCGAGGCGGTGCTCGACGGCCGTCGCGTCATGCACTTGGCCGACGAATCGGGCGCAGCGCGAAGCATCGATCCCCGTGCTCGACGCGCTCTACGCGTACTGCAAGCAGAAGACGGCGAGCTAGCCGGGACATCGGCGGCAGAGGACGGCGGCGGGTGGCACGGGGGAGACGGTCGCGTACGAGCCGTTGACCGGCCGCGTCGCCGGCGAACGATCCCCACTGCAGCGCAGCGGACCGGTAGGCGAGGGCGCGACCGCGACCCCGGGACAGGACCCGCCGCCGCTCATGCGCGCGGCCTAACTTGGCTTAGCGGAGATCGCCTATCGCGCCGGCGGTCGACTTCGTCAGCTTCACGGTGAGCACCTGTCCTTGGTATTGCACGCTGATCGTGTAGATGCCGCGAGCGCGCTCGGGCCCGAGGCCATCGAAGCTCGCGCCGAACGGAGACACGGTGAGGGGCCAGGTCTCGGTCGAGTGGACGCTCGTGATCGTCACGCTGACCGTCGACGAGGGGGCGAACCCGTAGAGGAGATATGACGCGCCGGCACCCTCGGGCGCGGTCGCGACAGTCACGATGGCCGGGCCGCGCGGGAGCCCCTCGCGCATCCGCGCCCCAAGACCGGCGACGAAGTCATCGAAGGAGCGGCTCGTGAGCGCGCTGTATGCCTGAGCGACGTTCTCGCCGCGGCGCAGCCGGTCGTACAGGCGCGCGATCGGCGTTTCGCCTCCGATGTCGGCGCGAAGCAGCTCGGTGGCCCGAGCCGCCTCCTGGTACTTGTAGTAACCGGCCCAATCCGTGAGGGCGTTCCACGAGAGCTGCGAGACCAGTGTGTTGAGCGGGATGAGCGTTTCGGTCGCGGCCATCGAGGCCGCCTCGTAGCGAACGCGCAGCAACCGCCAGTCGCCGCCTGGAACGAGCGCCTCCTGCAAGCGAGCCTCGCCCTCGTTCAGCCATGCGGGAACGAGATCGCAGCGCGGCGCGCATGCGTCGAGGGTCAGCCTATGGGTGAGCTCGTGCCGGATCGCGGCGATGGGGCGCCGGTCGCCGATGGCCTGCCAGTTCGCGGCGATCGTGAGCAGCGACGGCTCGAAGAAGGACACCGAGTTATCGGCGACGAACTTGGCCGTGGCCGCGGAGTAACCGAAGAGCCGCTGCAGACCGAGGCCGTAGGTTTCGTTGGTGGCGAACACATAAACGGCGGGGCGCGAGCTGAAGCGGCGGTCAAAATCGCGCTGGACCGCATCGATGTCGGCGGCCACGGTCGCGACGATCGTCGCCTCGTCGTCGCGCGAAATCGCCGTCTCGATACGGAGGTCGGCAGGGCTTGGTGCGACCGCGAACTCGATGCCGACGATCACGCGGGTGTTTCGAGGCGTCGGCTCGGGCGTAGCCGTTGCCGACGGCGTGGGCATCGGCGTCGCGCTTCGCTCGGGAGTCGGCGAGGTGATCCTTGCCGCTGTCCCCGGCGGGCTCGGCGTGGGCTCGTCGCTGGTCGGGGCCGGTCCGCAGGCGGACGCGATGATGATGGCGAATCCGAGCGCGACCGTCCTCACCACACGAGCGTAGTGGCGTCGCCCACCGGCGACCGTCCGATGGTCCGGATATTGCGGGCAGCGACACCGAAACGAAATAACGCCAAGATCAAGGAGGCACACCGATGCCACCACGCGGAGTAAAGAGCGCGAAACGCAAGCGGCAGTACGAGCACATCAAACGAAGCGAGAGCGCGCGGGGCCGATCGCCGAAGGTCGCGAAGCGGATCGCTGCGGCGACGACCAACAAGACGCGGCGCCAAAAAGGCGAGACGAAGGGGTCGCGCGGCCGCAAGCGGTCATAAGGCAGGTTCGCCGCGCGGGCATACGGCTAGGTCTCGGCGCGCTTCCTTTTCATGAAGACCGCGGCGGCCGCGACACCGGCGGAGAGCAGCGCCGCGCCGAAGTTGACGACGACGAACAGCAGGTTCGAGATATTCAGGGAGTAGACGCCCAGAAGGATCGAGTACACGACCCGCACGACGTAGTCGAACACGCTGATGTCTTTCGCCTCGCGCTTTGCGAGGATGATCCGTAGCTGGTTCGCACCAAAGAGGAGCGAGCCCCCCGCGCCGAGATAGCCGGCGAGACCCGCTAGGTCCGCTCGCCGCCCCCGGCGTCGTCGCTAGCCGGCGCCGTCAGCGTTCGCTCGAACGATGCCTCCGGCGGACCGACGCGTCGGAGCGCGTCGAGGACCGCGTCGCGGATGCGATCGCTGGGCGAGCTACCGCCGGGCTGATCCACTGAGTGGGAGGTCCTGCATGCGGCGTGCTCGCTGTCTAGAGTGGTGACTGACCATCAGGGGAGGTCCAGCCATGGCTGTGGAGACGCGCCGTCAGCCGCGCATTCCGCTCGAGGAGCTCTGCCGCCTTCCGTCCTTCTTCTTCCCGGCCGTGTCGTGGAAAGGCGATCGCGTCGCCTTCTACTGGGACAAGACCGGCCGAATGGAGCTGTTCGTCATGGATCTCGCGACGCGAACATTACGACAAGTAAGCCACGGCGAGGTCCCTCGCGCGATGCGCACCGGCATCGCGTGGAGTCGCGACGATCGGACGATCGCATTCGGCAAGGACGCCGCCGGCAACGAGCAGCACGATATCTATGCGATCGACGTCGCGACCGGAGCGGTCACGCAGCTGACAAACGACCCGGCGGCGGAGGAGCACGCCGTCGAGTTCAGTCCCGACGACGAGTGGCTCACGGTGATTACCAACAAGCGCAATCTCTCCACGCCCGAGCGTCCCGGTCAGTTGAACGTCTGGAAGCTGCGGCGCGATGGCAGCGAGTACGTGCCGCTGACCAATTACGCCTTCCCCATCTGGAACGGTGGCCAATGGAGCGACGACGGCGGCCTCATCAGCTTTACCGTCAACGAGGATCCGGCGCACCTCAAGAACCGCGACGGCTACGTCATGGGCGCCGACGGCAGCGACGTTCGTAAGGTGTTCAGCGTGAAGCCCGGCTCCCAGGACGTCCTCGCGGGGTGGCACCCCGACAGTCGGCAGATCGCCGTCACCAGCGATGCCAGCGGTCAGAACCGCGCGGGGATCCTCGACATCGAGACGGGCGCGGTGCGCTGGCTGACGCCGGAAGGCGTCGAGGAGAGCGCGCTTCGCTTTTCCAAGCAGGGCCGTTGGCTCGCGACTTTCCGCAACACGGATTCGTCGATCAGTCCGGTCCTCTACGACGTCGAGAGCGGCAGGGCCCGGGAGCTCCAGCTCCCCGCAGGCGTCGCGTTCGGCGCGCAGTTCTTCGATGGCGACCGTAAGCTGCTGCTCCAGTACACGACCGACACGAACCGCGCGAGCCTCGTCGCGTACGACCTCGAACGCGACACGTTCGAGTCAGTCCTCGAGCCCGAGTACGGGATGATCGACCGCTCCGTGTTCGTCAAGACCGAGCACGTCTGGTATCCGTCGTCTGATGGCACGCGAGTGCCCGCGCTTCTCTACCGGCCGAAAGAGATCGCGCCCGGTGAGAAGCTGCCGGCCCTCGTGCACGTGCACGGCGGTCCCACCGGACAGTGGTTCCGGGCGTTCGACCCATTCGCGCAGTTCCTGGTCGACCGCGGGCTCGTCGTACTCGAGCCCAACATCCGCGGGTCGACCGGTTACGGCGTCGCCTTCCGCGATGCCGCGCTCAAGGATTGGGGCGGGGTGGATCTCGAGGACGTCGCCGCGGGCGCGGAATATCTCCGCACCCTGCCGTACGTCGATCCCGAGCGCCTCGTCGTCTTCGGCGGAAGCTACGGCGGCTTCATGACGTTCATCGCAGCCACGAAGAAGCCCGACCTCTGGCGGGCGGCGGTGGCCTGGGTCGGCATCAGTGATCTCCATCGGATGTGGGACGAGAGCAAGGAGCACTTCCGCTACTTCCTGCGAGAGCAGATGGGCGATCCCGAGAAGGATCGCGCGCTGTGGCGTGATCGAAGCGCGATCGAGTTCGCCGACCGCCTCGAAGCGAAGCTCCTCATGGTCCATGGCGTCAACGACCCGCGCTGCCCGGTGTCGCAGTCGCGGATCTTCCGCGACAAGCTCTTATCGCTCGGCAAGCGCGAGGGCGTCGACTTCGAGTACGTCGAGCTCGGTGACGAGGGTCATGGAAGTGCGGACATCCAGCAGAAGATCCGGACGTTCACGATCCTTGCCGAGTACCTGGAGCGGGTGCTCTAACCCTCGGCGGAGATGAGCTGGCCGCGCATCGCGAGGCGACGGATCTGGAGGTCCGCGAGCGCGAGGCCACCCGTCGGCCGCCATTCGTGATGGCTTAGCTCCTCGGAGACGCAATATGCCCACTCGCCCTGGTGAACGGTGAGCGCGCCTTTCGCCTTCGCGTCCGTCGCGCGGTGGACCGGGGCTACGCATTCGTACGCGATCAGCGACGCCACGTCCGCATCCGCGAGCAAGTCCCGTACCAGCGCTCGCTCGACCGCAGGGCGGTTAAGCCGCAGCTGTGGCGGTCGCCCGGTACCGCCGCACAAATTGTGAGAGGGCGGCGGCGGCAAACAGAAGGATCCCCGCGACGTCCGCGAGCAGGCCCGGGGCGACCAGGAGCACCCCGCCCACGATGAGAAGCCCCCGCTCCACGAGGTTCGTCGGCCGCACGAGGTAGCCGCCGACGCCGCATACCAGCGCCGTGATCCCGACCGCCGCGGAGACCGATGCGAGGACAGCCTCGGGGATGGAGACGCCGGTCCAGAGGATCGCTGTGCCATCGGGCTGCGTGAACATGAACGGGACGAGGAAGCAGGGGAGCGCGTACTTCCACGTGAGCATCATCGTCTTGTACGGATTGCCGCCGGTGATCGCAGCGGCGGCGAATGGCGACAGTGCGACCGGAGGCGAGACCTCTGACAGCACCGCGTAGTAGAAGACGAACATGTGCGCAGCGGGCGGCGGCACGTGCAGCGTGATGAGCGCCGGCACGACCGTGGGCACCGCGACGAGATAGGTCGCGGTGATGGGCAACGAGAGGCCGAGCACCCAGAGGACGATCCCCGACACGACGAGCGTCGCCACGAGGTTCCCGAAACCGAGCGCGAGGATGAGACTCGAGATCTTGAGGCCCAGGCCGGTCTGAAGAAGGATCCCGACCGCTATACCCGCGACGGCGGTCGTCGCGCCGACGGGCAGGACCTGCTTCGTTCCCGCGGCGAGGGCCTTCACGAGCTTCGCCGGGCCGAGCGCGGTCTCGCGACGGATGTACGAGACCGCGATCGCGACGATGATCGACCAGAAGACCGCGGTGATCGTCGAGAAGCCCGCGATGAGGAAGGCGATGATCGCGAAGAGCGACGTGTACTGGTACCAGTACCGCGCGGTCAGCGCCCAGAACCCTGGCGCATCGAGCGCGATCTCGCGCGCGCCGAGCCGGCGCGCGTCGACCTCGATCATGAGGAGGATGCCGAGGTAGTAGAGGATCGTCGGCATCATCGCCATGATCACGACCTGCAGGTAGCTGATCCCCAGGATCTCCGCCATGAGGAACGCGGCCGGTCCGAGCACAGGTGGCGAGATCACCGCGCCTATTCCGCCCGCCGACAGGATCGCGCCGCTGGACTCGCGATCGTGACCGGCCTTCTTGAGCATCGGGTAGGTGATCGATCCGAGCGTGACGGTCGTCGCGACGCCCGATCCCGAGACCGTTCCGAGAAGGAACGACGCGACGGTCACCGTCCGCGCCGCGCCGGTGGGCCGGCGACCGGTGAGCGCGAACGCGAGGTCGACGTAGAACTTGCCAGCGCCGGTGTAGTCGAGGATGGCGCCGTAGATCGTGAAAAGGATGATGAACGTGGCAGCGACCTGAAGTGGCGTCCCGAGCATGCCGTCGAGCCCGAGGTACTGGTTCGAGACGATGTCGTCGAGGTTCTTGGGCGGACCGTGGAATGGGCCGGGCATGAAGTCGGCGAAATAGGCGTACGCGATGGCCGCAAGGCCGAGCGCCGGCAGATGCCAGCCGATGGTGCGGCGGCCGGCTTCGAGGACGGTGAGGATCGCGATGACGCCGAAGGTGAAGTCCCACTCGTTCGGACTGTTCACTCGGTAGATGACGGTCTCGAAGTTGAGGAAGACATACGCGGTGATGGCGATCGATGCGACGACGAGCGCGAGGTCGACGACGTTCACGCGCTTGATGAATCGCGGATGCATGGGATACAGGAGGAAGGTGAGCACGAGGATCGCGGTCAGGAACAGCATCACGTAGATCTGCGGCGTGGTGATGGTCTGGCCGAGCATCGTGAACGTCGGGACGAGGACGAAGCCGGTGAGCGGGATCTCCGCGCCGGCGGCGGCGTAGTACAGCGCGAAGAGCGTGGTCGCGACGGCCAGAACGGTGACGGCGTGGTCCCACCAGCCGGTGAACGTGCGTGTCTTTGCCTCGGCCTCGTACTCCTCGATGAGCTCCTTGGTCTTTTCGTCCGCGAGCACCGCTTCGAGGTCGGGCCGGGCGACGACCTCCGGCTCTTTCGCGCTCACGGCGCTCCCGCGAGCGCCGCGAGGAGCCACGGTCGATCCTCCGCTCGGACCCTCACTACGGTCTCGCCGAAACCATCCTTGAGCACGAGGGTCCAGTGGCGCGTCGCGAACCGCTGTTCCCCCGAAGGCGTGATGCGGATCACCAGCTCGGTCTCAGGCGCGACGCTCGCCGGGGCTTCCTCCATCCATAGCCCATCGCCACCCTGCGCAGGCTCGCCTCTCCAGCCGAAGTACTCGATCGAGCGGACGTCGCTTGACCGCGCGCGCTGGATGCGCATCTCGCCATCCATCCGCGCGAGCTCCTCGTAGACCGTGACCTGATAGATCGACTGGCGATAGCTATAGAGGAGAGGCTCGTCCGGCGCGAGCGCGCCGACGAACTCGCTGCGGCCATCGCTCACCGTGAGAACGGGAACGGGGGTGGCGAGGGCCACCCCCGCCGTCGTCAAGGTCGCGGTGAAGAGAACGAGAAGCGCGCTACTTTTTCCACGCGCCTTTTGATTTGTAATAGTCGATCGCTCCCTGATGGAAATCGATCGGCGAGCCGACGGTCGCGGTCTCGAGGGTGAGATCGTTCGCCGCGACGTGGACCTTCACGAGGTCGGCCTTGTTGTCGAACATCGTCGCGAGGATCGCCTGCGCAAGTGCGGGATCGAAGCTCGACGGCACGACCAGGAGATTCGCGACGCCTGACACCATCACGTCGGCCGCGGTGTTGTACGTGGTCTTGGGGATCTTGATGGGGAAGTAGAAGTTGCCGTACTTGGCCGACATCTTCTGCACGCTGTCGGAGAGGTCGAGCATCTTGATCTTCATGCTGGTCGAGATGTCGAGGATCGCGGGCACGGGAAGGCCGCCGCTAAAGAAGAACGCGTCGATCTTGCCGTCCCTTAGCGCGTTCGCGGAGTCCTGCGCGCCGAGCCGCTGCCGATCGATGTCCTTGCCGGCGTCCATCCCGTAGGCCTCGAAGGTCCGGTTGGCGATGACCTCGGTGCCGCTTCCCGCTGACCCGACCGAGACGCGCTTGCCTTTGAGGTCGGTCACGGTGTTGATGCCCGCGGCGTCCTTCACGACGAGGTGGGTGAGATTTGAGTACAGGACCGCCAGCGCCTTCGCATCGGCCTTCTTCTCCGGCGGCGCGAAGGAGCCGCTTCCGTTCACGGCGTCGAATGCGGTGTCCGCGAGCGTGAATGCGACGTCGGCCTTGGCGTCGCGGATCAGTTTCATGTTGTCCACTGACGCCGTCGTCGACTGAGCGCTCGCGGCGGTGCCGAGCTTCTTGTTCAGAAGCTCCGCGAGTCCGGCGCCGTACACGATGTACACCGCGCCCGTGCCGCCGGTGACGATGTTGAGCGTGCGTCCGGTGAAGTTCGGGGTTCCGGTCGCGGCGGGAGTCGCCGACGACGACGCGCGCGGCGCGTTGCAGGCGACGGCTACGAGCGCTGCCACCAGGACCGGCGCGAGAGAGCGAGTTAGCGAACGCATATCCACCTCCGCGGCGAACGCGCGGAGTCTACGTCGCCCGCGGTCGGCGGAGCCGGATCATGCGCCGCTCCTCTGCCGCCTCCAACCGCCGTCGCTCCTCGTCGGTCTCAGCGACGAGCGGCGGTAGCGGCACCGGCCGGCCGCGATCGTCGGTCGCGACGAAGACCAGATAGGCCGACGCGACGTGCGCGACCTTCCCGCTGAGCATGTCCTCGGCATCGACGCGGACACCGACCTCCATGCTGGTCCGTCCGACGTGGTTGACCGAGGCTCGAGCCGTCACGAGGTTGCCGACGTAGACCGGCGCGGTGAACGAAAGCTCGTCGATGCGCGCCGTGACCACACGAGCGCGAGCGTGGCGCGTGGCGGCGGCGCCGGCGGCTGAGTCGATCAGCTTCATGATCTCGCCGCCGTGCACGTTGCCGTATGGATTGGCATCCGAGGGCAGCATCATCCGCGACATCACCGTCTTCGAGCTCGCGACGGTCTTCGCCTCGAGCGGCACGCGGGCGATTCTGTCACTAGCATCGCCACGTGACCGTTCTCTCTCGCGAGGAGCTTCGCGCCGCCCTCGCGGGCTCACCGCCTCTCGTCGAAGATCTCGATCCGCACGTCCAGCTCCAGCCGAGCGGAGTCGACCTCCGTGTCGAGCGCGTGCAGCTGTTGAGCTCACCGGGTCTGCTCGGCGCGGCGGACACCGTCCGCGAGCCTGCGGCCCGCGAGGATGTGCAGATGGACAAGGACGGCTGGTGGGATCTGCACCGGGGTGGATACGTGATCACCTATCGCGAACGGGTCAATCTGCCGAACGACCTCATCGCGCTCGTGCATCCGCGCTCGAGCCTGCTTCGATCGGGTGTGACGATCCATGGCGCGGTCTGGGACCCGGGCTACTCGGGACGCGGCGAAGGCCTTCTCTCTGTGCATAATTCGCGTGGCTATCGCCTGCAGCGCGGCGCGCGGGTCGCACAGCTCGTGTTCTTTCGTCTCTCCAGCCCGACGGACGAGCCGTACCGCGGCCGCTATCACGGCGAGAACGCTTGATGCGAATGGGTGGCTTCGCCCCCCAAGCCCCCGGGCTGAGCGCCCCGACCGTTCTGCCGCCGCCGACGGGCGCGCGCGTCGAGCGCGACCTCGTCTACCGCACCGAGGACGGCCGCTCGCTTCGCCTCGACATCTACCGACCACCGCGCGCGGGGACGTTCCCGGTCGTGTTCCTGGTCAACGGCGATGCGCCTGAGGAGATCATCGCGACGGCCAAGGACTGGGGTGTGTTCCGCTCGTACGGGGAGCACCTCGCCGCGCGCGGCATCGTCGGCGTGCCGTTCAACCATCGGTCCGGGGTGGGCGGCCAGTTCGCGGCCGAACAGGCCGCGGAGGTCCGGGCCGCCGTCGCCTTCGTACGCGAGCGAGCCGCGCAATACGAGGTCGATCCGATGCGTATCGGGCTCTGGGTCTTCTCCGCCGGAGGACCGTTCGGGCTTGCTCCACTCTTACAACGGCGCCCCGACTGGCTGCGCTGCGCCGCGGGCTTCTACACGATCTGGGATCTCGAGCCGTACCGCGATCAGCTCCGGCCGCCGATCGACGAGCGCATCCGTCGCTGGTCGGCGATCACGGCGCTCGATCCGGATACGCCCGACCTGCCGCCGTTGCTCGTCGCCCGCGCGGGCCGCGACCGCCCCGCGATCCTGATAGGTACCGACACGTTCATCCACCGCGCCCGGGAGCGCGGCGTCGACCTGGTGGTCCTCGACCATCCCGACGGGCAGCACGGGTTCGACACGCGCGACGACGACGAGCGCTCGCGCGAGATCATCGACGAGACGCTCACGTTCTTCGCAAGGCATCTCGAGGCGGGACAATGAGCGGACCCACGATCCGTATGGAGACCAACGGCCCTTACGTCGTCACCGGGCCGATCACGATCCTCGACGCCGAAGGGAACGAGCATCACGTCGCCGAGGGCCGCACCGTCAAGCTCTGCCGCTGCGGGCACTCCGGGAAGAAGCCGTTCTGCGATGAGACCCACCGCCGAGTCGACTTCGTCTCTCGACCCGCCTTCCTTCCCGAGGAACAGGAGACCCGCTGAGCCGGTCGCGCGACCTCGCGATCGCGGCGCTCATCGGCCTCGTCGTCGCCGCCACCCGGCTCCCGTTCGCGACCTCGGCTCTCTGGTCGTGGGATTCGGTCCTCTATGCGAGAGCGCTCGAGCTCGGCTACCGGCAGGGGATCGACATCGCGGAACAGCGACCGCAGGCTCCTGGATACGTTTTCTACGTCGCGCTCGCGTCGCTCGTCCGGCAGCTCACCCACGACAGCAATTCCGCGCTCGTCGCCGTGAGCATCGTCGCTTCTGGTCTCGCCGCCGCCACCGCGTATCTCGTCGCGCGCCGCTTCGCCCGATCCGGAGCCGCGTGCGCCGGTGCGCTCGGCCTGGGACTCTCTCCGATCGCGTGGACCTTCGGTGAGACTGCCGTCCCCTACGAGCTGCTCGCACTCGGATCGATCTCGATCGCCGGCGCGTTCCACGCATCGAGAGGTCGGCCAGATCGCACGATCGCGGCCTCGCTCCTCTGGGGTCTCGCGGCCGGCTTTCGCCAAGACCTCTTGGTCATCCTCGGGCCGCTGTGGCTCTGGACGATCGCGCCCGTAGCGTGGCGCGACCGTGCGATCGCTGCCGGGTCGGTCGCCGCGGGTTGCCTGTTCTGGCTCGTGCCATCCGCACTCGGTTCCGGCGGGCTCGACGGCTACGTCGCCGCGCTTGCGGCGCAGGCCGGCCGCGTCGAAACGATGTCACCGATCGCGTCCGGTGCCCCGCAGCTGGTCAGCAATCTCTCGCTCTCGGCCTATGGACTCTTCTGGGGCAGCCTCGCCATCGGGCTGGTCATGCTCGTGCGCGGTCTCGCGCGGCTTGCGGCGGTCGGGCGATCGCCCAATGCGACGTTCTTCGCACTCTGGATCGTTCCCGCGCTCGTTTTCTACACCTTCGTGCATACCGGCGATCCGGCGTACGTGCTGTCGGTCCTGCCCGCGATCTTCGTCGCCTTCGCGGCTTGGCTCGACGCGATCGGCGCGGGACGTCCGTGGGCGATCGCTTTGGGGACGGTGGTCGCGGTCGCGCAGGGTGCGTTCTTCATCGTCACGGGGCCGTACGGCCTATCGGCTGAGGCGCTCGCCGCCCACGACCGCTCGGTCCACGAGCTCGTCGCCGTCACGACCGCGACCCCCGCCCGCGGATCGGTCGTCGTCGCGCAGTCGGGATATCTCACCGCGATCTACTACGCACGCGACCGTCCGGTCCGGTACAGCGGCGCGACCCCCGAAGTGCTCGATCGCAGCGTGCGCGCCGAGCCGCCGCCATCCGTGCGGACGACGGTGATCGTGTTCGGCGGCGGCGTGAAGCTCGACGGCGTGATCCCGACATCGCTCTCTGCCACCGGATCGATCCAGCTTTTTGTCGTTGATGCCGGCATTTCCTATCCGATCCCGCTTTACGATCTCGAGGTTGAGCCGGCTTCAATCCCCTGAGGCGCGGCTCTTCCTGACGAGCGCGATCGTTCTCTTCGCCGAGCTCGTCTTCATCCGCTGGGTCCCGGCGAACGTGGTGTACGTGACGTTCTTCTCGAATCTGGTCCTCATGGCGAGCTTCCTGGGGATCGGCGTCGGCATCCTGCTCGGGCGGCGCTTCGAGCCGCCTCGGTTGCCCTTCTGGGCACCGCTCCTCGTCATCACGACGCTCTTCATCCTCGCGGTGAAGATCGACTTCCGGCCGGTTCTGGCAGGAAGCGTCCTCGCGCAGCTCGCCGCGAGCCACGTCGCGGACCCGAACTACTTCGTTCTGCCGATCATCTTCGTGCTCGTGGCCGGCCTGATGGCGGCGCTGGCGATGCCGCTCGGTCCACTTCTGCGCGCGATGCCCCCGCTGCGCGCGTACGCCATCGACATCGCGGGCTCCATCGCGGGGATCGCCGCCTTCGCGCTCTGCTCCGCGCTCAGCTTGCCGCCGCCGGTCTGGTTCGCCACGCTCGGGGTCGCGCTCGCGGCGCGCGGTGGCCTGCGTCCGAGCGGAGGCGGCTCGCTGCTCGGCTTCGCCTCGGTCGCGACCGTGGTCGCCGCGACGATCGTTCTGCAGGCGGTCGTCGGCGACATCTGGTCGCCCTACTACCGGATCACGATGTTCTTCCCCGACAACGGCGCCCCGTTCCTCGCGGTCAATGGGATCCCTCATCAGAACTTCTATCCCCTGAATTCGCCGCAGCGCGAGGCCTTCTACGACCAGGTCTACCGGTGGTTCCCGAACCGGACGTTCGCGCGCGTGCTGGTGATCGGGGCCGGCAATGGGACCGACGTCGATGGCGCGCTCGCGCGAGGCGCAACGAGCGTCGACGCCGTCGAGATCGACCCGCGCATCCTGGATCTCGGCGAACGCCTCCATCCCGACCGGCCCTACGCGGATCCTCGCGTGCGCGAGATCGTCGACGACGGGCGGGCCGTCCTGCGTCGCACCGATCAGACCTACGACCTCATCGTTCTCGCGCTGACCGATTCGCTCACCCTCTCGAGCACCGCGGCGAACCTGCGCCTGGAGTCGTTCCTTTACACGGAGGAATCGCTCGCCGAGGCGCGTGATCATCTCGCGCCCGACGGCGTGCTCGTCATCTACAACTACTACGACCAGCCCTTCCTCATCGGGAAGCTCGCCGGCATGCTGAATGACGTCTTCGGTGCGCCGCCGATCGTCCGCACCTACGCGGGCCCGCGCAACCCGGGCGCGGCGTTCGCCGACGGGCCCGGGGTCACGACGGCGCGATCCCTCGGCGACGCGGTGGACCACATCGATGGGGCCGGCGCGCTTCGGCCTGCGACCGACGACTGGCCGTTTCTCTACCTCGAGACGCCGAGCATCGCCGGCTACTACATCGTCGTGCTCGCGATGGCTCTGCTCATCGCGGCGGCCGCGGTCCTAATCGCGGCGCGCATCGCAGGGACGGAGCTGCGGCGGACGAGTCCGCACTTCTTCGCCCTCGGCGCGGCGTTCCTGCTCCTCGAGACCCGGAACCTTGCGACCTTCAGCCTGCTCTTCGGCAGCACCTGGACGGTCAATGCGCTCGTTTTCGCGGCGATCCTCCTGTCGGTGCTCGCGGCGATCGGCGTTTCGGCGCGGTGGCGCATCCGTGGTCCGATCCCCTACGTCCTTCTCGCGGCGAGCCTTCTTGCCAACTATCTCGTCCCGCCTGCGACGCTCCTCATCGATCCACCGGTCCTCCGCTATGTGCTCGCGGCGACCCTCGCGTTCCTCCCGGTGTTCTTCGCGAACCTCGTATTCACCGCGTCGTTCCGTGACACGCGCACCGCCGACATGGCGTTCGCCTCGAACGTCCTCGGCGCCGTCGTCGGCGGATGCCTCGAGTACGCGGCCCTCGTTATCGGCTATCAGCAGCTCCTGGTGGTCATCGCCGCGCTCTACGCGGGGGCTTTCGTCCTCGCGCGGCTGCGGCTGCTCGGCGACCGGGACCTAGCGGTCGCCGCCTGAGGGAAGATCGATCCCGCGTTCGCGCGCGAAGGTGATCGCTTCGGGGTAGCCGGCGTCGGCGTGGCGCATGACGCCCGTGCCCGGATCGGTAGTAAGAACGCGGCGCAGCTTCTCGCGTCCCAGCGTCGTGCCATCGGCAACGGCGACCATCCCGGCATGCAGCGAGTTGCCGATGCCGACTCCGCCCCCGTGATGGACCGAGACCCAGGTCGCGCCGGCAGATGTGTTCACCAGGGCATTGAGGATCGGCCAGTCGGCGATCGCGTCGCTGCCGTCGCGCATGCCTTCCGTCTCGCGGAAGGGCGACGCGACTGAGCCTGAGTCGAGGTGGTCGCGGCCGATGACGATGGGCGCTCCGATCTCGCCGCCGCGGACGAGGTCGTCGATCGCCTCGCCGAACTCCGCACGCTCGCCGTAGCCCAGCCAGCACACGCGAGCGGGGAGCCCCTGGAACGGAACCCGCTCCTCGGCGAGGCGGATCCAACGTACGAGCGTCTCGTCGTGCGGGAAGAGCTCCCGCACGAGCCGGTCCGTGCGCCGGATGTCTGCCGGCTCGCCCGACAGCGCGACCCAGCGGAACGGCCCGCGCCCTTCGGCGAAGAGCGGGCGGATGTACTCGGGAACGAATCCCGGATAGCTGAAGGCATCGGCGAAGCCGGCCTCCTTCGCCTCGCCGCGCAGGTTGTTGCCGTAGTCGACGGCGACCGCGCCGTGACGCTGGAGCTGGACGATCGCCTCGCAGTGCCGCGCGATCGAAGCCCGCGCGCGACGGATGTATTCCTCCGGATCGCGCCGACGCAGCTCCGCAGGGTCGGCAACGCCCGCCGGGACGTAGCCATCGAGCGGATCGTGCGCGCTCGTCTGATCGGTCACGACGTCGACGCGCACTTCGCGGCGCACGAGCTCGGGTAGGACGTCCGCTGCGTTCGCGATCAGTCCGATGCTGCGCGGCGTCCGACTCTTCCGATACGTGTCGAACTTGAGCAGCACGTCCTCGAGCGAGATGGCGATCTCGTCGAGGAAGCCCTGCTTCAAGCGGCGCATTGCGCGATCCGGATCCACCTCGATCACGAGGCCGATCCCTTCGTTCATCGTGATGGCCATCGGCTGTGCACCGCCCATCCCGCCGAGACCGGCCGTCACGACGACCTTCCCCGCGAGCGACCCGCCGAAGTGACGCTTCGCGATGGCCGCGAACGTCTCGTAGGTGCCCTGCAGGATCCCCTGCGTCCCGATGTAGATCCAGGATCCCGCGGTCATCTGCCCGTACATCGTCAGGCCCGCGTCCTCCAGGCGGCGAAACTCGTCCCACGTCGCCCAGCGCGGGACGATGAGCGCGTTCGCGATGAGGACCCGCGGCGCCCACTCGTGCGTGCGGAAGACGCCAACCGGCTTGCCCGACTGCACGAGCAGCGTCTCGTCGCTCCGCAGTCGGCGCAGCGTCTCGAGGATGCGGTCGAACGCGCGCCAGGACCGCGCCGCGCGGCCCGTGGCGCCATAGACGATGAGCTCATCGGGCTTCTCGGCGACATCCGGATCGAGGTTGTTCTGGATCATCCGGAACGCGGCCTCCTGCGGCCACGCGAGGCAGTGCAGCTCGGTCCCTCGCGGTGCGCGGACGGTGCGCGTGGCGATGCTCATGACTTCGATTCTCCTCCTCGGTCACCTGGCTGCTTCTGGATCAGTCGGCCTTGCTGAAGAGTCGCGGATCGAGCGCGTCGCGCACCGCGTCGCCGAGCAGGTTTGCCGCGAGCACGACCGACGTGACGATGAGACCGGGGAACACCGCGAGCCACCAGGCGATCCGTAGATAGCGGCGCGCGTCGGACAGCATGAGCCCCCACTCGGCGGCCGGGGGCTGCGCGCCGAGGCCGAGGAACGAGAGCGCCGCGATCGAGAAGATCGCGGTCGCCAGGCCGAATGTCGCGATCGTGATGACCGGGCCGAGCACCTGCGGCAAGACATGGACGAGGGCGACGCGAGCATCGCTTGCGCCGACGCTGCGCGCCGCCTCGATGAAGAGCTCGTGCTTGGTCGAGAGCACGGATCCACGGACGATCCGCGCGAAGCGGGGCATGCCGCCGATCCCGACGGCGATCGCGATCTTCTCGAGGCCGGGTCCGAGGATGGTCACGATGATGAGCGCGAGCAAGATCCCCGGGAACGCGAGCTCCACGTCTACCAGGCGCATGAGCACGCGGTCGACCCAATCACCGCGCATCCCGGCGACAAGGCCGACGAGGCTGCCGAGGCTCGTCGCGATCGCGACGGCGCCGAACCCGACCGCAAGCGACGCGCGTCCGCCGTCGACGAGCCGCAATAGGACATCTCGTCCGAACTGGTCGGTCCCCAGGAGGTGGCCCGGGCTGAGCGGGGCGAGAAGCGAATCGCGCAGGCTCTGTTTGAACGGATCGATCGCGAGGAGCATCGGAACGGCCATCACCGCGACGACAAGGGCGGCGAGATAAATGAGCGTCGCCATCGCGACCGGGTCGGCGCGAAGGCGCCGCCACGCCCGCGCGTAGGGCCCGGGACTCGCAGGAAGATGCGGCAGTGGCCGCTGCGATCCCTGCAGCGCTGCGACGATCGGCGCGCGGCCGAGGCTAGGCGGCGCGGATCCTGGGGTTGATGAAGCCATACGACACGTCCACGATGAGATTCGCCACCACGTACGTCGTCGCGGTGAGCAGGATCACACCCTGTACGACCGGGTAATCCCTCGCGAGGATCGAATCGATCGCGAGCTGGCCGATGCCCTGACGCGCAAAGATCGTCTCGACGATCACGCTCCCGGCAAGGAGACGTCCGAGCTGCAGGCCCACGATCGTCACGACCGGGATGAGCGCGTTGCGCATCGCGTGTCCTAGCAGGACCGTACGCGGCGGCAGACCCTTCGCGTGCGCCGTCCGGACGTATTCGCGACCCAAGACGTCTAGGAGCGAGGCGCGCGTGAGCCTTGCGATGAGGCCGGTGCCCTCGTAGCCGAGCACGAGCATCGGCAGGATGAGCCGGTCGAGGCTGCCGGACCCCGTTGCGGGAACGAGACCGAGCGTGACCGAGAAGAGCAGGATGAGCAGGATCGCGAAGAAGAAGCTCGGGATCGAGACGCCGCCGAGCGAGAACAACATCACCAGGCGGTCGATCGGTGAGTTCCGTTTGACGGCCGCGATCAGGCCCAGCGCGACCCCGACGGTCACCGAGAGGAGCAGTGCCGCGCTCGCGAGCTCTACCGTGCTCGGCAGACGGTCGCCGATGACCTTGGCCACGGGCTGGTGGCGGATGAATGACTCGCCCAGATCCAGATGCAGACCGTTCCAAAGCCAACGCAGGTACTGGACGGGGAGGGGGTCGTTCAAGCCGAGCTGCTCGCGTAGCTGTGCGACGAGCTGCTCCTGCGCGGCCCGATCGCCGACGCCGAACGACGCCGCACCGATCATCGCGTCGATCGGATCGCCCGGGACCAGATGGAGGATCGAGAACACCAGCAGCGACGCGAGCAGCAGGACCGGAACGGCCTCCACGAGGCGTTGCGAGATATACCGGATCACGTCGTGGTCGTCTTGGCCGCGGCTGCGACGCGCCGCGCCTCTTGTCGCGCGCGCTCCTCAGGGGGATGCACATTGCGGAACGTGAAGTAGATGGTCACGTCATAGACGATCTTGAGCGCCGCCGCGATGAAGAAGGGGAGACCGAGGGCCGCCGCGCCGAAGGCCATCCCGGCGAACGTGGGCGAGACCGCCGTGGCGGTCGTGCGTGCCACGTTGGTGAGGCCGGCCGTCGCGGTGCGCTCGTCCGGATCGACCACGGCCATCGTGTACGACTGGCGTGTGGGCACGTCCATTTGCGAGACGCTCATGCGCGCGAGGTACAGGGCTACTGCGAGCCACGCCGTGGGCGCGAGCGGGATGAGCACGAGCGCGATCTGGGATGGGAGATGAGTGAAGACCATCGTGTTGAGGAGGCCGATGCGCTCGGCGAGCCAGCCTGCGGCGAGGAGCGAAAGGCCGGAGAGGATGCCGACCCAGAAGAAGATCCCCGCGAGCGTGCCCGGATCGAACCCCCAGCGCAGGTAGAACCAGTAGGCGACGACAGACGGCACGACGAAGCCACCCGCGAATGCGTCTAGCCCGAAGAGTCCCGCGAGCTTGGCGACCGTCCCCGCCGAGCGGTGGATGCCGATGAAGCGCCGCTCGCCTTCGACGCGGGCGAGCTCGACGCGATCCGAGAGCGTCACGAAGATGGCGAGGTTCGCCAGGCCGATGAGGCCATACAGCGCGAAGAGCGGCCGGTACGCGTCCGCACCGGCGAGCCCCTGCGACGCGAAGAAGCCGACCGAGGCCGCCGCGAGTGAGCCGAGCGCCCCGGCGAAGTTGGCGGCGGTGTTGTAGATCGCGAAGAGCCACGTGCGGCGCTCGTTCGGCGCGGTCTGCGGCAGCACGGCCTGCTCGACGGTCTGAAACACCCCGACCTCCGAGCTCGTCGCGCTGATCGTTCCGGTGAAGGCACCCACGAGGAGGAGCCAGAAGCCGCTGGTCACGGCGAAGATCAGGCCGCCGATCGCCATGAGCACGGCCATCGTCGCGACGGTGCGACGCCGGCCGTAACGGTCGGCGACGATCGACCAGAAGACCGTCATGACCGCCGAACCGGCGATCGCCGCGGTGAAGACCAGACCGATCTCGATCGGCGACATCCCGAGGCGGTCGAGGTAGAGCCCGAGCACTACGGCGAGATAGCCGTATGCGAAGGTGCGAAGGATCCGCGTCGCGAGGAGCTTCTTGCCGTCGACGCTGAGCCAGTCGAGCACGTTGCCTCCTAGTCGCGGGCGGGCGGAGCGAAGCCTTTCCGCAGGAGCTCGGCGCGGGTGCTATCACGCAGCGTGGTGATCTTCGCGAGGGCGACGGGCGTGCGCATGATCTGACCGAGCGGACGGACCGGACCGGCGGTGGCGTCGGGGTTCACCGGGGTCTCACCGAACATTCGCGCGAGGAGCGTCTGCACGTCGGCGGAAAGAAGGAAGTCGACGAAGGCGCGCGCGGCCCGAGCGTGTCTCGCGTCTCGCACGACCGCGACGACGTGCGCCTCGACGTGCGTGCCGAGGCCGCCGGGCTCTTGATCGAGCCACGCTTCGCCGACCGGATTCCCCTCCATCAAGAACACGTGGTAGTTCGACGAATTCACCAGCGCCACTGCGTTCCCGTCGCGCACGAGCGCCTCGCGCGTCGCCTTGTTCGACTCGTACGTGCGCAGACCGTTCGCAATGAGCCGCTCTACGAGCCCCCACGCGAACGGATCGCCCTTCGCGGCCCGGATCGAGCTCCAGTGCGAGACGGTCGTCTCTTCGCTGGTCGTCGCCATCGAGACCTTGCCCCGGAACGGCTCGCCCGAGAGGTCATCGAGGGTCCGAGGCCAGGTCGCGGGGTCCGGGAGCAGGCGCCTGTTGATCATCGCGACGCGCGGCCACGCCGTGAACGAGAGCCACGAGTAATCGGGGGCGCGCAGCCACTCCTCGTAGCGGCGAGCGACCTCGGCCTCGTACGGCTCGAAGATGCCAGTCTGGCGTGCGGCTTCGACCGCGACCTGGCTGTTCGTGACGAGCACGTCCGCGCGGGGATCGGCGCGCTCGTCGAGCAGGCGTCGCTCGACGTCGAGGTGATAGATCTTCTCAACCTCGACCCGCGTGCCGGTTAGGCCTTCGAACAGCCGGTAGATCGGCCCGAGATCGGGCCGGTTGCGGCCCGAGTACACGCGCAGCGTCGCCTCGTGCGTCACACGTGCCCTGCGGCGGCCACCTCTCGTGATGTGGCCCCGGCGGCCTCGTCGTAGAGATTCCATGGGAGCCGCCGGTACTCGCCCTCGCACGGATTCCCGGCCGCGAGCCAGTAGTCGCCAGTGGTGAGGTCGACGATGCTCGAGGTGATCGTCTGGTTGACATCGGTGCCCTGCGACGTCGCGTCGCCGTGCTTGCAGACGGAGTTCGGATGACCGAAGTGATCGCGAAGCGCGGTCGCGATCGTGCCGCGGACCGCCGCCGGATCGCCAGGCTTCCTGGCGGCCCGCAGGCCTCCGGTCAGGCGCGGCAGGCGCCAGAGCGAGTTCACCGAGAACGGCCGGTAGGTGGCCGCGATCTGCTCTGGAACGAAGGCGATGAAGTGGTTGGTGTGCACGAGCAGCCCGCCGGTCGGATACATCCAGCCGTGCCGATCCGGTGTCGTCTCGAGGTCGATGGCGAAGCCATCGCGGTGCGTGATCAGGAGATTCGTGCAGAGCGACTGGCGCGACTCGAAGACCGCACGCAGCGCGGTCTGCATCTCCGTCGCTTCAAGGATCTTGCGTCGGATGATCGGCTGCGGCACGCCGATGCCCTTGCCCCAGCGGGTCCCCAGGCCGTTCGCGTTGAGCGCGATCCCTGCTGAGTTCGCTCCGTGCCGTCCCACCTGGCCGGCCTCGGTCTGCATCACGATCGTCGGCTTCCCCGGCTGCACGATGCGCAGGAGGATCACCGTTCCCGCGGTCTCGCAGCGCCAATCCCAGTTCTGGCCGCAGTAGACATGTCCGTCGCCGGAGGCCTCCGGCAGAATCGCGTACGAGGAACAGCCCTCCTCCGCTTCGTCGGCGAAGGGGTTGTGCGTCGACAGCTCCCCGCGCGCGTTCAGCGCGAGCACTTCCGCGAAGTCGACGCCGGCGCCCTCGGCGATCCCGTGGATCTCCTCGCTGATGCCGGGCAGGTAGCTCTCGATCGGCTGCAGCCAGCGCGGAGCGTTGCTGCGGATCTGCGCCCACTCGAGGCCGGTGATGCGCTTGAACGACTCGCGGTAGTAGCCGATCGAGTCGCGGATCTGGCCGCGGGCGGCCTCGCCATGCTGCCGGCCCAGGTCGCGGCGCTCCCCTCGGATCTCGATCGTCGAAAGCTCGGCCACGGATCACCGCCCTACTTGAAATCGCTCCGCAGCATACACTACAGTCCGCGGGCAGGATGGCAGTGAACACTACGTCGATCGGCGCCTCCCAAGACGCGACGCTGGAAGAACGCATCGCCGCGGTGCGACCCGACCTGAGCCCAGCCGAGGAGCGCGTCGCCGGATTCTTCGCACAGCACCGCGAGGAGGTGATGTTCCTTTCGGCGGTCGAGATCGCGGGAAGGCTGGACACCAGCGACGCGACGGTGATCCGCGCGGCGCAGTCGCTCGGGTACTCCGGCCTTCCGGCGCTCAAAGCGGAGCTGCGCGAGGCGATGCGAACACGGGCCACCCCGACCTTGCGGCTCGGCCGCAGTCTCGAGGATCTGGGGAGCGATCCTGCGGCTGTCCTCGAGCACGTGCTCGCCACCGAGATTGAGCTGCTCCATGACGCGCGCGAGACCTTGCGGGCGGCCGAGTTCACGCGAGCGCTCGAGCTCATCGCCGGCTCGCAGCGTGTCGTGATCCAGGGCCTCGGACCGAATGCGCCGCTCGCCGAGTACTTCGCGTCGCGTCTGCGCCGGATGCGCCGTGCGGCACTGTCCGTCGGAGCGCGCGGCCAGGCGCTCGCGGACGCGCTCATCGACATGCGCGCGGGCGACGTCGTCGTCGTGCTCGCGTACGACCGGTCAAGCCCGGAGGCGGAGCTCACCTTGGAGCGCGCGCGGGACCTTGGACTTCCATCGATCCTCATCACGGACACGCTCGGCCTGGCGCTCGCGGGGGAGTTCACGGTAGCGCTCTCCGCGCGCCGCGCGGGCGGTGGCATGTTCCACCTGTCGGCGATCACCGTCGTGGTCCTGGATGCGCTGCTGTTTGGACTCGCAGGGCGCGACCGGGCGGGAGCGCTCGCGGCGGCAGACGAGCTTCAAGCGCTGCGCGCTCGCATCGTCGAGCGCACGAAGGGGGGAGTGTCGTGAGCACGCTCGTCGAATCGCGCATGGGTCTGACAAGCGCGGAGGTGCGCGAGCTTCGCGAGCGCTTCGTGCCGAACGGACTGCACGTCGGAACGCCGGTCGTCGTGGCACGAGCGTCCGGCGCCGAGGTGTTCGATCCGGAGGGCCATCGATACATCGACTTCGTCGCCGGCATCGGCGCGCTGAACCTCGGTCATCAGCACCCCGATGTCATCGCGGCGGTCCGCGATCAGCTCGATCGGTACGCACACGTGTCGGCGCAGGTGGTCAGCTACGAGCCATACGTGCGGCTCGCGGAGCAGCTCGATCGCATCTATCCGCGGATCGATGGCTCGACCATCGCGACCCGGAGCGTCTTCGCGAACAGCGGCGCCGAGGCGGTGGAGAACGCCATCAAGATCGCGCGCGTCGCCACCGGACGCGAGTGGATCATCGCCTTCCAGAACAGCTTTCACGGGCGGACCTACACCGCGATGACCGCAACGGGGAAGACGAAGAACTCGCGCATGGCATTCATGCGGTCCACCACGCCGAGCGTCGCGCACGTGCCGTACCCCTATCCGTACCGGCCGATCGCCGACGTCGGCGAGGAGCAGCTTGCGGACCTGCACGTGCGCCTCTTCGACCAGGTCCTCGAGACGAATCTCGCGCCCGAGCACGTCGCCGCGGTGATCGTCGAGCCGGTGCAGGGCGAAGGCGGGTTTGTGGTCCCACCGGCCCGATTCCTCAAACGGATCGCCGCGATCTGCCGTCGCCACGGCATCCTCTTCATCGCCGACGAGATTCAGACCGGCATGGGCCGGACCGGCCGCATGTTCGCGATCGAGCACTCGGGCGTGACCCCCGATCTCCTCGTCACGTCGAAGTCGCTGGGTGCCGGCTTTCCGATCGGCGCCGTGACTGGCAGGGCTGACCTGTTTGACGCCCTCGGCCCTGGATCGCTCGGCAGCACGTTCGGAGGCCACCCGGTCGCATGCGCGGCGGCGATCAGGACCATCGAGGTCATCGAGCGCGACGGTCTTCTCGACCGCGCGATGCGGATCGGCGACGCCCTTCGCGCGCGATTCGACGACATGGCGAAGCGGCACGAGGCGATCGGCGACGTCCGCGGCCTCGGTGCCATGCAGGCCATCGAGCTCGTGCAGGACCGGAAGACGAAAAAGCCGGCGTCGGCGCTCGTCGACGCCACGATCCGGACTGCCTGCGAGCGCGGTCTGCTCCTCCTGCGCGCGGGTCTCTTCTCGAACGTCATCCGGACCCTGGTCCCGCTCACGATCTCCGACGCGCAGCTCGACGAAGGGCTCGACATTCTCGACGGTGCGCTCACGACGACCGGTGGGGGAGGCTTTCGATGAATGGGCAGATGTACCGCCGCGAATTCCTGAGACGCTCGGCGCTGGCGGCCGCGAGTGCCGCGATCTTCGCATGCGCGCCTACCGCCACGACGACGAGCGCATCGGCGTCACTCAAGCCGGTGAAGGGCGGGACGCTCACGTGGGGCCAGTGGGACAAGATCGACGTCATCGATCCCGCGCTCACGACCGGCGCGGCCGCCGGCGAGATCGCGCAGAACATCCTCGACACGCTCATCGCCATGGACAGCGACCAGAAGTTCTACCCGGCGCTCGCGTCGAAGTGGACGATCGCGGATTCCTCGAAGACGTTCACGTTCACCCTTCGCGACGGGGTGAAGTTCCACGACGGCAGCACGCTCACGTCGGCCGCGGTGAAGGGATCGTTCGACCGGATCCTCGACCCGAAGACGAAGGCCGGCGCGGTCGTCTCGCTCGTGGGTCCCATCGACAAGATCACCACGCCCGATGACAAGACGGTCGTGTTCAGCTTCAAGCAGCCGTATCCCGCGTTCATGCTGCAGATCTGGCGTTACTTCTTCGGCGTCCTCTCCCCCAAGTACCTCGCCACACTGAAGCCCGGTGACGTCGCGGCCGAACCGGTGGGCTCGGGACCGTTCATGTTCGCCGGACGCTCCTCGGACGGGGTGGTCACGATCAAGGCGAACCCCGACTACAGCTGGCCGACCGAGCTCTTCCGCAATCGCGCCGCGCCGTATCTCGATCAGATCAAGTTCCGCGCGATCACGGAGCCGTCCACCCGCGTCGCGACCCTCGAGAGCGGCGAGAACCTGTTCATCGACGAGATCCCGGAGGCGGATTACGCGCGTCTCAAGGATGACAAGCGCTTCCGCTTCGTCATGTCGCCGCGTGCGAGCCACACCCTCGGGTTCAGCATGAACGTCAGCCGCCCGCCGACCGATGACCGCGCGGTGCGCGAGGCGGTGAACTGGGCCGTCGACCGCAAGTCGATCGTGGACAGGATCTTCTTCGGCGTGCACCACGTATCGGTCGGTCCGCTTTCCGAGGGCGTGTGGGCACGGGACGACACGCTCGAGCGGTCGTTCACCTTCGATCCCGCGAAGGCGAAGCAGCTCCTCGATCAGGCGGGCTGGAAGCTCGGCTCGGGGCCGGTCCGCCAGAAGGGCGGCCAGAACCTCGAGATCGCGCTCGCCACGTTCCGAAGCCCCTGGACCGAGATCGCCCAAGCGATGCAATCGCAGCTGCGCGACGTGGGCATCGACCTCAAGGTCCAGGTCATGGACCGCGGGCCGTACCTCGACTACGTGCGTGGGTACAAGCACAACATGGCCGCGACCTCCTCGACGAGCATCGACCCCGACGGGATCCTTCGGGTCTGCTACCACTCGGCGAACCGCGTGTCCGGGAGCAACTTCGCCAACCTGAACGACCCGCAGCTCGATGCGCTCCTCACCAAGGGCCAGGGCCAGGACCTGAACACCGCAGAGCGGAAGCAGACCTACGTCGACGCCCAGAAACGCGTTATGGAGATCCTTCCGTTCGTCGGCGTGATGAGCCAGATCCGGGTCGAGGCGATGGCGACGAAGGTGCACGACTTCAGGCCCGGGCCGGACGGGCTCACCGGCACCGCGATGAACGATGGCTGGGTGGAGGGATAACTCGGTGGATCTTGCGACGATCGCCATCGCGGCAACACCCGCGTTCCTCGCCAGCGCGGTCGAGTTCGTGGAGGCCACGACCATCGTCCTCGCCGTCGGCATCACGCGCGGCTGGCGCGCTCCGCTCGTGGGAAGCGCGCTTTCCGCCCTGACCCTCGCGCTGATCGTCGGTACGCTTGGCGTCGCCATCGTCACGGTCGTTCCGGAGCACCTCTTGCTCGGCATCGTAGGAACGCTGCTGCTCCTGTTCGGGTTGCGCTGGCTGCGCAAGGCGGTCCTGCGCTTCGCCGGGATCGTCGCCCTGCACGATGAAGAGGAGATCTATCGCCGCGAAGTCGCGGAGCTCCGCGCCCAAGGCGTCGCGCGCGACCGTTGGGATTGGATCGGGATGATCGTCGCCTACAAGGCGGTGCTCCTCGAGGGCACCGAGGTCGCCTTCATCGTCATCGCGTTCGGGGCGAAGGGGGTCAGCGCGATGAACGCGGCGATCCTCGGCGCGATCGCCGCCGGGATCATCGTCATCGCGGTCGCCGCAGTGCTGCGCTCGCCGCTCACCGCGGTGCCCGAGAACCTACTCAAGTTCGGCGTCGGCGCGATGCTCTCGACGTTCGGCGTGTTCTGGTTCGGCGAGGGCGTGGGCGCGGAGTGGCCTGGCGACGCCGCATCGATCCCGCTCATCCTCGGGTCGTTCCTGCTTGCAAGCTGGCTGGCGGTCCGGCTCCTCAACGGGCTCCTCCCTGAGGGAGCGCGTGTGGAGGCTCGCAATGTCTAGCGTGATGCGGGCCATCTGGGACAACACCTACGGGCTGCTCGTCGACGATGGTCAGCTCGCGGTCGGCGCGATCGTCGCCCTCGCGATCACCTGGGTGATCGCGCACTCGGGCGCCGACATCATCAGCGAGAACTCCGGTTGGGTGCTGCTCGGCCTCGTCCTCGCGCTCGTGCTCGCCAACCTGTACCGCGCCGGTCGCAACGCGCGCCGCCGCATCGGCTGAACACGGCCGGGCCCGCCGACCTCGTCCTCCGCGGCGGTCGCGTCTGGACCGTCGACCCGCGACGGCCGGAAGCGCGCGCGGTCGCGCTCCGCGGCGACCGGATCGTCGCCGTCGGCTCGGACAGCGATGTCACGCCCCTCCTCGGCCCGAGCACCGAGATCGTCGACCTCGCCGGGCGTCTTGCGCTGCCGGGCTTCATCGATGCGCATACGCACTTCGGGAACGCCGCCGCATGGGTGTTCCGGATCGGCCTCTACGACGAGCGCGACACCGCTGAGGTGTTGGCGAAGGTCGCCGCGGCGGTCGCGCGCGTTCCTGCCGGCATGTGGCTGACGGGTGGCGACATCGGGGCCGCGGTCACGTGGGAAGCGGACCGCCGCCACGAGCCCCGGCCGGCGCCGTTCGCCATCGACCGCCGCGCCCTGGATTCTGTCGCGCCCGATCACCCGGTCCTTGTTCGCCGCGTCGACGGCGCCTACGTCGCCAACTCGCTCGCGCTCGCCCGAGCGCGGATCGGCAGGCGCTCGCCGGACCCTCGGGGCGGCGGCGTGGAGCGGGACGGTGGGGGCGAGCCGACGGGGGTGCTCGTCGGTCGCGCCGGCGAGCGCCTGGCCGAGCTCGTCGCTCCCTACACCCGCGAGGTCGCGCTCGCTGGGGCGCGCGCCGCGCTCGACGAGCTGCGCCGCAGCGGGATCACCGGGATCCACGACGTCGCGCGCATCGACGAGATCTCTCAGCGGCACGCCTTCCACACCGACGTGGAGCGCAGCGCCACCGATCTGGGTCTTTTCCGCGAGCTGCAGCGACGAGGCGAGCTCACCGTGCGGGTGTACGCGCTTCTCACGCTGGCGGTGTGGCGCGAGATCGTCTCCTGCGGCATCCAACCGCGGACCGACGAGGGGCTCCTTCGGTTCGGCGCGCTCAAGGCGTTCATCGATGGCTTCCTCATGGAGAAGCCGTATGAAGACGATCCCGACTATGCGGGAGACTTCACGTTCCGGTTCGTCGACGAGGCCACCATGGCGGCCGATATCGCCGGCGCCGACGCAGCCGGTTTCGATCCGGTCGTGCACACGATCGGGGACAAGGCGCATCGTCTCTTGCTCGACTGGTACGAGGCGGCCGTTCGCGCGAACCCGGCGCGCGATCGCAGGTTCCGCGTGATCCACGCCTGGTATCCCAGCGCGCGCGAGGTCGAACGGATCGGGAAGCTCGGCCTCATCGCCGACATCACGCCGCAGCACCAGGTGAACGACGGTGTGGTCGAGCGAAGGCTCGGGCCGCAGCGCGCGAGGACCGCGCACGCATGGCGTTCGCTCAAGGATGCGGGCGCGCGGTTGGATCTTGTCTCCGACTGGCCGGGAAGCTTCAACGAGCAGCGCGCGACGCCGCTCTCGCCGCTCCACAACATCGCGCTAGCGGTCGGTCGCGCGTGGCATCCCGAGCAGGCCCTCACCGTCGCGGAGGCGATCGCGGCCTACACGATCAACCCCGCATTCGCTTCGTACGAGGAGGACCTCAAGGGCAGCATTACCGCGGGCAAGCTTGCCGATCTGGTCGTCGTTTCCCGGGACATCCTGTCAGCGCCGCCCGAGGCCATCCGTCAGGCGGAGATCGATCTCACGATCCTCGGCGGGAAGGTCGTCTACCGTCGCGCGACAAGCTCCGCGTAGCGATAGCAGCCACGGTCATGGTCGTTCCGGATTCCGACCGCCTGCATGAACGACTCGACGACTGTGGGGCCGACGAAGCGGAATCCCCGCTTCTTCAGGTCCTTCGAGAGGGCGACGTTGTCCGCGAATCCCCATACATAACGGTCGAACGAGCCGAGCTCTTTCCGTACCGCGAGCGTCGCAACGGCGTTCGCGATGGCCGCCTCGATCTTCGCGCGATTGCGGATGATCGACGCATCGCTCATGAGCCGGGCGACGTCGCGCTGACCGAACGAGGCGACCTTCGACGGGCTGAACCGCGCGAACGCCCGCCGGAACGCGGGTCGCCTTCGCAGCACGATCTCCCAAGAGAGCCCGGCCTGCATCCCCTCCAGCACGAGAAATTCAAAGAGGCGGCGATCGTCGTGCAGCGGCGTGCCCCACTCCTTGTCGTGGTAGGACAAGAGAGGCTCACGAGACGCCCACACACAACGAGGAAGCGCGCGACGCAGCGCCGAGGGCATTTCTCGGCGCTGCGTCGCTTCGCTTATCAAGCTCCACCCCACTTCCGGAGGAGATCTGGAAGCTCCGAGAGCCTTTCGATTTCGGCGGAGGGCACGGCGATCGACGAAGGAAATCCTGATGTGTTCTTCCGCCAGATCCCTCGCATGCCGATCTCGAGGGCTCCGCTGACGTCATCGACCATGCGATCGCCGATCATCACGCACTCCTCCGGCATCGCATCGAGTCGTTTTGCGACCTCTTCGAATACGGTCCGGTGCGGCTTCGAGTGCGGCAGATCGGAGGTGTAGACGATCGCGTCGATGAGCGCCGCGAGGCCGTGCGTCGCGAGGTCGGCGTTGTGCCAATCCGCCGCCCACCAGGTGTTCGACAGAAGCCCGAGCCGGTAGCCACGCGCACGCAGGAGCGTGAGCGTGGAGACGGCGTCGGGATCAACGGTCGACCATCCCGCGATCGCCTTCGCATAACCGTCCATGGCACCGAGGAGCTCCGCGCCGCTGACCGGGACACCGAGACGGTCGAAGCCCTCGCGGACGAGGCCGGTCGGCGGCCCGCTCCAGTGCTCGGTGTCGACTCTCCGCCAATGCTCGCGCTCGGATTCGCGCATCGCCATGACATACCCGTCGCGCGAAGGCCATTTCCGGTCGGCGAACTGGGTGACCAGGTGGTCGTACGACGCGGCCCACTTGAGCTCCGCGCTGTTATCCCAGTCAGACCAATGCACGAGCGTGCCACCAAGATCGAAGATGACCGCGCGCGGCGTCGCCACCGCGCGGAACGATAGGGAACCGCCGGAATGCGCATCCTGTGCGCCAGTGCCTGACATCTCCTGGCTGTTCATCATCGCGAGGTCTACGAGCTCATGGACCTGTTTCCGCACGCCAGCCGATTCGCGCTAGCTGACCGGTCTCGCGTTATCCGCGGTCGCGCAGCAGGTCCGTGCGGATGCGCTCGTATTCCTCGCGCTGGATCTCACCGGCCGCGTAGCGGCGCTGCAGGATCGCGAGGGCATCGCCGCGGGCGGGGGAGCTCCTCTGGCCGCGGACGGCCCAGACCAGGAGCGCCAGAAGAGCGACGGGCACCAGCGCGAACAGCAGCATCATCCCGCCACCCGCACCGAACATCGGCATCCACACGCCGAACGGACCGACCCCGCGCATCGTGCCCAGCACTCCCCACATGATCAGCATGCCCACGGCGGGGACGGCGAAGAGCGCGAGGACGGCGACCGCCGCCACCGTTAGCAGCGTTCGAGTCGTGTCGCGCTCGTTCTGCGCGTGTCCGTCTCGATCCATGAGCGCCTCCGATCGCTCCAGTCTGCGCCCGAGTCCTACTAAGCGCCGTGCCGATCGAGCGTCGTCGGCATGGCGTCCATCATGCGGACCATAGCGAATCCGCCGGTCCTGGCGGCCCGCCAGACAAGAACGATGGCCAGCCCAAGCAGGAGCACATTCAAGACTGTCGTGTAATTGAATGTGATCTCGGGCGCGGCGACCAGCGCCGCGCGGGTCGTCGGGATGAGCCCGAGTGCGCCGAAGCACACCTCGACCGCGAAGCCCGCGAGGGCCATCGCCGCGTAGAACGTCGCGAAGAGAAAAAGGCTGACGCGCCCGCCGTAGTACTTGCGGTAGATGTTGAGGATCGGGATGACGATGAGGTCGGCGAAGATGAACGCGACCACGCCGCCGAAGCTGATGCCGCCGTTCCAGAGCACCGCCGCGAGCGGGACGTTGCCAATCGAGCACACGAAGCTGACGACGGAAACCAGGGGCCCAACTAACGGCCCCCAGATCGCGGCGAGCGTCGGATCGCGCGTGACGAAGAACGCCTGCCACCATTCCTTCGGCACCCACGACCCGAGCGCGCCGGCGAGGACGAGTCCGCCGACGACGTCCTTCCAGATCGAGGCCCAGTCCATCAGGAAGTAGTGCGAGATCGCGGTGAACCCGCGCGCCGAGAAGATCCGCTCCCACAGTCTCCCTTCGGTGACTGACATGTCCATTTGGGCGTGGCCTTCCATCGAGCCCTTGAGGCCGCGCTCGGCCTGGCTGCGCGCGGCGGCGACGAGCCGAGGCGTGAGGAAGATGCGGAAGAGCGCGACGAGAATCGCGATCATGAGCGGTCCGCCGGCGAATTCGGCGACCGTGAATTGCCAGCCGAGCAGGATCCACATGATGATGCCGAGCTCGATGACCAGGTTCGTCGAGGCGAACTGGAACGCCATCGCCGCGGTGAAGTTCGCACCCTTCTGAACGATGGAGCGCGCGATCGCGACCGCGGCGTACGAGCACGACGAGGAGGCCGCACCGAGCCCGCATGCGAGCGCGATCGTCCGCGGCGAGTCGTCGGGCAGGAGGCGACTCATCTCTGATTTCGAGACGACCGCCTGCACGACGGCCGAGATCGCGAATCCGAGAATGAGCGCCCAGCCGATCTCCCAGGTCATCGCGGCCGCGAGCCCGAATGCGTCCGCGACGGCTTTTACGACATCGGGCATGTCACAAGCCTTCGCGCGACCGATCGCCTCGATGGGCGCGCGTGCACTGACTTCCTAGACCACCGCTGGTGCCTGACCGAGGCGCTCGTC
>Ga0209059_1000019_pt1 | contig 60223 bp, 58 predicted proteins | sample GraSoiAngelo_151_FD_186165 | JGI IMG/M metagenome (GOLD analysis project Ga0209059, IMG submission 186165) | Grasslands soil microbial communities from the Angelo Coastal Reserve, California, USA - 14_1009_12_20cm (SPAdes) (version 2) | ecosystem: Environmental > Terrestrial > Soil > Grasslands ...
CCGAGCGACGTCCGCCGCACGAGCTGCTGCAGGCCGACCATCATCACGACCGACGAGACGAGCATCAGGACCTGTACGTAGCGAATGGTCACGTCCGCGTAGAGCGGGATGTCGCCGGCGAGCAGGTTCGGCAGCGTGTGGTCGCGGGAGGACACGTAAGTCGCAATCCAGGCTTCGAGGAAAAAACTGACTCCGATCGCGCTGATAAGAGGAGCCAGCCGTGGGGCACGCCGCAGAGGCCGGTAGGCGACCTTTTCGATCGTAAAGCCCAGCACCGCACAAAGAGCCATGGCGGCGATCATCGCCAGCAGCAGCACCGGTATCACGAGCGCAAGCGAGGATGTGCCCGTCAATCCGAACTGGCCGGTCACGCCGAGCACGACGAACGTCCCGATCATGAAGACGTCGCCGTGCGCGAAGTTGATCAGCTCGAGCACGCCGTAGACCATGCTGTAGCCGAGTGCGATTAGCGCATACACGCTGCCCAGGGTGACCCCGTTGATGAGCTGTTGGAGGATGCCTTCGGGGGTCAGCCCAGAGGTGAGCAGGTCCAGGCAGCGCTGCATTTCTTCCTCAAAGAGGTTTGAACGGAAGAGGGGCAGGCCTTTGCAAGCCTGCCCCTCTTGTCGACACTGCTAGCCGCCGATCGTGACTGCTTTGACGGCCTTGAAGTTTCCGCTCTCCACCTTGTAGACGGTGAAGATGCTGGTTGTGATGTCGCCTTTGCTGTCGAACGTGTAGGACTGCACGAGCCCTTTGTAGTCCTTCGTCGCGGCAACCGCGCCGAGGACGGCCGACTTGGTCGCGCCCGCCGTTTTGACCGCGTTCATGATGATGTTCGCCGCGTCAAAAGCCTGGGGAGCGTATTGGAAGACGTCGACGCTGTACTTCGCCTTGAACTTCGTGTTGAACTCGGCGAATCCCGTCATCAGGTTCTGCGCCGGCCCGCCGTTGGAGGCGAAAGCGCCCTCAGCGTCGGTTCCGGCCAGCTTCGTGTAGTCGCTGTCCTCGCAGCCGTCTCCCATGACGAAGGGCACCTTGATGCCAAGCTTGCGTGCCTGCGAGGTGAGAGGTCCGGCCTGCGCCGAGTAACCGCCGTAGAAGATGACGTCAGGGTGCTTGCCCTTGATCGTCGTCAGCTGGGCGGTGAAGTCGCTGGCGGTGGCGTCGAGGTGTTCCCGCGCCACGATCTTGCCGCCGGCGCCTGGAATCGCGTCGTTGACCGAGTCGGCCAGTCCCTGGCCGTAAGTGCTCTTGTCGTCCAGGATGGCGACGTTCTTGCAGCCGAGGGTCTTGACCGCGAATTCGGCGTCGGTATGACCCTGCGCGACGTCGTTACCGATCACCCGGAAGGCTGTCTTGAAACCCTGGGCGGTGTACTTCGGGTTGGTGGCTGACGGCGAGATCTGGGTGATCCCGTTGTCGTTGAAGATCTTGGACTCGGCGATGGTCGCGGTCGAGAAGATGCCACCGATCACCGCCACGACACCGTCGTCGACCAGCTTCTGCGCGCTCTGGGCGCCCTGCGTCGCGTCGGCGTTGTCGTCAACAGGGTCGAGCTGGAACGTATAAGTCGTGCCCTGGTTCTGGACGCCGCCGGCGGCGTTCATCTGGTCTACGGCCAGCTGGGCGCCGTTCTTGGCGTCGATGCCGTAGTTCTGGTACTTGCCGGCCAGCATCCCGATGAACCCGATCTTGAGGACCGGGTCAGACGGCTTGAATGCCATGAGCCGGGCCGTGGCCGCCGCTGCGATTGCGGAGCCCCCACTCGCCGGTACAGCCGAAACGGCGTTCGGATTGCACGTCGAGGAGGTTCCCCCGCTCGTGCCGCCACCGCCGCACGCGGCAGCGGTTGCGAATAAAGCGGCAACCATGAGGACTGTAAGCCCCCGTTTTCGAATCATGTGATTCCCCCTATGTCTTGCCTGCGAAGCTCGCCGCCCTCTTCCCGGCTTGGCTCGGGGCGAGAGTGCGCCGACGGCGAAATGCTGCCACTTTCAAGGTGGCAGGCTACTCCGAGCAGAACTATCGACTCCGTGGCGCCCGTAAGTCAAGCTGGCAGCGTAGCCCGGTAGGATAGCCGCGCTATGAGCCGTGTCGCGGTCGCCGGAGCCGGATACGTCGGGCTCACCACGGCAGCCTGCCTGGCCGACCTCGGCAACGAGGTGGTGGCCGTCGACATCGACCAGGACCGCATCAAGATGCTGCGCCGGCACCGGCTGCCCATCTATGAGCCGGGTCTGCGGGAAGTGGTCGAGCGCAATGCGCGGGCGGGCCGCCTGAGCTTCACTACCTGCTACGAGGAAGCGGTTCCCGGCGCCGACTACGCGTTCATCGCGGTCGCCACGCCGGAAGGGGCCGAAGGCGCGGCCGACCTCTCATACGTGGAGGCAGCCGCGCGCTCGGTGGCGGAGAACATGAATGGTCCCCTGGTCGTCGTGAATAAGTCCACGGTTCCGATCGGGACCGGCGACTTCGTGAGCAGGGTGCTGGCCAAACACGCGGGAGAGCACCGGTTCGATGTGGTCAGCAACCCCGAGTTCCTGCGCGAGGGCTCGGCGCTGGCCGACTTCATGCAGCCCGACCGGGTCGTCATCGGAGCCCACCGGAGGGAAGCGGCAGACCTCGTCGCCAAGCTCTACGAACCGCTCAATGCCCCAATCCTGCTCACGACCATGTACACCGCCGAGATGATCAAGTACGCGTCCAACTCCTTCCTGGCGACCCGGATCTCGTTCATCAACGAGATGGCTCGCATCTGCGAGAGGGTCGACGCCGACGTGAAAGTCGTCTCCGAGGGCATGGGGCTGGACCGCCGGATCGGGAGCCTCTTCCTGGAGGCGGGCATCGGCTACGGCGGCTCCTGCTTCCCGAAGGATGTCAAAGCACTCGCCGCGACGGCCAAGGAGTACGGCTATCACCCGGAGCTCCTGCGGGCGGTCATGGACATCAACCAGGACCAGCAACGCCTGGTCATCGAGAAATTGAAAGACTGCCTCGGCACTTTGCGGGGGCAGGTCGTCGGCCTGCTCGGCCTCGCCTTCAAGCCCAACACCGACGACCTGCGGGAGGCTCCCAGCCTGGAGATCGCCCGCGGGCTCCTCGCCAAAGGCGCGACGGTGCGCGCCTACGACCCGGCCGCGATGGTCCGCGCCAAGCGCCTGCTGCCGGACGTCAACTACCGCCGCGACGCTTACCAGGTGGCGCGGGGCGCCGACGCCATCGCGGTGATTACCGAGTGGAACGAGTTCAAGCTCCTCGACCTGCCGCGGGTCCGGCGTTCGATGCGGCGTCCGGTAGTTGTCGACGGACGCAACATCTACGATCCGGTCCAGATGCGCGACCTGGGGTTCGTGTACAGGGGGATCGGCCGCAATTAGTTCCCGCGCGGTGATCTCCGGCGGGGCCGGATTCATCGGGTCGCACCTCTGCCGCGCCCTCCTCGACCGGGACTGCCAGGTGGTCGTGCTCGACAACTTGCTGACTTCTCGGCGTGCGAACCTGGATGGGCTCGAGGGGCGGCCCGGGTTCGAGTTCAGCAAGCACGACGTCAGCCTCGACGTCCGCGTCGATGGTCCGGTCGACCTGGTCCTGCACCTGGCCTCGCCCGCGTCACCGGTGGACTTCCCCGCCTTTCCGATCCAGATCGTGAAGGTGGGCACGCTGGGGACGCACAACCTGCTCGGCCTGGCCAGGGCCAAAGGGGCGCGCTTTCTCCTGGCCTCCACGTCGGAGGTTTACGGAGACCCGCTCGTGCACCCGCAACCGGAGTCCTACTGGGGCAACGTCAACCCGATCGGCCCGCGCGGCTGCTATGACGAAGCTAAGCGCTGCGCGGAGGCCTTCACCATGGCTTACCACCGCGCCCACGGCCTGGATACTCGCATCGCCCGCATCTTCAACACGTACGGGCCTGGGATGCGCCACGACGACGGTCGCGTCGTTCCCAATTTCATCACCCAAGCCTTGGCTGGTCAGCCGTTGACGATCTACGGCAGTGGCTCCCAGACGCGCAGCCTCTGCTACGTCGACGACCTGGTCCGCGGGTTGCTGGCCGTGCTCGACTCCGATGAGAACCTGCCCTTCAACGTCGGCAATCCGGAGGAGATCACGATCCTGGAGCTGGCGCGCACGATCATCACGGCGACCGGGTCGCGCAGCGAGATCGTGTTCGGGGACCGGCCGGAGGACGATCCGGAGCGGCGGCGACCGGACATCTCCAGGGCCCGCGAGCTGCTCGGCTGGGAGCCTCGCATATCGCTCGCCGCCGGCCTGGAGCTGACGCTGCCTTACTTTCGCAACCTGGCGGCATGAACCTTCGGGAGAAGATCCGGAACGTGCCGGACTTTCCCGTGCCGGGCATCCTCTTCCGCGACATCACGCCACTTCTGGCCGACCCCGCCGCGCTGCGCGAAGCGACCGAGCTGATGTCATCCCACTGGCGCGACCGGGAGGTGGACCTGATTGCCGCCATGGAGGCGCGTGGCTTCGTTTTCGGCGCCGGCATGGCGCTCGAGCTGGGCGCCGGCTTCATCCCCGTCCGGAAGTCGGGCAAGCTGCCCTGGAAGACGCTTTCCGTCGAGTACGAGCTGGAGTATCGGAGCGACGTCCTGCACGTCCACGAAGACGCCGTCCAGCGGGGCCAGCGGGTGCTCGTCGTCGACGACCTGATCGCCACCGGCGGCACCGCGCGGGCCGTCTGCGAGCTGGTCGAGACGATGGGCGGCGTGGTGGTAGGCTGCGAGTTCCTGGTCGAGTTGATCGACCTCAAGGGGCGCGACCTGCTCCAGGGTTACGAGGTGCACAGTGAAATCCAGTTCGAAGGCGATTAGCGCCCACGGGGATGTTCGTGACGCGGGCCTCGCCAAGCAAGGCCAGGAGCTGATCGACTGGGCAGCGCGGGAAATGCCGGTGCTGCTCTTGATTCGCGACAGGTTCAAGCAGGAGCAGCCGCTGCGCGGCTTAAAAGTGGGCGCCTGCCTCCACGTCACCACGGAGACCGCCAATCTGATGCTGACGCTCAAGGCCGGCGGCGCTGACATCGCCCTCTGCGCGTCCAACCCGCTGTCCACGCAAGACCCGGTGGCGGCCGCGCTCGTGCAAGGGCACGCCATCCCGACCTTCGCCATCAAGGGCGAGGACACCGAAACCTACTACGGCCACCTGGGCGCGGTCGTCGATACCGAGCCTCAGCTGACTATGGACGACGGCGCCGACCTGGTCACGATGCTCCACCGGGAGCGGACGGAGCTGCTGCCCAACGTGATCGGCGGTACCGAGGAGACGACGACCGGCGTTATCCGGCTCCGGGCGATGGCCGAGCAGGGTGTGCTCCGCTACCCGATCGTGGCGGTCAACGAGGCGCTCACGAAGCACATGTTCGACAACCGCTACGGGACGGGCCAGAGCACCCTCGACGGCATCATCCGGGCCACCAATGTGCTGCTCGCGGGCAAGGTCTTCGTGGTCGCCGGCTACGGCTGGTGCGGGCGAGGCCTGGCGACCCGGGCTCGGGGCATGGGCTCACACGTCGTGGTGACGGAGATCGACCCGCTGCGCGCGCTGGAGGCGGCGATGGACGGCTTCCAGGTCATGACGATGCGCGAGGCGGCGCGCGTCGGCGACATCTTCGTGACCGTCACGGGCGACATCAACGTGCTCGACCGCGACCACTTCCAGGCGATGAAAGACGGCGTCCTGCTGGCCAACTCCGGGCACTTCAACGACGAGATCAACCTGCGAGCGCTGGACGAGCTCGCCGCCTCCGTGCGACCCGTCCGCGAGTTCGTCCAGGAGTACCGGCTGGACGACGGCCGGCGGCTGCACGTCCTGGGCGAGGGCCGGCTCATCAACCTGGCCGCCGCCGAGGGTCACCCGGCCGCGGTCATGGACATGAGCTTCGCGAACCAGGCGCTCTGCGCGGAGCACATCGCAAAGAACGCGGCGGCGCTGGAGCGGAGGGTGTACGACGTGCCGGCCGAGATCGACGCCGAGGTGGCCAGGCTCAAGCTCGACGCGATGGGCATCGCGATCGACAAGCTCTCGGACGAGCAGCGCAAGTACGTCTCGTCGTGGGAGTCCGGCACCACCTGATCCGGCGCCGGGTCGACGCGCTGACGCCGCATTCGAAACTCCACCCGTGTATCCGGCCTGTCCGTCAAACGATGTCGGAGCGGATGCGCCCCTAAGCTTCCACATCGTCATGGCCAGCAGGCGAGCTTGGGTCCTGGGCGGCGGCGGGGCCAGGGGAGCGGCCGAGGTCGGCATCATGCTTGCGCTCTTCGAGGCTGGCGTCGACCCGCCGATTCGGCTGGTCGGGTCCAGCGTTGGTGCGCTCAACGCGGCCGCCATCGCCGGCTACCCGACGCTGGCCGGGGCCCAGATGCTGCGGCGGATCTGGCTCTCTCATCTGGCCCACAACGTCTTCCGCCGACACGCCCTCGGCATGACCATCTCGGGCCTGCGCTGGAAGCCCTACCTGGTCGACTCGGACGCGGTCGTCCGGTTGATCAATCGGGTCGGCGCGCTGACCGGCGTGACGACTTTCGAGGAGCTCACGATCCCGCTCACGGTCGTGGTCACCGACCTTGGCATGGGCCGCCCCGGCCTCTTCAACTCCGGCGAGCTCGGCCTCCCGCTGCTCGCCTCGACCGCCATCCCCGGGCTCTACCCGCCGGTCACCATCGATGGGCACGAGTACTACGACGGCGGCATCGTCAACAACACACCGATCTCGGTCGCCGTCGATCAGGGCGCCAAGGACGTCGTCGCCATCAGCCTGATGGCCACCCGGCCGGATCCCAGCCGGCTGGACTCCTGGCCCGACGTGCTGGCGCGGACCGTGCAGCTCACGCTCCATCAGCAGATGCTGATCGACTTCGAACGGCTGCAGGAGCGGGCACGCCTGACGGTCCTCTGCCCGCTGCTGCCGGTTGAGGTCGACCGCTATGCCGCCAGCGGCCAGCTCGGCTCGGTGATCGAGTCTGCCCGCCGGTCGATGGCCGACCTCCTGGCCAAGCGTGGCTCCCGGCTTTTCCGCCACTCCGGCGTCCATTACCTCGAGCTCGCAGCCTAAGCTACTGACCTGCCGGTACTCCCGGCGCTTGGAGCCGCGCCCGCACGGTGGCCCGGTTTTGCCGGCGCGGGAAACAAGGAGGAAATTGCAGCGTGATGAAGCGCAAAGAGGGCGCCTCCGCCCCCCTTCTCTTCACGTCCGAGTCGTGCGCCGAAGGGCACCCGGACAAGCTCGCCGACCAGGTCTCCGACTCGATCCTGGACGCGATCCTCTCCAAGGACCCGCTGGCCCGGGTCGCCTGCGAGGCAGCCATCACCACCGGCCTCATCATCGTGATGGGAGAGATCACCACCGACTGCTACGTCGACATCCCGCGGATCATCCGGCAGACCATCCGGGACGTCGGCTACACGCGGGCCAGGTACGGCCTGGACGCCGAGACCTGCGGTGTCATCACCAGCATCGATGAGCAGTCGCCCGACATCGCTCAGGGCGTCGACGTGGGCGGCGCCGGCGACTCCGGGATGATGTTCGGTTTCGCCTGCGACGAGACCCCGGAGCTGATGCCGCTGCCCATCAGCCTTGCCCACGCGCTCGCCAGGCGGCTGGCGGAAGTGCGCCGAACGAAAACCGTCGGCTACCTGCGGCCCGACGGCAAGTGCCAGGTCACCGTCGAGTACGGCGCCGAGGGCAAGCCGGCTCGCGTCGACACCGTCGTCGTCTCGGCCCAGCACCACGACGAAGCCACCTCGGATGAGATCCGTAAAGATCTCGAGGAGCACGTGGTCGACAAGGTCATCCCGAAAGCGCTCCGCAAGGACGGCTTTCGCTGCCTCGTCAACCCGACCGGGCGGTTCGTCATCGGCGGTCCCGCCGCCGACGTCGGTCTCACCGGGCGGAAGACGCAGGTCGACAGCTACGGCGGGTACGCGCGGCAGGGTGGCGGCTGCTTCTCCGGCAAGGACCCGACCAAGGTCGACCGGGCCGGCGCCTACGGCGCCAGGTATGTGGCCAAGAACATCGTGGCGGCAGGACTGGCCAGCCGCTGCGAGGTCCAGCTGGCCTACGCGATCGGCGTCGTCAAGCCGGTCGCGATCGCCGTCCAGACCTTCGGCACCGGCAAGGTTCCCGACTCCGAGATCAAGCGGGCCGTCGAGCGGCAGTTCGACCTGAGCCCGCTCGGAATCATCAAGGAGCTCAACCTGCGGCGGCCCCTCTTCCGGCCGACTGCCTGCTACGGCCACTTCGGACGGACCGACATCGACGCGCCCTGGGAGGACACGTCGCGGGCCGCGGACCTCCTGGCGGAGGTCGCCGACTAGGGGACGTGGCCGGGAGACTCGGGCAGCAATTCGGCGATCCAGGTGGCCCGATGCCACGAAAGGGAGGAGCACCGGAGCCCGCGCATCCTTAGATGCGTGCGCGAGGAGCGGACGACCTGACAAAGGCAGCGGCCCGCATGGGCGTTGAAGCGCCCGCGAGGCCTCCCGGCCACGTCCCCCTTGTTGCGGTCATCCCCGCCGGCGGGGCGGGGACGCGCCTCTGGCCGTGGTCGAATCGCGCCCGGCCGAAGCATCTCCTCGACCTGACAGGCAGCGGCCGCTCCCTCCTGCAGGAGACGTACGACCGCGTCCGCCCTCTGGCCGAGGAGGTCTACGTGCTGACCGAGGCCCGCCAGGTCGAGCCGATCCTCGCCCAGCTGCCGGAGCTTCCGCGGGACCGGGTGATCGTCGAACCGGTCGCGCGGGGCACGACCAGCGCTCTGGGCCTGGCCGCCTTGACGCTGGCCGAGCGGGACCCGGGGGCGCTCATGCTCAGCCTGCCGGCTGACCACGTGGTCAAGGGGCGCCGCGCCTTCGGGGCGGCCATCAAGCGCTCGGCGCGCCTGGCGGCCGCCACCGATCGGCTGGTGACGATCGGGCTCCGGCCCACCTACCCCGCCACGGGGTTCGGCTACATCAGGACGGCGGGCAGGTTTCGCGGCGGAGGCGTCACGGCGCTGAAGGTGGACCGCTTCGTGGAGAAGCCATCGCTGGCAAGGGCTCGCGGGTACCTGGCGGAAGGCGACCACTACTGGAACCTGGCGATGTTCTCCTGGCGGGTGGGCGTCTTCCTGGAGGAGCTGGCCCGCTACTCGCCGCGCCACTACCGGGGCCTGCGCCGCGTTGTGGCGGCCAGGCGGGCAGGCGAGGAGGTCCGGGCGGCCAGGCTCTACGCCCGGCTGCCGGCGGACGCCGTCGACAACACGATCATGGAGCGCACCGAAAAGCTCGTGCTCGTGCCGGGCGGCTTCGAATGGGTCGACGTCGGGTCCTGGTCCGAGCTGCACTCGCTGCTGCCCAAAGACGGTGGCGGCAACGTGCTGCGCGGCGACCCGGTCCTGGTCGACGCGGAGGGTTCCTTCATCTCCGCGCCGGGCAAGGCGATCGCTGTCATCGGCGTGAAGGACTTAGTCGTGATCGACACCGAGGAAGCCCTGCTGGTGGTGCCCAGGGAGCGTGCCCAGGAGGTGAAGAGCGTGGTCGACCGTCTCAAAGCCCGCGGCAAGACCCGCTACCTTTAGTTCTTGCCTATGGCGCCGAAGGCCGAGATCAAGTTCGGCACCGACGGCTGGCGGGGGATCGTCGCCGACGACTTCACATACGACAACGTCCGCCGCGTCGCCCAGGGGATTGCCGACTACCTGAAAGACAAGCGGCAAGGCGCCACTCCACTCGCGGTAGTCGGCTATGACTGCCGCTTCGCGTCGGAGGAGTTCGCTCGCGAAGTGGCTCGGGTCTTCGCCGGCAATGGCATCAAAGTGCTGATCTTCGACAGGCCTTCGCCGACCCAGGTCGCCTCCTGGACCGTCATCGACCGCAAGGCGGACGGCGCGGCCATCATCACCGCCAGCCACAATCCCTGGCTCTTCAACGGCGTCAAGTACAAGCCCGAAACCGGCAGCTCAGCCCCGACCGAGGTGATCCGCGATCTCGAGCGCCGGATCGCGGACATCGACGCCGCCTCGGTCAAGCGGGCCGACGAGGGAGTCGAGACCTATGAGCCGCTGCCCGCGTACTTCGAGCAGGTCGGCCGCATGGTCGACCTCCCGGCGCTGCGCGGCTCCGGCCTGAAGGTCCTGCACGAGTGCATGTTCGGGTCGGGCTACGGCTACCTCAGCGGGCTCCTGGCGGGCGGCTCCACCCAGGTGACCGAGCTCCACTCGGAGCGCAACCCTTACTTCGGAGGGGTCAACCCGGAGCCGATCCCGCGGAACCTGCAGTCCTCCCTGGCGACCATGAAGTCGGGTGGCTATGACCTCTGTGTCGCGACAGACGGTGACGCCGACCGGGTCGGGATCATCGACGAGAAGGGCAGGTTCATCACCCAGCTCGAGGTCTACGCCCTGCTCATGCTCTATCTCTTCGAGATCAAGGGCTGGCGTGGCCCGGTGGTCAAGACCGTGAACATGACGTCGATGGCCGACCAGCTCGCCAAGGAGTTCAAGGTCCCCGTCTACGAGGTGCCGGTCGGCTTCAAGTTCGTGGCGCCGAAGATGATGGAGACCGAGGCGGTGCTGGGCGGGGAGGAGAGCGGCGGGTTCGGCATCCGCGGCCACATCCCGGAGCGCGACGGCCTCCTGGCCGGGCTCTTCTTCGCCGACATGATCGTCCGCTACCGCAAGCCGATCAGCGAGGTCCTGGCCGACCTCCAGGCGCGGGTTGGGCCACACGCGTACGAGCGTCGGGACGTGCCGATGCGGCGCGAGACCTACGACCGCGACCGGCAGGTGATCCTGAAGACACTCGCTGAGAAGGCGCCGAAAGAGGTGGCCGGCCAGAAGGTCGAACGGGTCCGTGACGACGACGGCTTCAAGTTCTACCTTGCTGACGGGTCCTGGGTGCTGGTCCGGACCAGCGGGACGGAGCCCCTGATTCGGATTTACTCCGAGGCGGCAACAAAGGAGGACGTCACCCAGCGGCTGGACGCGATGTCAGAGGTGATCGGAGTCGAAAGCCATGGAGGGGGTAGCGCATGACGGGTTCATCCCGGAATGCGACTCAAGGGGGGACGTCCCCCCTTGGGGAGGTTAAGCGAGCCGACGAGACGCGGGTCGACAAGCCTTGGGGGTACGAGATCCGCTGGGCAGTCACCGACCGCTACCTGGGCAAGATCCTTCACATCAACCGCGGCGAAGCCCTCTCTCTCCAGTACCACGAGCGCAAGGACGAGACCTTGCTCGTCATGGCGGGCAAGCTCGACTTCGAGGTCGGAGACGGGTCGGGCGCCCTCAAGCTTCTCCACCTGAAAGCGGGCGACAGCATCCACATCCCGCCCGGCACCCGTCATCGGATGACGGCGGTGGAGGATTGCGACGTATTCGAGGTGTCTACCGGAGAGATCGACGACGTCGTCCGCCTGGAAGACCGATACGGTAGGGTTCCCCGGGGCAGACAAGACGCATGAAAACCCCGCCTCCTGTCGACGAGCACGTTCGGCGTACGAGGGTGGCCGCGGTCACCGTCGAGCGCGATCCCCGTTTCCTGGTGTTCGCCTCGCTGGTCCTGGTCGCGCTGGCCCTCGGATTCAAGTCCGAGCTGGTCTCGCCAGGGCGGGTCTGGTTCCTTGCCGCCGGGCTGCTCGCGGTCGCCGCCCCGGCGCTGTTCGGCTACCTGCGCGCCGAGAGCGGCGCCAGCCTGCCCGCTGTCGAGTACTACGTGCCCGCGGTGCTCGGCGCCCTGGCGGTTGCCGGGCTCTCCCTGATCATCCCCGAGTGGTGGCGCTACGGGCTCGCGGTGCTGGTGTTCGGGACCTGTTTCATGGTTTCTTCGCGCCTGGACTTCATCCGGCTCGCAGACCAGGCCAAGCGCGGCCACCATTTCATGCAGGAATCGATCCTGGCGGTGGCCATGGTGGGCGGCTTTGTCGCTGTCCTCAGCTCGCCCTTCAACCTGGCCCTGAAGCTGGCCTGGATCGGGATCATCTCGGTTCTGGCGGCCTTCCGCAGCTTTCGCGTCTCCGGCGATCCGATTCCGCCCCGCCGCGCCTTCTTGTTCGCGCTGATCGTGGCCCAGGTCGTGACCTTCTTCGCCTGGGCGATCTTCTTCTACCTGCAGGGCGTCGCCGAGGGCGTCTTCGCCGGAATGCTGCTCCTGGCCTGGTACATCAACCGGGGCGTCATCCGGCACACGGCTGAAGAGAGCCTGAACCGCCACGTGGTGATGGAGTACGGACTCTTTGCCGTGCTCCTGGCCTTCCTCTTCTTCTCCAGCTACAGGCCGGGCGGCTGACCGCCCGGCGCCGGGTTAGAGCCGGACCTCGGCGGCCCAGGACCAGGCGGCGGGCGTACCTGACGTCGTGTAGACAGAAAAGATCTTGAGCGTGGTGTCGCCGCGAGCGTCGAAGGTCGTCGCGCCCAGCGCCCCCTTGTAATCGCGCGTTGCCGCGACCTGCGCTCGCACGTCCTCCTTGCTCGGCAGGTTGCCGCCCGCTGCCTTGACCGCCCGCGAGATGGCGGCCAGCAGCACCCCGCTGGCATCGATGGCCGGCAGGGTGTAGCGACCGAACATATCCGGGTAGGCGGCCTTGAAGGCGTCGACCGTCGCCATGCCGCTCGAGAGGTGGTCAGGGTCCGCTCCGTTCAGCGTCGCCTGCATGCCGGCCGCGTTCGGCGCGGCGTCGCGCAGGCAGACGGGCGTGAGGATGGCATCGCCACCCAGAAAGGGGACCGAGCCGTCGAACACGCCGGTCATCTTCGACCTGGTCAGGCACGCGCCCCCGGCGTCCCGGCCGCCGAAGTAGACGCCCTTGGCGCCCTTGCCGGCGGCTGTATGCAGGAAGGCATCCAGGTCAGTGCTGGACCGAGGGTCGAAGTCGCTGCGTAGCACGGGCGAACTCGAACGCTTACGGAGCTCGGCCTCGAAGGCGTCAGCGAGGGCCTTGCCGTAGGCCTGGCCGTCGGACGCTACGGCGATGCTCGAGAGCTTCAACGTCCCGCTCGCATAAGCCGCCATCGCTGGGGCAGCCAGGTCGTCAGCGGCCACGACGCGGAAGAAGTTGTTCGGGCCGCCCGGCCGGAGCTCGGTCGCCAGGCTGGCGCAACCTGGCGCGTCTCGTGTCAGGCACTCGTTGGAAGCGGCCGGCGAGACGAGAGCGAGGTGAGCGGAGTTGGCGACGGGAATCTCGCGCTCGGCCTCGGCGGAATAAACGGGCCCGACCACCCCGAGGACGCTGGAGTCGTTCGCCAGGCGCCCGATGTTGTCGGCTCCGGCAATGGCGTCGCGGACGCCGCCGGGCGTGCTGTCGAAGTCGCGGACGTTGACGGGCACGCCTTCGACCCGGCCGTGCCAAACGTTGTTGACCTCATAGCGGACGCCGTCCAGCACGGAGAGGCCGACCACCCGATCGGGACCGGACTGCGGCACGGCGACCCCGATCTCGATCGTGAACACGGAGTGGGGAGCGGGGGGCCCGGCGCTGCAGGCCGCGACCACCAGTCCGAGCAGGGCGGTGAGGACGCGTCTCACCGGCACAGGTAGGTTCTTTGGACTTCCAATCTCCTCCAACTCAGGCTGGATGGGAATTCTGGGCTGGCTTTTTCTTCTCCCCTCGCCCCACAGTCCGAAGCGAGTCTCCCCACCCGCTCGGAGGCAAGGGTATAACCGAACGGGGTGTACGAAGTCAATTCGAGTCTGATGGCTATACTCAATCGCGCTCACCCCGCCCCGCAATCGGAGCACGTGTATTGAAGACGGAGTTCGGCGAACACTTAAAGCCCCGGTCCCAGTACGTGGACGAGGCTGTCCAGATGGCCATCGCCGGCCGCTGGGAAGAAGCGGCTGACCTGAACAAATTCATCCTCGAGAAGTTCGGACCGGATGAGGAGACCCTGAATCGCATCGGCAAGGCGCTGACCGAGCTCGGGAAGCTGAAGGAGGCCAAGGAGTCCTACGAGAAGACCCTCCAGCTCAACCCGCTCAACCTGATCGCGCAGAAGAACCGGGCCAAGCTGGACGTGCTGGTCCAGACCAAAGGCGAGCTGCGCAGCGGCCCCGCCAAGGTCGACCTGAACCTCTTTGTCGAAGAGATGGGGAAGACGGTCTCCACCACGCTGGAGGACGTCGCCGACCCCGATGTCCACAACAAGGTCGCGGCTGGCGACATTGCAGAGCTCCGCATCGAGGGCGACACGATAGTCGCGGAGAGTGTCCGGGGCGTCCGGCTAGGGCTGATCGAGCCCCGGCTCGCTCGCCGTCTGATCAAGTTCATGCAGGGCGGGAACCGCTATCTCGCGGCGGTCACCTCAGCTGAGCCCGGCAGCGTCCGGCTGATCATCCGCGAGACCTATCAGGACCCCAAGTTCATCGGCAAGCCGAGCTTTGCCGTGCGCCGCCAGCGAGCGGCGGCCGAGTTCCGTCCCTACGCCAAGGAGAGCCTGCTCGCACGCGACCTCGAATTCCCGATCGAGACCGAGGAAGAGGAAGGGGACGAGGACGAGGAAACCGCCGTCGTGGGCCAGCGGATCGACGACCTCGATGACAGTGGCGGCGCCGCGGACGAGGAGGAGGAGACCATCGACTTCTCTGAGGACGCGGACGATGACGACAAGGACGACGACGAGGAGGAGGAGTGACGACCGCCTCCGGGGAGCCCTTTCACACCGCCGGCTAGACCTAGCGGCGGCGCTCCTGGCACCGTTCCGGGGTTCCGGGACCTGCTGCCCGACGAGGCCGAGTCGCTTCGGGCCGGCCAGGAAGCCATCCTCGCCGAGATGCGCCGTTGGGGCTACCGGTTCGTCGTCACTCCGACCCTGGAGTCGGTCGACGCGCTCGCCCTCGGGCTGGGCCCTGAGCAGCAGCGCCGCCTCTTCAAATTCGCCGACGCCGACGGCTCGCTGATCGCGCTGGTCGGCGAGAAGACGATTCCGGTCGCCAGGCTGGCGGCCGGGCAGCTGCGGTCCGCGCCGCTGCCGCTGCGCTTGTGCTACGCCGCCTCGGTGGTTTCCAACGACGGCGGTCGCTTCGCCAATCGGCGGGAGACGCACCAGGTTGGCGCCGAGCTGGTCGGCGCAGCCGGGCCGGCCGCCGACGCCGAGGTCATCGCGCTGGCGGTGCGCTGCCTCGACGCCGCGGGGCTGAAGCGCTACCAGGTCGACGTCGGCCACTCCGAGTTCTTCCACGGCCTCCTGGCCGGGCTCAAGCTGCCGGCCGAGATCGAGTCCGGGGTTCGGGCGGCGCTGGCGGCCCGCGACTTCGTGGCGCTCGAGCGCCTCCTGGAGACCACCCCGCTGCGATCAGCCGAGCGGGAGCTGCTGCTCCGCTTCCCGGCGCTGCGCGGCGGCCGCGAGATCCTCGACGCCGCCGGCCGTCTCGTCGCCAACCGCCGATCTGAGCGGGCGCTGGCCGACCTGGCCCGCGTGGAAGAGCTGCTCCGCGAGCACGGGCTCGGCGGCCAGGTCAACCTCGACCTCGGCGCCATCCGCGACTTCGACTACTACACGGGCGTGATCTTTGAGGGCTACGGCGCCGACCTCGGCCGGCCCCTCGCGGTTGGCGGTCGCTACGATCGCCTGCTCGAGCGATTCGGGCGGCCCGCGCCGGCTACCGGCTTCGTGGTCCACCTGGATCTGGTGGCGGAGGCGATCGCCCGGGCCGGCGGCCCGCCCGATCTACCCCGGCTGGACGCAGCGGTGGCCTGGTCGGCCGCGGGGCTGCCGGTCGCACTCAAGCTCGGCTCCTCGCTGCGCCTGTTCGGGATGCGGGCCGTCGTCGACACCGAGTCCCGGTCCCTGGCGGCCGCAAGGCGCTGGCGGGGGCAGGTGGGCGCCCAGAGCCTCGTTCACTGCGGCGGCGCTGGTCCCGTGACCTGGGCCGCGGGGTCGCGTACGCGCCGGCTGCCTCCCGAGCAGGTTGTTGCCCAAATCGTCGGGGCTTTGCGGTGAAGGTCTCGCTGGCCATTCCGACTGGCGTCCTTCTGGAAGGCAGCCTCAGCTTGCTGGAGCGCGCCGGTGTGTCTCGCGTCACTGCGGCGCAGCTCGGCCGCCGGCTCTTCCTGGAGCGGGACGGCCTCCGTCTGGTGCTGGTCCGGCCGGCGGACGTGGCCGCGTACGTCGACCACGGGGCCGCCGACCTCGGCGTGGTCGGCAAGGACCAGCTCTGGGAAAACCCGGGCGACCACTACGAGCTGGTCGACCTCGGATTCGGCGCTTGCCGCCTGATCCTGGCGGTGCCCGAGACGTCGCCGATCGCCGGACCCGAGACCTGGCCGCCGCTCCTGCGGGTGGCCACGAAGTACCCGGTCGCGACCGCCGAGTTCTTCCGCCGGAGCGGCCACGCCGTGGACATCGTTCGCCTCCACGGCGCCGTCGAGCTGGCGCCTCAGGTCGGCCTCGCCGACGCGATCGCCGACCTCACGGCAACCGGCGCCACGCTGCGCGAGAACCATCTCCGGGTGGTCGCCGAGGTGGGCAGCTCGACAGCCCGGCTGATCGCCAACCAGGCCAGCCTGAAGACGCGCAGCGGCGAGGTGCAGGCGCTGGTGACGAAGCTCAGGAGCGCGGCGCGGTGAAAGTCAAGCGCTTCGACGCCGGTTCCTGGTTCGATTCGCCGCTCAGCCGGCGCCGGCTCGACCTGGGGGAGCTGGCCGAGGAGCGGGCGACAGTCCGGGAGATCTGCGAACGCGTCCGCACCGAAGGGGACACGGCTCTCCGCGAATACACCACGAGGTTCGACGGCTGGGACCCTGGCGAAGACGGCGCGCGGGTGCCCGGCGAGGAGCTGCGCCAGGCGTTGAAGCGCCTCTCGCCCGCCAATCGCGACGCGCTCGAGTTCGCGGCCCGCCGGATTCGCGAGTTCCACGAGACGCAGCTTTTCGACCCCGTGGTGGGCAAGCCGGGCTTGAAGCTGCTCACGCGCGCCGTGCGCCGCGCCGGGCTCTACGCGCCCGGCGGCCGGGCGGCCTACCCGTCAACCGTGCTGATGGGTGCGATCCCGGCTCGCGTCGCGGGTGTGACGGAGGTGGTAGTCGCCACCCCGCCCGCGCCCGACGGGTCGGTGCCGGTGGCGATCCTGGCCGCTGCTGCCATCGCCGGCGTCGACGAGGTCTACCGGATGGGGGGCGCCCAAGCGATCGCCGCGCTCGCCTACGGCACCGCCAAGGTGCCCCGCGTGGACGTCGTAGCCGGTCCCGGGAACGTCTACGTGGTGCTGGCCAAAAAGGAGGTGTTCGGCGCGGTCGGCATCGATTCCCTCGCCGGCCCGACCGAGGTGCTGATAGTCGCCGACGCCGGCGCACGACCCGACTACGTAGCCGCCGACCTCGCCTCGCAGCTGGAGCACGATCCCATGGCCTGGGCGGTCCTGGTGACCGACTCCGCCCAGCTCGCCGACCGCGTCGAGGAGGAGCTCGCGAGCCTGGTGCGAGGGCTGGAACGAGCCGCGGTGATCGGCGCCGCGCATTGCTGCACGGTGGTGGTGAGAGACCTCGAGCAGGCGATGGACGTCGCCAACGACTTCGCCCCTGAGCATCTGGAGCTGATCGTGGCCGACCCGGGAGCGCTCTCGGCCAAGGTGGAGAACGCCGGGGCGGTCTTCCTTGGTCCCTTTGCGCCGGTGGCGCTGGGCGACTACGTGGCCGGCCCCAACCACACCCTGCCGACAGCCGGCGCCGCCCGGTTCAGCTCGCCGCTGGGCGTGCACACGTTCTTGAAGCGCACCAGCGTCGCCAGCCTGAACCGGGGCGACCTCGACATGCTGCGCGAGGCTTGCGTGGCGCTGGCCCGCCTGGAGGGGCTGACCGCCCACGCCCACGCGGTGGAGGTGCGGCTTGAGTAGAAGCGCCCGCCTGGAGCGGGACTCCAAGGAGACCCGCCTCGCTGCCGAGGTCACGCTCGATTCGGGTAGCGAGGTCGAGGTCGGCACGGGCCTGGCCTTCCTGGACCACATGCTGGAGCAGGTCGCCCGCTATGGGGCCTTCGATCTCAGCCTCCGCGGGCAGGGCGACATCCAGGTCGACCCTCACCACCTGGTGGAGGATGCCGGGATCGTGCTCGGGCAGGTCCTCGCCAAGGCACTTGGCGACCGCAACGGAATCGCCCGTTTCGCCGCCGCCTACGCGCCCCTCGACGAGTCGCTGGCGCGCGTGGTCGTCGATCTCGGGAAGCGCCCTTACCTTTCCTACAACGTGCCGCTCAAAGGGCGGATCGGTACCCTCGAAAGCGAGGTGCTGGAGGAGTTCTGGCGGGCGCTCTCGCTCCACCTCGGGGCGACCATCCACGTGGACCTGATCCGAGGCCGCAACCGGCACCACATAGCCGAATCGACCTTCAAGGCGTTGGGACTGGCGCTGCGCGATTCGATGTCTGTGCGCGGGCGCGGCGTCCCCTCATCCAAGGGCGTGCTCGGATGATCGCAATCGTCGACTACGGCGTTGGCAACCTGCGCTCGGTCGAGCGCGCGCTGCTGAACGCGGGCGCCCAACCGAAGATCACGCCTGACAAGGAGGACCTGCGCCGAGCCAACGGTCTCGTCCTGCCCGGTGTCGGGGCCTTCGCGCCTGCCTTGACGAGGTTGGAGCAGGGCAACCTGGGCCGGGAGGTCGTCGACCTGGCCCGGCGCGGCAAGCCGCTGCTCGGCGTCTGCCTCGGCTATCAGCTGCTCTTCGACGAGTCGTCCGAGCACGGCCACCATGAGGGACTCGGTTTGCTCAAGGGGTCGGTCGAGCTGGTGGCTAACAGCGAGCGCCTGCCGGTGATCGGCTGGTGCCGGCTGCGCCAGGTCGACTGGTCGCCGCTCTGGGACGGCATCGAGGACGCGTCCTATTTTTACTTCGTGCACTCATATACGCCGATCGCGACCGACTGCGTCATCGGGAGCACCGAGACGGCGCCGGCCGCCGCGGCCGCGCGCCTCAACGTCATGGGCACCCAGTTCCACCCGGAGAAGAGCGGTAGCGCCGGGCTTCGGGTCTATGCCAACTTTCTAGGCGTTTGCGGGGAGGGCTGAATGGGCGAGATGGCTGTCCTGGTGATCAGGATCCGGGCTGCGCAGGCCGATGAGTACGAGCGTCTCTTCGAGTCGAGCGAGCTCCCACGCTGGCGCGATTATCACAAGCGGGGACTCTTCAAGCGGGCTCGCATCTTCCGGTCGGCCTTCGGCACTCACGAGCAGGAAGGCCTCGCCAATTACGTGATCGCTGTCGAGACGGAGGGCGAGGGGCACCACGAGCACGACAACGACCCTGGCTTCAAGGAATTCAACAGCAAGGCCGACGCCTTCCAGCCGGAAGAACCCTTCGTGTTCGGCGGCGAACCCCTTTTCGAGGTCGGTTGACGGCCGGCATGCCTGCCAAGCGCGTCATACCGTGCCTCGACGTTGACGCGGGACGCGTCGTGAAAGGCGTTAGGTTCGTCGAGCTGCGCGACGCCGGCGACCCCGCCGAGCTGGCCGCCGCCTATGACCAGGCCGGCGCGGACGAGCTTGTCTTCCTGGACATCACCGCTTCGTCCGAGGAGCGGGACATCCTATTTGACGCGGTGTCGCGTACGGCCGACCAGGTCTTCATCCCGCTCACTGTCGGGGGCGGCGTGCGCAGCACGGACGACATGCAGCAGCTGCTCTCCCACGGGGCGGACAAGGTCGCCGTGAACACCGCAGCGCTGGAGGATCCGGAGCTGATCACGCGAGGCGCGGAGATCTTCGGCTCCCAGTGCGTCGTGGTCGCGATCGACGCCCGGCGGCGCCCGGAGGCGTCGGGCTGGGAGGTGTTCAGCCACGGCGGCCGGCGCGAGGCGGGCCGCGATGCCGTGGCCTGGGCCCGGGAGGCGGAGGAGCGGGGAGCGGGGGAGATCCTGCTGACCTCCATGGACCGGGACGGGACCAAGAACGGCTACGACCTGGAGCTGACCGCTGCGGTGAGCCAGGCGGTGAGGCTGCCGGTGATCGCCTCAGGCGGTGCGGGCAGCGCGGCCCACATGTTCGAGGCGCTCACGACCGGAGGGGCGGAGGCGGCGCTGGCGGCGTCGGTGTTCCACTTCGGCGAGCTGACGATCGGCCAGGTCAAGGCCGACCTCGCATCCCGCGGGCTCGAGATCCGACAGTGAGAGCGTGCTTGATCGGTCCCGATTTCTTTTTATCTGGAGCGGAAGGGCCTTTACGCCTCAATTTGGGTCCCAACGCGCGTTGCCAGTAGAGCGCGGAGCTTGTGATGGGTGAGGGGGAGCCGGATTTCTCGAGCGGTCTGCTGCCTGCCGTCGTGCAGGATGCGGATACCGGCCAGGTTTTGATGCTGGCCTGGATGGACGGCGAGTCCTGGCGCAAGACGGTCGAGACCGGGCAGGCCTGGTTCCACTCCCGGACCCGCGGGCTTTGGGAGAAAGGCGCCACCTCGGGGAACCGGATGGACGTGGTCGAGCGCCGCCTCGACTGCGACCTGGACGCGATCCTGCTGCGCGTCCACCCACACGGGCCGGCCTGCCACACCGGCGCCATCAGCTGCTTCTTCAACGAAGCCTGACCTCCGGACCGAACTGCATGCTTATGCGTAAAACCTGTATGTTTATGCACCCATGAGCGGGAAGACCCGGGCCGCCGTGGCCGGCGCGAACGGCTATGCGGGCATGACGCTGGTCCACCTTCTTGCCCGCCATCCGGCGGTGGAGCTGGTCCAGCTCACCTCGCGTTCACAGGCTGGCCGGCCCTACGCAGAGGTCTTCCCGCTCCACGACCTGAAGGGCGAGTTCCGGCCGGAGCCGGACGCCTCGCAGGTCGAGGTGGTCTTCAGCTGCCTGCCCCACAACGTGGGCGCGGCCAAGACGAGAGAGTGGCTAGAGGCGGGTGCGCGCGTCGTCGACATGAGCGCCGACTTCCGGCTCAAAGACCCGGCCCTGTATCCGGTCTGGTACCGACAGGAGCACCCGGCGAGTGACCTCCTGGCGAGTGCGGTGTTCGGGCTGCCGGAGCTGCACGCGGCGGACCTCCCCGAGGCGCGCCTGGTGGCCGTCCCAGGCTGCTATTCGACTGCCGCGATCCTGGGTCTGGCGCCGGCCGTGGCCGCCGGCCTGGTGGCGTCGGACGTCATCGTGGACGCGAAGTCCGGCGTCAGCGGCGCCGGCCGCTCCCTGAATCTTGGCGTGCACTTCGCCGAGGTCAACGAGACGCTCGGCGCTTACGCGATCACCGGCCACCGTCACCTCCCCGAGGTGCTCCAGGAGCTGGCCGGCCTGGCCGGCAAACCACCGGACGTGACCTTCGTGCCGCACCTCGTTCCGATGACCCGAGGCATCCTCGCCACCTGCTACTTCGATCTGGCCGGTCCGCTCGCCCAGCTCGAGCAGGCCTACCGCGAGTTCTACAGCGAGCAGCCGTTCACGCGGGTCGTCGACCGGACGCCGACGACCAAGCTGGCCAGCCATACGAACCTCTGCCTGGTCAACGTCGCGGCACAGGGCCATAAGGCGGTGGTGACCGCGGCCCTCGACAACCTGGTCAAGGGCGCCTCCGGGCAAGGAGTCGAGTGTTTCAACATCGCCTTCGGCCTCGACCGCCGGCTCGGGCTTGAGGCGGCGCTCCAGTGGCCCTGACGTTTCCCCGCGGCTGGCGAGCCGGCACCGCCGCCTGCGGGATCAAAGCCTTCACGGCCGGCGCCAGTGCGATTCCGGGGGATCAGCGGGACGACCTCTGCGTGATCCAGAGCGAGCGCCAGTGCGACGCCGGGGGGGTGTTCACGACGAACAAGGTGAAGGCGGCGCCGGTGGTGATCGACCAGCTGCACCTCCGGCAAAATCGGGTTCAGGCGCTGGTCATCAACTCCGGGAACGCCAACGCCTGCACGGGCGCCCAGGGCTACAAGGACGCTCTCCTGATGGCGAAGCTGACCGCGGATCGCCTGGACCTGGACCCGCCGCAGGTCTTGATCGGATCGACCGGCGTGATCGGCCGCTACCTCCCGATGGAGGCGCTCAAGGGCGGTATCGCGGCCGCCTGCCAGGGCCTCTCAGCAGACAACGGCCCCGCCGCGGCTCGAGCCATCATGACCACCGACACGAAGCCGAAGACCGCCACCACTGAGGTCGAGGTGGCAGGGGCCCAGGTGCGGGTCGGCGGCATGTGCAAGGGCGCGGGGATGATCCACCCGAACCTGGCGACGATGCTCGCCTACGTCACGACCGACGCGGCGGTCGAGCCAGGCTTGATGGCGGCGCTCGTGAGGCGGGTCGCCGACCGCAGCTTCAACCAGGTCACCGTCGACGGCGACAGCTCCACCAACGACACCTTTCTCCTGCTCGCCAATGGCGCGGCCGGCAACCGGCCGATCGGTCCCGCCTCGCCGGAAGCGGAGCTGCTCGAGGAGGCCATCCTGCTCGTCGCGCGGCAGCTGGCCCGAGCCATCGCCCAGGACGGCGAAGGCGCCACGAAGCTGATCACGGTCCGGGTGAAGGGCGCACCCGACCACGGCCAGGCGCGCCAGGCGGCGCGGGCGGTCGCCTCGTCCAGCCTCGTCAAGACCGCCGTCCACGGTGGCGACCCGAACTGGGGCCGCATCGTTTGCGCGCTCGGGTACAGTGGCTCGGAGCTCGCCATCGACCGGCTCACCGTGCGGGTCGGCGGCCTGACCGTGTTCACGGCCGGAGCGGGCCAGCCGGTCGACCTGGAAGCGGTGCGACAGGCCTTCAGAACACCCGAGATCGAGATCGCCGCCGAACTCGGGCTGGGCGACGGCGAAGCGGAGGCCTGGGGCTGCGACCTTTCGGAGGAGTACGTGCAGATAAATGCTGACTACACCACCTGAGAACGCCGAGGTCCCTGCGAAATCGGAGATTTCGTGGGGTGGGACGAGATGACGCTGACCGCTGAAGACAGGGCTCGCGTGCTGGTCGAGGCGCTGCCCTACATCAAGCGCTTCCACGGCCAGACGGTCGTGGTGAAGCTGGGCGGCAGCGCCATGAACTCCAAGCAGGAAACCCTGCTGGATGTCGTGCTGCTGCGTTACGTCGGGCTCTATCCGGTCCTTGTCCATGGGGGCGGTCCTGAAATCACTGCGATGAGCGAGCGCCTCGGATTGAAAGCCGAGTTCCTGGAGGGCCTGCGGGTCACCGACGCCGACACCATGGATGTCGTGAAGATGGTCCTGACCGGGAAGATCAACCCGGACCTGGTGGCGACCATCAACCGTCTCGGCGGCCAGGCGGTCGGCATGAGCGGTGAGGACGGCCCCAGCATCATCGCCGAGGCCTCGGACCCGAGCCTGGGCTTCGTCGGCCGCGTCACCCAGATCAATGCCGAACCGATCCAGGCGCTGATCAATCGCGGCTACATACCGGTCATCGCCTCGATCGGCCTCGGCTACGACGGGCACTCTTACAACATCAACGCCGACACCGTGGCCGCCGAGGTCGCGGTGGGCCTAGGCGCCGCCAAGCTGATCCTGCTCACCGACGTCGAGGGTGTGCTCGGCGAGGAGGACAAGGTGGTGAGCCAGCTGAGCCGAGCCGACGCCGAACGCCTGCTTGCGTCTGGCAAGGTCAGCGGCGGCATGATCCCCAAGGTCAAAGCCTGTTTGCGCGCCCTTGACGCGGTGGCGCAAACGCACATCATCGACGGCCGTACCGCCCATGCGCTCCTGCTGGAGCTGTTCACGGAGGCAGGCATCGGAACCATGGTGACTCCATGACGCGAAACGAAATGACGCACGGCCACCTGACGCACGACGAGGTCGTTGAGCTCGACCACCAGTATCTGATGCAGACCGGTAAGCGCCTGCCGGTCACCTTCGTGCGTGGCGAGGGCGTGCACCTCTACGACGACCGCGGCAAGGAATACCTCGATCTGATGGCGGGCATCGCCGTCAACATCCTCGGCCACTGCCACCCGGCCGTCGTGGAAGCGGTCGTCGAACAGTCGCGCCAGCTGATCCACACCTCCGGCCTCTACTACCAGCACAACGCCGCACTGCTGGCGCGGCGCCTCGTGCAGCTCGCCTTTCCCTCGCGCGTTTTCCTCAACAACAGCGGGGCGGAGTCGAACGAGGTGGCGATCAAGATCGCCCGCAAGTGGGGCAAGCGAAACCGCGACGGCGCCTACGAGATCATCTCCGCGCTCGGCTCCTTCCACGGCCGCACGCTGGCGACCATCGCGGCGACCGGCCAGGAGAAGTACCAGAAGCCCTTCGCGCCTATGCCTGACGGGTTCGTCCACGTCCCCTACGACGACCTCGACGCGATCAAGGCGGCCACCAACGAGCGGACGGTGGCAGTGATGCTGGAGCCGATCATGGGCGAGATCGGGATCATCGTGCCGTCGCCCGACTACCTGAAGGGCGTGCGGCAGTGGTGCGACGAGCAGAACTTGCTCCTGATCCTGGACGAGATCCAGACGGGCATGGGGAGGACCGGCCGCTGGTTCGCCCACCAGCTCGTCGGGGTCGAGCCGGACATCATGACGCTGGCCAAGGCGCTCGGCGGCGGCCTGCCCATCGGCGCCTGCCTGGCCAAGCCGCGCGCCGACGTGCTGGAACCGGGGGACCACGGGACCACCTTCGGCGGCAACCCGGTCGTAACCGCGGCCGCCCTGGCCACCATTGACGTGGTCGAGCGCGAGCATCTGCTCGAGCATGTGGTCGAGGTCGGCGACCTGCTCCAGGCCGCCCTTGAGGACCTCGGCCAGACCGACGCCCGCGGCATCGGGATGATGCGCGCATTCACATTCGCCGAGGCGCGCGCCAAGGACTACCAGGTGAAAGCCATGGAGGCGGGCGTGATCGTCAACGCGGTCGACGACTACAGCATCCGGGTGGAACCGCCGCTCATCCTCTCGGCGAACGACGTCGACCAGGCCGCCGAGCTGTTGAAGAAGGCGCTGCCTTGAAGCAGAAGAGGCAGGTCGCGATCTTGAACCTGATCCGGGCGCGGCCGATCCACACCCAGCAGGAGCTGACTGACGCGCTCGCGCGCGAGGGCCTGGAGACCACCCAGGCGACGGTGTCGCGTGACATCCAGGAGCTGGGTCTGATCCGCTCCAAGGGCGGCTACAGCCCGGTGGTCTTCACTGAGTACGTGACTGGGGTCCAGACCGTCGAGTTCCTGACCGTGGTCCACACCAACCCGGGCTGCGCCAACCTCGTTGCGCGCGCCATCGACGAACGCGAGCTGCCCGGCGTGGTGGGCACCCTGGCGGGCGACGACACCATCATCGTGGTCCATCCGACCCGCAGGGCCGCGGCCGCCTTCAAAGGCTTTCTGAGTGGCTGACGGAGCCGCTCTCGGGAAGGTCGTGCTCGCCTATTCGGGCGGGCTCGATACCTCGGTCGCCATCCGCTGGCTCAAGGACCAGGGCTACGACGTGGTCGCGCTGACCATCGACCTCGGTGAGAAGAAGGACCTCGACGCGATCCAGGAACGCGCCCTGAAGATCGGCGCCTCGGCCGCCTACGTGGTCGACGGGAAGCTGCCCTTCCTCCGCCATTTCGTCTGGCCCAGCCTGCAGGCCGGCGCCGTCTACGAGAGGGAGTACCCGCTGGCGACCGCGCTCGGCCGGCCCCTGATCGCGGCCATGCAGGTCGAGATCGCGCGACGCGAAGGCGCGACCGGCATCGCCCACGGCTGTACCGGCAAAGGCAACGACCAGGTCCGATTCGACGTCTCCACGGCGGCGCTGGCGCCGGAGCTGAAAGTGGTTGCGCCCGTCCGCGAGTGGGGGATGAACCGCGACGACGAGATCGAGTACGCGCGGCGTCACGACATCCCCGTCCCGGCCACCGCCGAGTCGCCCTACTCGACAGACGAGAACCTGTGGGGACGCTCGATCGAGGCCGGGATCCTGGAAGACCCCTGGGCGGAGCCGCCGCGCGAAGTCTTCGAGTGGACGCGCGACCCGCGTCAGTGTCCCGACGAACCGGCCTACGTGGAAGTCGGGTTCAAAGAAGGCCTCCCCGTCTCGCTCGACGGCCGCCCCCAGGAGGCTCTCGAGATCGTGACGACGCTCAACCGCCTTGGCGGCGAGCACGGCGTGGGCCGGATCGACCACCTCGAGAACCGCTTGATCGGCATCAAGTCGCGCGAGGTCTACGAGGCCCCGGCCGCGGTCGTCCTGCTCCAGGCCCACCAGGCTCTGGAGGACATCACGCTGCCCAAGGACGTGGCCCGCTTCAAGGACCTGGTCGCGCGGGAGTGGGCGCAGATGGTCTACGACGGGCTCTGGTTCAGCCCTCTCCGTGACGCTCTCTACGCCTTCGTCGCCGAGACCCAGCGCCACCTGACCGGCGAGGTGCGGCTGAAGCTCTTCAAAGGCGCCTCCACTGTGGTCGGCAGGAAGTCGCCCGAGCAGCTCTACCAGCTGCAGCTCGCCACCTACGGCAAGGGCGACACCTTCGACCAGGGCGCGGCGGCGGGCTTCATCAAGCTCTGGGGCATGGGCGTGCGCACAGCGGCCCAGGTGCAGGGCCGCCTCCAGGAGCGCGACCTGAAGTCGATGCTCGGCGAGGTCAAGAGGCTGGCGCCATAAGCAAGAGCGGAAAGCTCTGGGGAGGGAGGTTCAAGAAGCCACTCTTGCCCGAGCTGGAGAGGTTCACCAGCTCGCTCGACGTCGACGTCGAACTGGCCGAGTACGACGTGCTCGGGAGCCTGGCTCACGCCCGTGCGCTGCAGGCTGCCGGCCTCCTGACCAAGGAGCAGCTCCGCCGCGTGGAGAGGGGCCTCAAAACCGTCGGCCGCGAGCTCGAGTCCGGCAAGTTTGTGTTCGCGGATTCCGACGAGGACATCCATACAGCGGTTGAGCGGCGCCTCGGCGAGCTCGACGCGGACGCCGCCGCCAGGCTGCATACCGGCCGCTCCCGCAACGACCAGGTCGCCCTCGACCTGCGGCTCTACTGCCGGGCTGCTGCCGCCGCGATCGTCGAAGGCCTGGCTTTCGTGGTCGAGGTGCTGGCAACCCAGGCGCGCCGCCATGCCGACTGGCCGATGCCCGGCTACACCCACCTGCAGAGGGCGCAGCCGATCACCGTAGGCCATCACCTCCTCGCCCACGCCGAGCCCCTTCTGCGCGACGCCGGCCGGGCGATCAACGCCCATGAGGCGGCCGGCGAGCTGCCGCTGGGCGCGGGAGCTCTGGCCGGCTCGACCCTGCCGCTGGACCGCCTGGCGGCGGCGCGTGAGCTCGGCTTCAAGCGGCTGACCCAGAACAGCGTGGACGCCGTCTCGGACCGCGACTTCGCACTCGATCTCGCCTACGCGTGCCTCTCGGTCGGGATCCATCTGAGCCGCCTCGGCGAGGACGTGGTGCTCTGGGCGAGCGCCGAATTCGGTTTCGTGCGGCTGGCCGACGAGGTGGCGACCGGCTCGAGCCTGATGCCGCACAAGCGCAACCCGGACGTAGCCGAGCTGCTGCGGGGCCGATCGGGGCGGGCGTTGGGCAGCCTCGTCGCTTTGGCGACGGTCTTGAAAGGCCTGCCGCTGGCCTATGACCGCGACCTCCAGGAAGACAAGCGGGCACTCTTTGACGCAGTCGCCAACTGCCTCGAATGCCTTGAGGCGGCGGCGCTACTCGTGAGCCGGCTCGAGTTCGACCGCGCCCGGTTGGAGGCAGCGGTTGCGGACCCCGACCTGCTCGCCACCGACACGGCCGAGCGTTTGGTTGCGGCGGGCCGGCCATTCCGAGAGGCCCATCTCGAGGTCGGCCGTTCGGTCCTCGAGGGAGGCCACGCGGCGCCCTGGGATGCGGTCCGCTCCCTGCAGATGCGCGACCAGGAGGGTGCGCCTCACCCGCGCCGGGTGGCCCAGGCTGCCCGCCGAGCCCGGCGTCAGGCGGAGGCGCTGAGACGGTGGACCAAGCAGACCTCCTTGCACTGATCCGGCCCGGTGTGCCGGGCCCCGGCACCTGGGCCGAGCTCGGATCGGGCGACGGCAACTTCACGCTCGCCCTGGCGGAGCTGCTGCAGCCTGGCGGCAAGGTCTACTCGGTCGACCGGGTCGGGGCGGCGCTGAGCCGCCAGCGGCAGCGAGTCGACCAGGCGCACCTCGACGGCGTCACCTTCGAATTCCTGGAGGCCGACTTCACAAAGCCGCTGGCCCTGCCGTCTCTTGACGGGGTGCTGATGGCTAACTCGCTCCACTTCGTCCGCCGGAAGGAGGAGACGCTGCGCCTGGTCCGAGGCTACCTGAAACCGGCCGGCCGGCTTCTGGTCGTCGAGTACGCCGCCGACCGCGGCAACCCGTGGGTTCCGTACCCGATGTCGTTCGAGACCTGGAAGCTGGTGGCGGTGGCCGCGGGCTTCAGCGAGCCGCGGCAGCTCGGGCTGCACCCGAGCCGCTGGCTGAATGGGATCTACTCGGCGGTTTCCGTCCGCCAGTAGACGCCGGCACGCCTGTCCATGAAGCCTTCGTCGACCAGGTAGCGCCGGAGCGACGCGTAGTCGTTGTGAAACTCCGCCAGGATGGCGTTCACCTCCAGCTCGACATAGCGCCGGTCGGGCGCGAACTTACCGGCCAGCCAGCGCAGTACCACGAGCCGCTTCCGATGCGTGGCCGGGATCTGCTTCAGCCGGCCGCTCTCCAGGTAATCGCCGAGCACCTTGCGCTCCCAGGCGTCCGCCTCCAGGTCGTCCGGAATCTCCGCCAGCCGCTCCGGTGCCAGCTGGCGGCTTAGAGACCGCAGAGGCGCCGGGTTGAAGTGGTAGACATGGGTCGTCCCTTCCGAGCGCATCGACGCCAGGCCGACCTCGCGCAGCGCCGCCAGATGGTGGGAAACGGTCGGCGCCCTCAGGCCCAGCAACGTCGCCAGCTCTTCGACGCTCCGCTCCCGGTCGGCGAGCAGGCCCAGGATCTTGAGCCGGCTCTCGTCGGCGAGCACCTTCAGGAAGGGCAATACTTCGATGTCCATCTAACTAGTATCCTACGCGAGTGCTCCTGGCGATCGACGCCGGCAACACGCACGTGGTCTTCGGCGTCTACGAGGCGGAGCGCCTGGAGGCCAGCTGGCGCGTGTCCACGCCCCCGACCTGGACCGGCGACGAGGTTGCCATGCTCCTGCGGGACCTCTTCGCGCTGCGCAATGTCGACCTCGGAAAGGTCGACGGCGTGGTCATCGGAAGCGTCGTCCCCAACCTGAATCAGGGCCTCCTCGAAGCGGCCGAGACCCACCTGAAGGTGGCTCCGGTCATGGTCGGCCCGGGCGTCAAGACCGGTGTCCGGATCCTCTACGAGAACCCGAAAGAGGTGGGCGCCGACCGGATCGCCAATTCGCTGGCCGCTTTTCGGAAGTTCGGTGGACCGGTGATCGTGATCGACTTCGGGACCGCCGTCACCTATGACGCGATCTCGGCCGGCGGCGAGTACGTCGGCGGCGCCATCGCGCCCGGCGTGGAGATCTCCCTGGAAGCGCTGATCGAGCACACCGCGCGGCTCTTCAGAGTCGAGCTCACGCCGCCTGACTCGGTCATCGGCAAGACCACCGTGGCGGCCATCCAGTCCGGACTCTTCTGGGGCTTCGTGGGCCAGATCGAAGGGATGGTGGGGCGCATGTCGGAAGAGCTCGGCGGCGGCGCTCATGTCGTGGCGACCGGCGGCCAGGCGGAGCTGGTAGCTGGCCTGACGCACGTGATCGAGGCCGTGGAGCCCCAGCTGACGCTAGACGGACTGCGGCTGATCTATCTCCAAAACTCGCCTGGAGGGTGATACAAAGGGGCGTCCCGCGATGAAAGCAGCGCTCCTCCCGGTGCACGTCGGCCCCGGAGTGGACTCCGGGCGGCTCGACCGCATGCTCGCCGACCTCGGGCTGGAGCCTGTCGAGCTGAGCCGCGCGGTGGCGCCCGACAGCCCCGCTCTCTACCTTGTCGCCGCGGCCAGCTTGAAGTCGCCGGAGCAGCTGCGGACGCTCTCCCGGGGCGGCGCGGTGGTGGTCCTTCATGAGGACGCCGAAGTTCCGCCGGCGGGCTGGGACGGCGACGCGGTCTGGGTGCCGGCGGCGGCGCCTGCCCGCGTCCTCGCGGCCGCGCTCCGGATCGCCCGCGACAACGTGGTCCTGAAGGCGCGCGTGAGCCGGCTCGAGGCCGCCGAGCTCGTCAATCGTGAGCGCTTCCAGGAGATGAACCGGATCGGGATCGCGCTCTCCGCCGAGGCGGATTTCGACAGCCTCCAGGACTTGATCCTGCAGAGCTGCCGCCAGCTCACCCGGGCCGATGCCGCCACGCTCTACCTGGTCGAAGAGGACGACGACGGCCAGCGGGTGCTGCGCTTCGCCTGGACCCAGACCGATTCGGTGGCCATCCCTTTCGCCAGCTTCCATATGCCCCTTGCCGAGGAGTCGATCGCCGGCCACACGGTGATCAGCGGGACCGCGATCAAGCTGGCCGACGTCTACGAGCTGCCGCCGAACGTCCCCTACGGCTTCAATCGCAGCTTCGACGAGGAGCATGGCTACCGCAGCAAGTCGATGCTCTGCGTCCCCATGCGCAACCACGACGGCGGGATCGTCGGCGCCATCCAGCTGATCAACGCCAAGCGTTCCTTCGAGGCGAGGCTCGAGCCGGGGAACGTCGAGGCCGAGGTCGTTCCTTTCGAGGACGAGCACCTGGACCTCATCCAGTCGATCGCGAGCCAGGCCGCCGTGGCCCTCGACAACAAGATGCTGCTTGACTCGATCCAGAACCTCTTCGAAGGCTTCGTCGAGGCCAGCGTGACCGCGATCGAGTCTCGCGATCCGACCACTTACGGCCACAGCGGTCGCGTCGCGGCGCTGACGGTGGCTCTGGCGCAGGCAGCCTCGGAGACTGCCGCCGGCGCCTACAAGGACCTGCACTTCACGCCGGACCAGCTGAAGGAGATCCGCTACGCGAGCCTCCTGCACGACTTCGGCAAGGTCGGCGTGCGCGAGCACGTGCTCGTCAAGGAGAAGAAGCTCTATCCGGCCAACATCGACCACCTGCGGTCGCGATTCGCGTTCGTCGAACGCTCCGTCCAGCAGAAGTACACCGAGCTCAAGCTCCAGGCCGCAATCGAGCACGGCGGAGTGCTCGAGCCTGGCGTCGTCGCCGAGCTTGACAACCGTCAGGCTCGGGAGATAGCGCGGCTCCGGGAATGGCTGGAGGCCGTCTTGAGCGCGAACGAACCGACCGTGCTGCCGGAGGACAAGGCCTCGACCCTGAGCTTCCTGGCGGAGTACATGTACGAGGACGTCGAGCGCCGCACGCACCCGCTGCTGGAGCCGGATGAGTACCACTTCCTCTCCATCAGGAAGGGCACCCTCGACGAGGTGGAGCGCCTCGAGATCGAGTCGCACGTGAGCTGGAGCTACCGCTTCCTGACCAAGATTCCCTGGACGCCGGCGATGCGGTCGATTCCGCAGATCGCCTACGCGCATCACGAGAAGCTCGACGGCAGCGGCTATCCGCGCCGCCTGCGCGCGGCCGAGATCCCGGTCCAGGCGCGGATGATGACGATCTCCGACATCTTCGACGCCCTCACCGCCCAGGACCGGCCCTACAAGCGAGCCGTCTCGACCGAAGCGGCGCTCGACATCCTCGCCGAGGAGGCCGGTGCGGGCAAGCTCGACGAAGCCCTACTCGAGCTCTTCATCGCCCGGAAGGTCTACGACGAGGTGCGCGGCCACCGGCCCGATCAGGACCTCTTCCTGGCCGGCGTTCCGCGCCCGCACAGCTCGCGGCGGCCGGCGGGGTGAGGATCAAGTTCTGGGGGACGCGGGGCACGCGCCCGACTCCCGGCGGGTCGACGCTCCACTACGGCGGCAACACACCCTGCGTCGAGGTCCGCACGGAGAGCGGCGCGCTGATCATCCTCGACAGCGGCTCGGGCATCGCCGAGTTCGGCAACACGCTGGACGGCCCGATCGATGCCCACCTGCTGATCAGCCACACGCATTGGGACCACATCCAGGGATTTCCCTTCTTTGCGCCCAACTTCAGGCACGGCTCGAAGCTCAAGGTGATCGGCCCCCAGGGCTCGATGAAGTCCCTCCAGGGCGCCTTTGCAGACCAGATGGACCCCGCCTACTTCCCGGTCAACCTCTACGAGATGCCGGTTGAGCTGGAGTTCGTAGAAGTGGCGCCCGACGAGGTGTTCATGGCGGCGGGGGTGAAGATCGTGCCGCACACCATGAACCACCCGATCGCGACCTTCGGCTACCGGCTCGAGGAAAATGGGCACACCTTTGTCTTCGCCACCGACAGCGAATCCCACGGAGACCCGGACGCACTCGCGGCGAGGGCTTCCGGCAAGGCGCCCGGCAGCTCGCCGGAGACGCTGGAGGGCCTCCTCCACGACCAGCACGTCGAATGGTGCCGGGGCGCCGACCTGATCGTCCATGACGCCCAGTTCAGCCGGCAGGAGTATCGCCACAAGGTCGGCTGGGGCCACTCGACTTTCGACTTCGCCCTCCTCGTCGCGCGCCAGGCAGAGGCTCGCCAGCTCGCCTTTTACCACCATGACCCGATCCATTCCGACCACGAGATCGACGCCATGGTCGAAGAGGCGCTCGGGTCCGACCTCCACCGCCGGCACCGTGGCCTGATCGCCTTCCCGGCGGCCGAAGGCCAGGAAATCGACCTATGAGGTCTTGCTCTGACGGGCGAAGCTGAACCGGAGCTCTCCTCGGTCGTTCGCGATCGTCTCGAAAAGCTTCGCCGCATCCGCGAGGCGGGCGGCGATCCGTATGTGCGGAGCTTCCACCGCACACATACCAGCACCGCCGCGCGCCACGCCCTGGGCGACGGGGAGGGCCCGACCGATCCGGTCACCCTGGCCGGCCGCCTGATGGTCAAGCGCTGGAGTGGCGGCGTGACCTTCGCCGAGCTGCAGGACGGGACCGGCCGCATCCAGCTCATGGCGCGCCGCGACGAGCTGGCCGACGTCTACGAAGCCTTCCTCGACCTCGATCCAGGTGACCTCCTCGGCGTGACCGGGCCGGTGATCCGGAGCCGCCGCGGCGAGGTCACGGTCGACGTCACGAAGTTCCAGCTGCTCTCCAAGGCACTCCGGCCGCTACCTGAGAAGTGGCACGGCCTGAAGGACGTCGAGCAGCGCTACCGGCAGCGGCACGTCGACCTGATCGCCAACCCCGACGTCCGCGACGTGTTCATCGCCCGCACGAGGATCATCTCGGGACTGCGCCGGTTCATGGACTCGAAGGGCTTTCTGGAGGTTGAGACCCCGGTCCTCCAGGAGGTTCCGGGCGGCGGCCTGGCCCGGCCTTTCAAGACCCACCACAACGCGCTCGACCTGGACCTCTACTTGCGGATCGCGCTCGAGCTGCACCTGAAGCGGCTGATCGTGGGCGGGTTCGAGAAGGTCTACGAAGTCGGGCGGGTCTTCCGCAACGAGGGGCTCTCGCCCCGCCACAACCCCGAGTTCACGATGCTGGAGTCGTACGAGGCGTACGCCGACTACGAGGACGTGATGCGGTTCCTGGAGGAGCTGATCCCGGCCACCATCGAGTCCGCGGGGAAGGCGCCCGAACTCGAATACCAGGGCGAGCGCCTGAACTTTGCCCCGCCCTATCGGCGGGCCAGGATGGCCGACCTGGTCAAGGAGGCGACAGGAATCGACGTCCTGACCGAGCCGGACCTAGCGGGCGCCGCCGCGAAGGTTGGAGTGGAGGTGCAGCCGAACCTGCCCTGGGGTTTCGTCGTGATGGAGATCTACGAGAAGAAGGTCGAGACCGGGCTGCGCCAGCCGACCTTCGTCGTGGACTACCCGCTCGACGTTTCGCCGCTTGCTCGCAAGCGGGCGGACGATCCCCGCTTCGTCGAGCGGTTCGAGCTGGTGGCCGCCGGCCGCGAGCTCTGCAACGCATTCACCGAGCTGACCGATCCCGTCGACCAGCGCGAGCGCTTTCTCGCCCAGGAGGCCGCCTTCCAGGCCTTCGGCGGGGAAACGCATCCGATGGACGAGGATTACCTGATGGCGCTCGAGCTGGGCATGCCGCCCACCGGCGGCCTCGGAATCGGGATCGACCGCCTGGTCATGCTGCTCACCGACCAGGCGTCGATCCGGGACGTGCTGCTCTTCCCGCAGATGCGGCCGAACCGCTGACTTGCTCCCTCTCGAGTACATCCGGCGGCACCCGGACGAGGTCAAGCGGGCGGCGGAGCTGAAGGGGGAGGAGGCTCCGGTCGATGAGCTCCTCGAGCTGGATCGCCAGTGGCGCGAATGCCTGACCGTCGCGGAAAACGCCCGCGCCCAACAGAACCAGCTCTCCAAGCAGTACGCGAAGTCGCGCGACCCGCAGGATTTGCAGAACGTCAAGGAGATCGGCGAGGAGGCAAAGCGGGAGCTGGCCAAGGCCGAGGACCTGAAGCGCCGGCTCGACGATCTCCTGCTCCGGGTGCCAAACCTCTTTGCGCCAGACGTTCCGATCGGCAAGTCGGAAGCCGACAACGTGAGCCTCCGGGAATGGGGCGAGAAGCGCAGCTTCGACTTTGAGGCGCGCACCCACTACGACCTCGGCGAGTCGCTCGGCATCATGGACTTCGAACACCCGGCGCACATTGCGGGGTCACGCTTCGGCGGCCTGCTCGGCGCTGGCGCGCGGCTCCAGCGGGCTCTGGTCCAGTTCATGCTCGACACGCACGTCGCCGAGCACGGTTACCGCGAGATCTACGTGCCCTTCCTCGTCAACAGCGAGGCCATGGTGGGAACGGCCAACCTGCCCAAGTTCGGCGGTGACTCATTCCGCGTGGTGGACCGCGACCTCTGGCTGGTCCCGACCGCGGAGGTGCCGGTCACGAACTGGCATCGGGACGAGATCCTGGACCTGGCCCAACTGCCCCTTCGCTACGTCGCGCACACGCCCTGCTGGCGGTCCGAGGCCGGCGCCGCCGGCAAGGACACCCGCGGCTATATCCGGATGCACCAATTCGAGAAGGTCGAGCTGGTCAAGCTGACCTCGGAGGAGACCTCGACGGAGGAGCTGGAGGGATTGATGGCCGACGCCGAATCAATCCTGCAGCGGCTCGGGCTTCACTACCGCGTTCTCTTCATGTGCACCGCCGACATGGGCTTCGCCCAGTACAAGAAGTACGACCTGGAGGCCTGGTGCCCTGGGCTCGGGAGATACCTGGAGGTCAGCTCCTGCTCCGTCTTCCAGGACTTCCAGGCCCGGCGCGCCAACATCCGCTACCGGCCAGGGCCGGGGCAGCCGCCCCGCTTCGTGCACACGATGAACGGGTCCGGGCTGGCGCTGGCGCGAACGCTGGACGCCGTGATGGAGACCTTCCAGCAGGCGGACGGCACGATACTGGTGCCCGAGGTGCTGCGGCCCTACATGGGAGGACTGGAGCGGATCGCGGGATGATCCAGGCACCCAGCGCGGAGGCGGTCGCCGCCTATTACTCCGGGCTGGAGGGCTACTGGCATCCGGTGGCTGTCGGGAGCGACCTCGACGCTGAACCCCTACCCGTGGAGCTGCTCGGCCGCCGGCTGGTCCTGGTCCGGCTGGAGGGCGAGGCAGTCTGCTTCGACGACCTCTGCCGGCATCTCGGTTCTGCGCTCTCTATCGGCGAAGTGCTCGACGGCGAGCGGCTGCGCTGCCGCTATCACGGCTGGACGTACGACCGGACCGGCCACGTCGTCGACATCCCGGCCCGGCGGGGCGCACCGATCCCGCGCGAGGCAAAGGTCCATCCGTATGCGGTGCGTGAGGCTTATGGCCTGGTCTGGGTACGGCTCGGCCAGGAGCGGTCGCCGCTTCTCGAATACCCCGAGTGGAGTGACGAGGCTTTCCGCAAGACCGGGTATCGCGTCTATCCAGTCTGGGCGGCGTCCGCCACGCGGATAGTAATGGGGGCTCTCGATGACACGCATTTCCCCTGGGTGCACCCCGGCACGCTCGGCGATCAGGCGCACCCCGAGCCGCCCGACCACGAAGTCTCGGTCGAGGGCGACCGGCTGGTCTCCACGTATGCGATCGAGCAGCCCGCCAACCTCTCGCTCGGCAGCGCTGCCGGTGCGGCCGGCCGCGAGGAGGTCGTTTACACGAACACGGTCACCCCGACCGCGATCCGCCTGCTCAAGGAAGCTCCCGCGGGGAGGTTCGTGCTCTTCCAGGTGATGCAGCCGCTCTCCTACCTGTCGACGCGGATCTACCTCCAGGTCGCGCGCGACTTCGACCTGGAGCCGGCGCGCGACGAGAGCTACCTGGAGTTCGAAGACGGGATCCAAGCGCAGGACCAGCCCGTCGTCGAGAGCCAGCGGCCGTGGCTCCTGCCGCCGCTGAGCTCGCGTCTCATGCTCTACGTCCGGCCGGCCGACCTGCCTCTCATCCGCTTCCAGAAGTGGATGGAAGAGCTCGGCATCCCGGAGTTGTAAAGTCAGGATTCGATGACCTTGCCTCTCGCGCCCTTCGGGCGGATGGGCCACCAGTCGAGCCGCGTGCTCTTCGGCGGCGCGGCCTTAGGCGAGGTCAGCCAGGACGTCGCCGACCGCACGCTCGAAGTCCTCTTGCGTCATGGCGTGAACCATCTCGACGTCGCGGCCGGCTACGGTGAGGCGGAGGTCCGGATCCGGCCCTGGCTGCAGCGTGAGCCAGGGAAGTTCTTTCTGGCGACCAAGACAGGCCAGCGAAGCAAGAAGGGAGCGCGCGAGGAGCTGAACCGTTCCCTCGACCGGATGGGCGTCGACCATGTCGATCTCTGGCAGCTCCACAGCCTTGCCGACCCGATCGAGTGGGACACCGCGCTGAGCCCGGACGGCGCTATCGAGGCTGCGGTCCAGGCGCGCGAGGAGGGGTTGGTGCGCTTCATCGGCGTCACCGGCCACGGCACCCAGATCGCGGCGAACCACCGCCGCAGCCTGGAAAGGTTCGACTTCGACTCGGTCCTCCTGCCCTTCAACTACCTGACCATGCAGCTGCCCTATTACGCGGAGAACTTCAACGCTCTGGCGGCCGCCTGCGCCGAGCGCAATGTCGCGGTCCAGACCATCAAGTCGATCGCGCTCTCGCCCTGGCTCGGCCGCAAGCGGACCCGCACCACCTGGTACGAGCCGCTCGACCGCCAGGAGGACATCGACCTGGCCGTCTGGTGGGTGCTCGGCCGTCCCGGCGTGTTCTTGAACTCGGTCGGTGACGTAGACCTGTTGCCGCGGGTGCTGGACGCCGCGGAACGGTTCTCAGCGCGGCCCTCGGACGCCGAGATGCAGGCCCTCGTCGAGCGTTCGCGGCTGGCGCCGCTTTTCGTCTAGAGCTAACCCGCGGGAATCGCCGGCGCCTCGATCCACTCGTCCTCGGGCGCCTCGGCCGGGCTGGCCACCCGGACCTCGATGCCGGCTTCGCGGATCAGCCTGACCTCGTCCTCGTCGGCGCGTGGGTCGGTGATCAAGGCCTGGATGGCAGCCGAGGCGACGGTCTGGCACATGGTGTCGCGGCCGATCTTCGTGTAATCGGCAAGCACCACGATCCGCCGCGCCGCGGCAGCCAGGGCGCGGTCGGTGGCGGCCACCAGCAGGTTGGGCGTGCTCAAGCCTCGCTGTGCCGTCAGGCCGTTTCCGGAGAGGAAGGCCAGAGATGCCCGCAGGCCGCGCAGCGACTGCTCGGCCGGCGGGCCCACGAGCGCGTGGATGGAGCGCCGGAGCGTCCCCCCGGTGAGGAGCAGCTCGATGCCGCTGGAATCCATCAGGGCCTCGGCCACCAGCAGCGAGTTGGTCACCACGGTCAGCTCCGGGATCGCGCGCAGCTCGCGAGCCAGCGCGAGCGTGGTGGTGCCCGCTCCCAGGACGATGGAATCGCCGGGCTGCACCAGCTCCACCGCCAGGCGCGCGATGGCGGCCTTCTCGGCTGCCGCCTGGGTCGCCTTTTCGCGGTAGGTGGGCTCATGCGCGAGCCCATGGGGGAGGACGGCTCCGCCGTGGGTTCGCTGGACCAGTCCTTCGCCCGCCAGCGCCGTCAGGTCGCGCCTGACGGTGATCTCGGAGGTGCCGAGCAGATCGGCCATATCGCGCATCGAGACAACCCCTCGGCGGCGGACATGCTCCAGGATCAGTCGCCGGCGCTCGGCCATGAGCATGATCGGAATCCTAGCCGAATCCGTCCGAAAAACAACAGAATCGGTCAGGGTCGATCAGAAAAACGCGTGCCGGCTTGACAAAGTCGATCAAATGATCTTTAGTTTCAGCACCCGAAACGGAGTCCAGCTGAGGGGGAACAGGGTTCTCTGGTGAGCTCCAAGGCCAAACCTTCGGGTGTTTCTCCCGTCGGTACGTGTTCAAGGGCGCGGTGGCTCCCTGGGGGCTCGCCGTTCTCTTTAGCGGTGTGTAGGAGGAAACAGATGGGCAACAAACCGCCGTTCGGGCCGTCAGCGCTGGACCTCGATCTGTCGCGGCGCGACGTGCTCAAGATCATGGGCTACAGCAGCGTGGCCGCTTTCCTGGCCGCCTGCTCGAGCGGAACCACGAGCGGCGGCAGCCTCACCTCGACGGGTGGCACCGTCACCGTGGGCAGCAACGCATCAGACCCCTTGCCCAAGAAGGGCATGGAGATGGTCAACGCCGCCTTCACCAAGGCTAACGGCGGAACCGTGGTCAAGCTCAACACTGTCGACCACGGCACCTTCCAGGACCAGATCAACTCTTATCTACAGGGCACTCCGGAGGACGTCTTCACCTGGTTCTCGGGCCATCGGATGCGGTTCTTCGCAGACAAAGGCCTGGCGAGCTCGATCGATGACCTCTGGGACAAGGTCAAGGGCAACTTCAGCGAGGCCTTCGCGACCTCGGTCAAGGGCAACGATGGCCACGTCTACGGCATCCCGGTCGACTACTACCCGTGGGCGGTCTTCTATCGCAAGAGCGTGTTCGCCGACCACGGCTACAAGATCCCTACCAACTGGGCGGACTTCAAGGCGCTCTGCGTGCAGATGCAGAAGGACGGCCTCACCCCGCTTGCGATGGGCGACAAAGATGGCTGGCCGGCGCAGGGCACCTTCGACATCCTGAATCTGCGCTTGAACGGCTACGACTTCCACGTCGAGCTACTGACCGGCAAGCAGAAGTTCACCGACCCGCGAGTCGCCAATGTTTTCTCGAAGTGGGCCGAGATCACGCCCTACTACAACGACGGCCTCGCCGGGATGACGTGGCAGCAGGCGTCTCAGCTCGTGGTCCAGAAGAAGGCCGGCATGTATCTCTTGGGGCTGTTCGTATCGCAGCAGTTCAAGGCGGCCAGCGATGCCGACCTTGCCGACCTCGACTTCTTTGCCTTCCCCGACCTGGGGACCCAATACGACGCCGAGAAGGCCCTCGACGCGCCGATCGACGTCGTGATGATGACGAAGAAATCGCCAACCTTGAGCAAGGATCGAGGCCAGGCCAACGCTTACCTGCAGTTCTGGTCCAAGGGGTCGACTCAGCTGATCGCCTCAACCGCCGCGCCGGGCGTGATTCCGGTCGCGAACGATACCGACACCAGCGGCTACGACGCGCTGACGAAGAAGGCGGTCGAGATCATCAAGAACGCAAAGCGGATCACCCAGTTCTTCGATCGCGACTCGCGGCCCGACTTCGCCGGCTCCAACGGGATGCAGAGCTTCCTGCTCTCCTACCTCCAAAACCCGAAGGGCGACATCACTTCCCTGCAGGGCAAGATGCAGCAATTCTGGAATTCGCTGCCGCCGGAGGCCTAGCGGTAAGAGTCAGAATCTGAGCCGTGGCTGAAACCACGAAGACGGGCACCGCCCCCGTCACCGGCAAGAAGGCCGGGACGGGGGCGCTCGTCTCCAGGCGTCGCCGGCGCTACAGCGTGCTGACGCGCCACGACAAGCTGATCCTCACGCTGATGGTCGGGATCCCGCTCGCCTTCGACGTCGCGCTGATCTGGGGTCCGACGCTCGCTTCAGTCGTCCTCTCGTTCACGAACTGGGATGGGATCGGGTCGGTCACCGCGAAGAACTTCGTCGGCGTCAAGAACTACGAGAACCTTTTCGGCGGTTACCTGTTCTTCCGTCCCGCGCTTTATCACAACATCATCTGGCTCGCCTTTTTGACTGTTGTCGCGACGCCGATCGGGATCTTCCTGGCGGTGTTGCTCGATCGGGAGATCCACGGGACGCGCATCTACCAGAGCATCTTCTTCATGCCGGTCGTGCTCCCCCTGGTGGTGGTGGGCTTCATCTGGGAGCTCCAGTACGCACCCACTGACGGATTCATCAACAACGCGCTCGGAATCGCGAAAGGCCACCACCTCATCGACTGGCTGGGAAACCCCAGCATCAACTTGCTGTCGGCCGTGGTCGCCGCCAGCTGGCGTCACGTCGGCTATGTGATGGTCCTCTACCTGGCTGGTCTCAAGAGCGTGGACCCGACGCTGCGCGAGGCCGCCAAAGTCGACGGCGCAACCGAGCGCCAGACCTTCTTCCGGGTCGTGTTACCGGTGATGGCGCCGATCAACGTCATCATCGTCGTCATCACCACGATCGAATCCTTGCGCGCGTTCGACATCGCCTACATCATCAACCGCGGCAAGAACGGACTCGAGCTGCTTTCGACGTTGATCACCAACAACAGCCTGAGCGAGGCGAGCCTGGTCGGATTCGGCTCGGCCATCGCGGTAATCCTTCTTCTCATCTCTCTGGTGCCGATCGTGTCCTTCCTCGTCAGCGTCAATCGGAATCCGACCTGATGGCGGTCCTCGCAGCAGCCACGCGTTCCCGCGTGCGGCCCCAGCCCCTGCGTCGGCAGCTGTCCCGCGCTGCTCTGCACGCGTTCCTTGTCGCGATGTGCGTGGTCTGGCTCTTCCCGCTTGCGTGGGCGATCTACGAGGCGCTGCGGCCGATCAGCGACACGACCTTGAACGGCTACCTGTCGTGGCCATCGGGTGGCCTCAGCCTGGACAACTTCACGACCGCTTGGACGCAGGCCAACTTGCCCTACTTCTACCTCAACACGCTCTACATTGCCGTGCCTGGCGTGATCCTGACGCTCGTCATCGCGTCAATGCTGGCCTTCGCCATGTCGCAGTTCAACTGGAAGTTCAACGTGCTGGTGCTGATGATCTTCACGGCCGGCAACCTGCTCCCGGCGCAGGTCATCATCATTCCGCTCTACTGGATCTACCTCAACACACCGCTGCCCGACTTCGTCAGCGACAACGGGCTGCTCTACGACCAGTACATCGGCATCATCCTCATTCACGTCGTCTTCCAGACCGGCTTTGCCACCTTCGTTCTCAGCAACTACATGAAGACGATCACGAAGGAGATAACCGAGTCGGCTCTGGTCGATGGCGCCAACGTTCTGCGCATCTGGTGGAGCGTCATCCTGCCGCTCTGCCGGCCGGCTCTGGCCGCGATGGCGACGCTGCTGTTCACGTTCATCTACAACGACTTCTTCTGGGCTCTGATCCTGATGAAATCGGGCGACAAACGGCCGATCGTATCGGCGTTGAACAACCTGCAAGGAGAGTTCTTCACGAACTACAACTTGCTTGCGGCAGGCGCCCTCCTGGCGGCGGTGCCTTCGGTCCTCGTCTTCATCGCCTTCCAGAAGCACTTCGTCCGTGGCCTGACGCTCGGGGCGACAAAAGGCTGAGCTCCGGCCCGCTCCTGAAAGCCCGGCTGCCGCACCTGCTGTACGGCGGCGACTACAACCCGGACCAGTGGCCGGAAGACGTCTGGCCGGAGGACGTTCGCCTGATGCAAGAAGCCGGCGTCAATCTGGTCAGCCTCGGGATCTTCTCCTGGTCACGGCTGCAGCCCGGCCCCAATGAGTTCGACTTCGAATGGTTGGACCGAGTGATGCACCTCCTCAACGAGGGGGGCATCAAGGTCGACCTGGCGACGGCGACCGCGTCGCCACCGCCATGGCTTACGCATCAGCACCCGGAGATGCTGCCAACGCTGGCGGACGGCGCTCGGCTCTGGCCCGGAGCGCGTCAACATTACTGCCCGTCGAGCCCGGTCTACCGGGAAGCGGCCCGGAGCCTGGTGGAGCGGCTCTCGGCGCGTTACAAAGACCACCCGGCGCTCGTGATGTGGCACGTCGGGAACGAGTACGGCTGCCACGTGGCGGCCTGCTACTGCGACGTTTCGGCAATCGATTTCCGCACCTGGCTGCGGGCGCGGTACGGCTCGCTCGAAGAGCTCAACCGGGCCTGGGGAACGGACTTCTGGTCGCAGCGCTATTCGGACTGGGAGGAGATCCTGCCGCCCCGCCAGGCGCCGACCTGGCCCAATCCGGGCCAGTGCCTGGACTTCCTACGGTTCAGCTCGGACGCTCTTCTCGCCTGCTACGAGATCGAGCGGACGGTGCTCTCGAGAGTCACACCCGGCATCCCGATCACGACCAACTTCATGCGGTTTTTCAAACCCCTCGACTATTGGAAGTGGGCGGTGCAGGAGGACATCGTCAGCGACGACGTCTACCAGGATCCCAGCGAGCCGGAGGCGTCCAGCCTTGAATCGGCGATGGCCGGCGACCTCATGCGGTCGCTCGGCCAGGGCAGGCCCTGGATCCTGCTGGAGCAAACCACAAGCCGCGTCAACTGGCGCCCGGTCAACGTTCCGAAGCGCCCGGGCCAGATGCGACTCTGGAGCTTCCAGGCGGTCGCGCACGGCGCGGACGGGGTGATGTTCTTTCAGTGGCGGCAGTCGCGTTCGGGAGCCGAGAAGTTCCACAGCGCGATGGTTCCGCATGGTCCGGTTGAGTCCTGGCCGGCCTGGCGCGAAGTGGTCCAGCTTGGCGCCGAGCTCGGCCGGCTCGACGCGCTTTGTGGCAGTCGCGTGCCGGCCGAGGTCGCGATCGTCTTCGACTGGGAGAGCTGGTGGGCGCTCGAGCAGCCGTCCAAGCCGTCGGCCAACGTGCGCGCGCTCGAACAGGCGCGGGCCTACTACGAGCACCTCTACCGGGCCAACATCAGCGCTGACTTCGCGCACCCGGAGGCCGACCTCAAGGCCTACAAGCTCGTCCTGGTTCCGAACCTTTACCTGGTCTCCGACGCCGCAGCGGCCGGGCTGGCCGCCTACGTTTCCGGCGGCGGCAGACTGGTCATGTCGTACTTCAGCGGGATCGTCGATCCAGCTGATCAGATCCGGCTCGGCGGCTACCCGGCTCCTTTCGTGGAGCTGCTCGGCCTGCGGGTGGAGGACTTCGCACCGCTGGCGGTGGGGGAGACGATTCCGGTCCGGTTCGAAGCGGGCCAGGTCGCAACCGGGCAGATCTGGAGCGAGCTGATCCGGCCCGCCGGCGCCGAGGTGCTGGCGCGGTTTGAGGCAGGTCCGCTTAAAGGCGAACCGGCTGTCCTGAGGCATACATTTGGCAGTGGCGTCGCCCACTACATCGGGACCACGCTGGATTCGATCGCAATGGGCGCACTCCTGGAGCAGGCCCGGATGGAGGCTGGTGTGACGAGCGTTGCGGCCTTGCCTCCAGGGGTTGAAGCGGTGCGCCGCCAGGGCGACTCGGGGTCTTTCCTATTCCTGCTCAATCATCAGGATGCGGAGGTCGAGGTGGAGGCTGCGCCAGGTCTGGACGCGCTCACGGGCGAACGCATCGAGGGGGGCCGGCTCCGGCTGCCCGCCTACGGGGTCGCGATCATCAAGGAAGACCTCGCCGAGGGCCAGTAGACTCGCCAGCGGAGCGATGGCCGAGTCCGGTTGATGGCGGCGGTCTTGAAAACCGCTAGGGTGCAAGCCCTCGGGGGTTCGAATCCCTCTCGCTCCGCCATCTGATTATCATCAGCCGGCGATGGTCGCCCAGCCAGGGTCCGGCGGCTCTGAGTCAGCCACCGACTACATTAGTCCCGAATTCGAGCCCGGGCGATTGCTCGAGTACTACCGCAAGCAGACGTCCGCCATCCGGCCCGCTGCGGCGACCAACCCCTGGGCCGCGTTCTTGTGCGTCTTCGATCTGATGGCCCTCCAGGAGTTCGGCGCCGATCTCATTTCCGAGCTGATTGCCGACTCGTCCGGAGGAGAGCTGCCAAGCCGCATTGTGTGCCGCATCATCAGCACTGCCGAGCCGTCGCGGCAAGGTCTGCTGCAGGCCATCGAAAAGATTCGCGGCCTCCGGGTTTCCGAGGCTGATCTTGAGGCTGATGACGACCCAGCCGAGTTCGCCTCATTCAGCGCCGAATACAGCGCCACGATGGTGGCATTTGCCGACAAGCTGACTGAGCGGATCAATGGACCCGGCGACGCCCTCCAGCAGCTCGAAATGCTCGAGAGCGGGCTGGCGCGGCGAGCCGGCGGGAGAGAGAAAGCTGAGATTCGCCTCCTACTTGGCTGCCTCTCTGCTGGAGTGGGGGCATGGGTTGTTGCAACGCTGATCGCTCTGCTACCAGGTGGCGCGCCCTTTACGCTGCAGAGGATCGGGCAGGCCATGGGGTTCGGTCTCCTCGGACCCTTGGTTGCTTATGCCGCTTTCGGTCTAGGACTGATGCTGTGGTCGATCGCGTCGAAGGTACGGAGAAAGTTGGCGAGACCAGTGTCGGGGCAGCGCTAGGATCCCAAAGTCAACGACATCCCGACATCGCCAGCCCTTACCCCTAATGCACTAGCAAAGGCGCGGATTGTGACCCACGCACGGCCTAGGGTCTGGTGATGAGCGAGCCCGAGCTGGTCCTTCTCTTCGACGGGACTTGAGGCGTCTGCACCAGGTTGGCGCGCTGGGTCCGCCGGCGCGACCGGGCCGGCCGTGTGCTGGCCTTCCCCAGTCAAAGGAGGGGCGCGCTTGTCGAGTACGGCATCAGTCCCGCCGAGGCCGAGCGGGCGGCCTGGGCGATTGCCCCCGACGCGCGCCGGTGGGAAGGCGCGGCCGCGATCAACCGCGTCCTAGAGGTGGTCGGCGGGCCCTGGGCTTTGCTTGCCCGCGCTTACCGGCTGCCTGCCCTGGCGGCCGCCGAGGAAGCGTTCTATCGCTGGTTTGCGCTGAACCGAGGCCGCTTTCATCGCTTCGGCAGCCGGCCGGAATGCGACGAGCCCGAAAGCGACTGCGTTTGAACGAGGTGGGTTGCGGCTGGCACTCTGAATAGATGGCCATTCGCCGACCAGTCGCCCGGCGCTCGCTCGACCGGCGTCTCTATCACCTCATCAACGGGATCCCGCACAGCCGGCGCAGCGACCTCTACGTAAGCATCATCTCGGACCTCGGCGAGGGTGCCGGCTGGGTGGTCGCCGGGCTCTGGCTGGCGGCGCTCGACGGCCGTCGCGGGCGGCGGGCGGCGGTCGCCTCCTCGGCAGCGGCGCTGACGGCGACGCGCATCGCGCAGGACGTCCTGAAGCCGATCTTTCGCCGCAACCGGCCGTTCATCGAGCGCGTCGCCACGGTTGTCGGTGACCAGCGCCTCGATCCCTCGTTCCCGTCCGGCCACACGGCCGCCTCTTTCGCGGCCGCGACCGCGCTGTCCGCCTTCTACCCACGGGCGCGCCCGCTGCTGTTCCTGACGGCGAGCGGTGTCGGTGTCTCCCGCATCCACCTCGGCCATCACTTCGCCAGCGACGTCGTCGTCGGCGCCGTGATCGGGCTGGCGATCGGGCTCTTCAGCGCCGGGCTAGCAGGGGCCGGAGATTCGACAGGTCCTTGATGAAGGCCTCCATCGCCGAATGGCGGGAGGCTGCGTCGGGTGCCCTCAGGATCGATGAAGGGTGGACTGTCGCGACGAGAGGTGGCAGGCCAGGCCGCTCGAGGAGCTTCCCGCGCTCGCGCGTCACCTTGAAATCCCGGCCGATCAGCGCTTGGGCCGCGGTCGCGCCCAGGCAGACGACGGCTCGCGGCCGGACGGCTCGGATCTCCGCCTCCAGCCAGGGCCGGCAGGCGCTGACCTCCCTGGCGTTCGGCTTCTCGTGGAGCCGCCGTTTGCCCTGCTTTCGCCACTTGAAATGCTTGACCGCGTTGGTAACGTAGATGCTCTGCCGGTCGATCCCGGCGGCAGCCAGGCCTTCGTCGAGCAGCTGTCCCGCCGGCCCCACGAACGGCTGGCCCGCCAGGTCCTCCTTGTCCCCCGGCTGCTCGCCGACGAGCATCAGCTGAGCTCCCGCCGGTCCCTCGCCGAAAACGGTCTGGGTGGCGTCCTGCCAGAGGTCGCAGGCTTGGCAGGAGGCGGCGGCCTGAGCGAGGTCCGCGATCTCGCCACTCTCGGGAATCGGCGCGCGCCCAGCCATAAGGTGATAGTAGCAATGTAATGTCCGGGCGCCGTAGCATCTACGCCCTGGTGGCCCGAGCCCTGAGACCGTATGCCCTTCAGATCGGCTTTTCGCTCTACATCCCCTTCGTCCTCTTCGTCGACGGCCGAATTACGACCATCTATGAGCAGTACGCCCTCGGCCTGCTGACTTTCGCCGTGCTCTTCCTGGCCGCCAGCCTTTCGCCCTCGGCCGAGCGCCGCCAGGTCTGGCTTTGTGTCCTGGTGGCGACCGGGTTCGAAATCTTCGGCTCTCTTATCTGGGGTCTCTATCGCTACCGCTTTCACAACGTCCCCCTCTACGTGCCGCCTGGCCATGGCCTCGTCTACCTCTTCGGATTGACTTGGGCCCGCCTGCCAGTGATGGCCAGGCACGGCCGCCTGCTGAACCGCCTCGCTCTAGCCGCCGCAACCTGCTGGGCTCTGGCCGGACTCACCGTTCTGCCGGCGCTGACCGGGCGCCTCGATGTGTCGGGCGCGCTCTGCCTGCCCTGGTTCGCCTGGTTCGTGCTCCGCTCGCCGCGGGCCGGCCTCTTCACCGGCATCTTCATCTGCACGTCGCTCCTGGAGATCCTCGGAACCAGCTTCGGAAACTGGCGCTGGGAGGCTGTCGCGCCCTACACGCTGGTACCGACCGGCAACCCGCCGTCGGTCATCGCCGGTGGGTACTGCGTGATCGACGGCACTGTGCTGTTGGTTGCCGCCGGGCTGGCCAGGCTGGCCGGGCTCAACCCCTTGCGGCGCCTCCGGCCGGCCGAAGTCTAGCCTTCCCGCCGCCAGCGTTGTTGCACAATTTGATAATTTCGATATAACGTTTTATCGGTGGCGACCGCGCCCGCCGATCTCGAGCTCGAGGAGTTCGCCCTCGACGAACCCGCCGAAGCCGCACGGGCCGCGGGCCTCCGCTACGTCAGCGACGCCCAGCCGGGGATCCGCCGCCGGCGGCAGGGCCGGGGCTTCGCATACGTCGGCCTGAGCGGCGAGCCCGTCCGGGAGCGGCCGACCTTAAAGCGCATCCGCAGCCTGGCGGTGCCGCCCGCCTGGACGGACGTCTGGATCTGTGCTGATCCTCGAGGACACCTCCAGGCGACCGGGCGCGACGCCCGGGGCCGCAAGCAGTACCGCTACCACCCTCGCTGGCGGGAGGTGCGTGACGAGGCTAAGTACGGCCGCCTGCTCGCCTTCGGAGAGTCGCTGCCGGCGTTGCGGCGGCGCGTCGAGCGGGACCTGGGCAAGGACGGCCTGCCCCGCGAGCGGATCGTGGCGACCGTCGTGCGCCTGCTCGATCGCTGCCTGCTCCGGATCGGCAACCTTGAATACGCCAAGGACAACGGCTCCTTCGGCTTGACGACTCTCCGAGATGATCACGTGGCTGTGGAGGGGTCCCGGCTCCGCTTCAAATTCCGCGGCAAGTCAGGCAAAGAGCACGACGTTGACGTCCGGGATCGCCGCATCGCTCAGATCGTCCGCCGCTGCCAGGAACTGCCCGGGCAGGAGCTCTTTCGCTATGAAGAGGAAGATGGCGGCGTGCGGACGGTGGAGTCCGACGATGTGAACCTCTACCTGGGCGAGGCGACAGGCCAGCCGTTCACGGCGAAAGATTTCCGGACCTGGGCGGGGACTGTGCTGGCGGCCCGTGAGCTCGCCGCGATCGGGACGTTCGGGAGTGAGACGGAGGGCCGGCGCAACCTGGTGTCGGCCATCAAGGCGGTTGCCGAGCAGCTTGGCAACACCCAGGCCGTCTGCAGGAAGTGCTACGTGCATCCGGCGGTGGTCGAGGCCTATCTGGACGGCTCGCTCCTCGCCACCTGGCAAGAGGACCTCGCGGGGGACGAGCGCGGAGCGGAGCGGGCGGTGCGGGACCTCTTGAAAGCGAGGTCCTGATGGAGCAGCCGGAGAGGCTCCGCATTGCGCTGGTGGCCCCTCCCTGGTACTCCGTGCCGCCGCTGGGTTACGGCGGCATCGAGCTGGTCGTCTATCTCCTCGCCGAAGAGCTGGGCCGGATGGGGCACAAGGTCCTGCTCTACGCCTCCGACGGCTCGAGGTTGGAGCACGCGGAGGTGGTCGCGCTCGCCCCCGCCGGCTGGGCGCGGCAGCTTGGTGGGCAGGACCACCGCTACCGCGAGGCCACCTACCTGGCACGCATCTATGACCACCTCTCCGGCATCGAAGTCGACCTGATCCACGACCACAACGAGGCGACTGGGATCCTGATGGCCGCGGCCGTGGCGCCGGAGATTCCGTCTGTGGCGACCGTCCACGGGCCGATCACCGAACCGACCGCCACCTTCCTGCGCGAGATGCGCCGTGACGTCGACCTCGTCGCGATCAGCCATTCCCAACGCAGCCAGGTCGAGGAGCTCAACTGGGTCGGGGTCGTGCACAACGCGGTGGACGTGGACTCCCTGACGGTCTCGAGCGAGAAGGACGACTACCTCCTGCAAATCGCCCGAGTGTGTCCCGAGAAAGGCCAGCACGTGACCGTCGAGGCGGCCCGGCGGGCGGGCCGGCCGCTCGTGCTGGCGGGCAAGATCGAGGAAAGCCGCCAGTCGATGGCCTATTTCCGCGAGCACATCGAACCCTGGCTGGGGCGGGGTGTGGAGTGGAAGGAAAACGTCCAGGGTGAGGAGAAGGCCGAGCTCCTGGCGCGTGCCTACGCGGCGGTCTTCCCGCTCCAGTGGGCCGAGCCCTTCGGCCTGGCGATGGTCGAGGCGATGGCCAGCGGCACCCCCGTGATCGCCTTCGCGCGCGGGGCCGCGCCCGAGCTGGTCGAGCCCGGCCTGACCGGGCTCCTGGTCCAGGGGACCGATGGCGTGGTGGAGGCGATGAAGCACGTGCCGGAGATCGATCCCGTAGCCTGCGCCGAGCGGGCACGAGCTCGTTTCAGCCCCCGCGCGATGGCCGAAGGCTACGTCCGCGTTTACCGCGCGGCGCTGGGTTCCAGGGCAGGCGCATTTGATAGCATGACTATCAGATTAGGTACCGGAATCAAGATCGGAGGTGAGCCGATGGCAAGCGTCGAAAAGACGATTGACGTAAATGCGCCGCTGAGCGTCGCGTACAGCCAGTGGACGCAGTTCGAGTCCTTCCCGATGTTCATGGAGGGCGTCGAGGAAGTCCGCCAGATGGACGATTCGCACCTGCACTGGCGGGCGCTGATCGCCGGCAAGGAAGAAGAATGGGACGCCGAGATAACCGAGCAGGTGCCCGACCAGGTGATCGCGTGGCGGAGCATCGGTGGTCTCCAGAACGACGGTATGGTGCGGTTTGAGCCGCTTGGCCCGGACAGCTGCCGGATTCATCTCCGGATCGAGTACGACCCCCGCGGGCTCGTCGAGACGATCGGCGACAAGCTGGGGTTCACCAGCGGCCGCGTCCAGGGAGACCTGGAGCGCTTCCGGGAGTTCGTCGAGGGCCGGGAGGCCCCGACCGGCGCCTACCGTGAGGAGATCCACCGCGGACAGGCGACCACCGGCGATTTCGAGGAGCCCTCTCAGCAACCTGAGCGGGGGGAGAGGCCGCTGCCGCCGGATCGGCCCTAGCCGAGCAGCCGCGTCAGGTCGTCAAGGTGCCCGCGTTGGTGGGCCAGCATCGCTCGCATCGCATCCCGGGCGCTGAGGCCGCGGTAGGTGCCGGCCCCGATCGGTTCCTCGAGCGGCAGCTCGCTCAGGACGGGGTCGAGGGCGCGCACCCCGGTGCTGAACTCGTCGCGCAGTTCATCAGGTGAGGAGGCCTGTCGCTTGCGCAGCTGGGACGCGTTCCAGCGGTCGGAGTCGAACGGCTCGCCCGCCTCGCCGCCGGCGGCCCGTGAAGTTGCCACGCGGGGCAACGCCGCCTGGCTGCTGGAGAGGTGGGCGAGGAGGTCCTTGGCCGTCCAGCCGGCGTAGCCATCAGCCGGCCGCGCCCAGTCGCCGGCCAGCGCTTGCAGGTCGAGCGCGAGCTCGTCATAGCTCGCCCGCAGGCAAAGACGTTCGAGATCCCGCGCCAGCCCGGCCGGGTCCTCTAGCGGAACGTCGTGGCCGGTCCGGTACCAGTGGACGGCGGTCTCCGGCACCTGCTGCTTGGCCAGCTCGGTCGCGCGCCGCTTGAACTCGACGAACGCCGACGGCATGCCTTCCGCCATCGCGAGCAGCGAAGGCGCCGCGACCTGTGGCCAGAGCAGGTCGGACTGGAGGTGAAACATCGCGTCGAGGATCTCCAGCCTGACGTCGGCCGTGAGCGGGAGGCGGTAGCCGCCCGTGTCCTTCACCAGCCCGGCTTCTACGAAGTCTTCGAGGTCGGCCGCCCAGGCGTCCCGGACATAGGATCGCTGCGCGTCATAGGCTGCCTGGAGGTCGGCGTAGAGGGGGAGAGGTGGCTGCATGAACTTGGCCGCCTCCGTCCAGCTCATGCGGTCGGAGAAGGGCTGCACGGTGAAGTCGACGATGGCCAGCCCAGAGGCCAGCTCCGGGTGGGTGGCCGCTACTTGAAGCGCCACCGCGCCACCCCAGGAATGGCCGGCCAGAACAGGACGGCCCAGCCCCAGCCGGGTGATCGCGGCGACCGCGTCAGCGGCGAAGCCGTCGATTCCGAAGCCGGCCGGAGGCAGCGGCGAGCGCCCGTGCGCGCGCTGATCGAGAGCGATCAGGCGGCGGTCGAGGTGCTGCGCCATCCGGTCCCAGATCCGGGCGTTCGAGCTCAATCCGTGGAGGAGGAACAGCGCCGGCTGCTCGGCTGCCTCGGCGTTCCATTCCAGGTAATGCAGGTCGACGCTCCCGCTCTGAACCCAACCCTCGCGCATGGTCGTGTTTGGGAGTTTATGTGTCCTGCCGACCAGGAAAGAACTAGGACAGAAAACTATGCCCCGATTTGAAAAGTTCACCGAGAAATCACAAGAGGCGCTCCAGGCCGCGGCCCGGGAGGCTTCCGAGCGCGGCCAGCAGGCGATCGAGCCCGAGCACCTGCTGCTGGCGCTCCTGACCGACGAGGGTGGCCTCACCCGTCCCCTCCTGGAGGCCGCCGGCGGTTCGCCGCAGGCCATCCAGCCTGCGGCTGTCTCACTGGTCGAGCGGCTGCCCCGCGTAAGCGGCGGCCAGTCGCACCTATCGAATGCGCTGACTGCAGTGCTCGAACGCGCTGAGAAGGAGGCCGAGGCGCTCAAGGACGAGTACATCTCGACTGAGCACCTCCTCCTGGCGATGGCCGATCTCACAGTCCTGAAGGACAACGGAGTCACCCGCGACGGCCTGCTCCAAGCGCTGAAGTCGGTGCGCGGCAACCAGCGCGTGACCGACCCCAACCCTGAGTCGAAATACCAGGCTCTCGAGCGCTACGGACGCGACCTGACGGCGCTCGCCGCGAGCGGCAAGCTCGACCCGGTGATCGGCCGTGACGAGGAGATCCGGCGCGTCATCCAGGTCCTGAGCCGGCGGACCAAGAACAACCCGGTGCTCATCGGCGAGCCCGGCGTCGGCAAGACGGCGATCGCTGAAGGCCTGGCCCAGCGGATCGCTGGCGACGACGTTCCCGAAGGTTTGAAGGGCAAGCGCGTCATCTCGCTCGACCTTGGCGCTCTGGTCGCCGGGACCAAGTTCCGCGGCGAGTTCGAAGACCGGCTGAAGGCCGTCCTGAAAGAGATCGAGGAGTCGAACGGTCAGGTGGTCCTGTTCATCGACGAGCTCCACACATTGGTCGGCGCGGGCGCCGCCGAAGGCGCTATCGATGCCGCCAACCTGTTGAAGCCGGCGCTCGCCCGCGGCACGCTGCGTGCGATCGGCGCCACCACCCTGGATGAGTACCGCAAGCACATCGAGAAGGACGCCGCACTGGAGCGGCGCTTCCAGCCCATCTTCGTGGGCGAGCCCAGCGTGGAGGACACGATCAGCATCCTGCGCGGGCTCCGCGACCGCTACGAGGTCCACCACGGCGTCCGCTTCAAGGACTCGGCGCTGGTGGCCGCGGCGGTCCTCTCCCACCGCTACATCAGTGACCGCTTCCTCCCGGACAAGGCGATCGACCTGATCGACGAGGCCGCCGCCCGGCTGCGCATGGAGATCGACTCGATGCCGAGCGAGCTCGATGAGCTGGAACGCGCCATCCGCCAGCTCGAGATCGAGCGGCAGGCGCTCTCAAAAGAGAACGACCGGGCTTCCAAGGATCGCCTTCAGGCCCTCGAGAAGCAGCTGGCCGAGCTCGCCGAGCGCCGCGACGCGTTGCGCGCGCGCTGGCAGCAGGAGAAAGAGCAGATCGGCCGCGTACGGGAGCTGAAGGGTCGCCTGGAGGAGGTCCGCCACGAAGCCGAGCGGGCCGAACGCCAGGCCGACTTCGAGCGGGCGGCCCGTCTCAAGTACGGCGATGCGGTCGAGCTCGAGCGCCGGCTCGCGGAGGCGAGCGCCCAGCTGACCGACGCCGACGGCGCACGCCTCCTGAAAGAAGAGGTCGACGAGGACGACATCGCGGCGATCGTCGCCAAGTGGACCGGCATCCCCGTCTCCCGGCTGCTGGAGGGAGAAATCCAGAAGCTGATCAAGATGGAGGAGCGCCTGCACGACCGCGTGATCGGCCAGGACGAGGCCGTCTCGGCGGTGGCCAACGCGGTCCGTCGCGCCCGTTCCGGCCTCAGCGATCCGAATCGCCCGGTGGGTTCGTTCATCTTCCTCGGGCCCACTGGTGTAGGTAAGACCGAGCTGGCCCGGGCGCTGGCCGAGTTTCTCTTCGACGATGAGCACGCGTTGGTCCGGATCGACATGTCTGAGTATCAGGAGAAGCACACGGTGGCCCGCCTGATCGGCGCGCCACCCGGCTACGTCGGCTATGACGAGGGCGGCCAGCTGACCGAGGCGGTCCGCCGGCGCCCTTACTCCGTGGTCCTCTTCGACGAGATCGAGAAGGCCCACCCTGACGTGTTCAACGTCTTGCTTCAGGTGCTGGACGACGGGCGCCTGACCGATGGCCAGGGGCGCACCGTCGACTTCCGCAACACCGTGTTGATCATGACTTCGAACCTCGGGTCTAACCTGATCCAAGAACTCTCGAACCGCGACTTCGACGAGATTCGCGACGCCGTGATGGGAGTCCTGCGCGAGAGCTTCCGGCCCGAGTTCCTGAACCGGGTCGATGAGGTCGTGGTGTTCCGTCCTCTGACCAAGGACCAGCTGGCACGCATCGTGGACATCCAGCTCCGCCGTCTGGAGGCGCGGCTGGCGGATCGCAAGCTGACGCTGCGAGTCAGCGACGCCGCCCGGCAGCTCCTCGCAGAGCGCGGCTGGGATCCGGTGTACGGGGCGAGACCGCTCAAGCGCACGATCCAGCGGCTGGTCCAGGACCCGCTTGCGATGGCCCTCCTGGAGGGTCGCTTCGCCGAGGGCGATAGGGTCGAGGTGGACGCGCGGGAAGGCGAGATCGTCTTCCAGAAGGAGGCGGCCGTGGCCGCCACAGCGGCGAGCGGCTGAGCGGGGCGGGGGGCGCGCAGCGGCTCCTATAATTCGGCGCCGTGGCGACGCCCGGCAGCGGCGAGATCATCGCCCTACTGCTCCCCCTCGATAAAGACGACTTCATCCTGCCGATTCCGCCTGACACGCGCGTCCTCGGCCTTTACGAGGTGGAGGGCATCCACCTCTGGTGCATCCGGCCCGGGCATCGCGGCCAGACCCACTTCCTGCTCTTGCGAGCGGGGGACAGGGTGCCCTCGGGTTACGAGTTCGTGGCCTCCACGCAGACGAGGCGCGGCGCCGTGAAGCTGCTTTTCCGGCAGTCTTCTTCCCGCTAGAACTGTCGATTAGCGGCCCCGGCCGATCGTCGCTAGTGTGTAGAAGCCGCAGCTTTTTTCTGCAGTGTTTGAGGGAGGAGACACCATGTCCGAAGCCAAGGAAATCGTTCGCAAAGTGGAAGAGGCTTGGGCCCGCAGTGATCTTGCCAGCCTCGACGAGCTCATCTCGGCCGACGTGAAGAACAACGACGCACCGCCTGGATTTCCGAGCGGGCTCGAGGGGGCCAAGTTCGGCCACTCCATGTTCATGGCCTCGTTCCCGGATCGATCGATGCAGATCCACCAGATCATCGGCGACGGCGACCTGGTTGCGGTGCGCTCGAGCGTCCAGGGCACCCACACGGGCGCACCATTCCTGGGCCTGCCGGCCTCCGGGCGGCAGATCAACATCGAGGCGGTCAGCATCTACCGGGTGGCCGGAGGTAAGGTCGTCGAGCACTGGGGACTCAACGACGGGATGACACTGATGATGCAGCTCGGGATCGTGAAACCACCCGTGCCGGCCTGATCGCGGGCCCGGAGCCGCCAGGGCTGAGCTAAGGCCGGTCAGTCGGATCGGACCACGGTTCAGTCGGCGTCCAGTTGAACTCGTCGACGCCATGCTGGTCGATGATCACGAGCGAACATTTGTAGGGGTCGCAGGTCTGAAATTGATATTCGGTCGGTGAGACCACCGTGGTGTGGCTGACCACGTTGCCGATGGCCTTGAACAGATCGGCCGACCCGAGCAGCGCCGGCTGAACTGCGAGCGCCGAGACGGCGAGGCCGACCAGCGTCAGCGCCACGGCAGCGGGATGGATCACGATGAGGAATGTAGGCGCGCGTCAGGCCGGGGAGAATGCGGGAGAAGGCTCAGCCGGTGCTCAATTCAGGTGCTCATTTCTTGCCAGCCAGGTCGCGACCTGGACCCGAGAATCGAAGCCCAGCTTGCCAAGGATGCGGTGGACGTGGTTGTCGACCGTGCGCTCTGAGAGGTAGAGCCGGCCGGCGATCTCGCGGTTGCTCAAGCCTCGCGCCAACAGCTGCGCCACATCGCGTTCCCGTCGGCTCAACGGTGTCCGTGATGGGGCGGCTACTGCGGCCGCTTCCTGGTCGCGGCTCAGGGCGGCTCCCGCGCGGAAGAGGAGCCAGCTGCCGGGCACGCCCTCGAATTCACGCCCGCCGCGTTCGCTGAACTCGATCCCAGACCCCGCCACCAGGTCTTTCACCGTGCCCGAGACCAGGACCTCGCCAGGCTGCGCCGCTGCCATCACTCCCGAAGCGATGTGAAGCGCAACGCCACGCGGACGGCCCGCCGCGACCTCGCATTCGCCGGCGTGGAGGCCGGCCCGGATCCGAAGTCCGAATTCGAGCAGGTCATCGCGCACGTCCAGGGCGCAGCGAATGGCGCGGGCGGTACCGTCGAACACCGCGGTGACACCTCGCTCGCTGGCCTCGACCTCCCTGCCGCCGTACTGCGCCAGGGCCTGCCGGACAACCTCCTGATGGCGATCGACCAGGTCATTCCAGCGCCGGTCTCCCAACCAGACCGCCTGAGCGCCGGCCTGGGTGATGCTGGTGCAGAGCACCGTCGCGAGCATGCTGTCCGGTGCCGGGCTGGTCCGAACGCCGGTCAGGAATTCTTCGACCTCTTCCAGCATCCGCTCCCGGTCGCCGAAGTACGCCCAGTGATCGTCGGAGGGCAGCTCCACCAGTCTTGCCCCCGGAATGCGCTCGGCCATGTACCGGCCCGCCTCGATCGGCGCGACCTTATCGCCCTGGGCGTGGATGATCAGGACCGGGACCCGTATCGCCGGCAGCGCTTCGCGGATATCGATATCCGCATTCATCTGAAAGAGAGCGCGCGCGTCTGCCGGGCTGGCGCTCATCTGCTGGAAGGTTCCCCACCACCGGATCAGCTCTGGGCTGTCGCCCTGGCTGGGTGCATACCAGTTGGCGTAGTCGCCGCTGCCCCAGTTGGACTCGATCCTGTCCTGCAGGCGATTCGTTTGCTCGTCCGTTCTCCCCCAGGGGTAGCCAGGACGCTGCCTCCAGCTCGGGTAGCTGCCTACCATCACCAGTGCGGCGGTGCGCTCCGGATAGGTCGCAGCAAACAGCGCCGACATCACCCCTCCCTCGGACACGCCCATCACGGCGGCTCGCTGGGAGCCGACCGCATCCAAAACCGCGCGGACGTCATCCATACGCTGCTCGAGGGCGGGCAGATCGAGGACTCGATCCGAGAGGCCGGTGCCGCGCTTGTCGAACAGGATCAGGCGTGAAAACGCGGCCAGGCGATTGAGAACCGCCGCCAGCGATGGCAGCTCCCACATGTAGGCCAGATTCGAGATCCAGCCGGGGACGAAAACCAGGTCCAGGGGGCCGTCGCCCACGACCTGGTAAGCGATGTTGATGCTGCCGCTGCGAGCGTATTTGGCTCCTGTGAACACCGCTCGCACTCTAATCCCGGCCGGCAGGCTCGTGGCTTTGGAAGGCGCGGGAAGGGAGGGATTCGAACCCTCGAGGGAGTTTCACACCCCCTACCCGCTTAGCAGGCGGGCGCTTTCGACCACTCAGCCACCTCCCCGGAACGGGGCCGCCAACCGATTCTATCCAGCAGGTGGTTCTTTCAGCCCGGTCGACCGTTGTAAGTACGCAGAACCATGGAAAAGGGGGCCGCCGACCGCATCGTCGGGCTGACCGAGGCTGAAGTCCAGCTCTTGAAGCTGGTCTCGACGGGAAGGCTGCGGCCGGAGGTCGCGGCCGCGCTGGGGCTCGGTCCGGAGGCGTCGGCGCAGCTGCGCAAGCTCCATCGCAAAGGTGGGGTGCGCGCCCGGGCCTAATTCTCCGGGATGTCGAAGACCGCTTTCACCTCGTCCGCCGGCTGCGAAGTCAGCGCGGTCTCGTAGTTCTCGATCGGCACGTGCGCGGTGATCACACTCGCGAGCTGCTGCGGCCAGCGCCGGCCCATTTCACTCAGGTCCTTGACCGCCTGGAGGAAGTACGAGCGGTTGGCGTTGACGGACCCCAGCACCACCTGGTTCCAGAGCACCATCTGGCGCATCAGGTGGCCGCCCTCCAGCTCCAGCTCGCCGCCGCGGTCGCCCGGCACGCCCGTGAAAACCAGCACGCCGTTGACGCCAAGCGCGCTCAGGAGCTGCCAGGCGACCGGCGCCACGCCCGTGGCTTCCACGATCAGGTCGATGGACCCGGTGCTGCTCGGGATGTCCTCAACGGGTGTCTCCATCACGTTCCAGTAGGTAGCGCCGATCGATTCCACCAGGCGCCCCTTGTAGCCGTCGCGGGGCCGGATGTCGGAGACGTGCGTCTCCACTCCGTGGAGCAGCAGTACGAAGGCAGCCATGATCCCGATTGGGCCGGCGCCCGCCACCAGGGCCCGCTTAACGAAGCGCCAGTCCCGGTTCGCCTCCTGGTCGTCGGTCAGGTTGCGCACCCAGTCCAGGCGGTTCTGGATCAGGACCGACTCCAGGATCGCCTTTTCGACCACCGTGGTCGGCTCGATCAGAACCCCGTAGGGCCGCAGCTCGGGCGGCAGCTTCACCGCGAAGTCGGTCGATTCGACGATCCTCGAGGTCATATAGCCGTGCGCGCCCACGATCCCCCTCTCCGAGTACTTGCCCGTGTAACAGAGGTCTGACTCGCCATGTGCGCAGGTGGGGCACTCGGGTAGCCGGCAGGGTCTCCGCACGGTGCAGACGACGAGGTCGCCGGCCTTGTAATCGGAGCTCGCCTCCGACCCTGTTTCGACCACCTGTCCGAGCATTTCGTGGCCGAGAACAAGGTAGTCGGAGCCGCTCGGCGGCACGCCGCCTTCACCCCGCACGATCGCACGGTCGGTGCCGCAGATCCCGACCTCGAGCACCCGGATGCGGAGCTCGTCCGGCGCCTGGATGGCCGGTTCGGGGACGTCCGTTCTGAGCGTGGGCTTGCCACTCGGCTTGTCCAGGGCGATGGCGCGCATCGCAGCCCATACTAAGGTCCCGCATGCTGGCGCCCGGAAGTCCAGGAGCTCCGCCGTCCTGGGGTCCCGGGTTAAAGCAGGCGTTCGGGGCCGCTCCCGGCCTGGAGAGCAAAGTCTGGTTCACCCTCGCCCGGGGCAACCTGAGTGAGGTCTTCTTTCCGAGCCTCCGCCAGCCGACCCTCCACGAGCTCCGCTTCCTGGTCGCTGCGCCGGGCGCTCCGCCGGTCGACGACGCGGCTGAGGCAGACCACAGCCTGCGCTGGCTGCGGCCAGGCGTCCCCGCCTTTTCGGTCTTCAGCTCCCACGACGAGTACCACCTGAGCCTCAACTTCGTCGTCGACCCCGACCGCAGCGCGCTGCTGATCGCCGGCGCCTTCAACCCTGAGCTGCCCGACCTGCGCCTCTACCTGATGGCCACTCCGCACGTGGTTCCGGGGAGTGAGGGCAACGAAGCGGAGGTGCTCGCCCTCGACCCGCCCGTCCTCCTGGCACGCCAGGGCGACATCCACATCGCCCTGGTTGGCCCGTTCGCCCGGGCCAGCGCCGGCTATCGGGACTCGTCGGACCTCTGGGTCGACCTCAACGACTCCGACGGCGCCATGTCGGCGACGTACGGGCGGGCTGGTCCGGGCAACGTGACCCTCGGCGCGGAGCTGGCCCTGCACTCTGGCGCTTTCCAGGTCGCCGTGGCTTTCGCGCACGCCCGCGCCGACGCAGAAGAGATTGCGCTGGAGGTGCTCCGCAAGGGCACGGCCGCGGTCACGCAGGCCTTCGAGAAGGCATGGACGGCGCTGCCCGACCTGCCACCCCGCCTGGCCCAGGTCAGCGGGGATGGCGGCAACCTGGCGCGAGCTTCGCTAGCGGTGCTGCGCTGTCTCGAGGACAAGGACGCCCGCGGCGCTTTCGTGGCCGCCCCGGGTGCGCCCTGGGGCGAGCTGAACCGCGACGGCAACCATGTCTACCACCTGGTCTGGTCGCGCGACCTCTACCACCAGGCCACCGCGCTGGTCGAGGCGGGCGACACGGCGCCCGCGGTGCGCGCCCTCCGGCATCTGGCCAGGATGCAGCGGGCGACCGGCGAGTGGCCCCAGAACTGGACCCTGGATGGCCGGCCCCACTGGCGCGCGGTCGAGCTCGATGAGGTGGCGCTTCCGGTCCTCCTGGCCTGGAAGCTGGCTCTCGCCGGGGCGCTGGACTGGGATCCCTACCCGGAGCTGGTCCGCCCGGCGGCCGTCTACATGCTTAGCCATGGGCCCCTGACGCAGCTCGACCGCTGGGAGGACGCGGGCGGCCTCTCGCCTTCCACCCTGGCGGTGACCGTCTCGGCCCTGATCGCCAGCGCGGAGTTCGCTCACCTGGCTGGTGATCACGTCGCCGCGGCCCACCTGCGGGTGGTCGCCGACTACTGGGCCGACCGGATCGAGGCCTGGTGCTTTTCAGAAGCGCGTGGCCACTACGTGCGCCTGGCCGCCGATCCCGACGCCGGGGCAGCGACCGGCGGTGTCCTGAGCATCGACTTCATCGAGCTGGTCCGGCACGGCATCCGCGACGCCCACTACCCGGCTGTGGCCAGGAGCCTCGCCGCAGTGGATGCCGAGCTCCTCTCCCGCACACCGGCAGGCCCGGCGTGGCGCCGCTACGTGGGCGATCGCTACGGGGAGGCGGAGGACGGCAGTCCCTGGCCCGTCGCCGGTGCCGGCGGCGTCGGCCGCCCCTGGCCGTTGCTGGTCGGCGAGCGAGCTCACCTGGAGCTGATGCGAGGTGAGCAGATCGCGGCGCTGGTCAGGGCGTTCGAAGCCTTCGCCGGGCCAGGCTTGATGCTGCCGGAACAGGTCTGGGATGGTCCAGCGATTCCGCAGCGCGGCCTCCAGCCGGGGATCGCCAACGGCTCGGCGGCGCCGCTCGGCTGGGCTCACGCCGAGTATTTGAAGACGCTCAACTCACTTGCCACCGGTCGCTCCGGCGACCAGCTCGAGCAGGTTCGCCGGCGCTGCATCATCGATCCGCCGGAGGACCCGCCTTTCGTCTGGAGCCAGGCCCACGCGGTGCGCACCTTCGCGGCCGGCCGCCGCGTCAAAATCCAGCTCGACCAACCGGCTGTGGTGCGCTGGAGCGCCGACGACTGGGCCACCTGGAAGGAGAGCCCCACCGTGGACACGACGCTGGGTTTCCACGTCGCCGAGCTCCCGACCCAGATCATGCGGCCGGGCGCGGTGATGGGCTGGACCGCGCACTTCAAGGATGGCTGGGAGGGTCGCAACCATACGCTGACCTGTCGCTAGGAGGCCTGCCACGCCCCCCTCCTGACCTCCCCGTCAAGCGGGGGAGAAAGGGTCAGTCGTTCTCGTCGTCGGGCAGGTCCAGGCGGAGGTCGGCGGCCGTGTCGTCGTCGAACTGGCTGTGCAGCTCTCCGC
>Ga0209059_1000021_pt1 | contig 57384 bp, 53 predicted proteins | sample GraSoiAngelo_151_FD_186165 | JGI IMG/M metagenome (GOLD analysis project Ga0209059, IMG submission 186165) | Grasslands soil microbial communities from the Angelo Coastal Reserve, California, USA - 14_1009_12_20cm (SPAdes) (version 2) | ecosystem: Environmental > Terrestrial > Soil > Grasslands ...
GGCGGCGAGCGCGATGATCGGTGCGCCGAGCGCGCCGTAGGACACCGGCGCGTTATTGGCGATCGCTGCGACGCGGATCGCGTTGAGGTCGGAGATGCCGAGCGAGATCAGGATCGGCGCCACCACCGCCCACGGATAGCCGAAGCCGACCAGGCCCTCGAGCAGTGCTCCGAAGGCCCACGCGAACAGCATCGTCTGTACGCGCACGTCCATGCCGCCGAGGGCGATCAGCCAGCGGCGGAAATTCTCGAACAGGCCGGTAACGGACATGGTGTTGAACAGCACCATGCCCCAGAGCGTGATCCAGTCGACGTTCCACACGCCGGTCGCCGCGCCGTACAGGTATGCGTGGGTGCCGTCGTCGAGCGGCATCCTCCATACCCAGGCTGCGAGCGCGAAGGTGATGAGCGAGCCGAGCAGCGTCGCGAGCCAGGCCGGCACGCGGAACACGGCGAGCATCACCAGCAGCGAGATCACGGGAATCAGCGCCACCAGACAGGTGAGCGTCAGGTTGTCGAGCGGGTCGATCACTTGGGTGAACATGATGTCTCCCTCGATGGGCGACGCGCGTTCGGGCGTGGTGGGCGTCGGCGTCGCGCAGTTTGATTCTTGTGGGTGCGACTGCTCCTGAAGCTCGGGACAGCGCCCGTTCCGTGAGCGGGTTGGGCCCGAAGCCGGCACGAAAGCTATCACGGGCCGCGACCCGGCTCAAATGCGCCCCGTCAGGCTGAGGCGGATCGCGGCGTTTAGCTTGCCTTCTTCATCTGCGTCGCGATCTGCTCGTTCTTCTCCATGAAGCGCTTGTAGGCCGGGCGCTGCTGCGCCCGCTCCGTGTACTCCTGGAACAGCGGCCGCGCTTCGAGTGCCTTCATCATCATGGCAAAGGCGATCTGCGAGCAGACGTAAACGTCGGCTGCGCTGAACTGCCTGCCGAGGATGTAGGGTCCGGGCGTCAGCGCCTTGGCCAGAGTCTCGACCGCGTCCTCGTAACAGCCGTAGCTCAGCGCCCCCGGCCGGGAGGCCGGGGGGCGCGACAGCATCCGATCGATGATCGCGGGCTCGAAAGAGCAGCCGCCGAAGAACAGCCAACGATAGTAGGTCCCGCGGGCCGGGCTGTCGGTCGGCGGCGCGAGCCGCGCCGCGGGGAAAGCGTCCGCGAGGTAAGCGCAGATCGCTGCGCACTCGGTGACCACGGCGCCGCGGTGAACGATGGTGGGAACCTTGCCCATCGGATTCACCGCCAGATACTCCGGTCTCTTCTGCTCCTTGGTTTCCAGGTTCACGACTTCGAACCGGTAAGGCGCCCCCGCTTCCTCCAGCATCCAGTGCACGATGCGCCCGCGGGAGAACGGGCTGCTGTAGAAGATAACTTCATCGCCCATGTGCGCCTCCTCCGCCCCTGGCCGGCTGCGGCCGTTCGCGGTCGCGCAGCTCAGGCAATGAATATTACGGCAACGCATATCCCCCCGGCGCCTGCGGTCGCAGGCTCGGTGTTCCCTGCGCGACGACGCCCGAGGTCTCCTCGCCCGGCCAGACGACGCCGAGCGCCAGGAGCGTGAGGAGCGCCAGCCAGTTGGCGAGCCTGTCGCGGCGGACTTGCGGGTCGTGCCGGTGCGGCGGGCGCGAGGTCATGGAGCTCTCCCGTATCGGTGACTACGGGATTATTTCGCCACGGCCCGCCGTCGGCCCCGGGGCGGGAAACGGGCGCGCTCGCGACGAATCGTGGCGCAAAGTGGCAGCGCGCGAGCGCTTTAACCTCCCCCGCGCAGCCTGTAGCCTTGACCCCCCATGAAACGCCTGGTCGCCATCGTCGAGGACGAGCCGGCAATCCGCGACAACTACGCGGCGGGGTTCACGCGCGAGGGCTATGCGGTACGCACCTACGCCAACCGCGCGCAGGCCATGAGCGCGTTCGCCGCGCGCCTGCCGGACCTCGCGGTCATCGACATCTCCCTCGAGGACGAGCCGGAGGGCGGCTTCGAGCTGTGCCGGCAGCTGCGCGCGCTGTCGGCCGAGTTGCCGATCATATTTCTGACCGCGCGCGACAGCGAGCTCGATGCGGTGTCGGGACTGCGCCTCGGGGCGGACGACTTCCTCACCAAGGACCTGAGCCTCGCGCACCTGATTGCGCGGGTGAACGCGCTGTTTCGCCGGGTGGATGCGCTGCGCAGGCCCGACACGCCCGGCGAGATCGTGCGCCGCGGCGCGCTCACGCTGGATGCCGAGCGCATGCAGGCGCAGTGGGACGGCCGGGTGGTGCTGCTGTCGCTCACCGAGTTCTGGATCGTGCACGCGCTCGCGCGCCACCCCGGGCACGTGCGCAACCGCCAGCAGCTGATGGACGCCGCCAACGTCGTGCTCGATGACAACACCATCACCTCGCACGTGAAGCGCATCCGGCGCAAATTCCAGAGCGTCGATCCGAAGTTCGACGCCGTGCAGACGGTCTACGGCATGGGTTATCGCTGGGTCGAGTGACCGGCGCGACCCATGTCCCTGCGCCTCAAGCTCCTGCTGCTCGGCCTCGCGACACTGGTACTGCCCTGGGGCGGATGCCAGTACGCGCGCGAGATGGAGTCCGCGCTGCGCGAGGGGGAGGAGAACTCGCTCCAGGCGGTCTCCCAGACCATCGCCGCCTCGCTCCAGGGGCGCACGGATCTTCTGTATCGTGAAGCACCCCCGCCTGCGGATGCTCCCGAAGCGCCCCCCGATGAGACCTCCGGCCACGCGTTCCTGCAGAGCGGTCCGTACGACCTCAAGCCCCTGGCGCTGACGGCTGCGCCGCTTCTCGATGGCTACTCCGACGACTGGCCACACGATCCTTCCGCGTGGGCGTACTTCGCCAGGGACGATCGCCACCGCTTCGGCATCCTCACCGGCGTCTACGAGCGCATGCTGTACGTGCTGCTCGAGGTGCGCGACGAGCACCCGCTGTTCGATGCCCCCGGGACCAACCCGCTCGACCCGGGGACCTTCGGTGACCGTGTGTGGCTCGGATTCCAGGACAGCCAGGGTGAGGAGCGGCAGGTATTTCTCGCCGCGACCGCTCCGGGCGCGGTCACGGCGCGCCGCATCGAGACCGGAGAGTACGGCCAGCAGAGCGCGCCGCTCGAGCCGCGCATCCGCGGCGCCTGGCAGCCCATGAGCCACGGCTACCGCATCGAGCTGCGGGCTCCGCTGTCGATGCTCGGCAACGGCTTCGGGGTGCTGGTGGATGATCGCGACGGGCGCGGCGCCGACCCGGTGAGCTACGGCACCCTGCGCAGCGATGACCTGCACACCCTCGGGCGCCTCATCGTGGCCGCTCCCGAGCTCACCTCCTACCTCGCGCAATTCATGCAGCCGGGCCTGAAGCTTGCGGTCTCGACCCCCTCGGGGCGGGTGCTGGCGCGTGCCGATGCGCTCGCGCAGCTGACGGGCCTGGGTGCGGAGACGCCGATTCTCGCGCGGCTGTACCGGCGCTTCGTCGACCGGCCGGGCACGAGGGCTCTGCTGGAATCGTCAGCCCCGATCTACGACCGCGATCACAAGACGGTCATCGGCGAGCTCGAGGTGACGCAGACGGCGAACCGCTGGATCCGGTTGCGCGATCACGCGCTCATGCGCATGCTCAACTTCAGTCTGAGCACCAGCGCGGTGGCGGTGACGCTGATGTTCGCCTTCGCCGCCTGGCTGGCGCTGCGCCTGTCGCGGCTGCGTCAGGCGAGCGAATCGGCGCTGACGCGCTCGGGTCTGGTCACCAGCTTTCCGGAAACCGACTCGCGCGATGAGCTGGGAGATGTCGCCCGCGGCTTCTCGACGCTCCTGCAGCGGCTGAACGAATACACCAGCTACCTGCGCACGCTCGCCGGCAAGCTGGCCCACGAGATCCGCACGCCGCTCACCATCGTGCGTTCCTCCCTGGACAACCTGGAGTCCGAACAGGTGCCGCCTTCCGCGCGCGCCTACCTCGAGCGTGCCCGCCAGGGGAGCGAGCGGCTCAACGCCATTCTCATTGCCATGGGTGCGGCCACCCGGGTCGAGGAAGCCATCGGCGGCGCCGAGCGGGTGAGCTTCGATCTGCTGCCGGTGCTGGAGTCCGCCGTGGCCGCCTACCGCGGCGCCTTCCCCGAGCGCACTTTCCGCGCCGAGCTGCCGACCGAGCCGGTGGCCGTGCGCGGCGCCCCCGACCTCATCGTGCAGATGCTCGACAAGCTCATCGACAATGCCGTGGACTTCAGCCCCGCGGGAGCGCTGATCAGCGTGCGGCTGCGCCTGGATGCGCAGGCGGCGCTCATCGAGGTCGACAACCCCGGGCCCGCCTTAGCCGCGCATGTGCAGGGGCGCCTCTTCGAGTCACTGTGGCAGTCGCGCGCCGGCCCCGACAGCCGGCCCCACTTCGGTCTCGGCCTGTACATCGTGCGGTTGATCGCCGAGTTCCACGGCGGGGAGGCCACTGCCCTCAACCTCCCCGACGGCAGCGGCGTGAGGTTCGTCGTGCGCCTCGCCCGCTGACACATCGAGTGCCGTGTTTCCCCCTGGGGCATTCACTGGACTGCCCCCTGGGCAGTAGCACCCAGTGGCTGTCGACAAATTGCGACATGGTATTTTTCTTTGGAATCAGTATAATTAGGTGGTGAAAACACCGTCCGAACAATAGTTTCCAACTTTGGCCGGGTGGGTTATCGAGACCATGATGCGCAGAAGCTGCGCGACGCTGGAAGGACATACCAACAGAAACCAGGGGATCGACGCGGGCACGGGTGACGACAGCTGCTAACTTGTTGCGGCTGTCAGGAACGACATGACGCGTGGATGAACACGCGGGCCTCGCAATAGAAGCCGGGGCATCGGCTCCAAGCGTTTCAGCCGGAAAGTCTAGATGCTCGTGATGACGCGACGTGCCGCAGCGCTGCGCGGATTCACCTGAATCCGAAAGGCGCGCTCCGCACCAGCTGACAGCGAACTACCCGGTCGTCGAAATGATGACGCAGGAACCTGAAGCCCCGCCAACTGAGCGGGGCTTTTTTCTGCCTGCGATAATCCTCAGGGGAGTCATCGCGCAAGGGTAGGTGATGCTTGAGCCAGCTCGCGGCTAGCGGCGTCGGATTGCTGCTCGCGCTCTCGGTGCTCGGGATCTTCGCCGCGCGCCGCGCGCTCGGCACTCGCCTCGTCTACGCAGCCTGCGCGGCTGTGTGCGCGGCTCTGGCGGGCGTGGCGCTGCTCGGGCTGCTCGCGCCGGGCGCGGGGCTCGAATCCGTCGAGATACCCGTCGGGCTGCCGCTCGGCCGCACCTTCCTCGGCCTCGATCCTCTGAGCGCCGCGTTCGCCGTCATCGTCAACCTGGCCGCCGCCATCGTGAGCGGCTATGCCATCGGCTACGGAGCACACGCCCGCGAGCCGCAGCGGGTCGTGCCCTTCTACCCGGCCTTCATCGCCGGCATGAATCTGGTGCTGCTGGCGCAGGATGCGTTTTCCTTCCTGGTCGGCTGGGAGCTCATGTCGCTCGCCTCCTGGGCACTGGTGCTGAGCGAGCACCGTTCCCCCGAGAACCGCCACGCCGCGCTGGTGTATCTCATCATGGCCTCGGGCGGTGCCCTGACGCTGCTGCTCGCGTTCGGCCTGCTCGCCGGCCCCCACGGCGGATACTCCTTCGAGGCGATCCGTCGCGTGAGCTCCGCGGGCGTGGGCCCGATCGTCCTGCTGCTGGCGCTGCTCGGAGCCGGCTCCAAGGCAGGTCTCGTGCCGCTGCACGCGTGGCTGCCGCTCGCGCACCCGGCCGCGCCGAGTCACGTCTCCGCACTGATGAGCGCAGTGATGACCAAGGTGGCGGTCTATGGCTTCGTGCGGCTGGTCTTCGACCTGGCGGGTCCCCCCGCATGGTGGTGGAGCGTTCCGGTACTGCTGATCGCCGCCGTCACCGCACTGCTGGGCGTGCTGTATGCGTTGATGGAGCACGATCTGAAGCGGCTGCTCGCGTACCACACCGTCGAGAACATCGGCATCATCTTCATCGGCCTGGGGCTGGCGCTGGCGTTCGAGGCGAGCGGCCTGCGCGCCGCGGCGGCGCTGGCGTTCGCGGCGGCGATCTTCCACGTATTCAATCACTCGCTGTTCAAGAGTCTGCTGTTCATGGGCTCGGGAGCGGTGCTCAATGCAACCGGCGAGCGCGACATGGAGCACCTCGGCGGACTGATCCGGCGAATGCCGGTGACGGCGGTGGCGTTCCTCGCCGGATGCATCGCCATCTCGGCGCTTCCGCCCTTCAACGGCTTCGTCTCGGAATGGCTCACCTTCCAGGCGATTCTCTTGAGCCCGCAGCTGCCGCAGTGGGTTGCGCGATTGCTGGTTCCCGCCGTCGGCGCAACCCTCGCCTGCTCGGCCGCGCTCGCGGCGGCGTGCTTCGTCAAGGCGTTCGGCATGAGCTTCCTCGGCCGCCCGCGCACCAAGGCGGCATCCGCCGCGGCAGAGACCGACCGCTTCTCGCAGATCGCGATGCTCTCGCTCGCGCTGCTGTGTCTGCTCGCCGGGATCCTGCCCGGTTTCGTCCTGGACAGCCTGGGCGCCGTGACGCAGCTGGCCGTGGGAGAGCGGCTCGCGCCACAGTCCGCCCAGGCGTGGATGCGCATCGTGCCCATCGACATCCACCGCAGCGCCTACAGCGGGCTGTTCGTGTTCGTCATGATTTTGCTGGCCGCCGCTACCACCGCCTTGGTGGTGCGCCGCGTCGCCTCGCACACCCTGCGACGATCGCCCGCCTGGGACTGCGGCTTCCCGGATGCCAGCCCGGTGACGCAGTACACCGCGGGAAGCTTCGCGCAGCCCATCCGGCGCGTGTTCGGAAGCGTCGTCTTTCGGGCGCGCGAAGAGGTCGCCATGCCGAAGCCCGGCGATACCGCGGTGGCGCGGCTGCGGGTCGAGCTGCGTGACACGGTGTGGGACGCGCTCTACGCGCCCATCATCCGCCTCGTCGCGGCGACGGCCGAGCGGCTGAACCGCATGCAGTTCCTGACGATCCGCAACTATCTGACGCTGGTGTTTGCGGCGCTGGTCGCGCTGCTGATCATCGTCGGGACCTGGCGATGAGCTACGCCGACTGGCTCATCCAGCTCGCGCAGACCGCTCTGGTCCTGGGGACAGCGCCGCTGCTGTCGGGCGTGACGCGCAAGATCCGCGCCCGGCTCCTGCGCCGCCAGGGTGCCTCGGTCCTGCAGCCGTATCGCGACCTGCTGAAACTGATCCGCAAGGAAGCCGTGGTCGCCGAGAACGCCTCCTGGCTGTTCCGCGCCGCCCCCTACCTGATCTTCGCCACCACCTGGGTGGCCGCCGCACTGGTGCCGACGTTCGCGAGCGGTCTGCCGCTGGGCGCCGTCGCCGACATCATCGTCATCGTCGCGCTGCTCGCAACCGCACGCTTCCTGCTGGCGCTCGCCGGGCTCGACGTCGGCACGAGCTTCGGCGGGCTTGGCTCGAGCCGCGAAATGCTGTTCGCATCGCTCGCGGAGCCGGCCATGCTGATGGCGGTGTTCACGCTGTCCCTCTTCGCAGGCTCGACGCAGCTCTCCTCGATCTCGGCCTACATGCTCGGACCCGGTGCGGGTGTCAACATCTCACTCGCCCTCGCCCTGGTGGCGCTGATCATCGTCTCGATCGGGGAGAACGCCCGCATCCCGGTCGACAATCCCGCGACCCACCTCGAGCTGACCATGGTCCACGAAGCCATGATTCTCGAATACTCCGGCCGTCACCTGGCGGTGATGGAAGCCGCCGCGGCCGTGAAGCTGCTGCTGTACCTGTCGCTCATCGCGTGCGTGTTCACGCCCTGGGGTACGGCCGTCGCCGGCGCCGGAGCGCTCGCCTACGCCGCGGGGCTCCTCGCCTGGGCCATGAAGCTTGCGCTGCTGGCATTCCTGCTGGTGCTGTTCGAGACCGCCATCGCCAAGATGCGCGTGTTCCGCGTGCCGGAGTTTCTCGGCATCGCGCTCATGCTGGGACTGCTCGGAACGATCCTGCTGTTCGTCTCGAAGGTCTCGCGATGAGTCCGCTCGACAGCGATATCGCCCATCTGCTGGCGGGCTCCATGGTTCTCTTGAGCTTCCTGCTGCTGTATCAGGACCGCATGTTCGCGCTCCTCAACGTGTTCGCGTTCCACGCCTTTGCGCTCGCGGGCTCGGTCGCCTGGCAGGCCTATCTGCAGCGCGCGCCGCATCTGTTCATCACGGCCCTGATCGCCCTGCTGTTCAAGGGCGTGATCATTCCGGTCGCCCTGCGCCGCATCGTGGTGCGCCTGGGGATTCATCGCAGCATCGAGACCGTCGTCAGCATCGGACCGACGATGCTGTTCGGCATTGCGCTGGTGGGACTGTCGATCGTCGTCATGCTGCCGGTGACGCAAGCGGAAGGGCCGTTCGTGCGCGAGGACCTCGCCTTCGCCCTCTCGGTGGTGCTGCTCGGATTCCTGATGATGGTGACGCGCCGCAACGCCGTGAGCCAGGTCATCGGATTCATGTCGCTCGAGAACGGCCTGGTGCTCGCCGCGAGCGGCGCGCGCGGCATGCCGCTGGTGGTGGAGATCAGCGTCGGCTTCTCGGTGCTCATCGCCTTCATGGTCATCAGCATTTTCCTGTTCCGCATCCGCGAGCGCTTCGACACGGTGGATCTGCAGGCCCTCGACATGTCACGTGGCGAAGCGCTGTGAGCGCCTCCATGGGACAGCTGGCGCTCACCGGCCTTCTGTGCACCCCCGCCCTGGGCGCCGTGCTGCTCGCCGCGATCCCGCGCTACCGTCTCGCCGCGGCCCTCAACGTGACCCTGTGCGCGCTCACGCTCGGCTGCGCCGCGGCGCTCTACCGGCACCGGCCCGAGCCCTCGCTTTATCTGCTGGTCGACGATCTCAATACCGTGTTTCTGTTGGTCGGCGCGCTGGTGGGCTTCAGCACCAGTGTGTTCAGCGCCGGCTACATCGCGCACGAGCTGCAGACGCGGCGCCTGAAGGCGCGGGACCTGCGCTTCTATCACGCCATGTACCAGCTGCTGATGTTCGCCATGAATCTCGCGCTGGTGTCGAACAACATAGGCCTCATGTGGGTGGCGATCGAGCTGGCGACGCTCACGACAGTGATGATGGTGGGCATCTACCGCACCAACGCGGCCCTCGAGGCCGCCTGGAAATACTTCATTCTGGGCTCGGTCGGCATCGCGCTCGCCCTGTTCGGCACGATCCTGGTGTACCTCGCGGCGCAGGAGCACCTGGGCCAGGGAATGCTCGCGATGGCCTGGGACCGCCTCGCGGCGAGCTCGGCCAGCTTCGATCCCTCGCTCCTGAACCTGGCGTTCGTTTTCCTGCTGCTCGGCTACGGCACCAAAGTGGGCCTGGTCCCGGTGCACGCGTGGCTCCCGGACGCGCACGCCGAGGGACCCACGCCCATCTCGGCGGTGCTCTCAGGCCTCTTGCTCAACGTGGCGCTGTTCGCGCTGTTGCGATTCAAGCTGATCATCGCCGGCAATCCGCACGTGCTCGCGCCCGGCCCGATGATGGTGACCATGGGCCTCACCTCGCTCCTGTTCGCCGGTTTCATGCTCTACCGGCGCCGCGACATCAAGCGCCTGTTCGCCTATTCCTCGATCGAGCACATGGGCATCATCACGCTCGCGTTCGGCCTGGGCGGGCCGCTGGCGAGCTTCGCGGGACTGCTGCACATGACCATGCACAGCCTGACCAAGTCCGCCATCTTCTTCGGCGTCGGCTACATCTCGCAGCTCGAGGGGACGCAGCGCACCGCGGACATCCGCGGGCTCACGCACAGTCAACCGCTGCTCGGATGGCTGCTGGTGCTCGGCGTCGTCGCCATCGCGGGCATGCCGCCCTTTGGGGTCTTCACCAGCGAGTTTCTGCTGGTGACGTCGACCTTCGCACGCTCGCCCTGGCTGGCGATCGTGCTGGTGACCGGGCTGCTGATCGCCTTCAGCGCCCTCGTCCTGCGGCTTCAGGGCCTCGCCTTCGGCGACACCGACAAGCGACACCTGCTGCCGGCCTGGCGTCTGGCGCCGATGACGCTGCATCTGGCGCTGGTGGCCGCGGCGGGCGTCTACCTGCCCGGACCCATCGTCGCCTGGTTCCGCCACGTGGCCAGCCAGCTCGGGTAGGAGGCATCTGGTGCTCAAGGCCCTGTTCGCAGATTCGAGCCCCGATGGCGCGCATCAGGGCTGGCCGCGCGTGCCGGTCGATGCCGACGTGTGGCGTGCGATCGGGGAAGCCTTGCGCGAGGGCAAGCTCGACCTGCTCGGACTGTGGGGGGATCTCGGCGCGGTGCAGTGCGTGCTGTACGAGCCCGCCACGCGCCAGATCGCGAGCGCTTCGCTGGACGCGCGCTCGGGCAAGGTGCCCTCGCTGGCACCGTTCCACGCCCCGGCATCGCGCCTGGAGCGGGCGGCGAGTGATCTGTTCGGTCTCGAGTTTACCGGGCTTCCCGATCGACGGCCGTGGCTGGACCATGGGCGCTGGCCGGTGCAGCATCCCTTGGCCGAATCGTCGCGCCCCGGCGCAATCCTGCCGCCCTATCAGTTTCTTCAGGCCGAGGGCCCGAGCCTGCACCAGATCCCGGTGGGCCCGGTGCACGCGGGAATCATCGAGCCCGGTCATTTCCGCTTCACGGCGAGCGGGGAAACGGTCGTGCGGCTCGAGGAGCGCCTGGGGTACACGCACAAGGGCATCGAGCGGCTGCTGTGCGGCAAGTCGATCGACGCGGCGGCACGGCTGGCGGCGCGGGTGTCCGGGGACAGCACCGTGGCGTACTCACTGGTGTTCGCTCGCGCGGTGGAAGCCGCGCTCGGGTCCCGCCCGCCGCCGCGCGCGCTGTGGTTGCGGGCGGTGATGGCCGAGCTCGAGCGGATCGCGAATCACCTCGGTGACGTGGGAGCGATCTGCAACGACGCCGCGTTCTCGATGATGCACGCGGAGTGCGGCATCCTGCGCGAGCAGACCCTGCGCGCCTGCGCCAGCGCCTTCGGCCATCGCCTCATGATGGACCTGATCGTACCCGGCGGGGTCGCCGCGGATCTCGAGCCGGCCGGCGTTGCGGCGATCCTGGCCCTCACCGAGGCCCTGCGCGGGCAATTCCCGGAGCTGGTGGAGCTGTACGAGAACACCGCCTCGCTCCAGGATCGCACCGTCGGCACGGGGATCGTGTCGGGCGCGCTCGCGGCGCAGTTCGCCGCACCCGGGGTTGTCGGCCGGGCGTCGGGACGCGCATTCGATGCACGCCTGTGCGTGCCCTATCCGCCGTACGATACGGCGCCGCTGCAGATCGCGGCCCGCTCCGAAGGTGACGTCGATGCGCGCGTGTGGGTGCGCATCCAGGAGATCCAGCACAGCATCGGCTGGCTCGAGCGCGCGCTCGCCTCGCTCCCCGACGGGCCGGTGCGCGAGATCGTCCGTGCCGTGCCCACGAGCAGCGTCGAAGGCGCGGCGCTGGTCGAGGGGTTTCGCGGCGAGGTGCTCGGCTACGTGCGCCTCGGTGTTGGACGGCGCATCGAGCGCTGCCACCTGCGCGATCCGTCGTGGTTGCTGTGGCCGCTGCTGGAGGCGGCGATCGAGGGCAACATCGTCGCGGACTTCCCGCTGTGCAACAAGTCGTTCAACTGCTCCTATTCCGGACATGACCTGTAATTCCAGCGGCGCTGGCTAGGCGATCATGCGCAGACGTCTGTTCAAGAACCTCATCACGCCACCGTGCACGGAAGCGGTGAGCGAGGCCACGGCCGGCTTCGAAGCCGCGGCCGAGGAGCTGCGCGGCGCCATCGCCCGCAGGCTCGGGCGCAGTCTCGCGATCCGCGAAGTCGATGCCGGCTCATGCAACGGCTGCGAGCTCGAGATCCACGCGCTCTCCAACGCCTTTTACGATGTCGAGCGATTCGGCATCCGCTTCGTGGCCTCGCCCCGCCACGCCGACGTGCTGCTCGTCACCGGGCCGGTGACGCTCAACATGCGCGAAGCCCTCGAGCGCACCTGGGCCGCCATGCCGGCGCCGAAGTGGGTGATCGCGGTGGGTGACTGCGGCGCCGGGTGCGGGGTGTTTGCAGACAGCTATGCGTGCGTGGGCGCGGTCTCGAAGGTCCTTCCGGTCGATCTCGTGATCCGCGGCTGCCCGCCGACACCGGCGCAGCTGCTGCAGGGATTACTCTGGCTGCTGAGGGCGGACGGGCGTGCCGCCGCCGATATGGCCTGAGCGGGTCTGCAGGCACCGGAAGCTGTGGCTAGGCTAGCGGCCCTTACAAAGCCTGTCCCCACGAACAGCGCGTGCGCTCTTTGTTGAAGGTCCGCTGCGCACGGGCGACGCGTGTTGCCGATCGCCGCTGGCGGCATTGGACGCGCCTACCGGACGTCCGCGCGGTCACCGGTTTTCCCGCCTTGACAGGCGGCGCAGCCGGCGTAACGTCTGTGCCCCTTCTTGGGAGGGCAGCCGCCATGAGAATCCCAACTACACGTCTTCTGGCTACGTTTTTCCTCGCCCCGCTGACGCTCTGTCTCGCACCCGCGCCGGCGGGGCTGGCGCAGGAGGACAGGACCACTCCTGTGCAGATCGTGGCCCTGGACGAATGCGATCCGCTGACCTTCAACGCCATGCTCGGAGCCGACTTCTGCAAGAACGTCGCGGTGGGCTACGCCACGACGTTTACGGACCTGTTCGCACAGGCAGCGGCCGGAAAGCCGAACCCCGGCTGGGACTTTGAGCCCGACAAAGTCACGATCAACCAGAGCACCCCCCTCGTCGTAGTCGACCAGGGCGGTGAGCCTCACACCTTCACCGAGGTGGCGAAATTCGGGGGTGGTTTCATACCTCCCCTCAACCACGGCGAGGCGACGGTTCCGGAATGTGCCGGCGGCTTCGGGGACGTCAAGGTGGCCCGCACTCGCATCCTTCAAGGCAGCCAGCTCCAGGTCACCGGCCTGTCGAAGGGAGTGCATTATTTCGAGTGCTGCATCCATCCCTGGATGCGTGTGACGGTCACTGTCGAGTGACCGTCCGCTCGCGGACAGGGTGCCGGCCTCGCGGCGCACCTCGCGCGCGCCCGCGCGAGACTGCGCTGCGGGGAGCGCCAGGGACAGGTTCACCGAGTTGCCCCCGAATCGACTTCACCCCACGCCGAGGAGGTTGAGAATTCCGCGCGCCGCCTCGCGCCCTTCGAACACCGCGGTCACCACGAGGTCGGCGCCTCGCACCATGTCCCCCCCGGCGAACACCTTTGGGTTGGTCGTCTGGAAGGGGCGCGCCGGGCTTGCCGACACGCGCACGCGGCCGTTGTCGTACAGGCGGATCTGGTGCGCGTCGAGCCACGGCGGCGGACTGGGCAGGAAGCCGAAGGCGATGATGACCGCGTCCGCCGGCACGATCTGCTCCGAGCCGGCTACGGCCTGGGGCACGCGCCGCCCGCGCGCGTCCGGCTCGCCGAGGCGCGTGTGCACCAGCTTCACGCCCTCCACCTGCTCGGCGCCCACGATCTCGATCGGCTGGGTGTTGAAGAGGAATTCGACCCCTTCCTCACGGCTGTTGCGGTAGTCGCGCCGCGAGCCGGTCATGTTGCCCTCATCGCGCCGGTAGGTGCAGGTGACGGACTGCGCCCCCTGGCGGATGGCGGTGCGGTTGCAGTCCATGGCGGTATCTCCGCCCCCCAGCACCATCACGCGCCTGCCGTGCATGCTGATGAGCGAGTGGCCAGCGCCGGGGAACCCGAGCTCGTGGCGGATGTTGGAGATGAGGTACGCCAGCGCCTCGTGCACCCCCGGCAGCTCCTCCCCCGGAAAGCCGCCCCTGACACTGGTGTAGGTCCCCAAGCCGAGGAACACGGCATCGTATTCTCCCAGCAGGCCGCCGAAAGCCTCGGCGCCGACCTCGCAGCCGAGGCGAAACTCGACGCCCATGTCAGCCATGATCTCGTGGCGCTTCTCCAGCACCTGCTTCTCGAGCTTGAAGGGCGGGATGCCGAAGGTGAGGAGGCCCCCGATGCGCTCGTGGCGATCGAACACCACCGGCTGCACGCCGTTGCGCACCAGGATGTCGGCGCACGCCAGGCCCGCCGGCCCCGCGCCGACGATCGCGACGCGCTTGTCCGCAGGGCGCACGTTCGACATGTCCGGCCGCCAGCCGGCCTTGAGCGCCTCGTCGGTGATGTACTTCTCGATCGCACCGATGCTGACAGCGCCCAGCCCGTCATTGAGCGTGCAGGCGCCCTCGCACAGGCGATCCTGCGGGCAGATGCGGCCGCACACTTCGGGGAGCGAGTTGGTCTTGTGGGACAGCTCCGCCGCCTCGAACAGATTCCCCTCCTCGATCAGCTTCAGCCAGTTGGGGATGTAGTTGTGAACCGGGCACTTCCACTCGCAGAAGGGATTGCCGCAGCTCAAGCAGCGCCCCGCCTGCTGTGCCGCGCCACTCGCATCGTAGGAGGCGTAGATCTCGCGGAAATTGCCCACCCGCGCCTCCACCGCCGTCTTGGGTGGATCCGAGCGCGGGATGTCGAGGAATTGCAGGTTCTTGTCGGCCATGTTGCGCGAGCCTTCAGGCTGCGCGCCGCAGGCTCTCGACCAGCGAGTCGATGGAGGCCGCCTTGGGCTTCACCACCCAGAACTTGGGCAGAAAGGTGCGCAGGTCATTCACGATCTCCCCGGCCCAGAGGCTGGCGGTCTCGGCGACGTGCCGCTCGAGCAGCGCCTCGAGGTGCTGCACGTTCGATTGCATCGCCTCGGGGTGAATGCGGCTGATGTCGATGAGCTCGTGGTTGTAGCGATCGACGAAGTTGCGCTCCAGGTCCAGCACGTAGGCGAAGCCGCCGGTGAAGCCGGCGCCGAAGTTCACTCCGGTGCGCCCCAGCACGCACACCGCGCCTCCCGTCATGTACTCGCAGCAGTGGTCCCCGGCGCCCTCGATCACCGCCACCGCGCCCGAATTGCGCACCGCGAAGCGCTCGCCGGCGAGGCCGGCGGCGTACAGCTCCCCGCCGGTGGCGCCGTACAGGCAGGTGTTGCCCATGATGATCGTGTCCTTCGCCACGAAGCGCGCGCGGCTTGGGTGGCGCAGCACGATCCGGCCCCCCGCCATGCCCTTGCCGACGTAGTCGTTGGCATCGCCTTCCAGGTACAGGTTGAGACCGCCGGCGTTCCAGACGCCGAAGCTCTGCCCGGCGTTGCCGCTGCAGCGCACGGTGAGCGGCGCATCCTCCATGCCGTAGTTGCCCCAGCGCCGCGCGATCTCGCCCGAGACGCGCGCGCCGATGGAGCGGTTGAAGTTGCTGAGCTCGTAGTGCCACTCGCCGCCGCTCCTGTTCTCGATGGCGCTCAGCATGTCGCGCACCATGCGCTCGGCGAGCTCGCCCTGATCGAAGGGCGCATTCGAGGGCGTGACGCAGAACTGCGGCGCATCGGAGGCGAGGCCGCCGGCGGACAGGATGGGGGTGAGGTCGAGCTTGCGCTGCCGCGGCGTACTGCCGCCTTGCACCTCGAGATACTCGGTGCGGCCGATGAGCTCGGCGAGCGTGCGCACCCCGAGGGAGGCGAGGAGCTCGCGCACCTCTTCGGCCACGAAGCGGAAGTAGTTGATCACCATCTCCGGCAGGCCCGTGAAGTATTTCGAGCGCAGCACGTTGTGCTGGGTGGCGATGCCGGTGGTGCAGTTGTTCAGATGGCAGATGCGCAGGTACTTGCACCCCAGCGCCACCATCGGCGCGGTGCCGAAACCGAAGCTCTCCGCACCGATGATCGCCGCCTTGACCACGTCGAGCCCGGTCTTCAGCCCGCCGTCGGTCTGCAGGCGCACGCGGTGGCGCAGATCGTTGCGGCGCAGGGTCTGGTGTGTCTCCGCGAGTCCGAGCTCCCACGGCGTGCCGGCGTACTTGATGGACGACAGCGGGCTGGCGCCCGTGCCGCCGTCGTACCCGGAGATGGTGATCAGGTCGGCGTACGCCTTGGTCACCCCGGCGGCGACCGTCCCCACCCCGGGCTCCGCCACCAGCTTCACCGACACCAGCGCTCGGGGGTTGACCTGCTTCAGGTCGAAGATCAGCTGCGCCAGATCCTCGATCGAGTAGATGTCGTGATGTGGCGGCGGGGAGATGAGCCCGACGCCCGCTCGCGCAAAGCGCAAGCTGGCGATCATGTCGTTGACCTTGTGGCCGGGGAGCTGTCCGCCCTCGCCGGGCTTGGCCCCCTGGGCGATCTTGATCTGCAGCACCTCGGCGTTGATCAGGTACTCGGGGGTCACGCCGAAGCGCCCGGAAGCCACCTGCTTGATCTTGGAGTTGCGCTCGGTGCGATAACGCGCCGGATCCTCGCCCCCCTCGCCGGAGTTGGAGCGCGCACCCAGTCGGTTCATGGCAATCGCAAGCGCCTCGTGCGCCTCGGGCGAGAGCGCCCCGAGGGACATGCCCGCGCTGTCGAAGCGCGCCAGGATGGCCTGCGCGGGCTCGACTTCGGCGAGCGGGATCGGGCGCGCGGCGGGCCTGAGGGCGAGCAGGTCGCGGAACGTGGAGGCGGGGCGCTCGTTCACCAGGCGGGCGAACAGCTTGTAGTGCTCATAGTCCCCGGAGATCACGGCCGCCTGCAGCGCGGCGATCACGTCCGGGTTGTACATGTGGTACTCGCCCCCGTGCATGTACTTGAGGAGTCCGCCCTGCGCGATCGCCTCGCGCGGATTCCACGCCCGCGCGGCGAGCTCTTTGAGGTCGGCCTCGAGGTCCTCGAAGTCCGCACCGGCCACGCGGCTCGCGGTGCCCGTGAAGCACAGCTCGACCACCTCCTCCGCCAGCCCCACGATCTCGAACAGCTGCGAGCTGCGGTAACTGGCGATGGTGGAGATGCCCATCTTCGACATGATCTTGAACAGGCCCTTTCTCAGGCCCGCTCGGTAGCTGCGCCCGAGCTCGAGGCGCGCCGCAAAGTCGAGCTTCACGCGGCCGCGGCGCATCATCTCGAACAGCACCTGGTACGCCATGTACGGATACACCGCGGTCGCCCCATAGCCGATCAGGCAGGCGAAGTGATGCGGCTCGCGCGCGGTGCCGGTCTCGACGAGCAGGTTGCACTTGCAGCGCAGGCCGGTCTTCAGCAGGTGCTGATGCACCGCTGCGGTCACCAGCAGCGCGTGCGCGGGCATGCGGCCCTTGACCAGGTAACGGTCCGACAGCAACAGCACGAGCTTGCCCTCGCGCACCGCGCTCTCCGCCTGCGCGCACAGTCGCAGGATCGCCCGGCGCAGCCCTTCCGCGGGCTCGTACTGCAGGTCGATGAACTCGTGCGTCACCTCCTCGATCGCCAGGATCTGGCGCAGCTTCCTCTGTGAGAGGATCGGCGAGCCGAGCACGATCTGGCGCGCGTGCCCGGGGGCGGGCTCGAAGATGTTGCACTCCGGTCCGATCTGCGTCTGCAGCGACATCACGATCGATTCGCGCAAGCTGTCGATGGGCGGATTGGTGACCTGGGCGAACTGCTGGCGGAAGTAGTCGTACAGCGAGCGCACCGTGTGCGACAGCACCGGCATGGGCGTATCGTCGCCCATCGAGCCCACCGCCTCGTTCTCGTCCTGCGCCAGCACGCGGATGATGTCGTCGCGCTCTTCCTGCGTGACGTTGAACATCTTCTGATACAGCGACAGCGTGTCGCGATCCATGGGCTCGGCCGCGAGCCGCGCATCCACCAGGTCGCTCTCCAGGTAACGCACCCCCTGGCGCAGCCAGCTCTTGTAGGGATGGCGCTTCTTGAGAATCTCATCGATATCGTGAGAGGCGAGCAGCGTGCCGCGCTGCAGGTCGAGCGCGATCATGTCGCCGGGACCGAGCTTGCCCTTCTTCTCCACGTCCTCGGGCTGGTAGTCCCACACTCCGGTCTCGGAGGCGATGGTGAGAACACGGTTGCGGGTGATGCAGAAGCGCGCCGGGCGCAGGCCGTTGCGATCCAGCGTGCACAGCGCGTAGCGGCCGTCGGTCAGTACCACCCCGGCCGGGCCGTCCCACGGCTCCATGTGCACCGAGTAGTACTCGTAGAAGGCGCGCAGATCCGGGTCGAGCGCATCGAGGCCGTGCCAGGCCGGCGGCACCAGCAACCGCATGGCATGCAGCGGATCGAGCCCGCCCATCAGCAGCACCTCGAGCATGTTGTCGAGGCTCTGCGAGTCCGAGCCGCTCATCGAGACCAGCGGCAGCACCTCCTGCAGGTCGGGCAGCAGCGCGGAGCGCAGCAGCGGTCCGCGCGCCGTGGCCCAGTTGCGGTTGCCCTGGATGGTGTTGATCTCGCCGTTGTGGGCGAGATAGCGATACGGGTGCGCAAGGCGCCACTGCGGCAGGGTGTTGGTGGAGAAGCGCTGATGGAACACGGCCACCGAGCTCTCGAGGCGCGGATCGGCGAGGTCCGGATAGAACTGCGCCAGGTACTGCGGCATCACCATGCCCTTGAAGACGATGGTGCTGGCGGAGAGACTGGGCACGTAGAACACCGGATCCCCGGCCAAGGCCTTCTCGGCGAGGCGGCGCGCCATGAACAGGCGCCGGTTGAACGCTCCCGCGTCGATATCGGCGGGCCGGCAGTTCACGAACAGCTGCTCGATGAGCGGGCGCGTCTTGAGGGCTTCGGCGCCGCAGGCGGATGGATCAACCGGCACCACTCGCCAGCCGGCGACCTCCAGTCCCTGACGCGTCAGCTCGGTGGCGAGCGCCAGGCGTGCGGCGCCAGCCTGCTGCGCATCGTGCGACAGAAAGACCAGCCCCGAAGCGAAGCGCGGACTCAACTCGATCCCGGCCTCCGCGGCCACCGCGCGCAGGAAGCCTTCCGGTCTCTTCAGCAGCAGGCCGCAACCGTCGCCGGTCTTGCCGTCGGCGGCGATCGCGCCGCGATGCGTGAGGCGATTGAGGGAGGTCATGGCGGTGCGCACCAGCCAGTGGCTCGGCGCATCGTCCAGGCTCGCGATCAGGCCGAAACCGCAACTGTCGCGCTCGTACGCGTCTTGATGGAGTCCTGAGGGCGGAGCGTGCATGAGGCGGCCTCGTCTTGGTGCAGCTGCAGGTACGCCTGCCCCGCGGAGCAGCGGCCGCTGGGCGAGACTTCCGGCAATTCTTGCGCTCAGGAGATCCGCAGGACACTTTGGGTCCGCGAATGTCAGTCGAGGCCGGACGGGGGTGAGACCCAAGCCCTCCCGTCGATCGACTGTCTTACACCATCACTATGCGTTCGATAATACCGGCCCGCGAGGCTCTTGCAAGCACAGATCACCGACCTCACGACCCCGCGACGAGCATCGACCCCCTAGCGCCGCGGGCTCGCCGCCTTGGGGTCGTACCCTTCTGCGACGCCGCCTGAGCCGCGAAGCGCAAGCAGCGCGCGCTGACTCGAGCGGCCCGATCGGGCCGCAGGGCGCAAGAACTGCGGAAGCAGCCCTCCCTTCGCCGACAGCTCGATCAGCGTCCTCGCGCGCTTCAGGCGCGTCTCCTCTTTCTTCGCGCTCAGCACCCACCAGTTCGCCGCGCGGCGGTACGAGGGGATCTGGGCGAGGAAGAACTTCCGAGCGGCTGGATTGCGGGCCAGCATCCTGGAGTACGGCGCGGTCAGCTCCTGCGGCCGTTGCTCGTAGGAATAGCGCCCCGAGCGGTTCGGTCGGCGCGCCTCGAAGGCCTTGTGCCCCGCCGCGGCCATGCGACCCTCGGCGGCCAGCGCGAGCGCCCGGCGGATGTTGACTGCGCTCCAGATGCTGCCCGGGCGGCGCGGCGTGAAGCGGATCGTGTAGCGCCTCTCATCCACGCGCCTGCGGAGGCCGTCAATCCAGCCGAAGCACAGGGCTTCGTCCACCGCCTCGGGCCAGGTGATGCTCGGCGTGCCTGCGCCGCGCTTGTAGAAGCCCACCAGCAGCTCCGCGACGGTGCCGTGATGCCGCTGCAGCCAGGCACGAAACGCGGCGGGAGTGCGGAAGAATTTCGGCTCCATGCGCTGAAGATTCTATCGCGTCGCGTGCGCGCGCCCCTTGCATCGCGCGCCGGCCTGCTCCAACATTCGCGCCGCCGCATTTCCCAGCGGCGATCGAGGTGTTGCACTGAAATGAAGCAGCGCAAAGTGTCGACTGACAGCGACCTTCCCCGCCTTCAACGTCTGAACGAGTACCTGGAGAGAAATTTCCCCGACTTCTTCGCCGAGGCCCGCTTCCAGGTCGGCAACGACGACTACTTCCTCTACGCCCGCTTCGGGCAGTACTTCGCCCGCACCATCGAGCAGAACCGCGCCTCCGGACGGCTCATCAACCGCGGGTTCACCGTGCTGAACCGCATGGCGCGCGCTGCGGCGCGCAACTCCCGCATCCGCCAGATGCTGGTCTCGGGACCCCTCGAGTACATCCTCGATGCGCCCCGGGCGCGGGCGCTCGCGCGCACGCGGCTGTGCGCGGCGGCGCAGGGCTATCTCGAGAGCCTGTGCGAGTGAGGGCTTAGGAGCGAGCCTCAGGGCGGCTCGCGCACCGTGAGCGCGACGCTCACCAGCTGCGTGCGGCGCACGACCCGTAGTGTGAGCGTGCTGCCGGGGGGCACGCGGCTCAAGCGCCGGTGCAGCGCGTCCACGCCGTCCACGTAGCTGTCGTCCACGGCCACGATCAGATCCCCGGGCTGCAGGTCCGACTCCGCCGCCGGTCCCTCACTCTCGCGCGAGAGCACCTCGACCGCGCGCGTCGCGGTGAGCCCGAGCGCCCGCACCAGCCGCAGATCGAGCGGCCGGTCGCGCGCCCCCACCCCGAGCCAGGCGCGGCGCACGCGTCCCTGGGTGAGGATCTCCGTCAGCACCCATTGTGCAGTCGAGGCGGGAATGGCAAAGCCGATGCCCTGCGCCATGGCGATGATCGCGGTGTTGATGCCGGCCACGCGGCCGTGCGCGTCAGTGAGCGGCCCGCCGGAGTTTCCGGGATTGAGCGCCGCGCTGTGCTGCACGACGCCTTCGATCAGGCGGCCGTGGCGGCTGCGCAGCGACCGTCCGAGCGCGCTCACCACGCCGGCGGACACGGTCGACTCGAACCCGAACGGGTTGCCGACCGCGACCACGAGTTGGCCGGCGCGCAGACGCTGGGTGCTGGCGAGGCGCGCGTACGGCAGCGCCCCGGCCTGCGCGCGCAGCACCGCCAGATCGGTGGCCGGATCGCGGCCGGCGACGACCGCCGGCACGGTGCGACCGTCGACGAACGTGACGCGCGCCTGGGTCACGCGCTGCACGACGTGCTCGTTGGTGAGCAGATAGCCGTCGGGCGTCACGACCACCCCCGAGCCCGCGCCACCGCGCGCCCGCTCGGCTTCCGCGGCGCCCCCGACGTACACGCTGACCACCGCCGGACCCACCTCATCGACCGCACCCACCACGGCGGCGGAATACGCATCCAGGGGGTCGGTCGGGGACGAGGGCTCCGGCGGCACGGCATCGAGCATCGGGGAGGCATGGGGACCGGCCGGACAAAAACAAGGGCTGGCTGCGGCCGGCGCACCGGCACCCGCCTTGAGGCCGGCACCGCCGATTCCTGCCAGAATCCCTTCCGGCCATGATCTCGCTCGCCGAAACCGCCATCCTGCTGGCTGCCGCCGTCGTCGCGGTGTCGCTGTTCCGCTTCGCGAGACTCAGCTCGATCCTCGGCTACCTCGCCGCGGGGCTGGCGATCGGGCCCTGGGGCCTCAACCTCATCGGTGACATCGACCGCATCATGCAGGTGTCGGAGTTCGGCATCGTGTTGCTGCTGTTTATCATCGGACTCGAGCTGCAGCCGACGCGGCTGTGGGTCATGCGGCGCGTGGTGTTCGGGCTCGGGGCCGCGCAGGTGGCGCTGTGCGCCGTGCTGCTCGGCGCGGGGGCCTGGGCGCTCGGTGAGCCGCCGGTGGCGGCGGCCGTCATCGGCTTCGGCCTGTCGCTGTCGTCCACGCCGCTGGTGCTGCAGGTGCTCGCCGAGCGCGGCCAGCTCAAGACGCAGTACGGGCGCGCGGCGTTCGGGATCCTGCTGTTCCAGGATCTCGCGGTGCTGCCGGCGCTCGCGCTGCTGCCGCTGCTCGCGCCGCTTCGTGGGACTCACCAGGCCGGCGGCCCCTGGTGGATGGGACTGCTGAAGCTGCTGGCGGTGATCGCGGTGGTCATCGGCGGCGGGCGGCTGTTGCTGCGGCCGGCGCTGCGCATCGTGGCGCGCGTGCGGGTGGGTGAGGTGTTCACCGCCGCGGCGCTGCTCACCGTCATCGCCACCGCGCTCCTGGCCAACCTCGTGGGCCTGTCGATGGCGCTGGGCGCGTTTCTGGCCGGCGTGCTGCTCGCCGACAGCGAGTTCCGGCACGAGCTCGAGGCCGACCTCGAACCGTTCAAGGGGCTGCTGCTCGGGCTGTTCTTCGTCGCCGTGGGCATGTCCGCGAATCTGGGACTGCTCAGGTCCGAGCCCCTGACGGTGCTGGAGCTGACCGCCGCATTTCTCTTCATCAAGATCGTCGCGGTGACCGCTTTGGGCAGACTCGCCCGCCAGCGCGGTGACTCGGCGCGGCGGCTCGGGTTCGCGCTGCCGGCGGGCGGCGAGTTTGCCTTCGTGCTGTTCACGCTCGCGGCGCGCCAGCGCATCCTGGACGCCGCGACCGCGGATCTGCTGGTTCTGGCCGTGACGCTGTCGATGATGCTGGGTCCCCTGCTGCTGATCGCGCACGAGTCCCTCACCAGACGCTGGCTCGCTCCGCCGCAGCAACCCTACGACGCCATCGAGGAGCACGAGGTTCCGGTGATCATCGCCGGCTTCGGGCGCTTCGGCCAGATCGTGGCCCGCATCCTGCGGGTGAAGGGACTGCCGTTCACCGCGCTCGACAGCAGCCAGACGCACGTGGATTTCGTGCGCCGCTTCGGCAACAAGGTCTACTACGGGGATGCCTCGAGGCTGGATCTGCTGCGCGCCGCGGGCGCCGCGAGCGCGCGCATCCTGGTGCTGGCGATCGACGACGTCGACGCCTCGACGCGTACTGCGGTGCTGGCGCGCGAGCAGTTCCCGGGCTTGAAGGTCTTCGCCCGCGCGCGTAACCGCCAGCACGCCTTTGCGCTCATGGACGCGGGCGTGCGGGAGGTGATCCGCGACACCTACGGCTCGAGCCTGGAGATGGCGGCCTCGGTCCTGGAGGCGCTCGGAGAGACCCCGGCGGCGGCGCGCGAAGCGGTGCGCCGGTTCCGCCAGCACGATGAGGCGACCCTCGCCGCCCAATACCAGGTCAAGGACGATGAGAGCAAGTTCCTCGCCACCTCGCGCGAGGCCGCACAGCAGCTGGAGAAGCTGTTCGAGGCCGACCGCAGCGGCTCGGGGTAGCCCATGGACGAGGCGCGCAGCGTGCGGGAGTTCTGGTTCGGCCGGCTGCCGCTGTCCGCGGACGCCTTGAATCGCCGCCTGCCCTTCTGGTTCGCAGGCCCGCCTTCGGAGCTCGGCCGACTGCGCGACGAGCACATCCGCGAGCGCTTCGGCAAGCTGCTCGAGCTCGCCGCGAACGGGGCTCTGGCGAGCTGGGAGGACGGTCCGCGGCGGCGCCTGAGCCTCATCCTGCTGCTCGATCAATTCCCGCGCAACATGTTCCGCGCCACCGCACGCGCCTTCGCCTACGACGCCAGGGCGCTCGCACTCGCGCTCTCGGGCATGCAGTCAGGCGCTGACGCCGCGCTCGATCCGGTCGAGCGCATGTTCTTCTACATGCCCTTGCAGCACGCCGAGAGCCGCGAAGTACAGGATGAATCGCTCGCCGCCTACCGGCGACTGCTCGCCGAGGCGCCGCAGCCGCTGTACGGGCCCTTCGCCGCGGCGTCGCGCTCGGCCGAGAATCACCGTGCGATCATCGAGCGATTCGGCCGCTTTCCTCTTCGTAACCGGGTGCTCGGGCGCGAGAACACGCCCGCGGAAGAAGAATGGCTGCGCAACGGCGGCGCGAAGTTCGGTCAGTGATCGCTCACGAGGAGCTCGAGGGCGCGGATACGCCGCTCGAGCTGACGCCGGGCTTCGAGCAGCTCCAGCGCCAGGGCCGCGCCGCTCACATTCACGCCCAGATCGCGCATCAGCCTGCCGATGACGCGCAGGCGCGGCAGCGCCGTCGCCGGAATCTGCCATTCGCCCGGCGGTGTTCCGCGCGGCGCCACGACGCCGAGCTCGGCGAGCTCCATGACCGCGCCGAGATCGAGCCAGCACAGCCGGCAGATTTCGGTCGCGCCGATCCAGTCACCTTCGCCGAGCACATGAGCTTCGAGCCGATGAGTCACCCCTGCCATGCATCACCTCGACAGGTTCGCGCGCGGATCGAAGTCGAGCTTGCCGCGCATCTCCTCATACAACGCCTTCGCCTGCGGTGAGCTCGCGGGCGGCAGCACCACCTTCAGCTGCACGTACTGATCCCCCGGGGGTTGTCCCGGCAGGCCGCGGCCGCGCAGGCGCAGCCGCTGACCGGACTGGGCGCCGGCGGGAATGTGCATCTCGACCGAGCCGCCGAGCGTGGGCACCGTGACCGAGGCGCCGAGGGCTGCTTCCCAGGGGGCGACCGGAAAGGTGAGCGTCACGTCGCGCCCCTCGAGTGCAAACAGCCGGTGCGGCTGCACGTGCACCTCCAGATACAGATCGCCCGCCTGGCCGCGGCCCGCGGCCGGTGCACCCTGGCCGGCGAGCCGGATCAGCTGCCCCTCGGTGACGCCCGGCGGAATGGTGACGCGCACCGTGTGCGTGCGTAATTCCACCGAGCCATCGGGCTTCACTTCGGGGCGCCTGAGCTCGAGCGTGCGCGTGGTGCCGCGGTAGGTCTCCTCGAGCTCGAGGCCGACCCGCGCGTGATGATCGCGCGCGGCGCCGCCACCGCCCCTGGCGAAGGGCGAGCCGCCACCGAACAACGAGGAGAAGAACTCGCTGAAGTCCTGTTCGGCAAACGCGCCGTCCTCGGCGCCCGCACCGCTCCATCCCGACCGGCCCGCTCCCCGCCTCGCGCCTGCGGCCCGGCCCGCGCCGCCAGCATGGCCCGCGCCGCCGGCATGGCCCGCGCCGCCGGAGAACTCGAAGCCGGTGCCCCAGTCCGGGGGCGGCCGGAACTGCTCGCCGGCTTTCCAGTTGGCGCCGAGCTCATCGTATGCGGCGCGCTTCTCGGGGTCCTTCAACACCTCGTACGCCTCCTGCATTTCCTTGAAACGCGCCTCCGCGTTCGGCTCCTTGCTCACATCGGGGTGGTACTTGCGCGCCAGCCGCCGGTAGGCGGCCTTGATCTGATCCGCGCTGGCCGCACGCTCCACGCCCAGGACCTTGTAGTAGTCACGGAATTCCATGTGCGTCGATTCTAATGCGGCTGAAGGCGCTCACCCGCCGGGCGCCGGCGCAGTACCCGCGTGGGTGAGTCCTCGTCGTCCATGGGGTCAAACGGGGGTCAAAAAAAGGCGCCGCGAGGCGGGGGAAAATCGCATCGCGGCGCGGGAGTGGCGAACACGGGGACTTGTTCGCAACCTGTACCAGGATGAGCAAGGGCCATGCCAGATGAATTAACCTATATAAAACAGTAGATTACTGATAAATCTCTTCCGGGTACGGGGTGACGCGAATTGTCACTTTGGAGCGAGCCGGAGCCACCCTTGCCCCGTACGCGCCTGAGCTGCGGGCGCTTCGGCGAGAGGGGCGTACGCTCAGTGCGGCAGGACCGGCACGCAGGGCTGTGACTTTTCCCTGAGCGAATCGCACAGGGCGCGCGCCTGCGCCTCACCGGAGGCGGGGGCCTGCAGCCGATAGAGCGGTCCGGCGGTGTTGCTGCCCGTGATGATCCGCGGCGACAGGCCGCCGAGCTGCGCACCAAAGCGCCCCTGCAGCCGCCGCCACTCGCGGTCCGCGCTTGCCTCACTGCCGAACGCGCCCAGCTGCACACCGTACGAATTGCCCCCGGTGCGGGCGGCGCTGCCGCGCGCGCGCGCCTCAGTGGGCTCGGCGCGGGTCAGCCGTACGGCCGCAGGGGGCGCGGCGCTGTGGTGCACGGCGGGCGGCGCCGTCGCGACCTGCAACGCGCGCACGCCGGAGGGCCCCTGAGGCGCACCCCCCGGCTGTGCCGGTGTCGAGGGCGCGAGGCGCGGCATGGATCCCAGCGAGAAGGCCTCGATGCGGATGCGCGCCTCCTCGGACCATCTGCCGCTCGGGTGCGCGGCCAGGAACGCCCGGTAGGCGTCCGAGGTTGCGAGCGTCCCCGCCTGCGCCCAGTCGCGCTCTTCGGCGAGCTGCGCGAGCCGGGCGCGCGCCTGCACGGCGAGCTCGCTGTCGGGATGCTGTTCGACGAAGCGTGCGTAGGCCTCGCTGGTATCGGCGGCTTCCGCGGAGCGCCAGTCCTGCTGCTCGCGGCCGCACCCCGCCGCCAGCAGCGCCAGAACCGCGATCAGGGCGACTCTTCCTGCACGGAGTGTGAGCATGATCGGCATCCCCAGGCGACGGACCTTACGTATTATGACCCCGGCGCACTCCAGGGAGCACCGATGAGCGAGACCATCAAGCGCAGACTGATCGACCAGATCGGGGATTCCCCGACCTTTGTCGCCGAAGGCTCCGTTCTGACCGGGGACCTGGAGACCCCTGGCCCCCTGGTGATGTGCGGCATCGTTCGCGGCGATGGCCGCGTCGGTGGCACGCTGCGCATGTCCGTGACGGCGCAATGGCACGGGGAGATCCACGCGCTCGCAGGCGTGATCGCGGGCAGGATCTCCGGCAAGCTCGTGGTGGAGAACAAGCTCGAGGTCGGCGCCACGGCGGTGATTCACGCCGACATCGTCGCGCGCAGCATCGCGGTCGCCAAGGGCGCCATCATCGACGGCGCCGTGACGGTCACCAGCGGTGAGCCGGTGGTGCGGTTCGAGGAGAAGCGCGCCGCACGCCGCGGCTAGCGCGCCTCCGAGCCAGCGCCGCCGGCACCGAGCGCGGCCAGGATGCGCCGCTCGAGCCACGTCGGACCGGTGAGCTGCTGGAAGAACCCGCAGTGACCGCCGTAGCGCGTAACGATGATCGACAGCGCCGCGGGTCGCGCGAGGCGCGCGAGGCCGTCGGCGGGAATGATGGGGTCGTCGCGGGATGTCAGGATGAGCGCCGGCACTTCCAGCCGTGCCAGGCGAGCCCCCGTGAGGGCGTAGCCGTTCAGGTAGTCCTCGAGCGTCGCGAACTCGCTGTAGCTGCGCACCAGCTCCGCGGTCATGCTGCGCAGACCGCGCAGCCGCGCCAGCCGCCGGAAATCGTAGCTTTCGGGCCAGGCCGCCTGTTTGCGGCGCAGCGAGCGCAGCCACTTGCGCACGAAGTAGCGCTCGTAGCCCGGCAGGCCACGCTCCAGTGCGGTCAGCGTCTGAGCGGGATCGAGTACCGGCGACACCGCAATCACCCGCGCAAGATCGAGCCCCGCCTCGCGCGCCTGCGCTGCCACCCGCAGCATGAAATTACCGCCCAGCGAGAAACCCACCAGCCGCAGCGCCGTGCCCGCGAAGTGCTGTTGCAGGGCGCGGACCGCGCCGATCACTTCCGGCAGGCGGCAGGAATGGAACAGCTCGCGATTGAGGTGGTGCGTGTCGCCGTGATCGCGCAGGTTGAGCCGCACCACCGCGAAGCGCTGCGCGAACAGCTGCTGCGCCAGCGACAGCACGTAGAGCGAGTCCGCGCTCCCCTCCCAGCCGTGCAGCAGCACCACCGGGCCGCCGCCGGGCGCCGGACTCGACACGAAGCACTGCAGCCGCACGCCCGCGCCGCAATCGAGCAGCAGCTCGCGCTGCGCGGCCAGCAGCGCCGCGGCACCGCGCAGGATGCGGCCGCGCCGCCAGGCGGTGCTCGCCAGCATCGACTGCAGGTGACGGTTGCGTAACCAGCGCGGCGGCCGGAAGTCGTCCTCGACGTACTGCACGGCCGGTATCGTGCAGCCTGAGTGCGCGTCAGTGCACGCGGATCTCGACGCGGTTGTTGGCACCTGCGGCGCGGTTCCACTCCCCCGCGGTGAGCTCGCTCCCTATCGGCGGATACGGCACGAGCACGTTCGCGGCGTCGCCCGCGGCCACCTGCACCTGGAGCGAGCCGTGGGTGGAGCTGCGGATGTCGCCGATGAGGTTGGCCAGAGCGAGTGGCGTGCGCTGGGTGCCCGGGAATGCCTCGTCCGAGGGGTTGCCGAGCACGTCACACCTGGAAAACAGCGTCTCCTCCGGCGCGAGCGAGTACCCCTCGAGCGCGTTACCGACGAGGCAGAAGCGCCCGGGGAATGCCCTGATATCCACCACGCCCGCCACCTTCTGCCGCGCCAGCCGGTAGAGGAGCTTGCCGATGAGCTCGAATCGCGCGCCGCCGAGCGCATCAGCCCCGTACGGCACCGACACCACCAACGGCTTGCCCTCGCTCGGGATCACGGTCGCCGCGGTGGGGGCAGTGCGCGCCGCTGCCGCAGGCGTCGTTGCAGTGGGCGATGCCGAAGCGGGCGTTGTCGCCCCGGGGGTCGCCACCGCTGCGCCGGCCGGCGCCAGCGCCGCGAGCGCCGCCGCGTCCCGCTGCGCGAGCTGCGTCAGTTGCACCGTGAGGCCGTCGAGCAGCTTCTCGGTGCGCCACCACAGCGCGGCGCTCACGAGCGCCAGGGCGAGCGCCGCGCACGCGACCCACCACACCCACGGGGCCGTGGCGGCGCGCGGTGGCGGCGGCGCGCCCTCTTCGGTCGGCCGCGGCAGGGCTTCGCGCAGCAGCGCGCGCACCTCCCCGGTGATGCGCTCGGTCTGGGTGTCGATCCCGGCGACCAGCGCGCGGCGCAGCTCCGCGAAATGCTCGCGCAGCGCGCTGTCGGTGAGGGGCTTGGAGGCCAAGGCGGCGCCCGCTTCCGCCGGCAACCCTCCGACGCGCGCGGTCGGTGGCGTGAAACGCGGCTGCTCGGCCGTGCGGCGCTCGCTGACCAGGTGCAACTCGGACAGCACCTTGGACACGTCGGTCGGCCTGATCTGCTTCGGCAGCACGCCCACCGCGCCGAGCGCGCGCGCCTGACCCAGATACAGCTCGCCCTCCTGGGAGGTGTACATCATGATGGGGATGGTGGCGGTGCGCGGGTCGTTCTTGATGGCCTGCACGGCCTGAAACCCGTCCATGCCCGGCATGAGGTGATCCATGAAGATCACGTCCGGGCGGTTGCTGCTCAGGTACTCGATGGCCGCCTCGGCGCTCTCCGCGGCATCGACGTCGATGTCGTACTTCTCCAGCGCCCGGGCGAGGAACACGCGCGCGGACTTCGAATCGTCCACGATCAACGCCCGTTTTGCGCCCATGCTCCGCTCCCAGCGCCGCGCTCGGTATCTTCGAGAAAGTGTAGCTCAGAACAGCCGGCGTTGAACGCTGTCGCGCCGCGAAGACGACCGCCGAGCGGATCGGAAGGGCAGCTGCGAGGCCACGCCGGCGCGCGCCGCGCGCAGCTCGGCGTACAGTTCGGCGAGGCGCCGCGCCATCGCGGCCGATGACCAGGTGCACGCGTAGGCGCGCCCGCGCGCCGCGAGTGCCGCGCGCAGCCCCGCGTCGCCGAGCACGCGCACCACCGTCGCGGCGAATTGCTGCTGTTGCTCCGGCACGATCAGCGCGCCGCAGCCGCTCACCAGGATCGAGCGCGTGCCGAGCTGCGCGGTCGAGACCACCGGTGCGCCCTGCGCCATGGCCTCGAGCAGCACCAGGCCCTGGGTCTCGGTGCGCGACGCAAACACGAACACATCCGCGGCCGCGTAACAATCGAGCAGCGCCGAATCGCGCTCCAGGTAGCCGGCGAAGTGCACGCGGCCTTCGAGCCCGAGATGCGCCACCTGCTGGCGCAGCGCTGCGCGCGCCGGACCTTCCCCGGCGATCACCAGCAGCGCCTCGGGCACGCTCGCGAGCACCCGCTGAAAGACCTGCACCAGGAAGCCGATGTTCTTCTCGTGCGCGACCCGCCCGATGTAGGTGACCAGCGGGCGTTGCGCGTCGATGCCGGCGCGGGCGCGGAACGCGCGGCCGTCGCCGGCGCGGAAGCGATCCGCCGCGAGCCCGGTCGGCAGCACGTGGATGGGAGTGCTGACCCCGTAGCCTCTCAACACCGCGCGCATCGGCTCCGAAGGCGCGATCAGGGCCTGCACGGCCGCGCACTGTGAGCGCGTGAAGCTGCGCGCCAGGAGCTTGGCGAAGCGCCGCGGCAGCACCGGCACGTAGTGATGCAGATACTCCTCGAAAAACGTGTGATAGGTCGCGACGCACGCAATGTTGGCGCGCCGCGCAAAGCGCACCCCGGCGTAGTGGGCGAGGAAGGGCGTGTGGATGTGCACCAGATCGAACTCGCTCGCGGGCAGGGCATCGAGCGCGCGCGTCAGGGCACGCCAGCGCATGCGGCGGTCCTCCGGATCACGCGGCACGCGCGCCGCCGGCACGCGCAGCACGCCTGGCTCCTCGGGCGCGGCAGGCGGGCAGCCGTAGTGCGGCGCCACCAGGCGCGTGTCCACGCCGTGGCTGCCGAGGTCCTGACGGAAGGTGCGGATGGAGGTGGAGACGCCGTTGACGCGTGGAAAGTAGACGTCGGAGATGAACAGCACGCGCACGCGCTAGGAGCCGCAGTCCCGCATCACGCGAGCCTACCCGAGCGACATGCCCAGCAGCGCCAGCGCGGCGCCGATCGCGGCCCCGGCGAGCACGTCCGAGGGGTAGTGCAGGCCCAGAACCACGCGCGAGCCGGCGATCAGTGCCGCGAGCGGCAGCAGCACCCACCCCAGCTGCGGAAAGTGCGCACTCGCCTGCCACGCGAACGAGACCGCGTGCAGGGTGTGACCGGAGGGGAAGCTGTAGCGATCGAGCGGCGCCACCGCCTGATCGATCGCCGCATGCGTGATGAAGGGGCGCTCGCGCACGAACAGCTGCTTCAGCAGCGTATACAGCGCCACTCCGAGCGCGCCGGTCAGCGCCATGACGATCGCCGCCCTTACGCCCGCCGCGCCGTACAGCGGCGGCAGCGCCAGGATCAGCGCGTACCAGATGAGGCCATCGCCCAGGCGGCTCGCGATCCGGAAGATGCAGCGCGGCAGGGCCAGGGAGGCGCCGCGATTCAGCCTGCGGCACAGGCCGTACTCGGCCGCGTCGATACGCGCCATGAAGGTGTTGAGGCCCGTCGCTCTCATGTGGCGTCGTAGCTCCGCTGCACGGCTCATGACGGGTACAGCCTCGGGCAGGCGCGCGTCATTCAAGCTACGGAATTGTGAAAGTTTCGTTGCGCCCGCCTGCCCCGCGGCTTCAGGCCAGCCGGGCGAGCGTCGCCGCCACCAGGCGCTGCGCCGAGCCCGGGGCATGCCCGAAATACAAGGACGGCTCGGTGAGCTCCAGCTCCAGCAGGCACGGGGTTCCCGCGGCGTCGCGGATCAGATCCACGCGCGCATACAGCAATGCGCCGAAAGGCAGCGCCGCCAGCACCCGCTGCGCGGCGGTGAGCTCGTCCGTGCCCGGCGCGCGCACGGTGATCTCCTCAGGTGCGAACAGCGCCCCGGTCGAGGGTGCCCCGAGGGGCAGCAGCGGACCCTTGCGAACGGCGTGGCTGAAATCCCCGCCGATGTAGATCACGGCGGTCTCGCCTTGGGCGTCCACGCCCTCGAGGTAGGGCTGCAGCAACACGCTGCGCCCGGCGTCAAGCAGCCGGCGCATGTGCGCGAGCGTCTCCGCGAGGGCGGTGCGCGCGTGGCGGCGCGTGTCGCGCGCGCCGGCGCCCACGGCCGGCTTCACCACCAGCTGCGCGCAAGTCTGGCGCGCGAGAAACTCCTCGAGCGCAGCCGCGGGGTCCGCCCCGGGCTCCGCGAAGCTGCTGGCCACCACCGGCAGGCCGGAACGCGCGAGCTCGAGCAGGTAGTGCTTGTCGGCGTTCCAGCGCACCACGGGCGGCGGATTCAGCAGCATGGTGAGGGAGGCAACCCGCTCGACCCAGGCGAGAAATTCGCCCAGGCGCTCGGTGTAGTCCCAGGCGGAGCGCAGCAGCGCCGCATCGAAGCGCGCCCAATCGGCCTTGGGCTCGTCCCAGTCGACGATCTCGGCGTGGACGCCTGCGGCGCCGAACGCCGCCAGCAGCGGCGGCATGTCCGCGTCGAGACCGCGCGCGGCGCGCGCGCTCACCAGGGCGACCGCTACCCTCACTCCCTGATTCCCGCGCCGCGGTTCATCAGTGCGACCGCGACCGCGAACAGCGCCGCGACGGCGAGCGCCATCAGCGCGAAGGCGAGGCCGATACTGACGTCGGACACGCCCAGGAAGCCGAAGCGGAACGCGTTCACCATGTGCAGGATGGGGTTGATGTAGGACACCTGCTGCGCCCACGGCGGCAGCAGCGTGATGGAGTAGAACACGCCGCCGAAATAGGTGAGCGGTGTCAGTATGAAGGTCGGGATCCAGTTGACCTGATCGAAGTTCTTGGCGAACAGCGCATTGAGGAATCCGCCGAGCGCGAAGATGAGCGAGGTCAGGAAGCCCGCCGCCAGGATCACCGCCAGGTGCTGCACCTGCAGGTGCGTGAACAGCAGCGACACGATGGTCACCGCCGTCCCCACCAGGAGGCCGCGCACCACGCCGCCGGTCGCGTAGCCTGCGACGATCACCCAGTTAGGCAGCGGAGAGACCAGCATCTCCTCCACGTGCTTGCCGAACTTCGCTCCGAAGAACGAGGCGACCACGTTGCCGTAGGAGTTGGTGATCACCGACATCATGATCAGCCCGGGTGCGATGTACTGCTTGTAGTCGAAGCCGCCCATGGCGCCGACCCGCCGCCCGATGAGGCTGCCGAAGATCACGAAATACAGCGTGGCCGTCACCACCGACGGCACGATGGTCTGGCCCCAGATGCGGATGATGCGCCCGTACTCGCGGATGACGATGGTCTGGAAGCCGATCCAGCGCACCACGTTGAGATTGACCGGCGGCGCGCCGGGAAGCGCCACGCTGCTCATCGCGGCGCACCCGCCCGCAGGGGTGTCGCGCCGGCGGCGCCGGGGGGCGCCGCGGCGGCGGCTCCCCGCCCGCCCTCGCCCGCGGGCCCGCGCCCCTCGACCAGCTGCATGAAGATCTCCTCCAGGCGGTTCACCTTGTTGCGCATGCTCAGCACTTCGATACCGAGCGCCGACAGGCGCGCGAAAATGTCGTTGAGGTTCTCCTCCTTCGACACCTCGATCTCGAGGGTGTGATCATCGAGTGCAGTGGCGACGTAACCCTCCAGGCGCGGCGCGGCGGCGAGCGGCTCGCGCACGTTCAGCACGAAGGTCTGGACGTGCAGCCGGCGCAGCAGACTGCTCATGCGATCACGCTCCACGATGCGCCCGCCGTTGATGATGGCGATGTTGCGGCACAGGGTCTCGGCTTCCTCCAGATAGTGCGTGGTGAGAATGATGGTGGTGCCGCGATCGTTGATCTCGCGCAGGAACTCCCACATCGAGCGGCGGATCTCGATGTCGACCCCGGCGGTGGGCTCATCGAGAATCAGCAGCCGCGGCTCGTGCACCAGCGCGCGCGCGATCATCAGGCGGCGCTTCATGCCGCCGGACAAGCTGCGCGAGATGCTCCGGCGCCGTTCCCACAGCTGCAGCTGCTTGAGGTACTTCTCGGCGCGCTGGCGCGCCACCGCGCGCGGGATGCCGTAGAAGCCCGCCTGGTTGACCACGATGGTGTACGGGGTCTCGAACATGTTGAAGTTCAGTTCCTGCGGCACGATGCCGATGCAGGCCTTGGCCGCCTCCAGCTCGTGGTCGATGTCGTGGCCGAAGACGCGCGCCTCGCCGGCGGTCTTGTTGACGAGCGAGGTGATGATCCCGATGAGCGTGGTCTTGCCGGCGCCGTTGGGTCCGAGCAGCGCGAAGAAGTCGCCCCGCTCGACCTCGAGGTCGACGCCCTTGAGCGCCTGCACGCCGTTTCTGTAGGTCTTGGTCAGTCCGCGTACTGAAAGTGCATTCATGGGGAAAGGATCGGGGCTCCGGCGCGCAAGCGCAAGTGAGCGCGGCGCGTAGCGCGCCCGGCCGCATGCGTGCATCACCCCAGGATAAGTGTTGCGGCTGCAGTTCCCGGGGAACATGCCCCGGGCGGGGTATTGACGCGCGGGCGGCGCGCCGGGCGCGCCGCCCTTCAGCTGGCGCTCTTCAGCGCCTCCGCGTCGAGGAGAAATTGTTGTTCCAGCTCCGGTTCCGGGAACCGCAGCTGCAGGCGCCTCAGGGCCGCGCTTTCAGGGGTCGCGCGCCAGCGCCGCCCCCGCAACGCGACTGCGCGCCTGTGGATTGTGCGCCGCTAATGGAACGGGTCGGGTTCGTGCTCCGGCGTCTCGCTGGCGGAATCCTTGACGCGGGTCCGCCATACCTCGTACGGATTCCAGCCCGACTGCGGGCGCTCCGCGCTGTCCCCACCATCCGTCGCGGTGAATTCCTCGTTGGCCGCCGGTGAAGTCCGGCGTGCCGCGGCAGACCCCTCTGCTGCTTTTCGCTTCATCCTGTGCTCCTGCTTCGGTTCTCGGGGTTCCCGCACGAGGATCACCCTCCATTGCTTCGCCGCCCGGCCATACTGCGACCGAGGAAATGAAATTGATGTAGTCCTGGAGCCGACAGCGACTGACAAGTGCCTGATAGTGCACGACGAATCGATTGATTGTGCAATGTTGAGCGGTAGCTTGGGCGCACCGCCGCGGGATTTTCAGTCCGCGAAATAGCGGCTCAGGTAGTCCTCGAAAGTTCCCCGGTCGCTGGCCTCGATCGCGCGCTGCGCCGCGACCGACTCGCGGGCCTCCTGCGCGAATTCACGCAAGCGCTCGTCGTTGGGCGGATACAGGTCGAGGAAATAGGCCTTGTGCGCCGCGGAGGTGCGCAGTGCGAGATCGAAGAACGATTCGCCGCCGGCCAGCTCCGCCATGAGCCGCGCGGAGGGGGTGAGCGCGACGTCTTCGACCTTCGCCACCTGGACGGCGAGCGCGTGGGAATAAGGGCGCGCCGCATCGCCGCGATCGAGGATCTCGCAGATGCCGGTCATCGAGTCGAGCAGCTCGCGCGCCCACTCGCGCAGCGGCACGCCGTATCCGGCGCGCCACAGAACGAGCCCCGGCTCGCGGCCGCGCCGCGCCACGCTGAGATGATTCTCATCCAGCGCCGCCTGCTCGGAGTCGGCGATCGGCGCACTGTCCTTCAGCAGGCACAGGGCGAGAAACGCCTCGAGGAAGCGCAGCTTGTTCTGGTTCACGCCCACGGGATCGAAGGCGCTCACGTCGAGCGCGCGCACCTCCACGTACTCGACCCCGGCGCGGCGCAGCGCCTTGGTGGGCCGCTCGCCGGAGCGCGCCACGCGCTTGGGCCGGATGAAGCTGTAGTACTCGTTCTCGATCTGCAGGATGTTGGCGTTGAGCTGGCGGTACTCGCCGTTCACCTTGACGCCGAGCGCCTCGTAGGGCGGATGCGGCGTGCTGATCGCACGCTGCAGGTCGCGCACGTACTCCTCGAGGCTGTTCACCGACACCGCCAGTCCCGCCTGGTTGCGGTTGCGATAACCGACATCGCTCATGCGCAGGCTGGTGGCGTAGGGCTCGTAGGCCGTGCCGTGGCCGAAGTCCGCCAGCTGCAGCTCCCGGCCGCGCAGGAACGACTTGCACACCACCGGCGACACGCCGAACAGGTACAGCACCAGCCAGCCGTGACGGCGGTAGTTGCGCAACAGGTCGAAGTAGCACGCCGAGATGAACTGCGCGCCATGCTCGCGCGCGCCGCGCGTCGCGGCGTAAGCCTCCCAGAACGGCAGCGGGAACGAGTAGTTGAAATGCACCCCGGAGATCGCCTGCATCATGCGGCCGTAGCGCAGGCCGAGCCCGTTGCGATACACGGTCTTCATGCGCCCGACGTGCGAGCTGCCGTACTGCGCCAGCGGGATGTCCTCGTCGCGCTCGATGGCGCACGGCATGCTGGTGGCCCACAGCAGCTCATCGCCGAGGTGGCGGTAGACGAACTGGTGCAGGTCGAGCAAGTACTGCAGCAGCTCCCAGCTGTGCGTGAACGCGGGCGTGACCAGCTCGATCAGCGCCTCGGAATAGTCCGTGGTGATGTGCTCGCTGGTGAGCGCGGAGCCGAGCAGCGGCGGGTGCGCCGTAGCCGCCAGGCGCCCGTGCGGCAACACCCGCAGCGATTCCTTCTCGACGCCCTTGCGTCCGCCCTGCAGGATCTGCGGCTCCCCGCCGTTGACCAGGGCGGAGAGGTGTCGCTCGAAGACGCGGTCGATGCCGGGTCTGCTCATGGGGATTTGCGGTCCGCGCTACCAGCGCATGCGGCCCGTGATCACCTCGGCCAGCATGGAGAAGTCCCCACGCAGACTGTAGAGCGGATGGCGGAAAGTGGCCGGCGAGTTGCCCTCGAAGAAGAAATGCCCCACCCACGCGGGCAGGTAGCCGGCGAGCGGCACCGCCAGCAACCACGCCCAGCGCGAGGCGAGCAGCGCCCCGGCGGCGATGGCGACCGCGAGCAGCGTGCCGATGACGTGCAGCCGGCGCGAAGTGCGGTTGCTGTGCTCGGCAAGGTAATAGGGGTAGAACTCGCGAAAGCTCGCGAAGCGCGGCGGCGGTCCCGTTGGCCTCTGCAATTCCGGCACGTCAATGATCCTGCCGCCCCGGGCCGCTCAGCCGGGACACGCATTCGGAGGGGTTCACAGCATGAGCGTCGCGCCGCAACGCCGCAACCGCCACGAACGCCGGCGAAGCGGCGAGATCGGTGCCGCTGCTGGCCGGCGGTCCGAGCAATGGAAAAGGTGTGCTCATGGGGATGCCCGTTGGAGTTGTTGTTGCGCGGTGCTTTCAGGCATCTTGCCGCGTAGCGGGCCATCCGCGCAAATGAGCGTCTCGAGGGAGCGCAGCGAGCCATGATCGGCATCATCGGTGGCACCGGTTTGTACGCCATGCAGGAGTTGCAGACGCCGCGCGCGCGCGCGGTGTCGACGCCGTTCGGGGCGCCGTCCGCGCCCCTCATGACCGGGATACTGCGCGGTCGCGAGGTCGTATTTCTCGCGCGCCACGGCCTCGAGCACCAGCTGCTGCCCGGCGAGATCAACTTCCGCGCCAACATCTGGGCGCTGAAGAGCCTCGGCGTGCGCACCGTGATCGGCGTGTCGGCGGTGGGAAGCCTGCGCGCAGAGATCCACCCCGGCGAGCTCGCGCTGCCGTCGCAGTACCTGGACTTCACCCGCGGAACGCGTGCCGCGAGCTTCTTCGGCGGCGGGCTGGTCGCGCATATCTCGAGCGCACAGCCCGCCTGCCGCGCCACCGCCACCTTGATCGCGCGCGTGGCGCACGCGGGCGGCGTGGCGCTGCACGAGGACAAGACCTACGCCTGCGTCGAGGGTCCGCGCCTCGGCACCCGTGCGGAGAGCCTGTTCCTGCGCGCCGCGGGTGCGGATGTCGTCGGCATGACCAACGTGCCGGAGGCATTCCTCGCCCTGGAGGCGCAGCTGGGCTACTGCACCATCGCGGTAGCGACCGATTACGACTCCTGGCTCGAGGATCCCGCACAACATGCGTCGGCGGAACGGATACTGCAGCTGTTCCACGCCAATCTCGAGCGCGTGCAGCAGCTGCTCGCCGCGGCGGTGGCCGAGCATCAGGAGGACGAGTCGCGGCCCTGCCGCCAGGCGCTGCGCGGGGCTCTGGTGACCCCGCGCGAGCGGATGACTCCCGAACAGCGCTCGCTGGTCGAGTTCCTGCAGAGCTGATCGGGCGCAGTCAGTGCCCCCGGGTCTCGCTGCAGGACGCGCCGTACTTGAAGCAGCTGAAGCAACGATGATGCCGCAGCATGACGCGCCGGCCGAGACTCGCGCCGAGAGTGCCGCCCTGATCGTAAGCCGGATCATCGTCCACCAGCGTGCAGGCGTACACCCGCATGCGCCCATTCTGCTTGACCACCATCTTGCTGTACGCGCACATGAACTCGCGCCGCGTGGCTTCGGTGTGATAGCGCCTCATGCAGTCCTCCGTCACCGGCGGCACGGACGGGCGCGTGCCGGGCGCGCCGAAGTCCGGGAACGCCACGATGTTCAGATCCTGCGGCAGCTGGTGCGCGCACATCAGCCGCCGGTAGGCGTCCTCGACCTCGCCGCGGCTCTCGCCCGGCTCCATCTGCCGCGCGATCGAGACGCGAAAGCCGGCGCCGTGCAGCAGCGCGAGTGCAGCCCAGGCCTTGAGGAAATTCCCCGCGCCGCGCCCCGCGTCGTGCCGCGCGCGCTCCGGGTAGTCGATGCTCACGCGCAGCGCCAGCGCGTGCGGCCGCGCGCGCAGTTCCGCGAGCTTCGCCAGGCGCCTCGGCACCGCGTCGACCCCGTTGGTCAGCACCAGGCACGGCGCGCGCTCCAGCGCATAGGAAAGAATGCGCACCAGATCCTTGATGAGGAACGGCTCCCCGCCGGTGAAGGAGAACTGGCGCACGCCAAGCTGCACCGCCTCGTCGATGAAGGGCTGCAGGTCCTCGAAGCTCACGCGCCCGAGGCGCCGATCACCGGGCCGCGAGCCTTCCAGACAGAACGGGCAGGCGAGATTGCACGCCGTGCCGGTGTGAAACCACAGCTCCGAGAGCGTGTGAGGCTGGATGTAGCCGCGCGCATCCCCCAGCGGGGTGAACAGCCACTCGTCGCGGGGCAGGCTCGCGCCGAGCGCATCGCCCGCGCTCATTGCCGCGCTTCCCGCGCCCGCGAGGCGCGATACCAGCGCTCGAGCGTCGCCGGATCGATGCCCAGTAGATAAGCGAGCGCCAGGGTGCGGTTGCGCAGTGTGCGCCGCAGCAGCCCGTCGCGCTGCCAGCGGCGCTCCGAGACCGTCATCGGCAGGGGTAGGGCGACGAAGTGCCGGGTACGCCGCAGGGCGCGCACCAGCGCCACTTCTTCGAACAGCGGCTGCGGGCCGATTCCGGGACTCGCGTCGTAAGCCGCGCGGCTCACGAAAATGCCCTGATCACCGTACACCATCGACAGCCGGCACCGCCACGCGATGCACGCCTCGAGGAAGCGCTTCAGAGCGCTGCGCGCGCCGCCGAAACGGAACCTGAAGTAGCCGCCTGCCGCGCCCGCAGCGAGAGCCTCGCGAATGGCGTGCGCGCTCGAGGCATGGGGCTCGCAATCCGCATGCACCATCCACAGCACACCCGCGCCCGCGGCTCGCGCTGCGGCGATACCCGCGGCCAGTTGCAGGCCCCGTCCGCGCGCGGACGGCATCCAGGCGCAGCCGGCGCCGCGGCACAAGGTGGCGGTGGCCTCACTCGCGGCCCCATCGACCACGATCACCTGCTCGGGCGCGCTGGCGAGCCGACCCAGGAGCGGCAGCAGGCGCGCCAGCGCGGCGTCGTCGTGCAGCACCGGAACCACCACCGCGAGGCGTGTTGCGGCCGGATCCGCCCCGGGCGAGTCTTCCGCCACGGCCGAATCTAAAGAGTGCGCCTCAGCCACCACCTGAGTGTACCCGCCGTGAACGGCGTCAGTCGCGTGCGGCTGTAGGCGTCGAGGATGCGGCGCAGGTACTCCGAGCGCGTCGGGTACGGCAGCACCAGCGAATCGAGGCGCTTCAGGCCCAGTCCGCGGGTGAGCGCCAGCACCAGGGGCGAGAGCTGCTCGCCGGCGTCGCGGCCGACGATGGTGGCGCCCAGGATCCGGTCCGACCCGCGCGCGGTGAGCACTTGCGCAAAGCCATCGGCGGCGGCATCGGTCCGGCCACGATCGAGCTCGCCGAACTCCACGCGATAGCGATCGAAGGCACGGCCGGCCTCCTGCAGCTGGCGGCTGGTGGCTCCCACGTGCGCAAGCTCCGGCCGGGTGTAGGTGCACCACGGGATGATGAGCGCATCGGCGCGCGCGCTCAGCGGGAACAGCGCGTTACGCACCGCGATGCGCGCCTGCGCATCGGCCGCGTGAGTGAACTGCAGCGCCGCGCACACATCCCCGGCCGCGTAGATGTGCGGGTGCGAGGTGCGCAGGCGGGCATTGACGACGATGCCGGCTTGCCGGTCGAAGCGCACGCCGGCCCGCTCGAGCCCCAGGTTCTCGACGTTGCGTGCGCGGCCGGCGGCCACCAGCACCTCGTCGGCGGCGACCGCGGTGCCGTCGGCGAGCATCAGCGCCTTGCCCGCGCTCGTGCGCGCGGCACCAAGAACCCGCGCGCCGAGGCGCAGCCTGACGCCGTCCCGCACCAGAGCGTCGGCCACCCACTGCGCCGCGTCGGGTTCGTCCTGCGGCAGGATCTGTGGCCCGAGCTCGAGCAGCTCGACCTGCGTGCCGAGGCGCGCAAAGGCCTGTGCGAGCTCGCAGCCGACGGGACCCGCACCCAGCACCGCCAGACGCCGCGGCTGCCCGGTGAGATCGAACACGCTCTCGTTGGTCAGGGGCGCGATCTGCGCCAGTCCAGGCAGCGGCGGAACGTGGGCGCGCGCGCCCGTGGTGATCACGGTGCGGCGCGTGCGCAGCGTCGCCCCGGCGACGCAAATCTCATGCGCACTGCTGAAGCTCCCCTGCCCGAGGAACACGTCGACTCCCGCTTGCGTGTAGCGCTCGACCGAATCGTGTCGGGCAATGCTTGCGCGCACCGCGCGCACCCGCTGCATGGCGCTTGCAAAGCTCAGGCCGCCGGCGGCGCCCGAGAGCAGCGTCTTCGAGGGCACACAACCGACGTTCAGGCAGTCACCGCCCATGGCATGACGCTCGATCAGCGCCACTCGAGCGCCCAGTCCCGCCGCGGCGATGGCGGTCAGCAGGCCCGCAGGGCCGGCGCCGATCACCGTGAGGTGGTAGCGCGCCGCGGGCGTGGGATTGCGATGGTCCGGGGGAAACACCAGCCGGCGCCACAGCGCGTCATCCTCGCTCATGGCGCGAGCTCCTGTTCGAGCCGGCGGCGCGCGACGCGGGTCACCAGCGCGGCAACTGTGACGGTGGCTGCCAGACCCACGACCAACAGGACGGTACCGGCTCTGCCGGTACGCACTCCTCCGGCGAGCGCCTGCGCCAGGCTCGCGGCCGCGGATCCGGCGTACACGTACAGCACCGTGGCGGGCAGCATGCCGAGCCAGGAGCCGGCAATGTAGTCGCGCGGCCTCACGGCCGTGACGCCGTACGCGTAGTTCAGCAGGTTGAAGGGGAACAGCGGCGACAGCCGTGTGAGCAGCACGATCCACAAGCCGCGCTCCCCGAGCGCGCCGTCCAGCGCCCGGAACCGCGGCCACGCCGCGATGCGCTGCTGCGTCCACTCACGCGCCAGCGTGCGGCCGATGAAGAACGCTGCGCTCGCCCCGAGCAGGCTCCCCGCGGACACCAGCACCACGCCCCGCGCCAGTCCGAAGATCGCGCCGCCCGCGAGCGTGAGAATCAGGCCGGGAACCAGACACACGCTCGCCAGCACGTACAGCGCGACGAACGCGAGCGCGGACGGTTCGCGGTGCGCGGCGGCCCACCTCAGCGCCGCGCCCAGCCACGGCTTCCACGGCAGGAGCCACCCGGCCGCCGCAAGCAGCAGCAGAGCGGCGCTCGCCCACACCCTGTGCGCCTTCATGCGTTCCTGACCAGCAGCTCATGCAGCCGGCGGCGCGCCGGACGATCGTCGGCGGCGAGCGCGCGCCGTGCCGTCGGCAGATCGGACGCTGCGTCGATGTCGTACGAACCCGGCAGCCGCGTCACGGAACGGGCGTGGCTGCGGCAGCACTGCTCCAGTGCCGCACCGAGAGTCGGCTCGCTCCAGGGCAGGGGCGCCAGATCCGGCCACGGCAGCCGGGATCCCATGAGCGTCACACCTCCGTCGCGGGCCGGAGCCAGCACCACATCGGCAGTGTCCAGTGCCGTGTGCCCCGCCAGGAGATCGGACACCGTGAGCGACGGGGCGTCGCTGCCGATGAACAGGACGCGCTCGTGACCCGCCGCGCGCACCGCGGCGTCCACTGCGTTCAGGCGCTCGCCCAAGTTGCCGCGCGGCTGGGGTTGCACCGTCGCCGCCCGCTCGAGCAGACCTTGCGCCCAGGGCGCCTCGGCCGGATTCTCCGGCGCAATGACCAGCGCGCCCGGCCAGGCGCGCGCATCCTCCAGCGCGCACTCGAGCAGCGCCTGCGCGATCGCAAGCGCCTGTGCTGCGCCCAGCGCGTGCGCGAGTCTGCTCTTGCCTGCGCCCAGGCGCGGCCGGCGGCAGAACACGACCAGCACCGGGTCCGCCAGCTCAGCGCTCCACGATGGCCGTCACGCCCATCCCGCCGGCGGCGCACACCGAGATCAGTCCGCGCTTGGCGCTCGCATCGCCCGCGAGGATCTTGGCGAGCGTGCCCACGATACGCGCGCCGGTGGCGGCGAACGGGTGCCCGATGGCGACGCTCCCGCCCTTCACGTTGAGCCTGCCCAGGTCGATGCTGCCGAGCGGCGCGGGCAGTCCCAGCACATCGCGGCAGTACTCCGGTGACTGCCACGCTTTGAGCGTGCATAACACCTGCGCCGCGAACGCCTCGTGAATCTCGTAGTAATCGAAATCCTGCAGTGTCAGGCCCGCATCGCGCAGCATCGCGGGTACCGCGTAGGTGGGCGCCATCAGCAACCCCTCCTTGCCGCCGGCGAAGTCGACCGCCCATGCCTTGCCGTAGCGCAGGTAAGCCAGCACCGGCAGCTTGCGCTTCGCGGCCCACTCCGGCGTCGCCAGCAGCACCGCACTCGCCCCATCGGTGAGCGGGGTGCTGTTGCCGGCGGTGAGCGTGCCGTCGGCGGCGAAGCTCGGGCGCAGCCTGGCGAGCTTCTCGGCGCTGCTGTCGGCGCGGATATTGTTGTCGCTCTTCAGTCCCAGGTACTCCACCACTAGGTCGTCGTAGAAGCGGTCGCGCCAGGCGGCTGCGGCCTTGACGTGGCTCTGCTGGGCCAGCTGATCCTGCTCGGCACGCCCGATCCGCCAAGCCTTGGCCATGATCTCGGTGCTCTGCCCCATGGACAATCCGGTGCGCGGCTCCACGACCGCGGGCAGCACCGGTTTGAAGTGCCTGGGTCGCAGCCCGAGCCACGGCGACAGCCGCTGCCAGGCGGTGCGCCCGCGGTAGCTCGCGAGCAGCAGTTGCTGGTACGCGCGCGGGTAGACCAGCGGCGCATCGCTGATGGAGTCGGTGCCGCCGGCGAGACCGGCCTCGATCTGTCCAAGCGCGATCTTGTTGCCGATGTCGATCGTCGCTTCCAGGCTCGTGCCGCAGGCACGCTGCATGTCCAGCCCGGGGGTGTGCGGATCGAGCCCGCTGGAGAGCACGCTCTCGCGCACCAGGTTGTAGTCCCGGGAGTGCTTGAGCACCGCGCCTGCGGCCACGTCGCCTAGCCGCTCGCCCTGGAGCTTGAAGCGCTCGACCACGGCGCGGAACGCAGCCGTGAGCATGTCCTGGTTGCTGGCGGTGGCGTAAGCCCCGTACGAGCGGGCGAAGGGGATGCGCAGGCCACCGACGATGGCCACGCGCCGGACCGCGGATCCGACCAGCATGACTCCTCCCCACAGCGCAACGGGTTAGAATACCAAGTCCATGGGCGAGTACTCCACCATCATGGCCCGCGACGGCCACGAGTTTCAGGCGTGGCTCGCCGCCGCCCCCGGCCGCCCGCGCGGCGCAGTGGTGGTGATCCAGGAGATCTTCGGGGTCAACAGCCACATCCGCACAGTGAGCGACGGCTTCGCCGCCGACGGCTACACGGCCATCGCCCCCTGCCTGTTCGACCGGGTGCGCCGCGGTATCGAGCTCGGCTACACCGCCGCCGACATGCAGGAGGGCAGCGGCTACACCAAGCAGCTCACGCCGGAGAACACGCTGCGCGACCTCGCGGCCGCGATCGCCGTGGTGAGACACTCCGGCCGGGCGGCGACCGTCGGCTACTGCTGGGGCGGAACCCTGTCCTATGTGGCGGCCTGCCAGCTGCCCCTCGCCTGCGCGGTGGTCTATTACGGCAAGATCGCGAGCTACCTCGAGCAGAAACCCAGGTGCCCGGTCATGTATCACTACGGCCGGGAGGACCGCAGCATCCCGCTCGCCGACATCGAGCGCATCAAGGCGGCGAACCCGCAGGCGCCGCTCTTTGTCTATGAGGGGGCGGGCCACGGTTTCAACTGCGAGCAGCGTGAGGCCTACAACCCGCAGGTCGCCGCGCTGGCGCGCACCCGCACTCTGGATTTCATCGGCCGCCATGTGGCCGGCGGCGAGCCGCTCAAGGGCTGAAGGCTTGCATGAGGACGGCCGTATCATGAAATTGCGCGATCCGGATCTGCTGCGTAGCCGTGCCTTCATCGGCGGCAAGTGGGTGGACGCCATGAGCGGCGCCACGCACCAGGTGCTGAATCCGGCGACGCGCGAACCGATCGGCGCGGTGCCCGAGATGGGCGCCGCCGAGACACGGCGCGCCATCGAGGCAGCAAGCCAGGCATTCCCGGCGTGGGCCGCGCACACCGCCAGGGAGCGCGCGGCGGTGCTGCGTCGCTGGTACGAGCTGCTGATGGCGAACCTGGAGGACCTGGCGACGCTGATGACCGCTGAGCAGGGCAAGCCGCTCGCGGAGTCCAAGGGCGAGATCGCCTACGCAGCTTCCTTCATCGAATGGTTCGCGGAGGAAGGCAAGCGCCTGTACGGGGACGTGATCCCCGGGCACCAGACCGACAAGCGCATCCTGGTGCTGCGCCAGCCCGTGGGGGTGGTCGCGGCGATCACGCCGTGGAATTTCCCGCTGGCGATGATCACGCGCAAGGCGGGACCGGCGCTCGCGGCCGGCTGTACCTTCGTCTGCAAGCCCGCGAGCCAGACGCCCTACTCGGCGCTCGCCGCCGCGGCGCTCGCGGCGCGCGCCGGGGTGCCGGCCGGCGTGCTCAACGTCATCACCGGGGACGCGGCTGCGATCGGCGGCGAAATGACTTCCAACACCAGCGTCCGCAAGGTCACGTTCACCGGCTCCACCGCCGTGGGCAAGAAGCTCATGGCGCAATGCGCCGGCACGGTGAAGAAGCTGTCGCTCGAGCTGGGCGGCAATGCTCCGTTCATCGTGTTCGAGGACGCGGACCTGGATGCCGCGGTGGCCGGGGCCATCGCCAGCAAGTACCGCAACACCGGGCAGACGTGCGTGTGCGCCAATCGCCTGCTGGTGCAGGCGCCGGTGTACGAGGCGTTCACAGCCAAGCTGGTGCACGCCGTGGCCCAGCTGCGCGTGGGCGACGGGCTGAAGGGGCCCACCGACCAGGGTCCGCTGATCGATACCAAGGCGCTCGCCAAGGTGGAAGAGCACCTCGCGGACGCCACAGCCAAGGGGGCGCGCATCGTGCAGGGCGGCAAGCGCCATGCGCTCGGCGGCACGTTCTTCGAGCCGACCGTGCTCACCGAAGTGACCGCCGCCATGCTGGTGGCGCGCGAAGAGACCTTCGGTCCGGTCGCGCCGCTGTTCCGATTCGAGACCGAGGGCGACGCCATCCGTATGGCGAACGACACCGAGTTCGGCCTGGCGGCCTACTTCTACACCCGCGACCTGGCGCGCTCATGGCGCGTGGCGGAGGCGCTGGAGTACGGCATCGTGGGCCTGAACACCGGGATCATCTCCACCGAGGTTGCCCCCTTCGGGGGGGTCAAGGAGTCGGGCACCGGCCGCGAGGGCTCGAAGTACGGGATCCTCGACTACACCGAGCTCAAGTACCTGTGTGTCGGCATCGGCTGAGGGTGGCGGGATAGGCTGCGCCATGCCCCACGCGAACCCCGAACGCATCGGCATCCTGCTGGTCAACTCCGGCACGCCGCAGGCCGCGCAAGCGGGCGCCGTGCGCGCATTCCTGGCGCGCTTCCTTGCCGACCCGCGCGTGGTGGAGCTGCCGCGCGCGCTGTGGCTGCCGCTGCTCTACGGGGTGATCCTGCCCTGGCGTCCGCGGCGCGTGGCGCGCAAGTACCGCCTCATCTGGACGGCCTCGGGCTCGCCGCTGCGCGATCTGTCGGAGCGCTTGCGTGCCGAGCTCGCCGGCTCGCTCGCGCAACGCATGCTGGCGCCGCTGTCGGTGGAGCTCGGCATGCTCTACAGCGCTCCCGAGGTGCGCGGCGCGCTCGCTCGATTGCGCGACTGCGGCGCCCAGCGCATCCTGGTGCTGCCGCTGTTCCCGCAGTATTGCGGTGCCACCACCGCTGCCGTCTACGACCAGGTCAGTGCGGAGTTGCGCCGCTGGCGCGCCGTGCCCGAGCTGCGCTTCATCGCCGACTATCACGAGCATCCGGGCTACATCGAAGCGCTGCGCGCCAGCGTCACCGAGCACTGGCTGGCTCACGGCCGCACGCCCCACCTGCTGATTTCCTTTCACGGCATCCCAGAGCGCTACGTCCAGCACGGCGACCCGTACTTCGGCCGCTGCCAGACCACGGCGCGCCTGCTCGCGGATGAGCTGCTGTTGCGCGACGGGCAGTGGAGCGTGAGCTTCCAGTCGCGCTTTGGTCCGACGGACTGGCTGAAGCCCTACACGCGCACGGTGCTCACCGGGATGCCCGCCCGCGGCCTGCGCGAAGTGACCGTGGTGTGTCCGGGCTTTGCCGTGGACTGCCTGGAGACGCTCGAGGAGATCGATATCGAGAATCGCGACGCCTTCATCCGCGCCGGTGGCCAGCGCTACCAGTACGTGCCGGCGCTCAACGCCCGCGCCAGCCACGCGCAATGCCTCGCGGACCTCATCGAGCAGCACTGCCAGGGCTGGACGCACGCCGGGCATGGGCGCCTGCCCAGCGCGGCGCGCGGTGCCTCCGCGTGATGTCCAGCGCACCGCTCCCCCTGCTGGGGACCTTTCACGAGACCAGCATCGCGGTCGATGATATACGCGCCTCGATCGAGTTCTACGAACGCTTGGGCTTCAGCCAGGCCCCGACCTCCGATACGCTCACTCACCCGTACGGAGTGCTGACCGACGGGCGCCTCTTCATAGGCCTGCATCAACGCGGCGGCTCCTCGCCGGTTCTCACCTTCGTGCGTCCCGGCATCGCCGCGTGCGTGCGCGAGTTTGCCGCGGCCGGCATCGAGCTGACGCTGTGCCGCACCGGCGAGGAGGTATTCAACGAGATCGGTCTGCTGGACCCGTTCGGCCACGCGGTCGCGGTCCTGGAAGCGCGCACCTACTCACCGGTGGCGCGCGCGGAGGCCTCGCTGTGCGGGGACTTCGCCGAAGTGAGTCTGCCGGTCACCGACTTTGGCGCCGCGCAGGGCTTCTGGGAGCCTCTGGGCTTCGTCGCCGCCGGCGAGGTGTCCGCGCCCTATCCGCACCTGCCGCTCACCAGCGATTACCTGGACGTCTCGTTTCACCCGCCCGGGGTGTGTGAGCGGCCGATGCTCGTGTTCCGCGATCCTGACATGCGCGCGCGCATTGCGCGGCTGCGCGAGCTGGGCCTGCCCCTGTCCGCCACCGTACCCGGCGGCGCCGAGCCCCTCGGCAACGCCCTGCTGGAGAGTCCGGACGGCATACCGCTGATGCTGCTCGAAGCAGAAGGCTGAGGATCCTCATGCGCCGCAGCGGTCGGCCCGCTCGCCTCGTGCTCCCGGTGTTGCTCCTGGGGTCACCGCCGGCGTTCAGCGACGCCGGCATGTGGACCTTCCACGACTTCCCGCACGATCTGGTGAAGCGCGAGTACGGCGCCGACGTCAGCTCCGCCTGGCTGGATCGGGTGCGCACCGCCACCATCCGCCTGTCGAACTGCACGGCATCCTTCGTATCGCCCGACGGACTGATCCTCACCAACCACCACTGCGCGCAAGCCTGCCTGGATGAGCACTCGAGCAGCGAGCGCAACCTGCTGCGCAGCGGCTTCCTCGCGCGCTCCCGGGAGCAGGAACTGAAGTGCGGCACGCAGATCGCGGATGTGCTCATGAGCGTGGAGAACGTCACCGAGCGGGTCGCGGCGGCGATCCGCGGACTCGATGACCGCGCCGCGAACGACACCCGCAAGAAGACCCTGACGCAACTCGAGCAGGCCTGCGAGCAGGAAAGTGAGCACGCGAAATCCGGGCCGCTGAAGTGCGAATCCGTCGACCTCTACCAGGGCGGGCAGTACTGGCTGTACAAGTACCATCGCTACGACGACGTGCGCCTGGTATTCGCCCCCGAGCGCGGCATTGCCGCCTTCGGCGGTGACCCGGACAACTTCCAGTTTCCGCGCTGGTGCCTGGACATGGCGCTGCTGCGCGCCTACGGCCCGAACGGCAAGCCCGCCGCCACGCCGGGCTTCCTGGCGCTGCGGCCGGAGGGGCCGCAGGCCGGCGAGCTGGTGTTCGTGTCGGGGCATCCCGGCTCCACCAAGCGGCTGCTGACGGTGGCGCAGCTCGAGACCCTGCGCGACGTGGAACTGCCGCGCTGGCTGCTGCGCGCCTCGGAGTTGCGCGGCCGTTTCATCCAGTTCGCCAAGACGGGCGCGGAAGCCGACCGCATCGTGGAGGATCCGCTCAACGGCCTGGAGAACTCCATCAAGGTGCGCCGCAAGCAGCTCGACGCGCTGCTCGATGAGCGGCTGCTGCAAGCCAAGCGCGACGAGGAGGCGGCGCTGCGCGCCAGGGTCGCCGCCGACCCGCAGCTCGCCGCCGCGAGCGGCGATCCCTGGACGGACATCGCGAAGGCGCAGCTGCGCGAGCGCGAGCTCTACCTGCCCTACACGTTCCTCGAGGCGGGGGCCGGGCTCAACAGCCGCCTGTTCAACTATGCGCGCACCCTGCTGCGCGGCGCCGCCGAGCGCCCCAAACCCAACACCGAGCGCCTGCGTGAATACCGCGACGCGGCGCTGGCACGCATCGCGCAGCGCCTCACCGCCCCGGTACCCGTGTATCCGGCGCTCGACACGCTCACGCTGTCCTTTGCGCTGGAGCGCATGCGCGAGTGGCTGGGGCCGGACGATGCGATCGTGCGGGCATTGCTGGCGAAGGATTCACCCGACGCGCTGGCGGCGCGGCTGGTGGACGGCTCGCAGCTCGCCGATCCGAAGCTGCGCCAGCGCCTGTGGGAGGGTGGCGCGGCGGCGCTCGAGGCCGCGCACGACCCGATGATCGAATTCGCGCGCAGCGTGGATGCGCCGGCCCGCGCGGTGCGCAAGAGCTACGAGGACGAGGTTGAAGCCCCGGTCGACGCCGCCGCCGAGAAGATCGCCCGCGCCCGCTTTCGCGTGTACGGCACCAGCGTGCCACCGGATGCCACCTTCACCCTGCGCCTGAACGTCGGCACGGTGCAGGGCTGGAAGGAGGACGGGCACGAAGTCGAGCCGTTCACGCACCTGGCGCGCCTGTTCGAGCGCGCCACCGGCGAGGAGCCGTTCAGGATTCCCGACAGCTGGCTGCGGGTGCGCAGCGCGCTCGATCCGCAGACCCGCTTCGACCTCTCCACCAGCAACGACATCGTGGGCGGCAACTCCGGCAGCCCGCTGATCGATACCGGCGGCCGGCTGGTCGGACTGATGTTCGACGGCAACATCCACTCGATCGCGGGCAGTTTCTGGTTCGACCCCGCGTTGAACCGCGCGGTGGCGGTGGATTCGGCCATCATGTTCGAGGCGCTGCGCAAGGTGTACCAGGCGGACGGGCTGCTGGCGGAGCTGGGCCGCAGGTAACGCGCGCTGCCCTCAGTGCGGCGCGCCGGAACGCGCGCCGGCCGCGCGCGCCACGATGCGGAAGCTGACGCGCATCTCGTCCTGCACCTGCAATGCACCCAGCAGGGCGCTGAAGGGCGTGAGCCCCAGATCGCTCTGCCTGACGGGCGCCTCCCCCGATGCCGTGACCGAGCCGGCGGCGAGCCGATAGCTTACCGGCACCGTGATGGCGCGCAGCTCTCCGCGCACCGTGGTCTGCACGCGGGCCAGCACGGTCCCCGTGCCGCCGGCCGCGCCGGAAGTCCGCGCCCCACCGGCGGCGCCGGCATCCCCCGCCGCGGACGGCGCAGGCTCGAGCCGCAGCGCGCGCAACACGATCTGCGGATTGCGCTCGCCGGCGAGCAGCGCTTCCCCGAGCATGTTGCGCCGCGTGCCCTCGCGGGCGGCGTCCGGCACATCGGGCGGGAAATCCGGGCTGTGCTCCTGCGTGCGCAGCGCCGCCTCATCGACCGTGAGCTCCGCCACCGGGATGCGGGCCTCGAAGCTCGCGCGCATGACATCCTCGGGCACGTAGACCGTACCGGTCAGGGCGTGCAGCGCGATCAGATGGTTGTGGCCGGCGCTCGCGAGCGTGCCTCCTCGATACACGCGGATGGTGAGCAGCGATTCATCCGCCACGATGTCGTAGGGAACTCCCTCGTGAGGCGCGGGAGTCTCGGCCGCGGCCGGCGGCGGCGCGCCGGCCACCGGGCCGGCGGGAGCGTGCGGTGGTAGCGGACACGCGCTCAGCAGGAGCGCCGGCAACACGGCGCCGGGCAGCCGGAGTATGCAACTTGCACTCACGCGCATAAGCTTGGCGCCATGATCATACGAAATACCCCGCACCGCTGGGGTGCCGTCGCCCAGCTGCTGCACTGGACCATCGTCGTGTTGATCATCGTGCAGTTCACCCTCGCCGCGCTCGCGGACGACCTGCCGCCGCTGAAAAAGCTCGGCATGCTCGCGCGCCACAAATCCGTCGGCCTCACCATACTGGCGCTGGCGATCCTGAGGCTCGCCTGGCGCTCGCTGAACCCGAGGCCGGCGCTGCCCGAGACGCTCAAGCCGTACCAGCGCGTGCTGGCGCGCTGGACGCACGCACTCATGTATGTGCTGCTGTTCGCCATGCCGCTCTCGGGGTGGACGATGTCCTCGGCACGTGGGTTCCCGGTGAGCTGGTTCGGGTTCTTTCAGCTGCCCGACCTGGTGCCGAAAAACCGGGCATTGTACGAGGCACTGCTGACCACTCACGGGACGCTGGCTGTGGTGCTGGCCGTGCTGGTCACGCTGCACGCGGCGGCCGCGCTCACGCATCACTTCAGGCTCAAGGACGACGTGCTGCGGCGCATGCTGCCCTTCACCACCACGACTCAGGGACCCGAGCGATGAACCACCGAGCGATGACCCGACAAGCGATGAGCCCTCGGGCCATGACAGCCCGCGCGCGTGCGCTGCCCGCACTCTGGCTGGCCACGGCGGCTGCAGCGTGCCTCACCGCCTGGGCGCAGGGAGCCGTGGCACAGGCCGCCGCCCCCGTCACGCACTACGTGCTCGATCAGGCCAAGAGCACGCTGGAATTCACTTTCGTGCAGGCCGGGGCGCAGAACAAGGGCAAGTTCACCCGCTTCCCGGTGAGCTTCGACTTCGCGCCCGGCAACCTCGCGGGCAGCCGGCTCGAGGTCACGGTCGAGATCGGCTCGCTCGACACCGGCGACAAGGACCGCGACGACACCTTGCGCAGCGCGGACCTGTTCGCAGTGACGAAATTTCCCCAGGCGCACTTCTCCGCCAGCCAGTTCAACAGGACCGCGGCCGGCTATGAAGCAATCGGTAAGCTCACCATCCGCGGCGTGACGCGCGACATGCGTGTGCCGTTCACGTTTCGCACCGCCGAAGAGCAGGGCGTCGCGGTCGGCTACATGAGCGGCAAGACGAGCGTCCGGCGGCTCGACTTCGGGGTCGGTCAGGGCGACTGGAAAGCCACCGACCAGGTGGGGAACGAGGTCGGCGTGGCGTTCGCGCTGCGGCTCACGGGCGCGGCACACTGATCCCGGCCGCCCGACACGGCCGGCCGCCCGAGCCGCGGCTCAGTAAGGCGTGCCGTCGCGGCGCGTGAACTTGCCCGGGGCGTGCGGGGGGTTCCACTTGAGGTCCACGTCCGGATAACTGGCACCGTCGGCCGGGTCGCGGTTGCTCACCTCCAGGTACAGCGCGGGTCGCTCGCTGCGATTGATGAGCTGATGCCCGTCGGTGGCGCCCGCGGGAAACCCGGCGCACATGCCGGCGCGCAGCAGCTGCTCACCCGAGTCGGTGCGCAACACCACCTCGCCCTCGAGCACATACACGAATTCATCCTCGTGGGTATGCCAGTGCCGCATGGAGGATTCCTTCCCGGGCGGCAGCATCGTCAGGTTGATGCCGATGCGGGTGAGCCCGAGCGCATCCCCGAGCCGACGTTTGTGGCGCGGCATGACGCGCGAGCGATAGGGCTCGGGATAGCCGCAGCGGGAAACCACCTCCACCTCCCCGGGGTCCAGGGCCGGTCTGTTCACTGACATGCTCCCCTCCGTGATTTGCGACTCGTTGGTTGACGCACGCGGCGTGCTTCAGTGAGCATGCCACACCTGAATGCCAGAGGTTTTCGCTGACGTCGGACACTGCGTCGACGCGGTGCTGCGCCGCGTCGGACCGCGCATCGTGCTGGCGCTGCCGCTCGGGATCGGCAAGCCCAATCCGCTGGTCAACGAATTCTACCGCCGCGCGCTGCGCGACTCGAGCATCGATCTGACCATCGTCACGGCGCTGTCGCTGCTGAAGCCCGTGGCCCGCTCGGCACTCGAGGCGCGCCTGCTGGCGCCGCTCGCCGCACGGGTGTTCGGCACTTACGTGGAGCCGGAATACGCGCGCGCCATGCAGACCGACACGCTGCCGCCCAACGTCCGCATCCTCGAGTTCTTCCTGACGCCGGGCGCGTTTCTCGATTCGCGCCACGCGCAGCGCCATTACCTGAGCGCCAACTACACCCACGTGGCGCGCGATTGTCTGGCGCGCGGCGTCAATGTCATCGCCCATCTGCTGGCGCAGCGCTCGGTGAACGGCGAGCTGCAGCTGAGCCTCGGCTCCAATCCGGACGTCACCGTGGATCTGCTGCCGCTGATCGAGGGCGCGCGCGCCGCCGGCCGCGACATCGTCATGGTGGGGCAGACGCACGCGCAGATGCCGTTCATGACCGGTCACGCGCTCATTGATCCGGGGCGCTTCGACTTCCTGGTGGACGATCCGCGCTACGACTACGACCTGTTCTGTCCGCCCAATCCGCCGCTCGGCACGGTCGAGCACGCCATCGGGATGTACGCGAGCGCCCTGGTGCGCGACGGCGGCACGCTGCAGATCGGCATCGGCGAGCTGGGTGACTCGCTGGTCTATGCGCTGCTGTTACGGCATCAGCAGAACGCGGCCTGGCGCGGCGCGCTCGAGGCACTCGGCAGCGCAACCCCCGCCCCGCTGATGCAGGCCGAGGGCGGCGATGCGCCGTTCTCCGCCGGGCTGTTCGCCGCCACCGAGATGTTCGTCGATCAGCTGCTCGAGCTGTATCGCGCCGGGATCCTGCGCCGCCGCGTCTACGACTCGCTCCCCCTGGAGCGGCTGCTGAGCTCGGGACAGACGGGCGAGCGCTTCGATGAGCGCATTCTGGGGCTGCTTGCCGGTGCCGGCGCGGGTCCGCTGCTGAGCGGCGCGGAGTTCGCGCAGCTCAAGCGCCACGGGGTGTTTCGCGAGGATGTGGAGTTTGCCGGCGGGCGCGTGCGCGCCGCCGGCGGGGCTTGGATCGCGGCCGACCTCGCCGATCCGGCGAGCCGCGCGCTGCTCGCGGCCGAGTGCCTGGGAAGCGAGCTGATGAACGGCCAGGTGCTGCATGCCGGGTTCTTTCTGGGTCCGCGCGGGTTCTATGCGGCGTTGCGCGAGCTGCCCGAGAGCGAGCGGGCGCAGTTCGGCATGCGCGGCGTGGCCTTCGTCAACCAGCTCTACGGCGTCGACCAGGAGCTGCGCGTCCTGCAGCGGCGCGCCGCGCGCTGCATCAACACCACCATGATGGTCACGCTGCTGGGAGCCGCGGTCTCCGATGCCCTGGAGAGCGGGCAGGTGGTGAGCGGCGTCGGCGGTCAATACAACTTCGTCGCCATGGCGCACGCCCTGCCGGGGGCGCGCTCGATCCTGTGCGTGCGCGCCACCCGCACGCGCCACGGCCGCACCACGTCCAACATCGTGTGGAGCTACGGGCACCAGACCATTCCGCGGCACCTGCGCGATCTGGTGATCACCGAGTACGGCATCGCCGAGCTGCGCGGCCGCACCGACGAGGAGGTCATTGCGGCGCTCCTCAACGTCGCGGACTCGCGCTTTCAGGGCGCGCTGCTGTCGCGCGCCCGGGCGGCGGGCAAGATCCGCGCCGACTACCGCATCCCGGATGCGTTCCGCAACAACCTGCCGCAGCGCCTGACGCTCGCCTTGCGCGAGCATCGCCGGCAGGGGTACTTCAGCGAATACCCCTTCGGCACGGACCTGACGGAGGAGGAGATTGCGCTCGCGCGGGCGCTGAGGTTTCTCGACGCGCGCACGGGGAGCGCCTGGGGGCGCGTGCAGACCGCCGCGGCCTCACTCGCCGCCGCCCCTTCGAGCCGCCATGCGTCCGCGCTCAGGCGCATGGGCCTCGATCAGCCGCACGGACTCTCCGAGCGGCTGCAACGGCGCCTCGTCGTGCTGGGGCTGGATGCGAGCGCCTGAGCGGCCGGCGCGGCGGCCGCGCCGGCCCGCAGTGCCGGTGCTTCAGGATCCCTTGACCTGGATCTTGCGCGGTCGCAGCTCCGCGCGTTTGGGGATCCGCACCGTCAGGACTCCGTCCTTGAGAGTGGCCTGGATCTGCGCGCTATCCAGCTCGCGGCTCAGCACGAAACTGCGCCGATAGAGCGTCGAGCGCACATCCGCGTACAGGGCCTCGGCCTGCTCGGGCAGTTCGAACTGCACACTGCCCTCGAGCAACAGCTTGTCGCCGTCCACGCGAACGTCGAGCCGTTCCCGGGAGACTCCGGGCATGTCGGCCACCAGCGTCAGGCCTTCCTGGTCCTCGTAGACGTCGGCCGGCGCGGGCAGGGCGGATTCCGCCGTGCGGCCGCGCGCCTGCGCCACCGCGCCGTCGGATTGCCGCTGGGTAACTTCATTGACGTGGGTGCTCATGGTGTATCACCTCCCGATCAGCGAATCTCGATCTGGCGCGGCCGGGACGCCTCGCGCCGCTGCAGGCGCACGCGCAGGATGCCGTCCCGGTAGGTGGCATCGACGCGCTCCGGATCCACCTCGTCCGCCAGGCTTATGGCGCGGCGGAACTCGCCGCCGAAGCGCTCCTGGCGGTAGTAGCTCGCCTGCTCCTGGACCGGAATCTGGCGTTCGCCGGATATGGTGAGCAGACCCTGCTGGATGGAGACGTCCAGTTTCTTCGGGTCCACTCCCGGTGCAAACACGAACACCTGCATTTCCGCAGGAGTCTGGATGACATTGATCGCCGGGAAGCTGCCGCGCGGCGATGAGCGGATGGCGCCCGAAGAGGACAAACCGTCGCCGAGCATCTCGTCGAGCTCCTGATGCAGGCGCCAGAAATCTTCCACCAGCGAATTCTGCAGACTCGTCAACCTGCCGAACATACAGCCCTCCTTTCAGCCGTCTGGGTCGGACCGCAGCCTACGGTAGGGTCGCCGGGAGCAACTTCAAGGGAGGCGCGCAGCGCCGGCCGGGGCCGCCCCAAGTCATCACAGTTTTATTTTTATTTTCATAATCTTACATTCGGTCTCCGGCTCCGAAACCCCCGAACGGCACCGACCGGATGGCCCTGACCGTTGCGCTGCCTCGCGCCCAGCGGCCGGCTGCGTCGCATAAGAGAATGAGTTGCCCCCAGTCCCGGCAGCTTGTTCCTGGCACCGATCAGGCCGACCGCCGCGTAGAACACGCTGAAGGCGACCAGCACGGCGAGCACCTCGCGCCCGCTCAGGCCGGCGCGCATCAGCACGTAGCGCCGTCGCCAATATCCCTGAGAGACAGACATTGCCGATGATCAACAGCGCAATCCAATGAGTGCACCGTAGGACGCGCCTACGATGGTCTTGCTGAGCACGTTGTTATCGGCACCGGAATAGAAGAAGCATCCCTAATTAACTGATGCCGACCGAAAAATTGTGGCCAATCGAAAGGCAAATCGAACGCTTACGTCAGATCGAGTCCAAGATACGGAAATCGTCTGCAATCGCTCAGTGGTCTGACGTGACGTCCCTAACGTCACAGCTTGAGCGCGGACGCCGTTCAGTACTCAATCACTCCTTGCAAGCGAATATCATCACGTGAGGTGCGCCGCGATAAAGGTTATATCCGTTGCATCTCATAGTGTTCATGTAGTGCACGATAGGAAATTTCCTTCTAATCGTATCAACGCAATCAAAAGCAGAGAAGCTATAATATATCCCGTCCCCTTCGCTCGACTTGTACATTTTTCCACGAGTTTCCAAAAATATGGCTGCCCGCCAGAACCCCAGAGACTTGATGGCGAATTTGAGTAGCCGCGTTACGACCCCGCCTTGCCCGATATTATTGCTGTCGGAAATCATGACGCCTTTTCGAGCCACGCGCGTCATTTCCTTGACTGCCCCAATTGGCGCCTTGATGTGATGCAGCGCGCCGGTTTCGATAACAAAGTCAAAAGAGTCGTCGCCAAAGGGCAACGTGAGCGCGTCCCCCGCAACCAATTCATCTGCACAAATGCCTTTTTTATGGCCCACCTCCCGCAGGGCCTCTACCGGCTCAATGCCGATCACCCTGGCGCTCGGCCATCGAATCTTAAGTCTTTCAATTGCACGTCCCGTCCCCGCTCCGACATCGAGTACGCTACCAACGGGTCCAAACACATCGGCGAGACCCATGAACCCGCCGAGCGCCTTACCATGTTCATCAACTTGATGAACGTGCATGGCGTCGTAATGCTCTGCCGTTCTCAAATAATACGCGTGCTGCTCTTTGATTTCCCTTGGCATGGTTACCCTTCTACCCGAAAGGGCATATCGTTATAAGTCAATTATTATAATTGTGCGTGCATCGATCTTCTGGAAGTACAAGTCGCGGTGCCGGCATCGAGTTGGTTCGAAGCACGCGGCAAGTCAAAACTCCTTGCCGAAAATTTGACCTTTGGAGCGCTCGCGAATCTCTCCGCGACCACCGACAGGTCGCGGATGAAGAGAGTATTGCCGGACTCAAGGCTTTTTCCGTTCAATTTGATCAAGCTTCTATCCAAAGGCTCGTGAGAATACGCCTTGAAGCCATGGTCGGACATCATCTCCAGAATTCGGGATTCGTCGTAGCCGTATCGACTCCCAATACCGTTCAATTCCAACTGAATGACGTGAAGCCTTGTTCAACTTTTTCTGTGCTCCCTCGAGTGTGGCGTCTCGAAGCCTTCGACATCTATTTTTGCCACGGCAGGCGATTCGCCTTCCAAGACGCTGTCCAGCGTGCACATGCGAACGTTAATCGCATCTGGATCTTTCTCGCCGGATATGACGACATGGTTTGCCGTGTCCTTGCCGCTCGTGAACGAGACCACACCCTCGACACACCTCCCACGCCGACTGATTTGACCGTTACGCTGCCTTGCGGCCAGCGGTCGGCTGCGTCGCATAAGAGAATGAGTTGCCGCCACACTTGCGGGCATCTCGACGACGATCTGTGAGGCCCTCCACCGGCGGTGCCTCAGGTACACGGCAAGGCCCCGGATGATGAAGGACTGC